>Ga0307286_10000060_pt1 | contig 25218 bp, 30 predicted proteins | sample ER_DNA_140_FD_194478 | JGI IMG/M metagenome (GOLD analysis project Ga0307286, IMG submission 194478) | Bulk soil microbial communities from the East River watershed near Crested Butte, Colorado, United States - ER_DNA_140 | ecosystem: Environmental > Terrestrial > Soil > Floodplain | place... | reverse complement strand
CGGACAGGGGGTGTGTCTACAGACACCCCCGACCGGGCAGGGCTGTCCGGGTTGGTGGTTGAGAAGAAGAAATTGCCATTGAGTCTTAGGGGCGCTTAGAGTCGCCAGCTATGACGACATCAGCGCCAGACTTCGCGCACGGATATCCGAGCCTCGGTGAACGCATCGGGCCGGCTTGGCAATCACTCTGGGATTCATTGCCGCCCGACGTCTGGGTCCGCGGTCCAGACGTGGCGAACGTCGAGACCGCGCGTCTCGGGCTCGCCGTCTCGACGATCAAGAATCTGTTGCGCGGCGCGGCGAAAGCTGGGCACCTCGAGGTCGAACTGCGGCTCGAGCCTCAGCGCAGTCGTCCGGACCGCATGGTGCAGTCGGCCTGGTATCGGCGACCGGCGGGATGATCGGCACCTGGGTGGCCGCGCGGGTGCCTCTGGGCTCGGTTTACCCGTGCCGGTGCCATGAGGCCCGGGGGCGGGATTGCGGGAAGGACGAGCCCTGGGGATGCCCGTGCTGGGGCCGGTGGGATCTGGCATCGGTCGGGGAAGGCTGCTGCGCTCGGCGCAACCTGCGGACGATCAACGGGCTGCGGGCGCAGGCCCTTCGACTACTTGACATGTCACTAGGTCGTTCGTAGGGTTCAGGGCATGACCGGAGTTGGGGAGACGACGAGCATGAGCCTTTTGGACATCGAGCTGGACGTGGCCAAGCGCAGCCTGTGGTTGGCCAGAGACCGCATGGACCGCTACCGCCTGGCGTTCGGGGAGGGCCGGGTTGAGCGCGACCTCGTCCGTCGCCTCGACGCCGCGCTGCGTCGGGTCCGGTTTCTGGAGACGCAGGGCGCCGCGGCGCTGCTGGTGGCGTGATGCGCGCGGTGATCTACAACGGCGACTCGCTCGACGTCCTGGCCGGACTGGCCGATGGCCTCGTCGACTCGATCGTCACCGACCCGCCCTACGAGTTGGGCTTCATGGGCCGCACCTGGGACCGGTCCGGCATCGCCTACAACGTCGAGCTCTGGAAGCAGTGCCTGCGTGTACTCAAGCCCGGCGGGCACCTGCTGGCGTTCGGCGGGACGCGGACCTCGCATCGGATGGCCTGCGCCATCGAGGACGCCGGGTTCGAGATCCGCGATTCGATCGCGTGGCTGTACGGCTCCGGCTTCCCGAAGTCGTTGGACGTGTCGAAGGCGATCGACAAGGCGGCCTGTGCTGAGCGTGCAGTGATCGGCGCTAATCCGAATCATCGGCCCATATCCGGCGTCGAATATGAGGGCATCTATCAAGGCGGAAACACTGGTGCATCGTCACTCACCGCCCCCGCGACTGACGACGCGAAGCGCTGGGCCGGGTGGGGCACGGCACTGAAGCCGGCGCACGAGCCGATCGTGGTCGCCCGCAAGCCGCTGGTTGGGACCGTGGCCGCCAACGTCCTGGCGCACGGGACCGGGGCGCTCAACATCGACGCCTGCCGGGTGGCAGGTGACGTGCCGCGCACGGTGCAGGGTCAGAGCGGGAATCAGGGCACGATCTACGGTTCCGATCAGCGCGACCAGCGCATCTTCGAGCCGCATGACGCTGGCCGCTGGCCGGCCAACGTGGTCCTGGACGAGATGGCTGCGGGCGAGCTCGACGAGCAGAGCGAGATTGCCTCGCGGTTCTTTCCAGTGTTCCGCTACCAGGCGAAGGCGCCGACGCGTGAGCGACCGAAGGTCGACGGGGTGGCGCATGCGACCGTGAAGCCGCTGGATCTGATGCGCTGGCTGGTGCGCCTGGTGACGCCGGCCGACGGGATCGTGCTTGAGCCGTTCGCCGGGTCCGGCACGACGGTCGAGGCGTGCGTGGCCGAGGGCATGCGCTGCATCGGCATCGAGCGCGAGGCGACGTACCTGCCGCTCATCGCCGAGCGTATGGCGCGTGCGGGCCTGGTGGCGCTGTGAGCGCTCAGATGTTGTCGCTCCGGCCCTACCAGGCCGAGGGCGTGGACGCCGTGTTCACGGCGCTGGGGCGCGGGATGCGTCGGCCGGCGGTTGTGTGGCCGACGGGGGCCGGCAAGACCGTGGGCTTCGCGCACATCGCCCGTCGCTGGCGGGCGCAGCGCCCGGATACCCGGGTGCTGGTGCTGGCCCACACCACCGAGCTCGTCGACCAGGCCATCGCCAAAATGCGCTCGGTCGCTCCGGGCGAACGGGTCGGCCGTGTCCAGGGCAACACCAACGAGACCCTGGCCCGGATCGTGTGCGCCTCGGTGCAGACTCTGCGCTCGGAGAACCGCCGGCGGATGATCCGCGACGTTGGCCTGATCATCGTGGACGAGTGCCATCACGCCGTGGCCTCGACGTACCTGCAGGTGCTCGAGCATTACGGGGCCATGGGGAGCGTGGCGGCCGACGAGGGGGCAGTGGCCGTCGGGTTCACGGCCACGATGATGCGCGGCGACGACAAGGCGCTCGGCGCGGTCTGGCAGGACATCGTCCACCAGGTCTCGATCAGCGACATGATCGGCATGGGCTTCCTGGTCCGACCGCGCGGGCTGCATGTCGAAGTCGATGATCTGGACCTCTCGCAGGTGCGCACCATGGGCCGCGGCGGCGACTACCGCGAAGGCGACCTCGGGCAGGCCATCGAAGACTCGCTCGCCCCGCAGGCCATCGCGAAGGCGGTAGCCGAGCACGCCCCGGACCGCAAGCTCATCCTGTTCGCGCCGACGGTCTCGTCGGCGTCGGTCATCGCGGACGCCCTGAACGCCTCAGGACGGCCTACGGGGCTCGTGCATGGGGGAATGGCCGCAGGGGAGCGAAAGTCCGTCCTGGACGCGTACAGGGCGCGGGAGACGCCAATCCTGGCCAACTGTCAGCTGGCCACCGAGGGGTTCGACGATCCGGAGACCGACGGGGTGGTCATCGCCCGGCCGACCCGCTCGCCGGTGCTGTACCGCCAGATGGCCGGCCGGGCGCTGCGCCCGTGGCCGGGCAAGACCGACGCGCTGCTGCTCGACGTGGTGGGCGCGACGAAGGCCCATTCGCTGGTGTCCGGGGTCGAACTGTTCGGCGAGACGCCCGACGACACGCCGAAGAAGAAGCCACTCGATGCGGACATTCTGGAAATTGGACTGGAAGATCCAGATGAATTGGCCCCGGGGCAGCAGGACGCCCGGGCGGCGTTGCTGGCGGGTCGCGACGGCAAGCTCATCGCGACCGAGGTTGACCTGTTCGCCGGCTCGTCGATGGCGTGGCTGCGGACCCGGGCCGGCGTGTTCTTCATCGAGGCCGGCGAGCGGTACCTGATGATCGTGCCCGGGGCGCCCAAGCGGGCCGACCAGTGGCTGACCCATTTCTCGGGCGGTGCAGGCGGGCCTGGGCGGTTCGGCTTCGACGTGGTGTCGGTGAGCAAGACCGGACCGGTGGCCATGCGTCAGGTGGTCGGCGGGGTCGAGGATCTGGCGTACGCGATGGCCTGGGCCGAGGGCGACGTGACCGCATCGGAGAAGGCGACGGCGACCAAGGAACGGGCGTGGCGGGCCCGGCCGCCGACGCCGAAGCTGGTAGCCCTGGCCGAGCGTCTACGGGTCTACGTCCCGCCGGGCGCCCGCATGGGCGAGGTCTCCAACATGGTCAGTCTGGTGCTGGCCAGCAAGCGTATCGACCCGTTGCTCGGGTCGTGGACGATGAAAGGGAAATGATCATGTCGAGTCACCGACCAAACCCGCAGAAGCCACCGCCGCCGATGCGCCCGCAGCCCAAGCCGTTGCCGCCGCAGCCCCGCCCGACGCCGCACCCGGTGAAGCCCCGATGATCAGCGAGCGGACGTGGGTGGTGGTCACCGCGTCTGGGATTCTGATGATCCTGGGCGCGGCCGCGGCGATGTGGGGGGCGGTGCTCGGTCATGCCGGCTGAGGACGCAGCGGAGCACCGGCGCAAGGGCGACGAGGCGCTGGCGGAAGCGCACGCGACCATCGATCGCGATGAGGGAAGCACGATGGTTCTGACTGCCGTGGTGCAGGCCCTGGCCGCCCTCGCCCAGGCGCACTACGCAGCGGCCAGCGTTCCGGACCGTCGCGGCTCCGGCGAGTTGCGCACGAACATGCCGTACACGCTTCCGGGCGTCGAGGGCCGATGGGAGATCCGCGGCATGACGACGGAGAACTTCGGCGCCACGGGGAATGTCGAGCTGCGGTTGTACCGGGTCGAGGGCTCGTGAGCATTCAGGGAGTCGAGGTGCTGAACTTCTGGGTGTCCGGCCCGCCGAAGACCAAGGGGTCGCTGGACGTGGTCAACTCTGGCCGTGCCGGCGGCCGCCCGGTCCTGCAGGACTCGCCGGCGTCGAAGCGCTGGCGCAAGCTGGTGGCGTACTGCGCCGAGCAGGAGATGCGCGGCGTGACGCAGGCGTGGCCACTGGATGGGCCGGTGGCGGTCGACCTGGAGTTCGTGCTGTCCGGGGATCCGGTCGCGGTCCGGTCTGGGGACCTGGACAAGCTCTATCGCAACGTGCTGGACGCGCTGACCGACGCCGGGGTGTACGAGGACGACGTGCAGGTGGTGCGCCTGTCCGGCTCGAAGGTGGGCGACGGCGACCCCGGCGTCCGAGTCAGGGTAGTGATCTGAGGTGAGCCTCACTGTGGTGCCGGTGACGTTCAGGCAGGCATGCGCGTTCGTGACCGAGTTGCATCGACATAACAAGGCGCCCCGAGGTCACAAATTCTCGGTCGGATTGTCGAACGGGGAGCGCCTTGTCGGGGTGGCCATGGCGGGGCGGCCGGTGGCTCGAGTGCTGGATGATGGACTGACGGTGGAGATCAACAGAACGTGCACCGATGGCACGCCAAACGCCAATTCGATGCTCTACGGGGCGGCGTGGCGCGCAGCCAAGGCGATGGGTTACCGCAGGGGCGTGACTTACACGCAGGCCGAGGAGTCTGGCGCATCTCTACGCGCGGCTGGCTGGAAATGCGTTGCCGATCTCGCGCCGCGAGGGTCCTGGAAAGAGTCCAGCGTGGCGCTGGCCGAGCTGCGCGATGATGTGGGGAACGGCGGCGTTGCTCGCTGTCGCTGGGAGATTCTGGCATGACGTTGCGTCCTGAGCAGTGGCTGGCGGAGTTCGCCCGCCGCGACGACGCCTGGCGGGCGGAGCGCGGCGAGTATCACCGCGTGGTCGGCGAGAAGATCCGCGCTGACCTTCATCCGCCGGCCAAGGTGGCGCCGGCCCCGATCGTGTTGGAGCCAGGACATGAGATTGATTCGAGTGCTAGCGACGCTGGAGTACCCAGCGCGGTTCGGCGCGTCGAATCCGTGGCGCTTTCATCGGGGTGGAGTACGCGCGTGGTCGCGTCGCTGGCGGCAATACCGCGTACAGGACTCCTCGCGGTCGTGACGGTGCGCTGCGCTCGGCATGACGAGCGGCTGTGGGCGGCGTGGTGGAACGGGTCGTTTGATACCGGCCAGTACCTGCGGGCCGGCGGCCAGGTCGAGAGGCTGGGCGCTGAGCGGATGTCGCTGGCACCGCTGGCGGTGACGCAGGTCGAGGCCATGACGGTCGGCCAGATCAAGACGCTGGCTGCCGAGCGCGGCATCAAGATCCCCTCAAAGTACGCGAAGCCTGCGGTGATCGAGTACGTCAAGATGCAGGGCCTGGTGGCGTCCATGCCGCCGCCGCGTGTGCGTGGTGTCCTGGACGCCATCGAGGGCCTACACTTGGCGCGTCACTTGGTCACGGCGCTTTGATGATCGGGATGTAATGCCCGACTTGATGGGGATTGGGGGCATAGTGAGTTCTCAGGCCCTGCGTCCGACGCCCATCCCGAAGGTGCGCGGCCCGCTGTTCTGCGGTGCCGCCCTCTCGTCTGGACGGGAGGGCACCTGTCGTCAGCCGTCGGGAAAGCGCACGTCGCACCCCGGCTGGGGGCGGTGCTGGAAGCACGGCGGGGCGACGGAATCGCACATCGAGGCCGCGGCCATGGCCCAGGCCCAGGCCACCGCGCAACTGTTCGGCGTGCCGCGCGAGGTCGACCCCATCACCGGCATGCTCGAGGCCTACCACCAGACCATGGGCATCCTGGACGCCGTCGAGGCCATGTGCATGCAGCTGCTGCCGGCCGAGGTGGTCTGGGGCGTCGTCAAGGAGAAGCGCGTCGGTGAAGGTGAGGGAGGTGGCGACGATGCGGAAGGGCTGACGCCAGTCGAGCGCGAGTACGCGCCCGGCGTGCATATCTGGGTGAAGCTGCTCGAGGCCTGGCACGACCGCGCGTTCACCGAGGCCGAGCGCATCCTGAAGCTGGACCTGGACTCGCGTCGCGTCGAGCTGTCCCAGGGCCACGTGGCCGCCATGGTCACCGTCCTGCTCTCGCCGGACCTGGCCCTGTCCGACGATCAGCGGCGGGCGGCGGCGCGCATCCTGCGCGGCATGGATCAGCAGCGGACGATTGAGAGTGCGTGACCGGTCACGTGTTGACTCTCTTTGATCGGTGCCTCATCTTCAACTCATGGCTGACTCAGCGCTGAACTACCTTCGCCAACGGATCAGGGAAAACGACAGCCTCCCCGAGGGGGCGCGCTGCCGCGAACTCCGGGAAGCTTGCGGCCTGACGGTGGCCGATATGGCCACGGCCATGGATGTGACCGGTGCGGCAATCCGCCAGTGGGAGCGCGGAGAGCGCACGCCACGTGGCGCCCTGCGCGCTCAATGGATCGAGGTCATGCGCGGCCTGGAGCGTGAGATCTCTGCGCGTTCCGAATGACCGCAGGCGTCCTGGCGCAGGTGGCCGACGTCATCGACCCTGATGCCGTCGTCGAGCGCCCCGAGTTGGCCACCCCGACCACCCTGGCCGCCCATCTCGACCCGCGCTATCAGGTCCGGGCCCACCTCACTCTGATCGGCGAAGAGCTCGTCAAGCTTGAGGCCGGCGACGAGTTCGACCGGCTGCTGCTCAACACTCCGCCGCGCGTGGGGAAGACGAAGACCGCGGTTGAGTGGTTCTGTTTCTGGTGGCTGATCAAGCACCCGACCAGGCGCATCATCATCGGGTCCTACGGCGACCAGCTGGCCCGCCGCGCCGGCAAGCACATCCGTGACCTGATCGAACGCCACGGCGCGCTGTACGGCCTGACCCTGCAGCGCGGCTCGGCCGCAGCCAACGACTGGGAGACCAGCGCCGGCGGCGGCGTCCGCTCGGTCGGTGTCGGGTCGGGCATCACCGGCCACGATGGCGACCTCATCATCATCGACGACCCGACCAAGTCCCGCGCCGAGGCTGAATCCGTGGCTAGGCGTGACGGCATCTGGGACTGGTACTCGGCCGACATCGGGTCCCGCGTCATGCCGGACACTCGACTGTTGCTCGTGCAGACGCCCTGGCACCCGGACGACCTGCGCGCCCGGGTCGTACGCCAGGAAGGCCGGGTCGAAGACGGCGGGAAGTGGCATGTCGTCGTCATGGCCGCCCTGGCCGAAGACCCTGACGACCCGCTGGGCCGCGGCTTCGGCGAGCCTCTCCCGCATCCCCGCATCGCCGAGGGGGACACGAACCGGCTGGTCAAGTACTGGGAGCGGATGCGCTCGTCGCGGGGCGTGCGCGACTGGCGGGCCCTGTACCAGTGCGACCCGAAGGCGCCGCTGGGCCAGTTGGCCACGGCAGAGTTGCTGCGGGAGCGGCGGTGCTTCGAGTCGCGGTCATGCGGGGCGCCAGGGCGGACCGGGGTGGCCGTCGACCCGAGCGGCGGCGGGCGCGACGTGGCCGGCATCATCGGCGGGCACCTGGACGACGGGCAGCGCTGCGTGTTCACGCACGACCGGTCCGGGGTGATGGGCTCGGCGGAATGGGGCCGGGCCGCGTGTCAGTTGGCCGCCGAGATCGGGGCCGACTTCTTCGTCTTCGAACAGAACTACGGCGGGGACATGGCGGCGGTGGTGATCCGCACCGCCTGGGATGCCCTGCGCCGAGAGGATCCGGAGAAGTATTCCATGTTCGTGCCGATGATCAAGGCGGTCAGCGCGCGGAAGTCGAAGCTGCTGCGCGCCGAGCCGATCGGCCAGCAGTGGAAGGAAGACCGCTGTCGTACCGGGGCCTACCTGCCCGACCTCGAATCTGAGTGGACGACCTGGGCGCCGGGCGGGGATTCACCGGGGCGCATCGACGCTTCGGTCTACCTGGCGTACGAGTTGCTGCCGCTGCCCAGCGCGGGCACGTCGTCGACCACGGGGGCCATGGATCTGGCCTCGGCCGACCTGCTGTCGGGTCGGGGCATGTGGGGCCGCTAGAGACGCCCGCCCGGGCTGCCGTCAACGACCACCAGCGTTGCGGTCAGCGCGAGAAGCGCCAGGATCAGGGCGAGAACCACCGCCCGCTTGCCCGGTGTCGGCACCCACGATTTGATGCAGCCGATCAGCACTGCGGTGATGAGCATGGTCGGTAGAGCCCAGATCGTCATGACGTCAGCGTACTTGACGTGTCACTAGGTTACTGAGTACGGTCGTCGGCATGAAGACGTTGCGCCAATGCCTCGCCGAGCGCCTCGACGCCGACGACGCCGTGGCTCATGCCACCGACGACGGCTGGGGCTCCGAGATCGTCGGCTCGCCGACCGAGGTCGTCGACACCGCCGTGCACGCCGTTCAGGCCTGGCTGAGTCAGTTCGGCTACGACCCGACGGTGCGCATGCTGCACGGCGAGGCGATGAAGTGAGTACCGCGCCACCTCGGCAACCAACTCCGACGACGTACGCCGAGCTTGTCGCCGCCCATGACTGCGAGTACGCCGCGCCGGAGAAACAGATATTCCTCACAGTCATGGAGGACGGACAGATAGCTTTGATCATCGCCCACCCCCACCCAGACGGCGGGCAGCGGTTGGCGATCCTGGAACACCTGACCATACGGCGCGAGGACTTCAACGAGTGGCTCCACACGACGCGCGAGTGGTGGAACGCCGAAAAGCGTCACCCCGCGGTAAAGGTAGTGAAATAGATGGTCGAGGAGTCGGAGCGCGAGAAGATCCTGCGCGAAGAGCGCGAACGCAATCGGCGCGAAGCGGACAAAGTCGAGCAGGAGAAGAAGGGCGGGCCGCGTGATGACCAGCGTTGAGGCGTCATGGCTGCCGCCCGAGCTCACCATCACCCAGCCCTACTCGATGGGTCCGCTGACCCGCTGGGATCCGCGCTCGACCCTGCCGGCCATGGGTACGGTGCGCCTGTTCGACGCGCCTGAGTTGGCCATTCTGGGCTGCTTCATCGCGCCGGGGCGCGTCCAGGCCGCGGCCCGGGCGCAGGGTGAGCGCGGCATCATGATGATCCGGGCCAAGGGTCTGGTCGAGGCGCTGGGCCTCGTCAACTCTGCGCTGGCCGAGGTCGACGTCACCCCGATCCAGTCGGCGGCCGCCGCGGTGCTCGGCGGCCAGGCATTCGTGGACGCGCTGCACGCGCTCGAAGACGGGGACGACTGATGACGACGGATGATGCTCCGGCGCGGTGGCCGACCGACGCCCGCTGGCCGAGACGCCGAAACGCGCTGATCGGGTTCTCCGTCGTCACGCTTGTGTGGCTGAACCTCGAGATGTGGACGTCGATACCCAAGGATCTCCTGGCCATCCTCCTGCGGCCGGTACAGACCATCGCGCTCGGCCTGTTCCTCTACGAGATCGGCCGGCTCCACCAGGCGAAGGCGGCCCGCCGTGACCGCTGATCGCGTCTGGACGCTGATTGCCCTGGTCGTCATCATCGCGCGCCTCACGCGCCTGCTCGTCGTGGACGAGTGGCCGCCGGCACGCGGCACGCGGCACTGGTTCGTGCGCACCTTCGCCACCGTCGACCGGCGCGGCGACGTGGTCCGCGACGTCGCGCGCTGGGGGCGGCTGGCCAGCGCGGCCCACGCGGTCGCCTACATCTGGACCTGTCCGTGGTGCATGTCGGTCTGGGTCGGCGGGGCGGTGTGGGGCGCGGCGACGCTCTGTCCGTGGCTGGTCTGGCCGGCCGCCGTGATCGCGTTGGGCTCGATGGTGGCCGGCTGGGACGGCAACGCGCAGGGCGAGCACGACAAGCGCTACGAGATCATGGAGCGTAAATTGCTTGGCCATGACGTTGACACCGGCACCCGTTAGGATCTATCCGTGGATCAATACCTGACCGCCGAAGGCCCGGAGAACGATCCGGCCATCGCGCTCGACATGGCCGTCAAGCTCATGGCCCCGTGCTTCTGTGACCGCGCCGGCTGCACCCATGGCGGCCTCGTCGAGGCGGCGCGCCAGGTCACCGCCGTGGCTGACGTCTTCGTAGCGTGGCTTCGGCGGCCAGTTCGGATCACGTTCGGCCCCGCGGTTGTGACGGAGCAGGACACTGGAGAGATCGTTTCTACCGCAGGAGGAAGCATGGCAACCATCGACACCAGCCAGGTCGTGACCTGGACCGTCGACCCCGAGGACGACCGCGGGTTCGACGTCACCACGCCGCTCGAGGTCACCAACTCGGACGACAGCGTGGCCACAGTCGTCTACACGCCACCGGCCGACGGCGAGCTGGGCACCATCGCGGCCACGGCCGTCGCGCCGGGCTCGACGCTGATTACGGTCACCGCGACCGGCACCGACCCGCTCATCACGGGCAGCCTGAACGTCGACGTTATCCCCGGCGGGGTGGCCGTCCTGAACTTCGGCGAGCCCGAGATCACCGAACAGGTAGTCGTCACCCCGTAGGTCTGATCAACCTGCGGAACCGGAGCCCAGCCGCTCCGGTCATGCGGCCCCCGTCGCGCGCTCTACTCCCCGTATGAGAGCGCCCGGGGGCCGCTCCATGTCCGGCCTGCCTGCGCGGCGATGTACGCCCCCGTGATCTCCGTCTACGATGGGGCAACGGCGAGCCACGGGGGTGATCATGCCGCAGAGCCTGCGCCTGCCGGCCCTGATCCAGCGTCCGGCCGCCCCGACCCAGGTGGCGCCGGACTCCGCGCTGGTCGCCGCCGCCCAGGCGTACACGCCCGGTGAGTGGCGCAACGCGCAGATCTTCGGCGGCAACAACCCGTGGGAGTCTGAGGCCTGGGGCTTCTGGGACACCCTCGGCGAGTTCTATCAGGCCGTCGACTGGCAGTCCCGCGCCATGTCCCGCATCCGCCTCGGTGCTGCCGAGGTCGTGCCCGGCGGGGATGAGCCGGAGATGCTGACCGAAGGCCCGGCCGCCGACCTCATGCAGTCGTTCTGTGGCGGGGCGCCCGGCCATTCGGCCTTCCTGCGTGCCATCACTCCGCAGCTGCTCGTGCCCGGCCAGGGCTGGCTGATCGCCGAGCGCGACGATCCGTTCGCGCCGCTGGCCGCCGCCGAGTGGGGCGTCTACTCGATGGACTGCGTCCAGGGCCTGGGTGGCACGTTCCAGGTGCGGGTCGGCCCGGGCGCGTGGCGCTACCTGGCCCCCGACAACCTGCCCATGCGCATCTACAACCCGCACCCGCGCTGGCCCTGGCTGGCGACCAGCTCGGCCCAGGCCGCCCTGCCGATCATGCGCCGGATCCAGCTCATCGACTCGCGCATCGTGGCGATGATGGTGTCCCGGCTGGCGATGAACGGAATCATGTTGATTCCGCAAGAAGGCACCATCGGGGTGCCTGACCAGTACAAGGACGCCCCGGACCCCTTCGTGGCCATGCTCATCGAGATCGCCTCGCGCAACATCGCCAACCCCGGCCAGGCCAGCGCCGGCATCCCGATCCCGATCAAGTTCACCGGCGACCTGATCGAAAAGTGGAAGATCCTGAAGGCCGACGACCCGCTCGATGAGTGGCTGCTGAAAGAGCGCACCGACGAGTTGGGCCGGCTCGGCGACTCACTGGGCATCGCACGGGAGCGCGTCTCGGGCGGCATGGGCCAGCAGAATCACTGGAACCTCTGGGGCATCAACGAGGAAGAGATCAACCTTTCGTTCAGCCCCATCGCCGAGACGGTGTGCGGCGCGGTCACGAAGGCCTACCTGAAGCCGATGCTGGTCGCCTCGGGCCAGAGCCTCGTCGGCCCGCAGGGCGGAAAGATCATCGTCTGGTACGACACCAGCGAGCTCGCCGCGCGGCCCGACAACTCGGCCAACGTGCGCCAGGGCTACGTGGACGGCGTCGTCAATGAGGCCGCCTACCTGCGCGAGATCGGCCTGGGCGAGGCCGACGCGCTCACAGACACCGCCGAGATCGAGACCTGGGCCTACAAGCGGTTCATTGCCGGCGGCTCGGACGCGCTCGCCCCGGCCGGGCTGGCCGGCCTCACTGGCGGCTCGCCGCAGCCTGTCGCCCCACAGTCTCCGGCCGCAGGGGTCGCGGCACCGCCGGCTGCATCCGGCGCACCGGCGGTTGGGTCTCCGGCCCGGCCGTCAGAACCCGCGACCCCCGCGGCCGGCCCGCCCCGCACCAACGGCCAGGCCGCGGTCGCACCGGCCTTGACGGCGACCGCCGGATCCGCGCCCGACGTCAACGGCACGCTGCGGCGGGTCCTGGTCGAGGCCGGCGCGCTGACGCCCGAGCGGCCGCGGCGCTACAACGGCCACCACGTCAAGCGGTAGGCCGCCGTGCAGCGCATCCACGGCCTGACCGATGACCAGGTGCGTGCGTTCGAAGCGCGCATCGAGCAGCAGATGGTCGACTCGCTGCAGTACGTGATGGACACCATTGCCCGTCGCATCGAGCGCAACGCCATGCCGCAGGTGGCCGCCGCCATGGCGCTGACCGCTGCGGTGACCACCGGTCCGGACGGCGACGACGACCCGCCGCCCCAGTCCGCCGAGCTTGAGATCCCACCGCCCGAGCCTGAGCCGAACGACATTCCGGCCACTCCCGACCTGCCACCGGGTCAGCCGTACGTGTCGCCGGACGACCTGGCCTCGATCGCACCGCTCTGGCAGGAGCAGGTCACGCAGCAGTTGGTGCCGATCGCGGCCGAGGTGCTGCAGACGGCCGGCCAGGCGGTGCTGGCCCAGTTGGTCGACAAGTCCGGCGTGGCCGCGCTCCCCAAGCTCGGCAATCTGGCCGCCGAGACGTATCTGCGCCAGCAGGCCAACACCTTCGATCAGGTGGGCGACCATCTCTGGCACACTGCCCGGGCGCAGCTGGCGCAGGGCTTCGAAGCCGGCGAGTCCATTCCGCAGTTGGCCGCGCGCCTGCGCCAGTCGGCCGGCCTGACCGCGCGGACCGGCGTGCTGGTGGCGCGCACGTCGGTGATCGAGTCGTCGAATTTCGGGTCGCTGGCGACGGCGCGGGCCTCGGGCCTGGCCATGCAGAAAGAGTGGATCGCCACTCCGGACATTCGCACACGTCCTACGCATCTGGCCGCAGATGGCCAGAGAGTAGACATTAACGCCAAGTTCACTGTCGGCGGTCACGCCGCCGACTTCCCTGCCGACCCTGACCTGCCACCGTCCGAGCGCTACTCATGTCGGTGCACAACGGGCTACATCATGCCCGAACGCCCGAAGCGCCTACCGGACGCGACGCCCGAGCCCGACCTGGCACAGCTGCCCGGCACGAGCGGGGTGGCCACCGAGATCGAGCCACTGGACCTGACGCCGGCGGTCGACGAGGCGTTGACGCTGCCGAAGGCCTCGGGCACTGGCGTCGACCAGCCTGCCTATGGCGACCACGCGCCCAGCTATGTCCGTCCGTCTCTGCGCGACGCGAAGACGCCGCGGGCGCTGCGGCGGGCGTGGCAGGACGAGGTGCAGGCCATCACCGGCTATCCGTTCCTGGTCGACGCCATGCCGCGCGGCATCTCGCTGGCCACGGCGCGCGAGTACGCCGAGGGCACGCTGCAGATGTTCACCCAGTTCCCGGCCGCCAAGATGGACCGGATCCACTGGTTCGACGAGGCCGACGGGCCCTATGCCCGGGTCCGCAGCGGCGGCCACGCCATCGAGTTCAATATGCGCTACGCCAGCGAGGCCGGCCGGCCCAAGCTGCTGGCTGGCCGGCGCAAGGATGTCACCGGCTGGGAGTCGGGCACGACGGGCTGGTCGGTGCGCAACGACGTACCGACACAGGGCGTCGTCTACCACGAGTTCGCGCACGTCATCGACGAGGAGAACCTGCGCCGGGCCATCCATCCCATGCTCAAACCGCTGATGATCCGTCACGCCACCGCCGAGGGCGTCACCGATATCGACGACCTGATCAAGCGCCGGATCTCGTCCTACGCGACGAGCGACTCGCACGAGATGATCGCCGAGGCCGTCACCGACGTGATGGTCAACGGCCAGGCCGCCAGCGCCATGTCGCGCGAGATCTACGACCTGATGGTCGCCGAGTACCGCCGGCGCGGCTTCGCGATCCGCAGCGCCGAGCCGCTCGACGACCTGGCCGCTGAGGCTGAGCGCGAGGGTCTCGTCTTCCCGAAGGCCGCCGCGCCGAAGACCCTGGCCTCGCAGACGGTCGCGCAGTTGCGCACGCTGGCCAAAGAGCGCGGCATCACAGTGCCGCCCGGCACGCGCAAGGCCGACCTGGTCCGCATGCTCGACGAAGCGCCGCCGACGGTCGCTCCGGTCGATCTGGCCGCTCAGGCGGTCGCGCGTCAGGCCGCCATCGACGCCGCTCGCAAGACCGCCCAGTTCGCGACCCGCATCGACGAGATCATCGCCAACGCGGCCACCCCGAAGGCGCTGACGCACACCATCGACACCCTGGGGCGACAGGCGGGCCTGTCCGACGCCGAACTGGGCGCACTGCGGGCGCTGGTCGACGACCGCCCGGCACTGCTGGCCGCGGTGCGGGCCCGGGCGTCCGGACAGGGCGTCGAGGTGCTGGGCTCGACCAACGACGTCGTGCGCTTCGACCGGCGCATCCACCAGGGCATCGACGGCGACCTGCGCCAGGGCCAGACCGTGCAGGTGGTCCGCCCGGCCAGCCAGGTCCGCATCGGCGACGAGCTCGTGCCGCTGGACAAGGCGACGGTCGAGGCCACCGACCTGCCGCTCAGCCAGGCCACGCCGACCCCCGCTGGCCCCGTCCGCGAACTCGCTCCGCCACCCCCGCTGTCCCGCGCCCCGGCCGCCGTCCAGGCCCGCCAGGCGCAGCTGCGCGAAGACGCCGCCCGGCCGGTCCTGGCCGACAAGTCGCGACGCCAGTCCGGGGCGAATGCGATCACCACGCAGGTCGAGCACAAAGGCGGGCCGCCGACCATCACGAAGGACTTCTCGCGCCTCGGCGAGGGCCCGTCCGCCAGCAAGCGCCGCGCCGACGCTGAGGAGTTGGGCGCGCTGACCAGCGAGGCCGTCGGCATCCGAGCGCCTGCCGTCATCCGCACCGGGCCGCGCTCGGTCGAGATGGAACACATTGACGGACAGCTCGGAGACGAGATCACTCGCGTCGGTCAGCCGATCGAAGCCACCGGAATTACCGAGACCGACGAAGGGCGGCTGCTCGGACTGGCCGACATCCTCATGGGGAACAGTGATCGCAACGGTGGGAACTGGATGCGATTGGCAGACGGACATCTCGTCGCGATCGACCATGAGGATGCGTTCTACGGCGGGAAGCTCATCGGCGCCGACGACCCGTTCGGCGCCGCACTGGTCGGGCGCAAGGGGCTTGATAACGCGAAGTGGCCGAAGGTCATCGACATCAACCCGGCGGACCTGGTCGTCATCCGCGCCCGACTGGAAGGCCTGCGGCCCGAGTTTGAGCGGCTCGGTCGGGCGACGTGGCACCGGCAGGTCATGGCCCGGCTGGCCGAGGTCGAGAAGCGCGCCGACCCGAACGCCGTCATCCGTCTGGCCGAGGCCCGCCCCGATCTGGCCACGACAAAGGCCGCCGCGAGGGCTGCGGCACGGGAGCGGGCGGCGGCGATCGGGGCGCAACGCGGCACGGCGGCGCTGCTGGCGCGGGTCGATGAGCTCGTGGCCAGCAAGGCGTCAAAGGCCGTCATCCGCCAGGAACTCGACCCGGCCCTGCGCGCGCCCGAGCAGCTGTACGCCGGCGCGGACGATGCGGTCGCCGAGGCGCTGGCCGCCGCCCTGGACTCCGGCGACCTGGCCAAGTTGCGCAGCGCCATCACCCGATCCTCGACCCGGGCGAAGATCAAGCCCATCGGAAAGGCCGGGGCCAAAGCCAAGTTCGACCCGGCCACTATGGAAGGGGTCGGCGGCGTCGACATCCCGGACGGTGCCGACGTCGTCGTGGTGCGTCGGGGCGCGACGCTGCAGGGCGTCGAGACGCCAGAGAAGGCCGTCGTGCGTCTGGACGTCAAGCCGGTCAAGGCCGCCCCGACGAAGCCCTTCAGCGTGCCGACCGTCGAGCAGATGGCCGACACGGCTGGCGTTTCTCGCGCGGACGTCGCCGAGATCCGGCGTCTGACCCGCACGCTTGACCGGCCGCCCCGGATCGTACTGAACGACGATTTCGATGACCGGTTCGCTCAGACTCACGCCGACTCCCAGGTGGTCAAAGAGTTCGCGCAACGCCACCAGGCTATCTACAACCGGATCGTCCAGGAGCAGTCGATCACTCGGCATTGGTCCGAGGTCATCGCGCCGTCTTTTGCGCGCGGCGGTCGGTCGCTGGCGGAAGTGCGCTCCGAGGCTGTTGACCGGCTGCGTGCGGCAATCGATGGCCAGCCGGTGATTATCCGTCGCGCCACGGAGTCGCGACTACGGCAGGCGCTGGACGACGGCCGGCTCAAAACTCAGTTCGAAACGGGCACATCATCGGGCGTGCTCGACCCGGAGATGCGCGCCAACTTCGAGGCTATGGACTTCGATTACCCGGTGGACCTACCCGGGGCGCGCCGGCCGGTCTACGGGTATGTCAGCCCCAATGGCGTGCGGCCGGCCATTGAGGACGTCAGTCTCACCTCGTCCTATGGCGACATTCAACTCGTACTGCGTGATTCGACGCGTCCGCGGATCACGGTCACGGCTGCCGACTCACTCGACCATCGCCGCCATGTTCGACCATCGCCGATAGATAAGATCGACTGGCGCTCCACGCTCGGGCATGACGTCGACTACGCGTCCGAGGACTATCTGGACGAGCACTACGTTGAGGCTCAGATCCACGGCGGCGTGACCTGGGATGACGTCGCCGAGGTCGTTTTCGCGCGGAAGCCCGAGGCCTCGACCGTCGCAGCGCTGAAGCTTCGTGGCGTCGCATGGCGAGTGCTGACGAAGTAGCATCGAATGCGTGATGGAGGTGGCAGGCCAGGACGGGGATGCTTACCTGGTCGTAGATGGCCCGGTCGGCGCGATCGTCAGTCGCGACCTGCCTGAGCCGCTCATACTGCCAGTGGCCTCGATCCTGGCTCATCGCGAGTTTGACCCGTACGACGGTCCGCTACCGCGTGGCCTGACGGTCGGCCTCGCCACCCAAATGGCCCAGGCGCGGGAGCGATTCGAAGCCGGGGACCCCGTCAGCGCGACCAAGTGACGTATCATGCGCTCATGAGCTTTCCGATCCGGCGCAACACGGACGGCAGCCTGCCGCACGTCGGGCTTGGCGAGCCGAAGTCGATGTACGACGGCGGCACGGGTGACGAGTACGCGACCGCGGCCAAGGCGCTCGAGGACTTCATTGCCGGCTTCAAGCGAGGTATTGCCGGCGCCACAGCGACGGAGCGCGAGCCGATCCGCGTCACCGCCGAGGTCGGCCAGCCGGTCCCCGAGATCGAGGCAGCGCCGTGACCGCCCGAGCGCAGGCCCAGTGCGCACCGTCGTGCGCCCGCTACTTGTCCCCGTTCAGCCCGGAGGGGCTGGCCCAGACCCGCACCGCCCCGTTCTGCGCCGCCTTCCCCGACGGCATTCCCGCTGACATCTGGAAGAACCGTGTCGACCACCGCCAGCCCGTCGAAGGCGACCACGGCCTGCAGTGGACGCCGGTCGACGAGGCGGTCTACCCGTTCCCCGAGTACGCCATGGCACCCGGAGCGACCAAGTGAGCGAGCGATTCTGGGAGGACGACGTGCCCTGGCTGGGCGAACATGCCCCGGATCCAGAACCTCTCGTCGCGGCCGCCGACGTCGACGCCGGGGCGATGGTCGCGCTCGTGCCCTCCGACGCTGACGCGCAGCGCCTGGCCCTGGCCGGCGGCGAGCCCGTCGAGCAGCTGCATCTGACCCTGGTCTACCTCGGTGACGCCGTCGACATCAATGAGGCGCAGCGCGCCGAGCTCATCGACGCCGGCCGCGACATGGTCCTGGGCTGGGACGGGGTGGCCGCCGAGGCGTTCGCTCCGGCCATCTTCAACCCGACTGGGCCTGAGCCGTGCGTCGTGCTCATCTGCTCCGGCGCCGAGCTGGCCGAGTTCTACGAGACGACCATGGCCGACGTCACCGAGATCGTCGACCTGCCCGACGATCTGCATGCACCCTGGATTCCGCACGTGTCATTGGCCTATGTGGCGCCGGGCGCCGACGTGAACGTCCCGATGCAGCATGCGATCAACGCGACCGGGCCCGTGACGTTCGACCGCCTGCGCTTCGCCTTCGCCGGCGAGATCACCGACATTCCCATCGTCACCGCCCCACGAGTCCCGGCGCCCCCGCCGGACGAGGCGACCACGGAGGACGGTGACGTGGCCGTTGTCGAGGCAGCCGCCGAGCCTGAATCCGTGGTCGCCTCGAGCACCCAGATGGCGCCGGACGAGCGCGCGGCCTTCGACGGCTGCTGGCACTGCTACGGGCCGGCCCATGTCGGAGCCTGCCCGCCGGCGCTCTGAGCGGCTATGATCACGCCAATCGGACACGGCGCGCACGGGGTGAGGTGATGTTGTTGGACGACGGCGAAAGCGGCCTCGACCCCAACCCTGGCATGCAAGACCCGCAGGCCATCGAAGACGAGTTCGCCGTCGGCGACACCGCGCTCGAGACTATGGACGCGCCGGTCGACGATTCGGTGGCACTGTTCGACGTGGCCGCTATGCTGCCCGGCACGCCCTGCTGGGGGGTGGCCTGCGTCGAAGGCCTGCCCGACGGTGCCGACCCGCGGCGCATGTGGGCGCCGGGCTCGCTCGTCTTCGCGCCGACCCCGTTCCCGTTCAAGTTCCAGCCGATCGAGGCCGAAGGCCACACCGGCGCGCTCGTCGCTGGCCGGGTCGATGCCATCTGGCGCGACGGCGCGCTCATCCGTTGGGCCGGCGTCATGGATTCCATGGGCATGGCCGGCGCCGAAGCCGAGCGTCTGATCCAGGGCGACTTCATGCGCGGCGTCTCGATCATGGCCGACGACGTCACCGAGGCCGATATCGAGTACGTCATGCCCCCGGCGCCGGATCCGTCCGCGACGCTCGTGGTCGACGGCGATCCGGTCGAAGACGCTGTCGAGCCGGCGGTCGAGGCGATCATGCCGACCATGTGTGTCATGCACCATGGCCGGGTCCGGTCCATCACGATGGTGGCCGAGCCGGCCTGGGTCGAATGCACAGTCAGCCTGGGCGCCTCCCCGTTCCAGCCGCCGATCATCGCCGAGACGTCGCCGCTGGCTGACGTCGAGGCGCTGGCCGCCGAGGCCGAGATCGCGCCGCCGGCCGCCGTGCCGCTGGTCGCCGCGGGCTGGTCGGTCAACATCCCCGAGTTGTGGCCTGAGCGCTGGTTTCAAGAACCGACCGAGGCCGAGATGGCGCTGGTCTCCACCGGCGCCATCCAGATCACGCCAGAGGGTCGGGTCTGGGGCCTGCTCGCGCCGGACCGCGTCGACCACCGTGCCTTCCGCCAGGTCGGCCGCAGCGTCCATGCGCCCCGCGGCATCGACTACTCGGAGTGGCAAAACAAGCCGTGCATTGTGGCCGGTGCTGACGGCGGCGTCTACAAGATCAACGCCGGGACGGTCACGTTCGGCTGCGGCCACGCCTCCCCGGTCGACCCGCGCCGCGCTGACCCGAACTGGGCGGCCGAGCACTACGACAACTCCTGCTCCGTGGCCATGCGTGCCCGGGTCGGCGAGAACCGGTACGGCACCTGGTTCGCCGGCGGCCTGGCCCACGGCCTCACCGCGAGCAGCTTTGAGCAGATCATGGGCTGCGCGCTGTCCGGCGACTGGCAGGGCGGGAAGCTGAAGGCCGCCCTGCTCGTGCCGTGCGAAGGCTTCCCGGTCGCAGTCACCGCCTCGGTCCGGGAGCGCATGGGCACGCTCGTCGCCTCGTCCGTCCCGATCGCGTTCCAGGCGCCCGAGCCGGACCGGTCCATGGACTGGGCGTTTGCCCTGGTCGCCTCGGCCCGCTTCGACGAGATCACCGAGGCCCGCTTCGCCGAGCTCGCCCGCGAAAGGGGGTGAACCGACATGTGTGCATGCGGAAAGACCGCGCCACCGCCCCCGCCGCCCGTCCCGACAACGACCGGCATCGAAGGCGAATCCGGCGCCGCACAGTAAGACCACGCGCCTGATGGCGCAATAGGATCTCTACCGTCTACGATGACGCACAAAGCAACCCCCGGATGCAGCTGGGGATGGCCAGCAATGACTGTCCTGTTCCTGCATCACGGGGGTTTCCCATGCCGAAGACCAACGCCCCGGGCACCGGCGATTCGGGTGCCCCCTTCGCCCTGCCCGCGGACCTTACGACGCTCACCGTCGAAGAGCTGACAGCCCTGCACGAGTCGGCCACGTCCGAAATGGACACGCTGCTCGGCAACCGCAACCCGGCCGACCTGCCCCGCCTGGGCGAACTGCGCGAGGCCCGCAACACTCTCGGCGCCCGCCAGTCCGAGCTCGCCACCGAGCAGGCCGAACTGGACCGCCAGTTCGACGACTTCGCCAACGACCTGGCCGCACCGGCCGAGGTCGAGAGCGACACGGCCACCGAGCCGGCCCTCGAAGGCGAGGTGCTCGACGCGCAGGCCCCAGCGGGTGCCGCGCCGGCCGCGCCGCAGCTCGTGACCGCGTCGGCCCGGCCGACCGGCGGAGCGACCACCGCGTCCCGCGAGACGGGCGGCCTGTCCGGCGCCCGTAACCGTCTGAACCCGAGCCTGTCTGCCGCGCGCCAGTCCGCGCCGGCCGCCGTCACCCAGGCCCCGGCCGCCGAGCTCGCCATGGTCGCCACCGCGGCCAACCCGGCCGGTCAGCTCGCCATGGGCTCGCAGATCTCCCAGTTCCGCCAGCTCACCGACCTCGCTGAGGTGAGCGCGCGGAACCTGACCGACCAGGCCGGCTTCCGCCCGACGCTGCCCAACGACAACGCCTACCGGCACGCGGCCCGGCGCCACGACGCCCCGTACGGCGGCACGATGATCGCCTCGATCCGCAACCAGTTCGACACTGTCCTGTCGGACAAGTCCTCGACCGCCGCGGTCGAGGAGTACATGGCCAAGCTCGAGCGCAGCCGCTCGGCCTCGGCCTTCGAGACGATCGTCGCGGCCGGCGGCTGGTGTGCGCCGAGTCAGATCCGCTACGACTTCTTCAACATCGCCGCCCAGTCCGGCATGATCGACCTGCCGACGTTCGGCGTCGAGCGGGGCGGCATCAACTTCCCCGTGTCGCCGAGCCTCGCGGACACGTTCTCCCCGGCCCTGCCGTGGTACACCGCGTTCAGCAACGCCACCGTCCCGTGGCTCTGGACTGAGGGCAGCGACATCCTCGCGGTGACCGGCTCGCCGACCAAGCCGTGCATTCGCGTGCCATGTTCGACCATGAGCGACGTGCGGCTGGAGTGCTACGGCATCTGCCTGACCGCCGGCAACCTGGCCGACAACGCGTGGCCGGAGTCGACCGCCAACTTCCTGCGGCTGCTCATGGCCGCCCACTACCACGCGGCCAACGCCCGCTACATCTCCGCAATCGCCGGCCTGGCCGTCGCCAACGCGGGCTGCACGGCGACCGGCTCTGGCGCGGCGGCTCCGCTGCTCAACATCGCCGAGTTGTCCGGCTGGGACTACCGGGCCAAGTACGGCATGGCCGCCACCGACGTCATCGAGTGGGTCCTGCCCGAGTGGGCCAAGGGCGTCGTCCGGGCCGACCTGGCCAAGCGGACCGGCGTCTCCGACTTCATGCGCATCCCGGACGACGAGATCGCGCGCTGGTTCGACGTGCGCAACATCCGCGTGCAGTTCGTCCAGGACTACCAGGTGCGCGCGGCCGGCCAGCCCGGTGCGATCACCACCGGCGGCATCACCCAGTACCCGAGCACGCTCAAGGGCCTGATGTACGCGGCCGGCACGGTCGCCCGGGGCAACGGCATGAGCCTGGACCTGGGCGTCGTGCGCGACTCCACGCTCAACGAGACGAACGACTTCACCGCGGCGTGGATGGAAGAGTGCCACCTGATCGCGAAGTTCGGTCACGAGGTGCGCGAGTACACCGTCAACATCTGCCCGGACGGCACCACCGGCGCGGCCGACCTGACCGCCTGCTGCTGAGCGTAGGGCGATTCGCCCTACGGACCCGATAGACGCATGAGGAAAGGGGCGTGACGACATGGCTGGACCGCGGCAACTCGTTGCGCCCCCCACCTACGTCGATCCACAGTTCGGGCTGCTGTCCGTCGTGCAGCCGCGCTACGACGTGGCCGACGTGCACTGGCGCAACGGCGTTACCTGGCAGGACCTGTGCGGCCAGGGCGGCGCCACCTACGACCCGTACTGCCTCGTCTCGGGCACCGGCAACACGCCCGCGGTCAAGGCGGCCAACGTCACCGTCAACACGTTCGCGGCGCTGCCGTTCACCGCGTTCGCTGAGGTCAACTGCTCGCCGGTGGGCTACAGCCAGGACGAGCAGCGGGCCCGGGCGGTCGACGCCCTGACGCGCACCGAGTCCTACCAGGTCGAGAAGGCTTTCTGGACGGGCACGGCCGGCGGCGACGCCAACCAGGTCTACCCGCACCTGGCCGCGGCCGAGGCTGTCTACGACTCCAACCATCTGCCCGTCGCGCAGCTGCAGTGCGCGGCCACCTCGGTCACCGGCTCGACCGTCCTGGACATCGTCGAAGGCCTCGCCCGGCTCGAAAGCGCGTGGGCGGCCTGTGGTCGGCCGACGCTCGGGCAGGGCACCATCCACGTGCCGGTGGCGTTGGGCTCGGCCCTGTTCTACGAGCACCTGGTCAAGGCCGATGGGGCGCAGCTCAAGACGGAGACCGGCAACCTGGTGGCGCTGGGCGGCGGCTACCAGGGCACCAGCCCCGCCGGCGTGGCCACCCCCAACGTGGCCTGGATCTACATGACCGGCCCCGTGTTCGCGTACCGCTCATCTCCCGAGACGTTCAACTTCAAAGAGATGTTCAACCGCGAAAACAACACCCTGCAGTCAATCGTCGAGCGAACCTACGTGCTCGGCTATAGCTGCTGCTGCCTGCTCGCCGTCGCGGTGTCTGTCGGCGGAGACGTCACCGGCCAGCCCCTCTCGGCGTTCTAGGAGTAGCCCATGAGTACCGCACTGGTCTGCGCCAGCCCGATCGAGGGTCTGGTCATGCGCATCATCAAGCTCAACGCCTGCGGGGTGCCGCTCACCGGCACGGGCTCGCCGACGCCGCAGTCCGGCTCGGGCATGCTGGTCATGGACGGCTTCACTGAGGTCACGCCCAGCCCGCAGTACGACACTGGCGACCGGGTCATCACGCGCAAGGCCAACGGGACGCTCTGCCAGAACTTCAAGATCCCGGACCAGTACACCAACGACGAAATCACCATGAACTTCTGCGTCTGGAATCCGGCGCTGATCCCTCTCACCATCGGGGGCCGGCTGCTGACCGCCACGCAGTCGCCGACGGGCACCGGCTTCGCCCGCGGTACCTGGTCGAACGTGACGGCGTCGCACTTCTCGCTGGAGATCTGGCAGGCCCCGCCGCAGGCGTGCGACTCGTCCGGAACGGTCTACTACCCGTACCACGCGTGGCCGCACATCGCCGACGGGAAGATCGGCGACTTCAACATCAACCTCGACGCCAACATCCTGCAGATCATGGGCAACACGTACGACGCCAGCCCGCTCTGGACGGCCGGCGCCACGTACCTCGGTGCCAACCAGGTGGTGCTGGGTGATCATCACCTGTACAACCTCGAGAACACGGCTCCGCCGCCGGCCAACTGCTTCCTGGCCGACTACCCGTGATCTAGAGTGACGCTGTAGCCCACTAAGCTGCAGCACGGATCTAGGTGGTGGCTCAGGCCGGCCGATACCCACGGGGGCGGCCGGCCTGATTTGTAGGGAGGGGAGCCCGATGACGACGCCAACGCCGACCATGGGTCCCTGCGAGTCGTGGGAGCCGATCTGGAACTGCGCCAGCCTGCAGGGCTCCGAAGCGGTCAGCGGGGCCGCGCTGGCGGCGGCCACGGAGATCCTGTACCAGCGCAGCGCCCAGCGGTTCGGCCTGTGCCAGTTCACTGTCCGGCCCTGCCGCGAAGACTGCCAGGACGACTCGTGGGGCGGCGGCTGGGGCCTCGGCGGTTGGTCCGGCGGCTGGTGGCAGGGCGGTTTCGGGCTCGGCGGTGGTGGCGGGCCGCGGCCGGCGCTCATCAACGGGGCCTGGTACAACCTGACCTGCGGCGGCTGCTCGGGTACTTGCTCGTGCACGGAGATGTCGATCGCGCTACTGCCGTCGCCGGTGGCCGACGTCGTGTCGGTGAAGATCAACGGACAGACCCTGCCCGTCACCGGCTACCGCGTCGACAACTACCGCGAGCTGGTGCGCCTGGGCGGCTTCACCTGGCCTATCTGTCAGGACATGACGCTTCCTGACACGGCCGACAACACGTGGTCGGTGACCGTATCGGTCGGCGAGGAAGTGCCGACCATCGGCAAGATGGCCGTCGGCGAACTCGCCATGGAGATCATGCGGTCATGCCTGGGGGAGGCCTGCGCCATCCCGCGCAACGCCACCAGCGTCACGCGCCAGGGCATCACCATCGACTTCCCGACCATCTACGACCTGCTCGACCGCAAGCTGCTGGGGCTCTACAACGCTGACCTGTTCATCTCGACGTACAACCCGCACGGACTGACCGCCCGGCCGCAGGTCTACGACGTCGACGGGTCAACCAACCGACGCACCACCTGGCCGTGATGCCGCGATGAGCACCGTATTCGCCGGCGCCATCCCGCCCAACGAGGGCAACTTCGGCGGCGTCACCGGCTTCGACTTCACCGTCAACACCACCGGCGACGTCGACGGCATCTGGTGGTACCAGCCCACCGGGTCGGCCGCCGCCGTCACGCCCGGGCTCTACGACACCCAGACCCAGGCCCTGCTCGCCACCGCGCCGGCCACCGCAGGCCTGCCCGCCGGTGCGTGGTCGCTCATCCCGCTGGCCGCCTCGGTCAGCCTCACGCCCGGCACGATCTACACCGCGGCCTGCTACCAG
>Ga0307286_10000059_pt1 | contig 25289 bp, 20 predicted proteins | sample ER_DNA_140_FD_194478 | JGI IMG/M metagenome (GOLD analysis project Ga0307286, IMG submission 194478) | Bulk soil microbial communities from the East River watershed near Crested Butte, Colorado, United States - ER_DNA_140 | ecosystem: Environmental > Terrestrial > Soil > Floodplain | place... | reverse complement strand
GTGCCGCGTTCTCGAACAGCTCGAAACCTGAGTAGATGCCCCACAGCGGGGAGAGCGTCGAGGCGAGTACCGCACGAATGGTGAAGGCTGGCTTGCCACCCCACTGTAAGAAGTGCGGCAGGATGTCGGGCGTGTTGGGCCAGAAGCTCGGCCGGAAGAAGCTGTCGGTCTCACCCGTCAGCTCCTTCATGTACTCCTCGATCTCCCACTTCTCGTTCCGCCAGGTGAAGTAGGTGTAGGACTGCTGGAAGCCGGCCTTGCCGAGCGCATGCATCATCGCTGGCTTGGTGAAAGCCTCGGCGAGGAAAAGCACATCCGGATCGGTCCTGCGAACCTCGGCAATCAGCCAGGCCCAGAAATTGACCGGCTTGGTATGCGGATTGTCGACGCGGAAGATGCGTACGCCGTGGCTCATCCAGAGCTTGATGATCCGCAGGCTTTCCAGGTAGATCCCGTCGCGGTCGTTGTCGAAGTTGATGGGGTAGATGTCTTGATACTTCTTTGGCGGGTTCTCCGCGTACGCGATGGAACCGTCGGCGCGCTTGGAGAACCACTCGGGATGCTCGGTGACCCACGGGTGATCAGGCGACGCCTGCAGCGCGAAGTCCAAGGCAACCTCGAGCCCCAGCGAGTTGGCTTTGGCAACGAACCGGTCGAATGCATCGAAGTCGCCGAGGTCGGGATGGATGCTGTCGTGTCCGCCCTCCGGTGCGCCGATCGCCCAGGGTGAGCCAGGATCGGTCGGTCCGGGCGCCAACGTATTGTTCGGACCCTTTCGAAACGTTGTGCCGATCGGATGGATAGGCGGCAGGTAGACCACGTCGAAGCCCATCGCCGCGGCCGCTTCCAGGCGGTCGTGTGAGGAGTCGAATGTGCCTGAGACCCACTCCTCGTTTTGATCGTCCCACTTCGCTCCTTGGGAACGCGGGAAGAACTCGTACCACGAGGAGAACAGCGCCTTGCGGCGATCGACGAAGATCGGATAGTCCGGCGTAGGCGAGAGCCGCTCGCGCGGACCGAAGCGTTTCATGGCATCGCGCACCTCGTCGGCTAGCACCACCTCGAGCCGATCCTCGACCTGTTGTCCCGAGTCGAGATTCTTGGCCGCACCCTGCAGCAGCGCCGCGGTCTGATACTGCCCAGCTGCCTCGGCGTCAGCCGCGGCTCTATCGAACAGGGCGATGCCTTCGGTGCACACCAACGCAACATCAATGCCAGCCGGAATCTTGATCTCCGCGTGGTGGACCCAGGTTTCCCACGGATCGCTCCAACCCTCGACGCGGAAGGTCCACAGTCCCTCGGAGTCGGGCACCACCGATGCCGTCCACCAATCAAAACCAAGGGGAGTGGTAGGGCGCATCGGCTCAAGGCGCTCGTTGCCTTCAGGATCGGTGACCACCACCGACGCGTTGACGGCGTCGTGGCCTTCTCGGAACACGGTCGCTCGGATCGGAACGGATTCTCCGACCACAGCTTTGGCAGGATAGGCGCCGCCCTCGATCACCGGTGACACGTGGTGCACCGGAATGCGATCAAAGATCGACCCGAGTCTCGGCATGGTGACCGTGACGGTCGGTGTGCCGCCGGGTGAGGTGTCTGGCGGAGTCGCGGCGACTTCGGATGAGGATGCTGTGGGATCCGGCGCGGCGTCGTCGCGGTCCGGCGTCGAGGATCCTGAAGTATTTGCCGTCACGATTGTTAACCTATCGGCCTTGGTGCTTCGGCGGCAGGGGTCGGATGCCCCGGCCTCCGCTGCATTGGCCACGGCAACCTGGGTACTTGCCCCGGTACACAACCAGTTGCAGTCCTCGTGCCGATGAGAGCAGAAATCCCGTGCCATCAAGAGTTCGCCGGTAGGTTAATCCAGTGCGCGCTATCCGCCGTTTCACTGTTCGCCCAGTGCTGCCTGAGGCCCTTAAACCATTGGGCGATCTGGCCCGCAATCTTCGTTGGTGCTGGCACGTGGAGACCCAAGATCTTTTCCGCTCGGTGGACCCGCAGCTCTGGGAAAGTACCGCAGGGGATCCGGTCCGGATGCTGGCCGACGTCTCTGTCGAGCGTCTTCAAGCACTCTCGACCGACAAGCGTTTTCTGAAGAACCTCCGCCTGATCCAAGCTGATCTTGCCGACTACTTGGCCGGCGATCTGTGGTATCAGGGCTATGCAGCTGAGAATCCGACAGCACCCACCTCCATTGGCTACTTCTCACCGGAATTCGGCATTACCGAGGTACTGCCGCAGTACTCAGGCGGCCTCGGCATTCTTGCCGGCGACCATCTCAAGACCGCAAGCGATCTTGGAGTCCCGATCATCGGCGTTGGGCTGCTCTACCGGCAGGGATACTTCCGGCAATCTCTCAACGCCGCCGGCTGGCAGCAGGAGCGTTATCCGCTGCTTGACCCGAACTCCTTGCCGTTGACCATGTTGCACGATGAGGAGGGCCCACTTCGGATCGACGTCCCGCTCCCGGGGCGCACTCTGTACGCGCAGGTCTGGGTGGCTCAGGTTGGCCGCGTTCCGCTGCTGATGCTGGACTCCGACGTCGAGCAGAATGCCGGCTACGAGCGCGAGGTGACCGACCGGCTGTACGGAGGTGGTACCGACCACCGACTCGAGCAAGAAGTGTTGCTCGGCATGGGCGGCGTGCGCGCCATTCGGGCGTACTGCCGGATCACCGGCACTACGCCTCCCGAGGTGTTCCATACCAACGAGGGGCACGCCGGATTCCTTGGCCTGGAGCGGATCCGCGAATACCTGCACGCCGGCCTCGACTTCGATACTGCGCTGGAGCTCACCCGCGCCGGCACCGTGTTCACTACCCACACTCCGGTTCCCGCCGGCATCGACCGGTTCCCGCGCGAGCTCATCGTTCACCAGTTTGCGGGCTTCGATGGCCTGCCGCTCGACCGCGTTCTGGCGCTGGGAGCCGAGGACTACGAAGGCGGCGACACCAGCAAGTTCAACATGGCTGTGATGGGCTTCCGACTCTCCCAGCGGGCCAATGGCGTCTCTTCGCTGCACGGCATAGTGTCCCGCGAGATGTTCCAGGGGCTATGGCGCGCCTTTGACACGAGTGAGGTGCCAATCACCGCGATCACCAACGGTGTGCACCATCTCACCTGGGTGCATCGGGAGTTGCTCGATCTGCTCGAGGCGCCGAGCGGCAGTCCGTCGGAGAGCGATGGCTACGACTGGCACGCGCTGAGCAATGTTGACAGCAAGACGATTTGGGCGCTCAAGCGGCGGATGCGTGAGGATCTGATCGCCATGACGCGGGAACGGCTGGCCGCGAGCGGTGCCAATCGGGGCTTGGCGACCGACTGGGTCGCCAAGGCCCTCAGTCCGGATGTGCTGACCTTCGGCTTCGCCCGACGCGTGCCGTCGTATAAGCGGCTGACCTTGATGTTGCGCGATCCGGACCGTCTCAAGGCGTTGCTGACCGACAAGGACCGCCCGATCCAGATTGTGATCGCGGGCAAGGCGCATCCGGCCGACGAGGGTGGCAAGGCCCTGGTCCAACAGGTCGTGCAGTTCGCCGATGATCATTCGGTGCGGGAGCACATTGTCTTTCTCCCCGACTACGACATAGCGATGGCGAAGCGGCTGTACCCCGGCTGCGACGTCTGGATGAACAACCCGCTGCGTCCGTACGAGGCGTGCGGCACGTCAGGGATGAAAGCTGCACTGAACGGCGCGGCGAACTTGTCGATTCTCGACGGATGGTGGGACGAATGGTTCGATCCGGCGTACGGCTGGGAGATTCCGTCGGCTGAAGGGGCGGACGGGCTAGAGCGGCGTGATGATCTCGAGGCCAAGGCGCTCTACGACATCATCGAGAACGAGATCGTGCCGCGCTTCTATGATCTTGATCAGCGAGCGCTCCCGGAGCGCTGGATTCAGATGATCAGGGACACTATCGCCGGACTGGCTCCCAAGGTCGTGGCGTCGCGGATGCTGCGGCAGTACGTGACTCAGCTTTATACCCCTGCTGCGGTGTCCAGCCACGCCTTGAACTCATCGAGTGGGGGAGCAGAGGCGCTCGCGAGCTGGAAGCGCAGGATCCGGAGGGCATGGTCGACTGTTTCGGTCGAACACGTCGAGTCGCTCGCCGGCGAGCAGGTCGAGGTGGGGACGAAGATTCATGTCAGCGCGCTGGTTCGGCTCGGGGAGCTCACCCCGGATGACATCCAAGTGCAGCTGATCATCGGTCGGCTCGACGGTGACGATCACCTCTATGACCCGCGCGTGGATCCATTCCCGGCTGGGGTCAACATCGACGGTGGGCTGCGTCGCTACGAGGGTTGGGTGGAGGCCAAGCGTGCCGGCGCAATCGGCTACACCGTACGGGTGGTGCCGTATCACCCGCTGCTGGCGAGTCAGGCCGAGATGGGGCTCGCGGTGCTGCCAGCCAGCATGCCTACACCAACGTATTAATTTTGGAGCTGCCCGCGAGAGTCTGGTCGCTCGCAGCTGTTAATGGAAATCCGAGAAGCTGCTTAGTCGACTTGGAGCACTACTACTGTCCGAGCCGGCAGCTGGAGGCTCGATCCGGCAGCGATCTTCTCTGACGGCAATTCCCCCTCAACTCCGGTATGCGCGATCACGGTATAGGTGTCTGCCCACGGTCCGTTCGGCAGCTCGACTTGGATCGGGTCGGAACCGCCATGGAACCAAACCAGGAATGCCTCGTCGGTCGCACGGAGCGGGTCGTCATGCGCGAGATACATGCCGAGCGTGCGTCGCGTGGTGTCGCGCCACTCATGCTCGGTCATCTCGGCATTGTTGCCACCGAACCACGCAATGTTCTTTCGTCCTCGCGGCTGACCCTTCGCGTCGAGCAGGAACTCACCTAGACGGAAGCGGTCCCGTCTGAAGATCGCACGCTCACCGCGCAGCTGAAGCAGCTTGCGCGCGAGCTCGGTCTGATCGGTCCATGTTTCCTGGGTATCCCAGTGCACCCAGGTAATCGGTGAGTCCTGGCAATACGCGTTGTTATTGCCCTGCTGCGTACGGCCTAGCTCATCGCCTGCCGTGATCATCGGCACTCCGCCCGCCAAGATCAAGGTCGCCATCAGGTTTTGCACTTGACGATGCCGCAGCGCGTTTGTCGCCTGATCGTCGGTTTCCCCTTCGACGCCGCAGTTCCATGATCGATTGTCATCAGAGCCGTCGCGGTTGGACTCCCCATTGGCGTCATTGTGCTTGGCGTCGTAGGTGACCAGGTCGCGCATCGTGAAACCGTCGTGAGCGGTGACGAAGTTGATGCTCGAGGTAGTCAGCCTGCCGCCCCGATCGAAGATGTCTGGCGAGCCGGTCAGCCGCTGAGCAAGCTCGCCAACTCCGTTGGTATTGCCACGCCAGAAGTCGCGGATATGGTTTCGGAAGCGGTCGTTCCATTCACTCCAGCCCGGCCCGAAGCCTCCTACCTGATAGCCGTACGGGCCCATATCCCAGGGTTCGGCGATCATCTTGACCTGCCTCAGTACTGGGTCTTCACGGATCGCACGTTTGAACGGGTGATCTTGATCCACATGGTGCCGCTCGTCACGGATCAGGGTGCTGAGCAGATCGAAGCGGAAGCCGTCCACCCCCATTTCGACAACCCAGTAGCGCAGCGAATCCAGCACCATACGCAAGACGCCCGGCTCGGAGGTGTCCACCGAGTTGCCGCACCCGGTGACGTCGTAGTCGTTGCGCTGATCGTCGGTCAGCCGGTAGTAACCAAGGTGGTCGATGCCGCGGAAGGACAGCGTCGGACCCTCGTGACCGCCCTCGCCAGAGTGGTTGTAGACGACATCGAGAATGACCTCGATCCCGGCCTCATGCAGTGCGGAGACCATCTCCTTGAACTCACGAACCTGCTGACCGAGCGTGCTGACCGAGCCATACGCGGAGTGTGGTGCGAAATAGCCGAGGGTGTTGTATCCCCAATAGTTGGAGAGGCCGCGCCCGACCAGGAAGGGCTCGGAAATGAAATGGTGTATCGGCAGCAGCTCGACTGCTGTCACGCCGAGATCCTTAAGATGCTGAATCACCGCAGGGTAGGCAAGCCCGGAGTACGTGCCCCGGAGGTGTTCTGGAACCGAGGGATGCAGCCGTGTGAAGCCCTTCACGTGCAGCTCATAGATCACCGTCTCCGACATGGGCGTCGGCCGATCTATAGGACGCGGCGGCGGCGAGTCGGGTACCACGACACTGAGCGGCACGGCCGCGAACGAGTCCGTGGTGTCCGGGACGTAGTTGGATTCCTCGGTGTGGTCCAGGATCGGACCCGAGTAGTCGACGCCGCCAGTGATTGCGCGGGCGTACGGGTCGACGAGCAGCTTGGCAGGGTTGAACCGAGTACCGGCGGCAGGGTCCCATCGGCCATGAACGCGGAAACCGTATCGCTGTTCGGCGCCGACGCCGTGGATAAAAGTAGTCCAGACACCGTCGTCATTGCGGCCCATGTCGTGGTTGGTCTGATTGCGATCCTCGTCCACCAGCGCGAGCTCGACGCGCGTTGCCCGCGGCGCCCACAGTCCGAACGATGTGCCACCGTCGCGGATTCGGGCGCCGAGAACCGAGGTGTCCTGCGGCACAGGCAACGCAGCGGATGTCATCTTTTACGAGCCTTCGCAATTGACTGGATGTGCTCTGGACCGGTCAGGATGAAACCAGTCACTCCGCCGGCTGGCGGCGGAGTGCGTCTTCATTGTGCCCCACATGGGTGACATATACCGCCGATCCGGGCTTCCAAACCATTGAGCAACCGGTTGCTGTACACCGTAGGCAACAGTCGGCCGTCGTTTCAACACAATCGGGCACCATTGCGGTGATCTCTGGTCTTCCAAACCATGAGTCGCCTGTTGCGCATCAAGAAGTCTGCAACGGTCGGAAATTTGACACCTTAGGGAGCGGGAGAGCGCTCAGGCGAAGTCAGGTCATAGCGCGAACCTTGTTGTTGCGAGGGTCATGAGTGAGCTCGACCTTGCCGAGTGCCTCCAAGAGCGGCGGCACATACATGCCGAAGCGGCCGCGATAGCCCTTGCGCAGGCCGTACCACCCGCCGACCGGGTTGTCGGCCGAGCGGCCCCATGCCTCGACGGTGCCTTCCTTGGCCGGCTTCTGTTCGTCCGCGGCACCCAAGTCGACCCAGTCACCCTGCTCGACAAGCCAGGCGTGAAGATCGTCGAGGCATCTGAGCTGATACCTCAATTGGGTGGATCCGACCTGACAAAACAGGGTGGGAGGTTCTGCATTCTCATCCGCCCACATGGTGTAGGTCGAAGTTCGGGGCGCCGTGCTGAGTTCCCATGGTTCGTCTTTGGTTCCTGCGGGCATGCGGCGAATTCTGGCAGAAGTTGTGGCACCGTGCGTGGTCGAGCTGATCGTTTCGACGCCTGCGATGCGAAATAACCGCTCGGCAGCCGCATTAGGCGGATGTTGCGATGTCTGTGCCGCCGACTCGCACTCGTGATGCGACTCTGTACGGCCGAGCCGGTTGGCCAGCGTGGCAGGGGAAGCAGCAGACTTGCATCTCGTGGCGATGAACGACATCAAGGAACTGGGCACGATCTTGTCGATCTGGGCCCATCCCGATGATGAGGTCTATCTTTGCGGCGCAATCATGGCGATGGCAGCTGCGGCGGATTATCGCGTGGTGTGTGTTACGGCGACCCGAGGCGAACTCGGCGTGACCGATCCACAGCGGTGGCCGCCGGAGCAGCTTCCGACTATCCGAGAAGCCGAGTTGGCTGAGTGCCTACGTATCCTCGGCGTGACCGAGCACCATTGGCTCGGCTATCCCGACGGCGGCTGCGATTCTGCAGATGCCGATGCAGCAGTAGAGCGCATCGTAGGAATCCTCCGTGCTGTGAGTCCGGACACGGTCTTGACCTTTCCGCCCGACGGTCAGACTGGCCACCCTGACCACATCGCTGTTCACCACTGGACCCTCGAAGCTGTACGACGCACCGGCATCGGCACGATGCATGTCGTTGCCAATACGCAGGAGTGGCTCGACGACCACTTGGCTCGGTGGACCGAGCTGGGTGCAATCGTCGGTGAGCCGCCAGTTGCTTGGAAGGGGCCGCTCAGCATTGATCTCGACGTGAGCGGCGAGCTGCTGGATCTGAAGTACGCGGCGCTGGCCGCGCAGGCCAGCCAGACCGAGGCGCTTCGCGGGGTGCTCGGCGAACAGGCCTATCGGGAGATGATCAGGGTTGAGCGATTTGCGGCCTTCTTACCCCAACCGGCACCCATGTCACACGCCGCGAGCTAGGATCACAGCCCTTTGTTACTCATGAGTAATCTGACGACGACGATGCGACCTCGATCTATGCGCGAGGAGAGCGGAGCGAGATGAAGATTGTCGTACTGGCCAAGCATGTCCCCGATGCGACCGGGGAGCGCACCTTCGCCCCGGACGGCACGGTCGACCGGACAGCTAGCGACGGATTGCTGTCAGAGCTCGACGAGTACGCCGTCGAACAGGCGCTGCAGATAGCCGATGACGGGGACGACGTCGATGTCGTTGTCATGACACTCGGTCCCGATGATGCCTCCGACGCGATCAAGCGCGCGCTGCAGATGGGCGCATCGGCCGGCATCCACATCGTTGACGACCCCGTACACGGCTCCGACGCACTGGCGACGAGCGCGTTGTTGGCTGAGGCGATCAAGAGGGCGACGCCAGATCTGGTGATCTGCGGTATGGCATCCACCGACGGCACCATGGGGGTCATCCCAGCCATGGTGGCCGAACGGCTCGGCTGGCCGGCGGTGACCCTAGGTGCCACTCTTTCGGTGGCCGATGGTCGGGTCACGATCCGCCGCGACGACGATGTGGCGAGCTCGACCATCGAGGCCGAGCTGCCGGCGATCGTCAGCGTCACTGACCAGTCCGGCGAAGCCCGGTACCCCTCGATGCGTGGCATCCTCGCGGCCAAGAAGAAGCCTGTCGAGACGTGGACGCTTGCTGATCTTGGCATCGATGGCAGTGCAGTCGGCCTGGACGCGGCATGGAGCAAAGTCCTGCAGACGAGCCCACGTCCGGCCAAGGAGGCGGGGCGCGTCGTCGAGGAGGAAAACGGTACATCGGCATTCATCGATTTCCTGACTGCCGGAAAGTACATCTGAGGAGGAGGCAGAAGATGTCTGAGGTTCTGATCGTCGCTGAGCATGTGGATTCTCACGTATCCAAGCCAGCCCTCGAGCTCCTCACACTGGCGCGCCGGATCGGTGAGCCGGTCGCCGTAGTTTTCGGTGATACCTCCGAGACCATCGCCAAGGAGCTGGGCGAGTACGGGGCCGTTCGTGTCTTGACGGTGACCGATCCGGCCATGGACGGCTATCTGGTCGCACCTCAGGCCGAAGCTCTGGCACAGATTGCTCAAACCATGCAGCCGACCGCGATCTTGATCACTTCGACGCCGGAGGGTAAGGAAATCGCCGGCCGGCTGGCGGTGAAGCTTGGCTCGGGGTTGATCACCGACGCTACCGACGTCGCGGCCGACGGCTCAACTACCCAATCGGTCTTTGCCGGCAACTGGACCGTCACCGCCTCGGTGACGCATGGTGCGCCGGTGATCACAGTCAAGCCGAACGCCATAACGCCCGAGGCCGCACCTACCGAGGCTACGACCGAGCAGATCGAGGTCACGATCTCGGATGCTGCGAAGACCGCGCGCATCGTGAGCAGGGAGCCGAAGAGGTCCAGCGGACGTCCGGAGTTGACCGAGGCGGCGGTGGTCGTCTCCGGCGGGCGTGGCACAGGCGGCGACTTCGCCGCGGTCGAGGAACTGGCAGACGTCTTGGGCGGTGCGGTCGGTGCCTCGCGCGCAGCCGTGGATGCCGGCTGGTACCCGTACGCGTACCAGATCGGCCAGACCGGCAAGACCGTGTCACCCCAGCTTTACATCGCCGTCGGAATCTCTGGGGCCATCCAGCACCGCGCGGGGATGCAAACCTCAAAGGCCATCGTCGCGGTCAACAAGGATTCCGAGGCACCGATCTTTGCGATTGCTGATCTTGGCATCGTCGGCGACCTGCACAGGGTGCTTCCTGCGGTGATCGAGGCGATCAAGGAGCGCAAGGGATAACCAGTGAGAACCCGCTGAGGCAGACTGGGGCGTCATGAGTCGGATCTACCTCGACCACGCGGCCACCACGCCGATGGTCCCGGAGGCCGTTGAGGCCATGACTCGCGAGCTGACCAGGGTTGGCAACGCGTCGTCGCTGCATGGTTCGGGTCGTACGGCGCGTCGCGTGGTTGAAGAGTCCCGGGAGGCGATAGCTGCCCGGGTTGGTGCCCATCCCACAGAGTTGATCTTCACAAGCGGCGGAACCGAGTCCGACAATCTCGCTGTCAAAGGCGCCGCGTGGTCGGGAGATAGGGCGGGTCGTCGTCGGGTAATCACCTCGACGATCGAACACCACGCGGTGCTGGATTCTGTCGCTTGGCTAGGTCGTTCGGCATTCGCCGAGGCGAGCTATGTGCCGGTCGATGCTACCGGCCGGCTGGATCTGGCGACTCTCGCCGGCGTCGTCGGCACGGACACGAGCTTGGTCTCGGTGATGTGGGCCAATAATGAGGTCGGGACCGTACAAGCGATTCCCGAGATCGCAGCGATCGCCGCCGACAATGGCGCAATCTGCCACAGTGACGCGGTTCAGGCTGTCGGTCACGTCGAGGTTGACTTTGCGGCAAGTGGGCTCGATCTGCTGACCTTCACCGCGCACAAGCTCGGCGGACCGTATGGCATCGGTGCCTTGGTGGCGCGCCGCGAACTTCGGCTTGCTCCGTTACTGCATGGCGGAGGTCAAGAGCGAGACATTCGTTCAGGCACTCTGGACGTTCCGGCTGTCGCGGGCTTTGCTGCCGCTGTCGAGGTCGCCTCGCAGCATCGGATTCAGGAAGAGCGGCGGGTACGAGAACTGCGTGCCAGCTTGATCAACACGGTGCTTGCCGCCGTGCCAACTGCAGTAGTGCACGGGCCAACCTTCGAACGAGATCGCCTTCCGGGCGTCGCCAACATCGGGTTCCCGGGATGCTCGGCTGATGCGATCTTGATGCTGCTGGACTTCGCCGGGATCGATTGTTCGACTGGTGCGGCTTGCTCGGCCGGGGTCGCACAGCCTAGCCACGTGCTGCTTGCCATGGGATACGCCGAGAGCGATGCGCGCTCCGCGGTGCGATTCTCCCTTGGCCATACCTCGACCGCCGCAGACGTAGGCGCCCTCGCGGCAGCACTACCCGAAGCCGTAGAGCGAGCCAAAGCCGCAGCTGCATTCGCGTAAAAGATCGCTTGGTCGCGCCTGGCGCCCGTGAGAGACTTGCGGCCGGTTATGGGAGCTGCTCGCGCAATGCCGACGCTCGCAGCTGGGAGGAGCAATGAAGATACTCGCTGCTATGTCCGGCGGTGTGGACTCAGCCGTTGCTGCGGCGCGGGCGGTCGAGGCCGGACACGACGTGACTGGCGTCCACCTAGCCCTGTCCAAGAACCCGCAGACCTATCGTTCGGGCGCCCGCGGCTGCTGCTCCATCGAGGACGCGCATGATGCTCGCCGGGCCGCGGATATGCTCGGCATCCCCTTCTACGTATGGGATCTCTCGGACCGCTTTGCCGCTGATGTGGTGAACGACTTCATTGCTGAGTATGCCGCCGGGCGTACCCCTAATCCCTGCGTCCGCTGCAATGAGAAGATCAAGTTCTCGGCAGTTCTGGAGCGCGGTGTCGCGCTCGGCTTCGATGCCGTCTGCACGGGTCACTATGCCCGGCTGATCCGTAGCGAGCATGACGTCGAGCTGCATCGAGCCGTCGATGTCGCCAAGGATCAGTCCTACGTGCTGGGCGTACTGAATCATGATCAACTTCGCCGGTGCTACTTTCCGCTCGGTCTCTCGCGCAAGCCCGAGGTACGCGCCGAGGCCGGGGAGCGTGGTCTCGCTGTGGCGAACAAGCCCGACAGTCACGACATCTGCTTTATCGCCGACGGAGACACTGCCGGATTCCTGGAGCGGCGGCTCGGCAGCAGGCCAGGTGACATTGTCGACCTCGCCGGCGCCAAGGTTGGCGAGCATGCCGGATCGCACCGCTTTACGGTTGGGCAGCGGCGGGGTCTTCGCCTCGGCAGACCTGCCGCCGACGGCGAGCCTCGATTCGTGCTCTCGATCACACCAACAACGAACACCATTACCGTCGGTCCACGAGATGCCCTCGCGATCAAGATCATCAATGCGATCAGGCCCACCTGGACCGGCCGTCCAGTTGATGCAGGGTGGTCCGGTCAGGTACAAATTCGCGCCCATGGCCAGCCCATGGACGCCATGGTCCAGGTGCAGGCCGAGCATCTTGTGGTTCGGCTGGACGTTGCAATCACTGGCGTCGCGCCCGGTCAGGCAGTGGTGCTCTACGCCGGCTCGCGCGTTGTCGGAAGCGCGACCATCTCGACCACCCAGGCGTGACTAGGTCGTCGGACGGCGAACTGACGCCGATCAGAACTACCGGAGTCGGTTCCTGGCCCGGCACGGATATGGCAGATGCGGTCAAGATCGCGTTTGCGGAGTGCCCTGATCTTCCCTACCTCCCGGAGCTGCCGGCGCGCGGACCCTACGCGCAGTTGATCGGACGCTCGACTGCCTTTCTCTCCGGTCTGGCTGTCGACCTGCAACCTGCCGGCTGGCGGCTCACCGACGCCTCCAGCCGGGAACATCGGCTGGCAATCAGTACGCTGCGCGCGGACCTTGATCAGCTCGAGGAGCATGCACAGGGATACGCAGGCACCGTCAAGCTCTCGGTTGCCGGTCCATGGACGCTGGCCTCGATGATGGAGCGGCCGCGTGGTGATCGAGTAGTGGCCGACTCCGGAGCGCGTCGCGACCTCAGCCAATCGCTTGCCGAGGGCATCGCTCAGCTCACTGCCGAGCTGGGTCGCCGGCTGCCCGATGTCGAACTGCTCATCCAGCTCGACGAGCCCATGCTCCCTGCCGTACTGGGTGGCACGTTGGCCACTGCCAGCGGACTGTCACGGCATCGCCCCATAGAGCCACCCGAGGTTTCTGGCGGCGTTCGCTACGTTGTCGAGAGGCTGTCGCCGACGCCCGTCGTCGTCCACTGCTGCGCAGCCGGCCCGCCCGTCGAACTGCTCAGGACCGCGGGCATTGCCGGGATCCTGGTCGATATCGACCAACTGTCCGCCGCCGACTGGGATGCGGTCGGTGCCAGCCTTGAAGCAGGAGTCTGGATCGGCATGGGTGCGCTGCCTACCAGCAGCACACCAGGTGCCGATCAGCTCGGTCCCGATCAGCTCGGTCCCGATCAGCTCGGTCCCGATCAGGTAGCACTCCGCGTCCTCCGGCCGCTCCGCGATCTTGGCCTTGATCCTCCGGTCGCGGCGCGCATCGTGATCACGCCCGCGTGTGGCCTCGCCTCAGCGTCTCGTGATGGTGCCGTACGCGCGCTGCGTACGCTGCGCTCTGCCGCCGACATCGTCACCGCGCAACTCGCCGACTGATTGCGCGCTGAGCTTGTCGAAGCGTGCATGTCATGTGCCCTTCGACAAGCTCAGGGCACATGACATGGTTGGCGTGTCAGCTGAGCGCAGGCTTCTTCGGTACGTAAAGCCAGGCCTCGAAGAACGCATCCAGGTCCTGTCCGGACACCCTCTCGGAGAGTCGGACGAACTGAGGCGTCGTCACGTTTCCGTACTTATGCTGCTTTGCCCAGCTGCGCAAGATGATGAAGAAGTCGTGCGATCCCACCTGCTGGCGCAGCGCCTGCAGCGTCATAGCGCCTCGCAGATAGCCCTGCGAGCCAAACAGGTCAGCTGGATCGTCGAAATCCGCGGGCGCGGGCGTCCATAGGGGGTCCGTCGCCGGGTGGCTGTCGTACTCCTTCTGGAAGGTCTCAGCGGTGCTCGGTCCGCCATGAGAGGCATCCCACAGCCACTCGGCATAAGTAGCGAATCCCTCGTTGAGCCAGATGTCGACCCAGTTGGTCAGCGACACAGAGTTGCCGTACCACTGATGAGCCCACTCATGGACGTTGGTCAAGTCGTCCGGGACGCCGTCGAACACCGGCCTGTTCTGTGTCTCCAGGGCATAGCCGACTCCCGTCTCCTTGACCACGATTCCGGCGCTATTGAAGGGGTACGGTCCGAACCGACGCTCCTCATAGCGGATGATCGTCGGGATGAGCGCACGCTCGGCCGCCACAGTCCCGAGTTTCGGCTCAATGAAGCTCCAGATCGGCAGCTTGCGTCCGGTCGTTGTTCTCATGGTGGAGTGGTAGACGTTGTAATCGCTGATCGAAATCATGGCCAGGTACGTCGCCTGCTGGTGGGGCTGCACCCAGCGCCAGGTTTCCTTGCCAGCGTGTTTCCGGACACTCTTCAGATCGCCGCTGCCGGCCACCTCGAGTTTGGACGGAACGGTGATCTTCATATCGAAGGTCGCCTTGTCACGCGGGGTGTTGTTGTTGGGGAACCAGGTCATTGCACCGACCGGTTCGCTGAGAACGGTGGCTCCGGCTCCGCCGTCGGTTGGAATCCAGCCGTCCTGGGCGCCGTCAGGGTCGATATGGGTAACCGGCTTGCCGTGGTAGGCGATGCTGGCCCAGAACCGGCCCTTCACAGTCTTTGCTGGCTTGATGATCAGCTTGTTATCGCGCCTGGAGAAATCAGCGGTGCGTCCATTGACTCGTACCTTGTCGACGATGAGGCCTTCTAGGTCGAGAGAGAACGACCTCAGTGGCTTCCTCGCCTTGGCGGTCAAGGTTGTTTTCGCCTTGATGTCTCCTGAGCTCTCGAAGCCAAGTTTGATTGCGTACTGCTTGACGTCGTACTTGCTGCTGCCTTGCTCCGGGAACAGCGAGTCAGGAGCCTGCCGTGACGCGGCCGCCGCCTGGGTTGGTGTTGCTGGTTTGGCGATTGCGATACCGCTCGGAGTGGCGAGCAGGCCGAGTCCGAGAGCACCGATCGCCAGCGCGGCTGGGACGCGGCGACGGGGGCCAGAAGTGGGAACGGGACGCTGATCAGCAGACAATCGAGGCTCCTCAAAAGGTGATCAACTCAAGTGATCAATTGGCAGGCCGACCCGCCAGACGCTAACAGCTGGATCCCTGCCGCGATGGGAAAGTCGCGTTATTGCTTCGTTATTTTCCGCTGCTCTGGGGGTCCCCGCCGCGGCCCACCGCAACCGTCGGTAGCGGGCGCTACTGTGCTGACGTGGCCGACGAAACCTTCTTGGCGTCAGTGGGTGAGGGAGAAATCGAGCTCCCGGAATCCCTGGCGAAGGCGAGTCAGCGGCACGCAGATCTCAGCGAGCGGGCGAACGACGCACGCTGGCGTTACTACGTGCTCGATGCGCCGACCATGTCTGATGGCGAGTTCGATGCGATCTTGCGGGAGCTCAACGATCTCGAGAATGCCTTTTCCGCGCTGCGTACGGCAGACTCGCCGACGCAGCAGGTCGGCCCGCCCCCGTCGACCACGTTCACGGCTGTGGAGCATCCGCAACGCTTGCTGAGCCTGGACAACGCGTTCAGTCGGGACGAATTAGATCGTTGGGCCCAGCGCGCGATTCGGGAGCTGGGCGAGAAGCGGCTGGAGCAGTCGGGTTATCTCTGTGAGCTCAAGGTGGACGGCCTGGCAATCGATCTGGTGTATGAGCAGGGCAGGCTGACCCGCGCCGCGACCAGGGGCGACGGGCGAGTGGGTGAAGATGTCACCGCAAACGTGAAAACGATCAAGGTCATCCCGCACCGGCTGTCCGGCTCCGATGCTCCCGAGACGCTCGAGGTACGCGGTGAGGTGTTCTTCGCCGTTGCCGACTTCGCTGCTCTCAACGAGTCACTCGTCCTGGCCGGGAAGGCGCCGTTCGCCAACCCGCGCAACGCGGCGGCCGGATCGCTCCGGCAGAAGGATCCGAAGATCACGGCCTCGCGGAATCTCGGGTTCGTCAGCCACGGCATCGGCGTTCTTGAGGGCTTCACCGCCGATCGGCTCTCGGACGCGTACGCCGCGCTGGATCGCTGGGGACTTCCCGTCAGCCCGCATCGCAAGCTGGCCCGAACCCTCACTGAGGTGTGGGCCTACGTCCAATACTTCGGCGAGCATCGGCACTCGGTGGAGCACGAGATCGACGGCGTCGTCGTCAAGCTGGACGAGCGAGCGGTCCAAGATCAGCTCGGCTCAACATCCCGCGCTCCACGTTGGGCGATCGCGTACAAGTACCCGCCTGAAGAGGTCACGACCAAGCTGCTCGACATCAGCGTCAACGTCGGGCGTACGGGCCGGGTAACTCCGTTCGGCGTGATGGAGCCAATCCAGGTAGCCGGGTCGACGGTGGGCATGGCGACGCTGCACAACGCCAGTGAGGTCGTGCGCAAGGGAGTGCTCATCGGCGACACGGTGGTGCTTCGCAAGGCCGGCGACGTCATCCCAGAGATAGTCGGTCCGGTGGTCGATCTTCGGGACGGCAGCGAGCGGGCATTCGTGATGCCGACCCACTGTCCGGCCTGCGGTACCGAGCTTCGGCCGGAGAAGGAGGGGGACGCCGATCTGCGTTGCCCCAACGCCAGGTCGTGTCCGGCCCAGCTGCGGGAGCGGCTGTTCCACGTCGCCGGCCGTGATGCCCTCGATATCGAGGTTCTGGGATACCAGTCGGGTCAGGCGTTGCTCGACGCCGGGTTGCTGGTCGATGAGGGTGATCTGTTTAGTCTGACCGAAGAAAAGTTGAGCAAGACTGAGTTCTTTACGACCAAGTCAGGAGCTCTCTCCGCTAACGGCGCCAAGCTGCTCGCCAACCTCGAGGTGGCGAAAACTCGGCCGCTGGACAAGTTCCTGGTCGCTTTGTCGATCCGGCATATCGGCAAGGGCGTTGCGCCGGACATAGCGGCCGCGTTCGGTGACATCGATGCCCTCGCCAGCGCGACGCCGGAGGAGTTGGCAGCGGTGGAGGGCATTGGCCCGACCCTCGTAACCGCAATCACAGACTGGTTCGAGGTTCCCTGGCATCGCGAGATTGTCGCGAAGTGGCAGGCTGCTGGTTGCGTGATGCGGGATGAGCCAAAGGCAGCGCGGGAGCAGACACTCGCCGGCCAGTCAATTGTGGTTACTGGCTCGATCGAGGGCTATTCCCGCGATGTCGCAACGGAGGCAATTACCTCGCGCGGCGGCAAAGTCGCCGGATCGGTGTCGAAAAAGACCAGCTTCGTTGTTGTGGGCGATGCCCCAGGATCTAAATACGACAAGGCTGTGGAGTTGAAGGTGCCCATCCTGAGCGGCGCTGAGGCCTTTGAGGTGCTGCTGCAGGAGGGTCCTGAGGCGGCGCACAAGGTCGCGAAGGTGGGGGAGTAGCTGCTTACGCCGCTACCGCGGCAGGAACATCTGGAGGATCTGTTTCTCGTCGCCGATCCCGAAACCCCAGCTTCCGGTCATCGCGTGGTAGACGTACCAACCAAGCAGAAAGATCACAATCAGCCCACCGAGCAACGCCAGAGATACCCAGATCCGCATTCGCTTCTTCTGCTTGGTGCTCGGCACCTTCACCGGACCCCATTCACCGACTGCGGGCTGAACACGTGGTGGAGTCGCTCCATGCAGATTCAGGTTGCTGAAGATCTTCGGCACCGAACTAGCTTATGAGTAGCTCCCGCAGCACCACGACGAAGCTCGAGCCCGGAGCTTAGAAGAACCAGTCGTGAAGCCCGTGGAATCCCGACGCCACCAGCACGAACCTGCAGAGCCGGCCGACGAACACGGTCAGCCCGAACCAGAGTGGCCGCATCGTGGTCGCACCAGCTAGCAGTGCGACAGCGTAGAGCGGCGGGAAGCCGATAACGGCGGCGATCAGGACGATCGGGAGTCCCCATCGTTTCTGGCCGACCAGGTCAAGCAGTTTTGCCATCCCGGCACGCAAGCGCGCCCGGGCCGGCCCGATGGGGCGCTGCTTCTGGAGCTCTCGGCGATGCTTGACGAAGGGCAATTCCTTGCCTTCGCGTACGCCAAAAAAGAGCAGCAGCTTTCCGATTGTTTGGCCGATGGCGATGCCAATCGCGATCGGGATAGGCCCGACGATCGCGGACATCTGTGAGGCGATCACATAGGCCTCGGCATTCACAATCGGGACGATCGCTGAGACGATTCCGAACCCGATCGAGGTGAGCAGGGCGACCAGCTCAGGCCAGCCGAACGCGTCCACGCGCTGAACGTACCTGAGGTGGAAGTGACTTACTTCACAAGCGCGGCGAGGTGATGCAGCCGGGCGATCTCGGAATCAAGGAACGAGGGTCCACCCAGACGTCCGATGATGATCACCCGGTCACGAGTCACCGGTGTCACCACAGCTGTGGTATCGCCCCATCCTGGACTCCAGTCCATGTCCAGATCGGTGCGATGAGTGGCGTCAAAAGGCGTGAACATCGCGGCCACCTCGGGAGTTAGATCTGGCGCCAGAGTGGTCGAGTAGCACGGTTTGGGCGCGCCATCGGAGATATCGAGCAGGCTCGCCCAATGGGAACGAAAAACGACCGGGCACAGCGATACGAGCGTTTCCGCAGCATGCGGCGGGTCGGCAGCCATCCGCTCCAGCGCTTCGAGGTCGGACTGCAGCCCGCCACCCTCGGGATAGCGGGCAATCCACTCCACGCGTACGCCAGCGAGGCTCTGACACGCAGTAACGAGCGTCTCTGGCAGCTGGTTGGGGGGCAGGTCGACGATGAAGTCGTCGACCACACTCCCGTCAGCCCTCTTTTCCACAATCTCGACGGCATTGATATCGGCACCCACGCCGCCCATGGCAGTAGCGACAGAGCCGAGGGATCCTGGTCGGTCTGGGAGGGAGATCCGCATCAGGAACACGGGAACATCTTTCCTTACCTCGATTACTTGCATGTGTCGGGCCGATGAAGGGCGGCGACAGATTACGTGCTCCGCTGCTGCACGACAGAACTTCTGAGCGACGGTCAGGACCGCCCAGAATTCATGGAAGCCTTGTGCCGTGCCGCGCTTCGAACCCTTTGCCGCGATCCGTTACGCGACCGACCACCTTGCACCCGTTGTCGCTCCACCGTACGACGTGTTGTCCGATGCTGACGTTGATGTCCTCGCGGCGAGATCGCCGCACAACATTGTGCGGATCGATGTACCACGTGGCGATGAGCACCGCTACGAGCTCGCGGCGAAGACCCTGCAAGAGTGGTTGAACGAGGGCATTCTTGCCATCGAGGCGGAACCTTCGTTCACCATCTACCGGATGCGGTTCACCGACTCAACAGGCGTACGGCGTGACATCGCCGGAGTGCTCGGCGGGCTCGAGGTGGTTGATGCGGAAGCCGGTGGCGTCTTGCCGCACGAGCGGACGACTGCGAAAGCTTCCACCGATCGCCTCGACCTCACCCGGGCCACGGCCGCAAACCTGTCGCCAGTCTGGGGCCTCTCGCTCTCCAAAGGCCTCACCGAGCTTCTCGCCGAGCCTGGCGAGCCGCTGGGCACGGTGACCGAGGACGGAATCGAGCATGTAGTGGAACGGGTGACCGATCCACACCGGATTGCAGCAATCACAGACAAGCTGGCCGCCGATGACGTGCTGATTGCTGACGGGCACCACCGTTATGGGGTGTCACGGATCTACCGTGACGAGATCCGCGACACGACAGGCCGCACCGATACGCCTGCCGAGCTGACTCTGGCCTTCGTCAACGAGCTCATCGAGGAACAGCTCAGCGTTGCGGCCATTTACCGTCTCTACAGCGATATCGAAGTCGCTGATCTTGCTCGTGCGCTGGCCCGATCGTTCGACCTCGTTCCCACCGAACGGCCGCGCGCGGCGGCCCTTGCCGATCTGCACCAGCAAGGGTTCCTGATCTTGGTCAGCAGTGACGCCGCGTGGCGGATGCGGGCGAAACCCGGACGGTTTGACGGCGTACGCGCGCTCGATGGCGGGTGGTTGGAGACCGCACTTGCCGACATCGGGTTGACCGTGAGCTATCAGCACGGCCTTGCCGAGACGCTTGCCGAGGTTGACAGCGGGCGGGCTTCCGCGGCCGTATTGATTCGGCCAGTGAGCGTTGCCGAGATCGAACGGACCGCGCGCGAAGGCTTGCTCATGCCACCGAAGTCGACGTTTTTCACCCCGAAGCTCAAGACTGGTCTTGTGATCCGCTCACTGAAGTCCTGACATCCCGGCTGCCGAGGATTCCGGGACGTCCACGAGGTCTGAGCGACGATGTGCCCGCACTAGGATGAGCCGGACCTCATGACCTCACAGATTTGGCACCAAGGAGATGTGATAGGTGGCCCTCACCGCTCAGGACGTCGCGAGCCTGGCCAAGTTGGCGCGGATCGAACTGACCGATGCCGAGCTGGACGTCTTGGCGCCGCAGCTGGATGTGATCTTGGAATCGGTTGCCCGGGTATCCGAGGTAGCTGCCCAAGACATTCCGCCGACCTCACATGCGCTGCCGTTGACGAATGTGTTTCGGGAGGACGAACTGCGTCCATGCTTGCCTCGCGACGTGGTCCTAGCCGGCGCACCTGCGGCTGAGCAGATGCGATTCCGAGTCCCGCGGATTCTGGAGGAGGAGGCGTGACGTTACGCCAACCGGCCGCGGAGATCATCCTGCAGTCCGCTGCTGATCTTGCCAGCAAGATCAAATCAGGCGAGCTGAGTGCTGTCGAGGTAGCTCGAGCACATCTTGATCGAATCGCCGAGATCGATGGTGAGATACACGCTTTCCTTTATGTGGATGGCGAGCGTGCTCTGGCGACTGCGGCACGAGTGGATGCCAAGATCGCGGCCGGAGATGAGGTCGGTCCGCTCGCAGGTGTGCCGCTGGCACTCAAGGACATCCTCACCTATACCGGTGCACCAACCACTTGTGGATCAAAGATCTTGGAAGGTTGGCTGCCGCCCTACGACGCGACAGTCACCCGGCGACTTCTTGATCATGACTTGGTGATCTTGGGCAAGACGAACCTCGACGAATTCGCGATGGGCTCATCAACCGAGAACTCCGCGTACGGGCCCACCCGGAATCCCTGGGACACCAGCCGGATTCCCGGTGGCTCCGGTGGCGGGTCGGCTGCAGCAGTTGCCGCCTTCGAGGCCCCACTGGCCATCGGCACTGATACCGGCGGCTCCATCCGGCAGCCGGCGGCTGTCACCGGTACCGTCGGCGTGAAACCCACCTACGGCGGTAGCTCGCGCTACGGCCTGGTCGCTCTGGCCTCGAGTTTGGATCAGCCCGGTCCCTGCGCTCGTACGGTGCTGGATGCGGCTCTGCTACACCAAGTGATCGCCGGCCATGATCCATGCGATTCGACATCAATTGATCAGCCGGTGCCCGATGTGGTCGGCGCCGCCCGGTCAGCAGACATTTCTGGGATGAAGATTGGCGTTGTCAGCGAACTTGGTGGCGAGGGGTATGCACCCGGCGTAGAGCAGCGCTTTCACGAGGGTGTCGAACTCTTGGCATCGCTAGGTGCGGATATCGTCGAGGTCGCTTGCCCGCATTTCGTCTATGCCCTGCCGGCTTACTACCTGATCTTGCCTGCCGAGTGCTCCTCCAACCTCGCCAAGTTCGACGCCATGCGATACGGGTTACGGGTCGGCGACGACGGTGTCGCGAGTGCGGAGCAGGTGATGGCGATGACCCGGGAGGCGGGATTCGGCGCGGAGGTGAAGCGGCGGATCATCATTGGCACGTACGCGTTGTCCAGCGGCTACTACGACGCCTACTACGGGCAGGCACAGAAGGTCAGAACATTGATCTCTCGCGACTTCGACCAGGCCTTCTCCCAGGTCGATGTGCTCGTCTCACCAGCCACGCCGGTTACCGCCTTCAAGATCGGCGAGAAGGTCGATGATCCACTTGCTATGTACATGAACGATCTATGCACGATTCCGTCCAATCTGGCAGGCAATGCGAGTGCATCTTTCCCGGTAGGACTGGCGCCCGAGGACGGGTTGCCGGTCGGCCTGCAGGTGATCGCACCGCCGCTCGCCGACGACCGGCTCTATCGAGTCGGCGCCGCGTTGGAGGCTGCGCTCGAGTCGGACTGGGGTGGACCACTGCTGGATCGCCTCCCCGAGCTGGGCCCAGTCCGATGACGGTGCTGTCATACGAAGAGGCGCTCGCGGCGTACGACCCGGTGCTCGGACTCGAGGTACACGTCGAACTGAACACCACGTCGAAGATGTTTTGCGGATGTTCGACCGCATTCGGCGCCGAGCCGAACACCCAGGTATGCCCTGTTTGCCTGGGCTTGCCGGGCTCGCTGCCGGTGGTCAACGCGAAGGCGGTCGAGTCGGCGATTCGGATCGGGCTGGCGTTGAACTGCACGATCGCCGAGTGGTGTCGCTTTGCGCGGAAGAACTACTTCTATCCGGACATGCCCAAGAACTACCAGATCTCCCAGTACGACGAACCAATCGCGTACGACGGCTGGACCGAGGTGGTTCTGGACGGTGAGATCTACCGGATCGACATCGAGCGGGCCCACATGGAGGAGGACACCGGCAAGTCGCTACATGTGGGCGGCGCAACAGGTCGAATCCAGGGCGCCGAATATTCCCTGCTGGACTACAACAGGTCCGGCGTACCGCTGATCGAGATCGTCACGAAGCCGATCGAGGGGACCGGCGTGAAGGCCCCGGAGGTGGCGCGGGCGTACGTGACCATGCTGCGTGACTTGCTGCGCGCGCTCGGCGTCTCAGACGTCCGCATGGAGGAAGGTTCGCTGCGCTGCGATGCGAACGTCTCGCTTCGGCCGCACGGAACCACGACCTTCGGCACCCGCACCGAGACCAAGAACGTGAATTCGCTGCGCAGCGTCGAGCGGGCGCTCCGGTATGAGATCACTCGACAGGCGGCCGTCCTGGCCGGCGGCGGCAGGGTCATGCAGGAGACGCGGCACTGGCACGAGGAGTCCGGTATCACGACAGCCGGCCGGAGCAAGGAGACCGCAGAGGACTATCGCTATTTTCCGGAGCCGGACCTAGTGCCGATCGCGCCAAGTCGAGAGTGGGTCGAGGAACTGCGAGCGACACTTCCCGAGCCTCCGGCGGCCAGGATCGACCGAGTCAGCGCCGAATGGGGCTTTTCCGAGTTGGAAATGCGCGATGTGGTCAGCGCGGGTGCCGTCAATGCGATCGAGGCAACGGTCGCCGCGGGCGCCTCGCCCCAATCGGCTCGCAAGTGGTGGCTCACCGAGATCGCGCGCCGCGCCAACGAACTGGGAGTTGATCTTGAGAATGTCGGGGTCACCGCGCACCAGGTGGCCGAGATTCAGGCCTTGGTCGAGAACGGCACCATCAATGACAAGCTCGCTCGCCAGGTCTTCGAAGGCGTGCTTGCGGGCGAAGGGTCGCCAGCCGATGTCGTGACTGCGCGCAAGCTGGCGATCGTCTCGGATGAGAATGCGCTGGCCGCGGCCGTCAACGAGGCGATCAACGCGAATCCCGACATCGTCGACAAGATCAAGAGCGGCAAGACACAAGCGGCTGGGGCGCTGATCGGATCGGTCATGAAGCAGCTGCGCGGGCAAGCCGACGCCGCTCGGGTTCGCGAGTTGATCTTGGAGAAGATCGGCTAATCAAGCGAGCTCGCCGATGGTCATGGATTGACCGCGAGGAACAGAAAGGCAGCCAGCAGTACCAGGTGAACGACAGCCTGTAGCCGCGTTGCCCGTCCCGGAACCACTGTGAGAATCCCGACGACGACGGTCACTGCCAAGAGCACGATCTGGGTGTCATCCAGTCCGAGAATCAGGGGACCCTTCAGCCAGATCGAGGCGATGGCAATGGCCGGAATGGTCAGCCCGATACTTGCCATGGCCGAGCCGAAGGCGAGATTCAAACTGGTCTGGATTCGGTCCCGACGCGCGGCCTGTGCCGCCGCTAGCGACTCGGGCGTCAAAACCAGCAGCGCGATGACGACGCCGACGAACGATGGAGGAAATCCGAGCGCCGCGACACCTGCTTCGATTGCGGGTGTCTCAACCTTGGCCAGGCCGACTACGGCGACCAGCGCGAGCAACAGTAGACCGAGGCTGGCCAACGCTCGTCTTGTACTCGGTGGATCGGCGTGCTCCTCTTCCTCCACGACTACCCCCGCAGAGGTCATCGGAAGGAAGAAGTCGCGGTGACGGCGCGTCTGGGTAACGACGAACGCGACGTACAACGTCAGTGAGGCGATTCCCGCGAATGTGAGCTGGGACGCCGTGAACTCCGGACCAGGATGGCTGGTCGTGAAATTTGGCAGCACCAGACTCAGGGTCGCCAAGGTGGCCACCGTCGCCAGCGCGGCGCCAGTCCCTTCAGCGTTGAAGATCGTGAGCTGGAAGCGGACAGCACCGATCAAGAGTGCAATGCCGACAATGCCATTGCAGGTGATCATCACAGCGGCGAACACTGTGTCACGTGCTAGCGATTCGCTCCCTTTTGCCCCGGAAACCATCAGCGTCACGATCAAGCCCACCTCGATGATCGTCACAGCGACGGCCAGGACCAGTGATCCCAGCGGTTCACCGACCCGATGCGCCACGACCTCGGCGTGATTGACCGCGGCCAGCACGGCGCCGGCCAAGGCAAGAGCTACGAGGACCTGGACCACGACGCCGATACCGCGGCCCCAGGTGAATACCAGCAGGACCGCGGCCAGGGCGGGAACCAGCACCGTCCACGACAAGACCCTGGAGATGGCCTTGCTCCCGGGGCGCTCAGTCATGAGCTCAGGCTTCCACAGCAGCCATGCTCGAGAGGGGAACTGCGGCCAAAACCGTCTGAGCCTCTCGATAGCGTCGACCCATGGACTTCAAACTCGAACTCGTCGGAGTGCCAGTCACCGACATCGACCGCGCCAAAGCCTTCTATGTCGATCAGGCTGGCTTCACCCTCGACCACGATCACGCGGTCAGTGAAGACATCCGGTTCGTGCAGCTGACTCCACCGGGTTCCGCGTGCTCGATCGCCATTGGCAAAGGGCTGACGCAGTTGGCGCCGGGTGCTTTGGACAACCTTCAGGTCGTCGTGAGCGACATTCATGAGGCTCGAGCGGAACTCGCCGGGCGGGGCGTCGATGTGAGCGAGGTTGATGTGCAGCCTTGGGGATCATTCGTGTCCTTCAGTGATCCCGACGGCAACCGCTGGGCTGTGCAGCAGCTGCCCGATCATGCCTAGCGTGCGAGCGTCGGGAAATCGCGCGCCGCCGTGCTGAGGAGGAGAGAGCGGAGGCGTTCTTTCCTCTGCGAGCGACGACGAAGTCGGGGGATTCCCAGCGCGATGTGCGAGCAGCCCACAACAAGGG
>Ga0307286_10000058_pt1 | contig 25395 bp, 19 predicted proteins | sample ER_DNA_140_FD_194478 | JGI IMG/M metagenome (GOLD analysis project Ga0307286, IMG submission 194478) | Bulk soil microbial communities from the East River watershed near Crested Butte, Colorado, United States - ER_DNA_140 | ecosystem: Environmental > Terrestrial > Soil > Floodplain | place... | reverse complement strand
GCTGACCCGCCTCATCCTCACCGGCGTCCCCGACCACGTCCACGCCGAGGTACCGCTCGCCCAGGACCGAGAGCGGATAGGTGGCCGCCGCAGGATCCAGCAGGTATCCCGCGAGCATCGTGTCGAAGGCGACGGCGGCGACCGTTCCGCCTTCCGCGAGCACCGTCCGCTCGAGCGCCTTGGCGTCATGCGCCCACTTCGGAGCGGTGGGATCGGCGAGCGGCTCGGCCAGCGCCCCCAACCCGTCGAGCGCCGCGTAGGCGGCCTGTCCGCCACCGGCGGACACGGCCGCACCCCGCACCCGCCCCTCGTCGGTCCGCAAGCGGACCGACGAGGCCCCCGCCTGGAGGACCTTCGCGAGCTCCGATGCATCGCGCTGGGTGAGGTCGAGCTCCGCGAGCTCGACCTTCGGCTTGATCGCGCCCGCCGCGTCGTTGAGCCGGTCGAGCAACGAGCGGAACTCGAGCGACGTGAACAGTCGATGGACGGCGTCGGGATCGAAGGCCCCCCGCACGCAGTCCTCGGGACGGATGTCCAGGTCGAGGTCGGTCACGATCCGCGCGAGCTGCTTGTTCAGACCGAGGCGGTCGACGGCGCCGGCGACGTTCTCCTTCAGCTTGCCCCGGAGGTCGTCCACGTGCGCGATGAGGTTATCGACCGACCCCCACTCCTGGACGAGCTTGGCCGCGGTCTTCTCCCCCACACCCGGCACGCCCGGGATGTTGTCCGACGTGTCTCCCTTGAGGGCGACGTAATCCAGGTACTGCGCCGGTGACACGCCGTACTTCGTCGTCACCTCGTCGGGACCCATCAGGTCGATCTCGGAGATCCCGCGCCGGTTGAAGAGGATCGAGATCGCGCCGTGATCGTCGGAGGCGTCCCGCGTCAGCTGGAAGAAGTCGCGGTCCGCCGTCACGATGACGGCGTCGATGCCCTCGTCGCTCGCCTCCTCGGCCAGGGTCCCCAGCGCGTCGTCGGCCTCGTGGCCTTCGACCCGCACGATGGGGATCCGAAGGGTGTCGAGCACTTCCTCGATGAGCGCGAGCTGCGGGCCGAAGTCGGCCGGCGTCTCGCGCCGGCCGGCCTTGTACTCCGCGTCCATCTCCAGCCTGACGGTCGGTTTGCCGGTGTCGAAGGCCACGGCGATCAGATCGGGCTTCTCCTCGGCGAGGAGCTTGATCAGCATCGAGGTGAATCCGTAGACCGCGTTGGTCACGGTGCCGCTGCTCGTCGCCAGGGTCGGCGGGAGCGCGAAGAACGCGCGATACGCGAGGCTGTGTCCGTCCAGGAGGAAGAGCTTCCGTCGCTCGCGCTCGACCCCGTCGTCAGCCACGAACCTCATCCTAACGAGCCGCCCCGACGGGCCCTTTCCTCGCGAGACCCGCCAGGACTCGAGCGGCGATCGAGAGATGGTTCGTATACGAACTTGCCGCGAATCCGACCCCGCAGATAGGATTCAACCCGCACGAAGCTGGCGTGATCGGAAGCGTCGGCGTGGCCTTGGAAGGTGGCGGAAATGAGCACGGCTCAGGTGGCGGTCCTCGGGGCCGTGGCCGGGTTCACGATCTTCCTCGGGCTCCCGATGGCTCGGGTCGAGATGCAGAACGTCAGGCTCAAGACGCTCCTGAACGGGATCTCGGCGGGGATCCTCGCCTTCTTGCTCGTCGACATCCTCGCGAACGCGGGCGAAGTTCTCGAGGGTTCCCTGACCTCTGCCCAGAGCGGCGGTTCGTGGGTACGGTTCGCCAACCTGACGCTCTGTTACGGCGTCGGTCTGGGCGTTGGGCTGATGAGCTTGCTCTACGCCGGCAAGGCGATCAGACGGCGTCGCGCGAGTATCGGACCCGGCGCCATGGCGTACGCCGAGACCGCCGTCGGTCGTCGCGAAGAGGCGCTCCATCTGTCGATGACGATCGCGGCCGGGATCGGGCTCCACAACTTCTCCGAGGGACTCGCGATCGGCCAGGCGGCACACGCCGACGAGCTCTCGCTCGCGATCCTGCTCGTGGTCGGCTTCGGTCTGCACAACGCGACGGAAGGGTTCGGCATCGTCGGTCCGCTCGTCGCGGCGGACGTCCGGCCGGCATGGTCATGGCTCCTGCTCGCCGGTCTCGTCGCCGGCGGACCCACGTTCTTGGGCACGATCATCGGGAACTCGATCACGAGCGAGTACGTCTTCGTCGCGTTCCTCACGCTCGCCGCGGGCGCGATCCTCTACGTGATCGGTGAGCTGTTCTCGGTCGGCAGGAGGCTCTCGTGGGAGATCACGCTCTGGGGCGTGCTGATCGGTTTCCTGCTGGGCCTCGGCACCGAGCTCGTCATCGTCGCGGCGGGAGCTTGAGGGTTCGCCGTACCCTCGCGTCGCGGTCGAGGGTTCCACGGCTCGGCGCCGTTCACGGTCTTGTCGCTCTTTCGCCAGAAACACGTCACCTGCAACGATGTTCAACATGGGCTGCGCGCGAGCGCTTCGCGTCCGGTTGACAGGTCTCAACCTTGCGTCTAACCTCCGCTTTCGGTCCGGGCGGCTCACACCGCGAGGACCGCGACGTGACGGGCCGCGGCGCTCGACAGGGGATGGTCGCGTATGGGGAAGGCGCGACCGGCTCCGAGGGGAGCCGCGGCCCGTCATCTCGTTCCGGGGTGATCCTTCACAAGACCGCGTCGAGGAACTTCTGCGTCTCGGGGAACCTCGTGTGCTCGAAGATCTCCGTCGGCGTGCCCTCCTCCAGGATCACGCCTTCGTGGAAGAAGCACATCCGACTCGCCACCTCGCGCGCGAACCCCATCTCGTGGGTGACCACCATCATCGTCATGTGCAGCTCGGTGGCGAGGGACCTCATCACGTTCAAGACCTCTCCGATCAGCTCGGGGTCGAGCGCCGACGTGGGCTCGTCGAAGAGCATCACGTCTGGCTCCATGGCGAGGGCACGCGCGATGGCGACCCGCTGCTGCTGACCACCCGAGAGATGGATCGGGTAGGCGTCTGCCTTGTCGGCCAGTCCCACCTTCGCCAGGAGCTCGCGGGCCATCGGGCGCACGGTGTCCGCCTTGAAACCCTTCACGATCACGGGGCCCTCCATCACGTTCTGGAGCGCCGTCATGTGCGGGAAGAGATTGAACTGTTGGAAGACCATCCCGGCGTGCGTCCGCAGACGCCGGATCTCCTCCCGTTTGCCGCGGGTCCGATGTCCTCCTTCGAGCCGGATCCCCGCGACCTCGATCACGCCGTCCGTCGGGTCCTCGAGGAAATTGATGCACCGGAGGAGCGTGGACTTGCCCGATCCCGACCGGCCGAAGATCACGACGACCTCGCCGGCGTCTACCTCCATGTTGATGCCCTTCAGGACCTCGTTCGTCCCGAAGTACTTGTGGAGGTTCTCCACGCGGACGACGGCGTCCCCGTTGGCGGCCCTCATCGGGGTGGCTCCGGTGGCACCCCCGGCTGTGCGAGGGGCGCGGGGATCTCGATCGTCCCGGCGCCCCCCCCGGGTCCCCCGGCCGTCGTTTGGAGCAGGTGGGGGGTCCGCTGCGTCGCTGCGCCCCGCTCGTAGCCTCGGCCCATCCTCCGCTCCAGCTTCCGCTGGAAGAACGTGAAGATCGCCGTGAGTCCCCAGTACATCCCGGCCGCGATGAGCAGCGCCTCGAGCCGCTCCGTGACGTCCACGCTGGCAGCGAGTTGCGCCCGGCGGAAGAGCTCGGCTCGACCGACCTCGCTCCCCAGGAAGCTGACGAGCGCCGTGTCCTTCATCATCGCGATGAACTCGTTCCCGGTCGGCGGGATGATCACCCGGGTGGCCTGTGGGAGGACGATCCGTCGCATGCGCTGCGCGTAGCTCATCCCCAGGGCGTCAGCAGCTTCAGCCTGACCGTGCCCGACCGACTGGATCCCGGCCCGGAAGATCTCCGTCATGTACGCCCCGTAGTTCAACCCGAGTCCGATGACGCCCGCCTGGAAGGGCGTGAACGTGAGGATGTTGACGAGCGAGAGGCGCCCGAAGCTCTGTCCGATCTGCGGGAGCGCCAGGTAGATCAGGAACAACTGGACGATCAAGGGCGTGCCACGGAAGAACGACGTGTAGAAGCCGGTGAGCCCGTAGGCGACGGGGTTCTTCGACAGCCGTCCGAGCGCGCCGAACAGCGCCAGGATGACCGCCAAGACGATCGCGAAGAGCGCCAGGTACACCGTGAACTTGACGCCCCTCGCGATGTAGAGAGCGTTCTCCTTGATCCAGGCCGTGTCGAGCTGGAACAGCACGAGGGCGACGGCCAGCATGAAGAAGATCGCGAGCCAGACCACGCCGACCTTGACGCGGAACGGGATGTTGGCGCTCGCGAGCGCCATCGCCTCGGGCCTGCCGGCCGCTCGTCTGCCGAGGACGAGGAACACGATCTCGATGGCGGCGAAGCCCGCCGCCACGTACCCCTCCGACTCGGCCGTCAAGCCGCGCGAAGAGACGAGATACGCCGCGGTCCCGACGGCAACACCGAGCGCGACCCACCACGACCAGGACCACCGCGAGTAGAGGAGGAACCCGGCCCCCAGGCACAGGACACAGCCGGCCGCGAATCCGGAGATCTTCCCGGGTGCGACGTTCGTCGTCGTCGAGAAGACGATGATCGGGAGGAAGACGAGCCCGATGCCACCCTCGGCCAGGAGGAGCCAGGCCGCGATCAGTTGGAAGATCGAGCCTCGCGGCACCTCCCCCGAATACGCAGGGAGCCGGGTCTCCCCGGCTCCCTGTAGTTGCGTTCCGGTCTCCACCGGATCCCCCTCAGTGCTGGATCACCCGCTGGCAGATTGGGTGGTGAGATCCGTCTTGTACCACTTCTCCGACAGCGACGAGAGCGTCCCGTCGGCGTGCATGTCCTCCACGATCTTGCTCACCGCCGCGACGAGCGTCGCGTTGGCGACCGGGTCGTTCTTGTCGAACGCGATGGACAGAGGCTCGAAGTACAGCGGATCGCCGACCTGCTTGACCTTCCCTCCGGAGTCGGTGACGTACTGGGCGATCGTCGGGGTCGCGGTCATGGCCGCGTCGCACCGGACGCCGTCACCGAGCGCGAGGTTGTCGAGCGCGTCGGTGTCCGTGGTGAACGTGATGATCTGCGGGTTGTCGATCACGAAATCGAACTTCGGGGCACCCGCACCGAGCACCAGCGACCCCTTCAGGTAGTCCTCGTAGGTCGTCGAGGCGCCGACGCAGATCTTCTTCCCGTCGAGGTCGGTCGTCAGGTCCTGGATCGACGTGTTCGTACTGTTCACGGCGATCCCCGCCGGGGTGTAGTAGTAGGCGGGCGTGAAGTCGAAGAGCTTCTCACGCGGGATCGTGTCGGTCATGCTCCCCACGCTCACGTCCCACCGGTTGTTCCATGAGCCGGCGGTGATGACCTCCCAGTCCTGGTGGTTGATGTCCGCGGTGACGCCGAGCCGGGTCGCGATCTCGTTCGCGACGTCGACGTCGAACCCCTTCCATTGGTTGTCCTTGACGTCGAACCAGGACTGCGGCTTGTACTTCTGATCCGTCGCGACCCGGATCGCGCCGGTCTTGCAGATCGTCGCCAGAGCGTCGGTGCCGCTCGTATCGACGGATGCGCAGGCACCCGCGCCCGTCGACACTGAACTGGTACCGCTGGCCGCGCTCGAGGATGAACTGGCACAGGCCGCAGCGACCAGCGCGAAGATCGCGACCACGGCGGCCAGGTGGAACCGGAACTTCAGCATGCGTGTCCTCCTTCCGAGGGACGCCGAGGCGTCCTCCCCGCTCAGGGCGGGACTATAGGCCGGAGCACCCGCGCGGGCAACGCAGGGTCCGCCGTTCCCCCGCTTTGTACGCTGTGGCGCAGGCCGGGATGGCGGAACTGGCAGACGCGCGGGACTCAAAATCCCGTGGGCTTCGGCCCGTGCGGGTTCGACCCCCGCTCCCGGCACTCGATCCACCTGCAAAGACGATCGCTCGCAGATCCCGCGCCGCGTCGCGCCCTGCGGCTTGCTGCCACTCGCTCCCAGCGCGGCCTGCATCGCGTCTGCGACCTGCTCCCCCATCGGCGGCAGGACATGCGAGTAGACGTCCATCGTGAAGGCAGGTCGATGCGTGGCCGAGCACGTCGGAGACTGGGCACATATGAACGGATCTCTGAGTTGTACGGGTGGCCGCACACCTTCATCAACAGGTGAGCCAACTTGTCAGTATCTCCTGCCGGTGTTGATGATCGTGCTGTGAGTGTCACCGGTTTGGGTGCGTGGTGCGACTTCGTGACCGAAGACGAGTACCGCCAGCGGCTCGTTAGAGACGGATGGCCAGCCGAGGAGATCGAGCATCTCGTCGAGGAGTTCAACCTGGGCGTCTCCTTTGACGTGCATGAGTTCGCTGAACTCACTGACGGGCGCCGCCTCACGCTGCACGAGGAGCGGGGGTTCACCACGAGCGGCCAGTGGCGCCACCTGACGTTGGAGAACCTCGAGCGGGACGTGCGCACGACGCTGTTGCCGGACGACGACGACACCCAGGACGAACATCCTTGGGAGTGGCTCGTCGCGCTCCTGCACGCCCGCGGCGTCGAGGCGACAGCCGAGGAACTTCGGCTTCTTCCATATGGCGTCGAGTTCAGTGAGCGTCTCCGAGCGCGACTAGTGGCTGCTTAGGGTCGCCCGTCCACGCGGTCGCCAACGTTCGAGACCTGGAATCGGATCACAAGCTACCCCCCCGTCATCCTTCGCATGTGACGGAGCGGCACTGGCTTGTCGTGGCTGTGACGATGATCGCGTCGGTGGTGATCGTGAGCTGCATGCTTCTCCAGGTCGCTACCTCGAAACCGACACAGTTGCCACCACCATCAATTTCGCCCGGCATGGTTTGGTATGGAGCCGTTTGCATGCTGGACGAGAGTGGGATCGGTTGAACTCTTCCTCGCTCAAAGCTGCCCTCGAGACCCTCGACCCACTCGCCCGCGACGACCTCCGCCGCGCCCTGATCCACGACCAGGCCGACCGCGACGCGATCTCTTCTCCCCTGATGCGCTACCGCGACCGGAACGGTCAGGACTGGGTGGACATCATCGACTTCCTGACGATGAATCCGGAAGCACGGCAGAGGGTGGCACGGCTGCCTGGCGAGATCGGGCCGCCGCGACATCTTGATCTTGGGCCTGTCAACACTTTGCTCACCGATCTGCGGTTAGCCTGCGAAGTTGACCGTGACCCACACAGCCCCGCGAATCTTGACGACCCCGTACCCTGCTCGCCGGTAGCAGCGGTCGAGCATGTTGGCCCGGTGGTCCGCCGACCGCATGAACGCCCGAAAGACGGCCCGGATGGTTGGCCCCTTGCCGACGTTTTGCCCCCAGCAGCGACGGCCCGACGTCCACGCGAGGGAGCCGTGGAAGAGGCGTCCGCGCTTCGCCATCAGGAGCGACTGCCGCTCGGCCGCCGCGCTCAAACGCGCGCCCTCGACGAGCTTCGGCAGGTCGTGCCGGTACCGCGCGGTGTTGGTCATAGGCGCGAGCCTTCGCTCCGGCCGGTAGAGCGACGCCGCCGGCGCAGCGAACACGAGCACGCCAGCGAGGGCGACCGCGAGCGCGCGCCTCACGTGAGACCGCGGCGGAACTGTACGAGCACCACGTGCACGCAGCGTGATCGCCCGTCGTGGACGAAGAGGTCTCATCGGCAACCACCCCTTTGGGGATCGGAGGGAGCGATGCAGCCGATCGTCGACCTCCGGCTTGTGGATGTCTATCGGGTAGCCGACGTTCGAGTCGCGCAGTAGGGAATCTGCCCCAAGGTTGCCTCACGACGCCCGACGGACGATCCGATGGGGTGCCACGTCCTCGCCTCGGCTTCCGGACAGGCGAGGGACATGCCGTGGTCGCAGAAGGCTAGGACCACCAGCGGTGTCGCCTAGGAGGCGATGCTCTCGGCCCCCGGGCGGGGGTAGGGGCATTGGCCGACATTCGTCACCGTGAACGGAGGATGGATCCCGACCACCGACGGCGGGTGGTGCGGCTGCTCGGGGAGATCGAGGCTGGCTGAGCGCTTCCCCCATGTTGCTGACTCGTCGCCCTACCAAGTTGAGACGACGCGATCACCCCGAAGAAAGTCTGAGAAGCCGTTCGCCCGGGAAGGCCGGATCCTCAGAGGGACCTCCTGAACCAAGTACACCCCGATCCTTCGCAGACGCGGGGGTTGCTTCCAACGGTGGTTGTCTCTGGAGAGCCCTGCATGCCTTCCCGGCACAAGTTTGTGAAGTGATGCTCCCTCCCTCTCCAACCGATGACGAGGACACTCTGACGCTCGGGAGCAACTCTTTCAAGCTTTCGATGTGCTCCGCGGGACTCGAGCTCACCTTCTCGAACGTCCGATGTGATGAGGTCCTTCGGGCTATCCAAGCTCCGACCAAGCTCGTGGGCCGCAGCGACATCTAAGAGCGTGTCGTGATCGAACGTCACCCACAGCACGGCGTCGTCTGCATCTCGCCCAAGTTCGTCAACTTGGCTGATAAGCGTCCTGTAGTTCGTGTTGAAGCTTGCGAGACCTGATCAATTGGCTGCGCATGTCGAGATGACGTTGTCGAGGTAGTAGCGCAAGGCTGTCAACTGCCGGACGCTCACAGGATCATCGACGCGATCCTGGATCCGCTCGAGTTCTTCTTCGATCGACGCACCGGCACGAGCCACCGACCTGAGCCGTCCGGCAAGACCTACAGCTCCCGGCACTTACACGACATGGCGCTCGCTCGTGAGGTCACCGGCCCCGAACCGTCTCAAGGAAAGGGCCGAGACATCGACGGACGTTGGAGCTCCGATGATCGACTCCGCGACCACCTTCCCGACGATCGGCCCGTGCTGGAACCCGTGCCCGCTGAACCCGGCAGCGATCCAGAGTCCGTCCACGGGCGCGGGTCCGACGACCGGGAGACGGTCGGGCGTCATCTCGTACAACCCGGCCCACCGCGAATGGATCCCAGCATCCGCGAGCGGCGGGTAGACCGCCACCGCCCGCGGCACGAGCTGCTCGTTCACGAACCGGTCGTCGACCGTGGTGTCGAACGTCGTCGCGTCGCGCCCGCCCATCCCCATGAGGACGCCGTCCCCCTCGCGGTGGAAGTAGAAGGAGCTCGCCGCATCGATCACGAGCGTGCGGCGCTCCGGGACACCGGGGAACGGCCCCGTCGTCACGACGACCCGCGGGACCGGTTCGATCGGGAGCTGGACGCCGGCGGTGGCCGCGAGCGCCCCCGACCACGCACCCGCGGCGAGCACGACGGCGCTCGCGGCAACCGCACCGCCCGAGGTCCGGACCCCCGTCACGGCGCCGGCCGCATCGACCTCGATCGCCGTCACGGACGTCTCCAGCGCGAAGGTCGCGCCGGCCCCTCGGGCGAGCGTCGCGTAGCCCTGGGTCAGGGCGGCGGGGTCCGCGATCCCGTCTCCCGGGCCGAAGGTCGCGCCGATCAGTCCGCTGATGTCGATGCCGGGCACGAGCGAGCCGGCATCCGCTGGTTCCAGGATCTCCACCTCCACCCCGAGCGAGCGCTGGAGTTCCACGGCGGACAGGAAGCCGCTCCACGCCTCCTCATCGCGAACGAGGAAGAGGTATCCGTCCTCCGACACGTCGACGGGGATCCCGTGCTCCTCCGTGAAGCGCTGGATCATCGGGATGCTCGCCTGCGACAGGCGGATGTTGACCTCGCTCGTGAACTGCCGACGGAAGCCGCCGGCGCAGGCGCCCGTCGAGCCCCGTCCCACCGCGTCCTCCCCGTCGAGGACGAGCACGGCGCCTGCGCCGGCGGCGGCCAGGTGGAACGCGATGGAGCATCCGACGATCCCGGCGCCGATCACCACGACGTCGGCGGTCCGCGGGAGGTCGTGGCTCACGGGACCGGCCTCAGCTCGCGGCGTCGAGGGCCGCGCGGGCGACCACCAGATCCTCGAACGCCATGCCGACCGACTCGAACACCGTGACGTCGTCGTCCCCGGTGCGCACCCCAGCACCGCGGACGACCTCCGCGAGGTCGGCCACGATGTGCTCCGCTCCGATCGCGCCCTCCGCGATAGGGATCAGGAGGTCGCCCGCCTCCGCGAGGGCGACGTCGCGCGTCTCGACCACGACCTTCGCGCGTCTGACCGTCTCCGTGTCCAGCTCGCGCTGATCGGGCAGGTAGGACCCCACCGCATTGACGTGGGCCCCCTGGGCGAGCAACCGCCCGTCGAACAGGGACACGCCTGAGGTCGTGCAGGTGCAGACGATGTCCGCCTCTGCGACGCTGGACGGCTCCCCCACCGACGCCCGCATCCCCATGCCCCCGGCTCGCTCGGTCAGCGTCCGCGCGGCGTCGGGCGTTCGCGAGACGATCACGACCTCCTCGACCGGCGCGACCGCCGCCATCGCCTCGAGGTGAGCCGTCGCCTGTACCCCGGCCCCGAAGATCACGAGCCGCCGCGCGTCGGCTCGGGCGAGCTTCCGGGTCGCGACCCCGCTCAACGCCGCGGTGCGGATCGCCGTGAGCTCGGACCCGTCGATCATCGCCTCGGGGCGCTGGGTCTCGCGGTCGAACAACACGTACGCCGCATGGATGAACGGGAGGCCGCGCTGGGGGTTGAACTCCGACAGGGTGACGAGCTTCACGCCCACCCCGCGTTCTCCGGCAGCCGGCATGAGCAGCAGCGTGCCGGCAGGGGTCGCCACGGAGGATCGCAACGGCGCGGATCGCGAAGGGTCCTCGGTACGGAAGGCTGCCTCCAAGGCATCGATCGCCGCGGCCATCGACAGGACGCGCCGCAACGACTCGGCGTCGATCAGGCGGATCACAGCTCGCCCAGATAGGCCTGTCGCATCAACGGGTCGTCCAAGAGCTCCTGAGCATCGCCCGACAGCACGATCTCGCCCGTCTGGAGCACGTAGCCACGGTCGGCGATCGACAACGCCATGTTGGCGTTCTGCTCGACGACGAAGATCGTCTTCCCGAGCGCCCGGATCTGGCGGATGATCTGGAAGACCTGCTCCACGAGGACGGGTGCAAGCCCCATCGAAGGCTCGTCCATCAGCAGGACCTTGGGGTCGGCCATCAGCGCCCGCCCCATCGCCACCATCTGCTGCTCGCCGCCGGAGAGGGTCCCCGCCTTCTGCTTGAGCCGCTCGCGGACCCGCGGGAAGGTCTGGAAGACCTGTTCCCGGTCCGCGGCGAGCTTGTCCTTGTCCTTGCGGAGGTACCCGCCGAGCTCGAGGTTCTCGGCAACGGTCATGTTGGCGAACAGACGCCGGTTCTCGGGAACCATCGACACGCCGCGCGCGACGAGCTCCATCGTCGGCAGCCCGGTCACGACGACGCCGTCCAGCAGGACGTCCCCCTCGCTCGGTTTCACGTAGCCGAGGATCGTCTTGAGGGTCGTGGTCTTCCCGCTGGCGTTCCCGCCCAACAGACAGACCATCTCGCCCGGCAGGATCCGGACGTTGACGTCGCGAAGCACCGAGACGAGCCCATAATGGGTGCTGACGTTGCGAAGCTCGAGCACGGGCTCGCGCGCGTCTGGATGGGCTGGATCCTCCTCCGTCATCCGGCCGCCTTCGTCCCGAGGTACGCCTCGATCACCTGCTCGTCGTTCGCCACCTCTTCGTAGGAGCCCTCGGCGATCTTCTGCCCGTAGTCACAGGCGACGACCCGGTCGGACACGCCCTTGACCACGCGCATGTCGTGTTCGATCACGAGGATGGTGAGGCCGAGGTCGTCGCGCATCCGCACGATATGGTCCCGGAGCTCGAGGGTCTCGCGCGGGTTCATGCCGGCGGTGGGCTCGTCGAGCAGGAGCAGCGACGGCTCGGTCGCCAGCGCCCGCGCCATCTCGAGACGGCGCCGGTTCGCGTAGGACAGCGAGAACGCCGGCTGATCCTGCCGGTATCCGGCCAGCCGCTGACCGAAGAACCCGAGCGCGTTCTCGGCATGCTCCCGGATCGAGCGCTCCTCGCGTCGCATCGACGGTGTGCGGAACACCGAGCCGAACACGGTGGTCCGGGATCGGCAGTGCTGGCCGACCATCGCGTTCTCCAGAACCGTCATGTTGGGGAACAGGTGGACCGTCTGGAACGTACGCGCGATGCCCAGCCTGGTGATCTGGTTCGGCGTGAGCCCGACGATGCTTTCCCCGCGGAAGTCGACGTCGCCGTCGTCGGGCGCGTACAGACCCGTGATCACGTTGAATACGGTGCTCTTGCCGGCGCCGTTCGGCCCGATGATGCTCACGATCTCGCCTTCTTCGACGGCGAAGTCGAGACCGCTCAGCGCGTAGAGGCCGCCGAAGTGCTTCGAGACCCCTCGGACGTCCAGGAGGTTCATCCCGCGCCCTCGCCGAGGGGCGAGGCGGCCGATGCGGCATGCTCGTCCGCCGTCACGGCTCCGGCCCACTTGTCCTGGGCGACGTCCTCCTCCTCCAGTTCCTGGGACCGCCGGACGTTCGGGATCAACCCTTGCGGGCGCAGGATCATGATCGCCATCAAGACGGCCCCGTACAGCAGCAGCCGGTACTGCTCGAACTCCGAGAACACCCCCGGGATCCCGATCAGCACGAGGGCCCCGACGATCACGCCGGGGATGCTTCCCATGCCTCCCAGGATCACGACGGCAAGCGCAGTGATCGACACGAGGAGCATGAAGCTCGCGTTGTTCAACGCGCCGACCTGCACGGCGAAGAGCGCCCCGCCGAGGGACCCGATCGCCCCGCCCATCGCGAACGCGAGGAGCTTGTACCGGACGGTGCTCACGCCCACCGCCTCGGCCACCTGCTCGTCCTCCCGCATCGCGTTCCATGCTCGACCGACACGGGAGTCCGCCAGGCGCCACGAGATGTAGACGGCGATGAGACAGAACCCCAGCACCAGGAAGTAGAAGTGCTGCGTATCTCGGAAGTCCAGGTTCCCGATCGGCGCCGCAGGGATCGCCGTTATCCCTTGGGTGCCACCGAAGGCGCCCTTGAGCCAGTCCGACGAGAACAGCACCCGGGCGATCTCGCCGAAGCCGAGCGTGACGATCGCCAGGTAGTCCCCGCGCAGACGCAGCACCGGTGCGCCGATCACGAGGCCGACGAGCGCCGCGATCACCACGACGATCGGGATCGCGACGAAGAAGGACAGATGGAGCGAGAAGGAGGGAGGCGCGTAGCCGGTTGTCGTGACGCGTGAACCGCCGGTGAGGATCGCGGTCGTGTACGCCCCGACGGCGAAGAAAGCGACGTAGCCGAGGTCCAAGAGACCGGCGTACCCGACCACGATGTTCAGCCCCAGTCCCAGAAGGATGTAGATCCCGACGGTGCCGAGGATCTGCGAGAAGATCGAGCCGATAAGGAACGGGAGCGCGATCAGGCCCGCCCCGATCACGGCCAGAACCACCACGCGCACGCCTCGTTCGGTCGCGGGCGTCCGGTGGGTCCGCGCCACGATCGCGGCACTGTTGGCCCGCCACGCGAACGTCGTGACGAACGTCACCACGAACACGGCCGCGGCGCCGAACCACGTCAGGCCCAGCGTCACGACGCTGAACAGCCAGTCGTCGCGGAGCCCGAGCTGCGCGAGCGCGGGATGCACGATACGGCGGAGCAAACCGAGGGAGATCACCACGGTCGCAGCGATCACCGTCGGGACCCGGATCCGGTCCTGCGTCGCACCGATCACTCCACCGACCGCACCAAGGGCAACCTCGGCGCCGATCCGCAGGACGGACCCGACGACACCGGCGTGTCCGAACGTCAGCAGGGACATCAGCTCCGGTTTCACGGCGATGAACACGTTCCGGACGGTTTCGATCCCGAGAAGGTTGACGACGCCGATGAAGATCGCGAGGAGCGCCCCTGTCGTCAGACCGACGATCGCGCCGGCGGGCACACCGGCCCGCACGCTCGACCGGTGCACCTCGCCCGAGACGACCCTCGGCCGCGCGACCAGGAACCCCGCCAGGATCGCGGGGACGGACAGAAGCACGCGGCCGACGGTGACCTTCCCGACCACGTTCGTGGCCAATGAGCCGACGACGCCAACCAGGCACAGGTACACCGATACGATCCCGGCGACCAGCCCGGCCCGGACGACACGCGGGATCCGTCGGATCATCAGACCTTCTCCGCCTCGCCCGATCCCAGGATCCCGCCGGGCCGGAAGATGAGCACCAGGACGAGCACCGAGAACGTGATCACGTCCTGGAGCTGGAACGGCGCCGGGATGTTGAACCCCGTGAACAGCAGCGGTGGCCCGACGGCTTGCAGCAGCCCCAGTAGCAGACCGCCGAGGGCCGCGCCGCCGATGCTGCCGATCCCCCCCAGGACCGACGCGGTGAAGGCCGCGATCCCGGGCGTGAACCCGATGTACGGGCTCACCTGGCCGAACGTCAGCCCGAACTGTACCCCGGCGATCCCGGCCAGTAGCCCGCCGAGGGCGAACGTGATCATGATCGTCCGGTCTACGTCGATCCCCATCAGGCTCGCGATCTCCCGATCTTCGGCGACGGCTCGGATCGAGCGGCCGGTCCGGGTCCGCGAGATGAACAGCGTCAACCCGATCACCGCGAGGATCGCCGTGACGATCACCACGACCTGGATCCGCTGCATCGTGATGCCCAAGATCGTCCACGTCCTGTCGCCGCCAAGGACGTCGGGGACCGGATAGGCCTGGGTCTGAGGTCCGAAGAAGCCGAACGCCGTGTTCTGCAGGAACAGCGAGGCGCCGATCGCCGTGATAAGCGGGACCAGGCGCGGGGAGTTCCGGAGCGGCCGGTAGGCGACCCGCTCCAGCAGCATCGCGATCAGGCAGGATGTCAGCATGGCGATCGCGAAGATGATCGCGAGGGCGTAGAACGGGTGTCTGTTGAGAAGGCCGCTGCTCGCGTAGGCGTCGGCGAAGAAGAAGGAGGCGAAGCAGCCCATCATGAACACTTCGCCGTGAGCGAAGTTGATCATGCGGAGCACGCCGTAGACCAGCGTGTACCCCAGGGCGATCAGGGCGTAGATCCCGCCCTGGGCGACCCCGGAGATCACGAATGCCTTCCACGTCGACGGGTCGTACCGCTCGTCCGGTGGAAGCGTGAGCGTCCTGTACGTCCCGAGCACGACGAACCCGATGATGAGGATCGCCAAGACGATCTGGATCAGGCGGCGGAGGGGAAGCCGTTGCAGGCGCCCGAGCCGGGCGGTCGCCGGACTCGGCCCCGCCTGGAGATCGGTGCCCTCGGCCATATCCTCCCCCTTGGAGGGGTCGCGGGGTCCGCGTCCGCGGACCCCGCCGGCCCACCACCGTCAGTTCCGGCGATCAGCCGGTCCCCAGGGCCTCCTGGAGGGTCTTGGTCTCGGTGAAGATCGGCTTCCCGTCCCCGGTCCCGCCCTCGAGGGCCAGGTTGGGCGCCAGGTAGACGCCGATCGTGACAGTCGTGGCGCAGTCACCGGTGTCGGAGCACGTGTACTTCGTCACGATGCCCTGGAAATCGGTCGTTGACTGGACCGCGTCCTTGAGCGCGGCGCGCGGGATCGTCAGCGAGCCGTCGCTGTTCTGGACCGCGGCCTTCCCGATCGCCGCTGCCAACAGGTTTACCGCGTCGTACGCGTGTGCGTGGAAGGCCGAGATCGGGGCTGTGCCCGCAAGCGTCTTGTACGCCGGGAGGAACTCGTTCGTGTAGAAGTCCTTCTGATCGAAGGCCGACAGGTCCGGCGAAGAGTAGTAGGCACCGTTGATCGCCGAGCCGGCGAGCTTGATGAAGTTCGAGGCGTAGCAACCGTCGGACCCCATGAACGCGGTGCTGGCGAGCCCGGCGACCTGCCGACCCTGCTTCAGGATCAGGGCGCACTCGGCGGTGTAGTCCGGCCCGTACAGGAGGTCGGGAGACTTCTGCCCGATCTTCGTCAGCACCGGCGTGTACGACTGCTGGCTGCTGTCGATGGATTCCTCGTCGACGACCTGCCCCCCGATCGCAGCCGACTCGAACGAGTTCTTGAATGCGGTGGTCAACCCCTCCGTGTAGGGCGACTCGTCGTGGATCGTCGCGGCCGTCTTCGCATGCAGCTTCTGGTTCGCGAAGTCTGCCACGACGGCTCCCTGGATCGCGTCGTTGTGCGCCGTTCGGAAGTAGTAGGGGTTGTGCGTGCCCGGCGCCGTCAGCGCCGGGTTCGTGTTCGACGGCGACAGCAGCACGATGCCCTTGTCGCCGAGGGTCTTGTCGGCGACCCCGAGCGCGGCGCCGGAGCAGCTCGTCCCGAGCACCGCGACGATGTCCGGGTTGGAGGCGAGCTTCGTCGACCCGGCCTGGCCGCCTTCGGCCGAGCACGTATCGTCCTCGTTCTGGAGCTGTACCGGGTGGTTCAGGATCTGGCCGGCCTGGCCGTCGAACACGCCGTCCAGGTGGTCGATCCCGAGCTCGATCCCGTACAGGCTGTCGTTGCCGAGGTCGGCGTTATCACCGCTCACGGACAGGAGCGTCCCGATCTGGATCGGCGCGCCTGCCGCGACCGTTACACAGCCCGGCGCTGCGTTGCAGTCCACTGCGGCGCCGCCCGAGGTCGATCCCCCGGCCGAAGAGCTGCTGTTCGAACACGCGGCCGCGATCATCGCGAACGCGCCGACGAGCACCAGCGGCGTGAGCCACCGACGATGTCTCATGAAGCCCCCTTTCGTGCTGCACCTTCTGATATGGCCGGTTGGTACCACATCCGCGGGGCGCAGGCCAATCACCACGGAGGATCGTTTCCTCCCTCACCCCATACGGGTGGGGAGCTCGTTGGAGATGGCCGGCTCACCCGATCCCTCTCCGGAACGCCTCCGCGAGCTGCAGGGCTCCGGCGGGATCGCCCGCGACGAGGGGCGCCATGAGGGCCGAACCGACGATGACCCCGTCCGCGAAGGCGCTCGCCTCCCTGGCCTGTTCGGGCGTCGCGATCCCGACGCCGACCAGCAGCGGCAGGTCGGTGTGCCGACGGACGGCCGCCACCAGCTCCCGGGCCGTCACCGGGAGCTCGTCCCGGCCACCCGTCACGCCATACGTGGCCACGCAATAGACGAATCCGTGCGAAGCGGACGCGATCGCCTCGTACCGCTCCGGGGTCGTGCCGGGCGCGGCGAGCAGGACCACGTCGATCCCGCGCGCGGCGCCGATCGCTGCGAAGCGCTCCGCCTCGTCGACCGGGAGGTCGGGAACGATCGCGCCGGCGACCCCCGACCCGGCCAGGTCGTCGCAGAACGCCTCGTACCCGCGATGGTGCACGATGTTGGCATACGTCATGACCGCGACCGGGGTGTCGACCGCAGCGGCGGCGACCGCTGCGAGAACGTCGTCGAGCCGGGTGCCACGTTCGAGCGCGACCCGCGACGCCTCCTGGATCACGCCGCCGTCCATGATGGGATCCGAGTGCGGGATGCCGACCTCGATCGCGTCGGCCCCGGCCGCCGCGAGCCTCCGCAGGAGCCCCACGTCCACGCCCGGGTAGCCGCCCGTCACGTAAGGGACGAAGGACTTCGCGCCTCGGTCACGGATTCCCCGAAGGGTCGCCTCCATTCGGTTCATCAACGGCTCATCCGCGCGGCGATCATGGTCCGTCGCCGGCGAGCGCGGCGCGCACGGTATCGAGATCCTTGTCGCCGCGTCCGGAGAGGTTCACCAGTACCCGCGCCCCGTCCGGAAGCGGTCGATGGCGAAGCCATCCGATCACGTGCGCCGGCTCGAGCGCCGGGATGATGCCCTCCGTTCGCGCGAGCAGCTGGAAACCGTCGAGGGCGTCGACGTCCGTCGCGCTGGCGTACGTCGCGAGTCTCTCGTCTTTCAGGTAGGCGTGCTCCGGACCCACGCCCGGGTAATCGAGCCCGGCCGAGATCGAATGGGTCTCCACGACCTGTCCATCCGCGTCCTGCAGGAGGTAGCTGAGGGCACCGTGCAAGATGCCGGGTTCCCCGAGGGTGAGCGAGGAGCAGTGCCGGCCGAGCTCCGAACCGACCCCGCCCGCCTCGACACCGAACAACCACACGCCCGGCGCTCCGACGAACGCCGTGAAGATGCCGATCGCGTTCGACCCGCCGCCGACGCACGCGACCACGTACTCGGGGTCCGAGCCGACCCGTTCGACGTACTGGGTCCGCGCCTCGTCTCCGATCACCCGCTGAAGGTCGCGCACGAGCATCGGGAACGGATGCGGGCCTACCACGGAGCCGATCACGTAGTGGGTCGTTCCCACGGAGGCCGCCCAGTCGCGGAGCGCCTCGTTCACGGCCTCCTTGAGCGTCTTCATCCCGGCGGTGACTGGCACGACCTCCGCGCCGAGGAGCTCCATCCGCGCGACGTTCGGCGCCTGTCGATGCGTGTCCTCTTCCCCCATGAAGACGACGCAGGGCAAACCGAGCAACGCGCACGCGGTCGCCGTCGCCACACCGTGCTGGCCCGCGCCGGTCTCGGCGATGATCCGCTGTTTACCGAGCCGCTTGGCCAGGAGCACCTGACCGAGGGCGTTGTTGATCTTGTGCGCGCCCGTGTGCGCGAGGTCCTCGCGCTTGAGCCAGATGTCGTAGCCGAGCTCCGAGGAGAGCCGCGTCGCGTGCGTGATCGGCGTGGGCCGCCCCACGAAGTCCCGAAGGAGATCGGCGAGCTCGCCACGGAAGCCCGGATCGTCACGGAGCTCGAGCCAAGCCGCGGTGAGCTCGTCCAACGCGGGGATCAGCACCTCCGGCGCGTAGCGGCCCCCGTAGGCGCCGAAGCGACCGTGTTCGTTCGGGCGGGTCGTGACGCTCACGCGATCTCCTCGCCTGCGCCCGGATGTCTGCCCGCGAGTTCGGCCCCACGGACCATGGCTCCGATCGCGGCGGCCGGGTCGGCCGCTCGCATCAGCGCCTCGCCCACGAGGATCGCGGATGCGCCGGCCGCGACGGCCGCGACGACGTCCTCGTGGCTGGCGATACCGCTTTCGAACACCGCGATCCGGCCCGGCGGGATCGAGCGGAGTCTCCCGAGCGCCATAGGGACGTCCACGTCCAGCGTCTCGAGGTCCCGCGCGTTGACCCCGATGACCTGGGCGTCGGTCGCGAACGCCCGCTTCAGGTCGTCGTCCGAGTGCGTCTCCAGGAGCGGCTCCATCCCCCAGGCCCGAGCGCCCGAGATCATCCGATCGAGCAGCTCGTCGTCGAGGCAGGCCGCGATCAACAGGACCGAATCCGCCCCGGCGGCGCGCGCCTCGACCAGCTGATCGGGGTGGATCAGGAAGTCCTTCCGGAGCACGGGGATGCCCGCGACGGCGCGCACGAGTTCCAGATCGACGAGCGACCCCCCGAAGTGCCGTGGCTCGGTCAGGACCGAGATCGCGGCCGCGCCCCCCGCCTCGTAGGCACGTGCGAGCGCCGCCGGGTCGGCGTCGGCGTCGATCGCGCCGGCGCTCGGGGATGCGCGCTTCACCTCGGCGATCACGGCGGGGATCGGAGCGCGGCGAAGCGCGTCGGCGAGCGGGCGGGCGGGCGGGCCGGAGCGGGCAACCGCGGCCAGCTCCTCGTGCTGGAGCGGGCGCTCGTCCAGCTCGCGGCGGATCGTTCCGGCCAGATCGGTGAGGAACCCCATGGAGCGGGGAAGTCTACCGGCGTCGCTTCAGGCTTCCGCCCAGGCGAGCGCTTCGCCGAGGTCGATCCGCCCCTCGAGCGCCGCCCGGCCGACCACCGCGCCGGCCGCTCCTGCGGCCCGGAGCGCCCGGAGATCCTCGATCGAGCGGACCCCTCCTGCCGCGAACGTCGGCCGACCCGCCCGAGCGACCCTGCGAACGAGGTCGATATCCGGTCCGGCGAGGCCTCCCACCCGATCGATCGAGGTCACGAGGAATGCCGGGGCACCGGCCGCATGGAGCCAGCCGAGGGTGCTCATCAGATCGAGGCCGGCAGAGTCGTCCGGGCGGCCGGCGCCCCGTGCTCGGATCCGGCCGCCATCGACCTCGATCCCGACCACGACGCCCGGGCCGCCATCGCGGAGCGCCGCGAGCGTGCCGCGATCGTCGGCCAGCGCGAACGATCCCAGGACGAACCGGTCGGCGCCGGCGGCGAGGTAGGAACGGCCGGTCGCAGCGTCGCCGATCCCACCGCTCACCTGCAGGGTCGCGCCCGGAGCAACGGCTCGGAACAGGGCGACGTCGAGACCGGGGATCCCGCCGAACGCGAGATCCAGATCCACCAGGTGAAGCGCGCGCGCGCCGGCCGCCACCGCCGCACGTGCGGCCGCGACCGGATCGCCGTCGAACGCGCCGGCCGGCGTGATCCCTTCGCTGGTCGCCACGGCGAGGCGTCCCTGCCACACGTCGAGGGCAGGAAGGATCGAGAAGGCCACGTGCGAACGATACGCGGGGCTCGTCAGCCGGAACTGTCGAGCCGACTGGACCCGGCCCCGAGGAGATCGTGCAGCTCCCCGATCAGCGACCCCGCCGCGTCGACGTTGAACGAACCGACCGAAAGGGGTTTCACGCCGGCCGAGGAGAGGAACCGCAGCCGCACGGGAGCGCCCCCCGGATGCGCCTCGAAGAGTTGCTTGAGCTTCTCGAGGACGGCCGGCGTGCACGCGGTCGCCGCCAGATCGACCACGAGCGACTCGGCGAGGAGCTTCGGAGCGTCCGGGCCGAGCACGGGCTCCTTCACCTCGTTCGCGCGGATCTGCAGCTCCCGGCCGCGCAGGTCGATCCGACCGGTGACCAGGACGATCGTGTCGGGCTGGATCAGCTGCGGAACGGCTTCGTACACGCCGGGGAACGCGATCACCTCGACGCCTCCGGCAAGTCCCTCCAGGCGGAACTGTGCGTAGGGCTCGCCGCGCTTCGTGTATTTGCGGGCGAGCGACCCGATGATGCCCCCGACCGTGACGAGATCGCCGTCACCGAGGTTGGGCATCTCATCGATCGGGTGGGTCGTCTGCGCGCGGAGCTCGTCCTCCACCCCGAGCAGTGGATGGTCGGTGACGAACTGGCCGAGCATCTCCTTCTCCTTGGACAGCAGGAGTCGCTTGTCGAGCTCGTCTCCGCCGAGGACAGCCTCGTCGATCTCACCGAGCCCGGCACCGTCGGCGCCGGTTCCGAAGAGCGAGAACTGCCCGGCGGCCTGCGCCTTCCGTTCGGCGAGGATCGGCGCCGCGACCTTCTCCCACGCCGCCTGCTCGCCGCTTTGCTGCACCATCCCGCCGCGGGTGTACCCGAAGGAGTCGAAGGCGCCGGCGAAGATGAGCGACTCGAGGACGCGCTTCGTCAACGCTCCCGGGTCGACCCGCCGGCAGACGTCGGCGAAGGAATCGAAGGGTCCACCCGACCGCCGAGCGTCCAGGATGGCTTGCACGACACCCTCCCCGACGTTGCGGACCGCGGAGAGCCCGTACCGGATCGCTCGACGATCGCCGGGTGCGGGGGCGAAGTCCATGTCGGACTCGTTCACGTCGGGGGGCAGGACCTCGATCTTCATGCTCCGGCACGCGTAGAGGTAGTACGGCTTGCGATCCTTGTCGTCCTTCACCGACGTGAGGATGGCCGCCATGTATTCGACGGGGTGCTGCGCGATCAGGTACGCCGTCTGATACGCGATGAAGCCGTACGCACATGCGTGGGCGGCCGGGAACCCGTAATCGGCGAAGGGCTCGATCAGGTCGAACAGATCGGCGGCGAGCCGTTCCGAGATCCCTTGATCGACGCACCCCGCGACGAACCGCTGCCGCTCCTGTCCGACGAGCTCGCGCTTCTTCTTCGCCATGACCTTGCGAAGCGTGTCGGCCTGTCCCATGGAGTAGCCCGCCATCCGCACGGCGATCTGCATGATCTGCTCCTGGTAGACCATGACGCCGTAGGTGTCCTTGAGCACCGGCTCCAGCTCGGGATGCGGATACACAACCTTGCGTCGGCCGTGCTTGCGCTCGGCGTACTCGGTGTGCATGCCCGTGTTGAGCGGGCCGGGACGATAAAGGGCGACGAGCGCCATGAGATCTTCGAACCGATCGGGTTCGAGCAACTTGATCAGGCTCCGCATCCCCGATGATTCCATCTGGAACACGCCGGTCGTATCGCCGCGGCGAAGCATCGCGTAGGTCTCGGCGTCATCCAGCGCGACGTGATCGATGTCCAGTTCGATACCTCGCGTGCGAAGGTGACGCAGGGTCTCCTCGATGACGGAGAGCGTGCGGAGCCCGAGGAAGTCCATCTTGAGCAATCCGAGCTGGGCGACGCCGTTCATGTCGAACTGCGTGACCATCTTCTTCGACTCGTCGCGCGAATCCTTCGTGAGTTTCAGTGGGAGGTACTCGACGAGTGGCGCGTCGCCGATCACGACCCCGGCCGCGTGGACCGAGTCCTCGCGCCGGAGGCCTTCCAGCGCGCGGGCCGTCTCGATGATCTCCTTCGCCTCCGGTTCCCGTTCGTACGCCTCACGGAGGTCCGGACTGATCTCGAGCGCCCGGTCGATCGGTTCGTCGCGCCCCATCATCGCGGGCGGATACATCTTGCAGAGGCGGTCCCCGACGATCGGAGGGAACCCCAGCACACGGGCCGCGTCCCGGATGCCCTGCTTCCCCTTGATCGTCTGGAAGGTCACGATCTGCGCGACGCGATCAGACCCGTACGTTTCGGTGGCGTACCGGATGACCTCATCGCGCCGGCGCTCGTCGAAGTCCATGTCGATGTCGGGCATCTCGACCCGATCGGGGTTGAGGAACCGCTCGAACAGCAAGCCGTACCGCAACGGATCGAGGTCGGTGATCCGCAGCGCGTACGACGCGACCGAGCCCGCCGCCGAGCCGCGTCCCGGCCCCACGCGGATCCCCTGTTCGCGGGCGAACCGGATCAGGTCCCACACGATGAGGAAGTAGCCGGCGAAGCCCATCTTCGTGATGACCGCGAGCTCCGTGTCGACGCGCGCGAGGACCTCCGCGGGGACCGGCGTCCCGTAGCGTTCCGCAACGCCTCGTTCCACGAGCTCCCGGAGGTACGCCTCGAGAGCCTCGCCGTGCGGTGTCTCGAAGCGTGGGAGCCGGTACTCGGTGCGGTGCTCGACCAGGATCCGCTCGAGCTCGGGCAGGAGCTGCACCCGCTCGGCGATCGCCAGCGTCTGGTCGCACGCATCGGGGAGCTCCGCGAAGACACGACGCATCTCCTCCGCCGTCTTGAGGTAGAACTCCTCCGAGTCGAACCGGAGGCGTTTGGGATCCGACTGCAGCTTCTGCTGCTGGATGCACAGCAAGACGTCGTGCGGCTTCGCGTCTTCCTTCCTCGTGTAATGCAGGTCGTTGGTCGCGACGACCGGGACCCCGAGCTCTCGCGCGATCCGGACCTGCTCCCCGATGATCCGGCGCTGATCACCGAGCCCGTGATCCTGGACCTCGATGAAGTAGTTGTCGTGGCCGAAGATCTCGCGTGCCGCGCCGGCGGCAGCGAGGGCGCGATCGTACTGGCCGTTGACGAGCTGCACGCCGAGCTCCGACGAGAGGCACCCCGACAGGCAGATCAGCCCGTCTGCGTGCTCGGCCAGCAGCTGCTTGTCCATCCGCGGCCGGTGATAGAAGCCCTCGAGGTGCGCGAGGGTCACGAGCCGGAGCAGGTTCCGGTAGCCCGTTTCGTTCTCGGCGAGCAGGGTGAGGTGGTAGTACTTCTCTTCGCTCTCCCCCGGCGTGCGATCGAACCGGGACCCGGGCGCCACGTACGCCTCGACCCCCATGATCGGCTTCAGCCCCGTCTGTCGAGCGGTTTCGTAGAAGCGGAGCGCGCCGAACATGGCCCCGTGGTCCGTGACGGCGATCGCCGACATCCCGTCGCGAGCGGCTTCGCTGAAGATCGTGGGCGCGTTCGGGTTGGAGCGCGGCGCCTCGATCCGCGCCGCCCCGTCGAGCAGGGAGTACTCCGAATGGGTGTGGAGATGGACGAACCCTTGGCCCGGCATCTGCGCTGGTGGTCGCCTTTCGAGGAGCGTTTTCCACATCGCTCCCGGTCGATGTGGACAACTTACACGGCTGTGATTCGCAGGGGTCCGAGGCTAGCACGCCTCGGCACGGCGTCAAGGTCGCTGGTCGAGACGGACCCTCGTGAGCACGTCCACGAGCTCGCCCGGGAGCGGATCTTCGAGCGAGATCTGCTCGCCGGTGACCGGGTGGCGGAACCGAAGCCGCCATGCGTGCAGGAACGGCCGGGAGAGCCCCGCCCGCGCGGCATCGTCGCCGCCGCCCCCATACGCGCGATCGCCCAGGATCGGATGGCCGATCGCGCTCAGGTGGACCCGGATCTGGTGCGTCCGGCCCGTCTCCGGCGCCGCCTCCAACAACGTCGCTCGCGGCATGCGTTCGCGCACCTCGAAGGACGTCGCGGCCGGTCGTCCGTCGACCCGGTCGACCACGATCTTCGCCGCGCGGCGGCTGAGCGGCGCCTCCACGCCGAAGCGATCGTGAGCGACCTGACCGCGCACCAGAGCGAGGTACCGCCGGTCCACCGCGTGTTGACGGAACCGCTCGCGCAGCTCTGCATAGGCCACGTCGGTTTTGGCCACGATGAGCAGTCCGCTCGTGCCGGCATCCAATCGGTGGACGATCCCCGGGCGGAGCTCGCCTCCCGCGGGGGCGAGGCGGATCCCCATGCCGAGCAGCCGATTGACGAGCGTCCCGCTCCGCCGACGAGCGGTGGGATGCGTGACGAGCCCACCTGGCTTCGAAACGACGAGCAGATGTTCGTCCTCGAACATGATCGCGACCGGCGGACCCTCGGGTGCGAGCGGGCCATCCTCTGCGAGGTGGACGACGACACGCTCGCCACCGTCCAAGCGGAAGGACTTCGCTCTCGGCCGGCCGTCCACCAAGACGTCCCCCTCGGCGATCGCGCGCTGAACATCGGCGCGGGTCGACCCGATCGTCGCCGCCACGACGGCGTCCAGCCGTCCCGGGTCCGCGACGAACTCCCTACGGGACATCGTCCGGAGCTCCCGCCGCAACGTCGGCCGGACGCTCCTCGCGGAAGGATGCCCACGCGAGGACCACCGCCCCGATCACGATCGCGCTGTCGGCGACGTTGAACACCGGCCACCAATGCAGATCGATGAAGTCGACCACGTGCCCGGAGAGACCGGGACCGCGGAGGGCCCGATCCGCGAGGTTGCCGAGCGCGCCCCCGAGGACGAGGCCCAGCCCCAGGGCGGACACGGCGTTCCGCGAACGGAACGCCGTGAGCACGATCAGCCCCGAGACGATCAGGGTCGCCGCGGCGAAGAGCCACGGCGTCCGCTGCCCCAGGCTGAAGGCACCGCCTGAGTTCGTCGTGTACCGGAGGGTGAGGACTCCCCCGATCAGATCGATCGGCTTGTCCGCGAGGGCGTGCGCGGCCCACACCTTGGTCATCCGGTCGACGGCGAAGACCACGGCCGCCGTCGAGAAGAGGATGGTTGCCCCGCGGCGCGCCCGGGCGTCC
>Ga0307286_10000055_pt1 | contig 25701 bp, 29 predicted proteins | sample ER_DNA_140_FD_194478 | JGI IMG/M metagenome (GOLD analysis project Ga0307286, IMG submission 194478) | Bulk soil microbial communities from the East River watershed near Crested Butte, Colorado, United States - ER_DNA_140 | ecosystem: Environmental > Terrestrial > Soil > Floodplain | place... | reverse complement strand
CCGTAGATGGTGCTAGCAAGCTAGCAGTATTCACTTGCCATTAGCAAGTAACTACTTAACGACCGCAAGTCGATTCGCTACACTGGTTCCGTGAGCAAGCGTTATGACGAGCACTGCCCGGTAGCCCATGCCCTCGGCCTGGTCGGCGAGCGGTGGGCCCTCCTCGTCGTCCTCGAGCTCCTCCGGGGCCCCAAGCGCTATACGGATCTGGCGGACAACCTGCGCGGAATCGGGACGAACATTCTCGCGTCCCGCCTGCGCGACCTCGAAGCCGCCGGCATCGTCACGAAGCGGGTGCTGCCGCGTCCGGCCGCTTCACGCGTCTACGAGCTCACCGACTACGGACAGGAGCTCCGGCCGGTGATTCGCGAGCTGGCTCTCTGGGGCGCTCGCTCGCTCGGCCCGCCGACGGCCGACGATGAGCTCTTCCCCGGATGGCTCGTGAACGCGCTCGACACCGTTCTCGCCCCGCTCGCGCCCCCCGGCCGCTTCGAGTTTCGCGTCGGGGACGAGGTCGCCTCGCTGGTGGACGGCCAGGCGCAGGAAGGCCCGGTCGAAGACCCCGACGTCGTCGTCAAGGGCGACCCTGAGGGCGTCTACTCCATGTTCATCCAGCGTCGACTGGACTGCGTGAGCGTCCAAGGCGACCGCGCCCTCCTCGAGCGGTTGATCGAAGTCGCGCCGGCACCGCTCGAGCAAACCGCGGTCTGATTCCTCCTCGCTCGGAGCGCGTTCAGCGCTGTCGGTTGTGTTCTCTGGCCGGTTCGGGCAAGATGCGCCGCGCATGGCTAGAGATCTCGGCTACGACTTGATGCTCGAGGTCGAGGGGGTCCTTCGCTCCCGACCGACTCGCGTCCGGATCGACCGGGAACTCGATCCCGGCGAAATCCTCGAGCTGGACGGGCGGCGGTGGGAGGTCACACGCATCAGTCCCGCGCGCTCGCTCCATGTTGATCGCAGGGTTGTCGCCCGCGAGATCGTCGAGCCCGTCGCTCCCGCGGCGTAGACCGACCACTAGCTGCGAACGCGCGTCGTCACCGTCGCTCGCGCACCGGCCAACCGCACGGCAGCAGACAGAGCCCCAATGTCGTAGGCACCGTAATGACGACGGCCGTTGATGAAGAAGGTCGGTGTACCCGAGACCCCGCTCATGTCGGCGCTGTCGACATCCTCCGCGACCCGCGCGGCACCGACATGCGTCCGAAGCTCCTCCGTAAAACGGTCGAGATCGAGTCCCAGTTTCTCGGCGTAGTCGAGAAGGTGGGATGGGCGGAGCGCGTCCTGGTTTGCAAGCAGTAGGTCGTACATCTCCCAGAAGCGGCCCTGGGCTCCCGCGGCCTCCGAGGCCTCCGCGGCCAGCTGGGCATTCGTGTGCACGTCGTTCAGCGGCAAGTGCCGCCAGACGTAGCGGACGTCGCCGAAATCGTGGAGGAGGTCGCGGATGATCGGCTCTGCGTGGCCGCAGTATGGACACTCGAAATCGCCGTACTCGACGACCGTGACGGGCGCGCTCAGAGGACCGCGGATGTGATCGCGCTCGGGATCGACGTCGTCGTAGAGATCGGCGAGCGGCACTGTCGTGCCGAGAAGGGCGCGAATCCGCGCCTGCCGCGGGAGGCGCGCGGTGATTTGGAAGAGCAGCCAGGTGAGAAGGCCGGCGACGAATGCCGCGCTGAGAATCCCGACCTTTGCCTCGTCGAGCGGGCGTCCGTCGAAGGCGAGTGTGGCGATGAGCAGTGCGACCGTGAAGCCGATCCCGGCGATCGTGCCGCCGCCGACAACTGCCACCCACCCGACCGGCGGCTGCAACCGACCCCGGCTCAGGCGAGTCACGAGCCAGGAGCCCCCGACGATGCCCACGGGCTTCCCGAGGACGTAACCGACGAGGATCCCGAGCGTGATCGGCGACGTGAACGCCTCGGCCAGGAACCCGGCGTCGATTGAGATACCGACGTTCGCGAGGGCAAAGAGCGGCACGATCGCGTAGCTCGTCCATGGGTGGAGCTGCCGCTGCAGCCGCTCGTTGACCGAGGTCGCCGACCTTAGCTCGAGCGCGGCGACGCGCGCCAGGTCCGCGGTCGGTTGCTCGCGGAACTCACGAAAGCGTTCGGTGGCCCGCTCGAGACTTGCGCGCGGAGCCGGAAAGGCGTAGGCCAGCAAACCCAGCGCGAGCCCGATGACCACGGGCTCGACGCCCGACTTGAGGAGAGCAACCCACGCGGCTGTCCCCAGGAGGACACAGATGAGCCCCGGCCTTACCCGGAGTCCACGCGCAACGAGAACCAGACCAAAGAAGCCGATCGCGGCCAGGAGCGGCACGACGCGAAGCGTTTCCGTGTACGCGGTCGCGATGACGGCGAGCGCGACGAGGTCGTCGACGACGACGGCGGTCAGGAGGAACGCCCGCAGCCGGTCGGGGAAGCGCGGGCCGACGAGCGCAAGCAGCCCGAGTGCGAAGGCCGTGTCGGTCGACATCGCGATTCCCCAACCCGACGCACTGGAACGGCCGGCGTTGAAGGCGAGATAGATGCCGACCGCCGCGGCCATGCCGCCGAGCGCAGCCACGAGTGGCAGAGCTAACCGCCGGCGCTCCCGCAGCTCTCCAAGGTCGAACTCCCGACGCGCCTCGAGTCCGACCACGAAGAAGAAGAACGTCATCAGCCCGCTGTTCACCCAGTTGCGGAGATCCAGTGAAACGCCGTGGTCGCCCAGATCGATCGAGAGCGTCGTCTGCCAGAAGCTCTTGTACGAAGATGCGTCGACGTTCGCCCAGACGAGCGCCGCGACAGTGGCCGCGAGCAGGACCGCGGCGCCGCCGGTCTCGGTACGCAGGAAGTCCCCTAACGGCGTTTGGACGTTCCGCGCCCATGCCGTTCGTCCCGTGACGGTCGAGGAAGCCGCGCTCACCTAGTCGACGAACGGCCCATTGAAGACGGGCGCCTCGCCGTAGGGCCGGCCCGCCATGAGGAGATAGCGGGTGCCAGGCGACGCGTCGGTGATCTTGACCTCCTCACCGCGACCGAGGAGGACCAGCTGCGAAGGACTTGCCCGAAGCCGGTTGGAGCCGACTGCCGCCTCGCCGTCGAGCAGGTAGACGAAGCCCTGAAACCCCAGCAGGACAGACGTGCTCACCTCGCCTCCGGCCGGCAGCTCGACGTCGAGAACCAATGCGGGCGTCCCAAGGCGGATGCGAGATCCCTCGCCCACGAGCGTGCGCACGATCGCATCGCCCTGCTGGCTCACAGGTATCTCGTTCGGTTCGAGGACCTGTGCGCTCGGCTCCAGTTGCTTGTCCTTCCGCGCCAGGTTGACCCAGACGACCACCCCTCGGAACTCGGCGTCCGCCTGCCCCTCCTCGAGCTCGTCCGCGCCCATGGTGTCGGCGTGCCAGACACCACGCCCCGTCCTGAGCGCGAGGATCGCACCCTCCGACAGCCGTGCCCTCTCCATCGAGCCGTTCGGCCCAGTGCTGTGGCCCGTGCTGATCGAACCCTCGAGGACGTACAGCAGGTTGTCGAAACCGCGGTGGGGGTGCTTGCTGTCGAGGTTCGCCAGGTCCGACAGGCTGACGCGACCCTCGTGGACAAGGATGAAAGGATCCGTCTGCGTGTAGGGCACCGCTGCGGAAGGCAAGGCTTCCAGAATGCGTTGCCCCATGACCCGCGTCCATCCTGCGTCCTGGACGAGGACGGCGTCCCTTCCGGTCATCTCAACTTGGCGCGTCATGTCTCTGCCTCCTTTCAGGCTCTTGCAGGCTACGGCGAAGCTCGTTCCGCTCGTACGACCCGAGATGTCGACGGCCGTCGACGAGGATTGTGGGGGTGCTCAGAACCCGACCGCCTGCCGAATGATCACAACGTGGATTCGGCCCGGATCCTCCTGCCGGATCTCGAGGATCTTTCCAACACGGCTGTTCATTCCATAAGCAGCGTACGCCCGGGCGTCCTCGAGGATCAGGCTGTGCTCGAAGATGCGCTCCCGTCCAGCTTCCACGGTCGGGACCAGCTTCTGCGCGCCGACGACAAAGATGACCTGGTCAGCACCCCACGCGTACTGACCGAGCTGGCTTCCCGATGCCGAGGCGACGAGAAGCACCCCATCCTGGGTCACTGCGTGAACGCTCCCGAGCGCGAAGTCGGGCTGCCCGCCGACAGCTCTCATCTCGCGCCGCTGAGTCGCGTAGTCGAGCGCGAGGAGCTCGTTGCGGGCGGACTCGTACTCTCCCCCTCCGTTGATCGACTCCGCGATCCCCGTCTCTTCGAGGGTCACAGACGTGTTCGTCATGACAGATGAGCCTTTCGGGACGCGCGCCAGAACGGCTCGGCGGGCAGCATCGAGGTCGTCAACGACTTCGACGCTGAAGCCGTGCTCTTCGAGGGCAACGACGGTGGCGGCCAGAGTCTCTTCGCCAGGTCGTTCCGTAAAGCGTGCTTCTGTGCGGGTCGCGGCCATGGTGCCTCCTTAAAATCAGTCTGTTCTTTTACCGCTCTCGCAACCGATAGTTGCAAGTGCAAGCATCTTCCTGGTAGAACGTTGCACATGCAAATAAATTCCCAGGCGGGCCCGGCGGCGCTGATCGAGCGTCTCGTGGCGGAGGCGTCACCTCGCAGCCAGGGTCTGGACGCGTGGCGTTCTCTCTTGCAGGCGCATGCCACGCTGATGCGCCGACTCGAGGGCGATCTCGCGAAGGACACCGGTCTCGCGCTCGCCGACTTCGACGTGCTCGCTCAGCTGGGTGCAGCCGGAGGCGAGCTGCGCATGAGCGATCTGGCGGCGCGTGCCCTCATCTCCCGCTCGGGCATGACGCGCCGGGTCGCCCGCTTGGTCGACGAGGGCCTCGTCCGGCGAACGAACGCCGCGACGGATGCACGCAGCGTCGTTGTTTCCCTGACGGACGCCGGCATCGCACGCCTAGCCGAAACCGCTCCGGTTCATCTGAGAGGCGTCGTGGAGCTGTTCGTCTCTCAGCTCACCGACGACGAGCTCGCCCTTCTCAAAACCGCTCTGGACCGAGTCACCGTCGACAGCACGTTCGGTTGAGGTCGGGCCGCGCCCCAGCGGCGGCGGAGCAGCGCGTCCAGAAACGACGAGTTTGACGCCTGCGAGCAGCCACGCTATACCCGCGTTGACGTCGTCGTCAGGAGGTTCTCATGGTTTCGATCGCGACAGCTCAGCGGACTCTGGGACGCGCTCTTCCCCCGTGGTGGCTGTTTCTCATCACGGGCATCGCCTGGATGCTCGTGGCACTCATCCTGCTCCGTTTCGACTACACCTCGGTGTCCTCGATCTCGATCCTGTTCGGATTCGTCGCGATCGCAGCGGGCGTGATGGAGTTTGGGATGATGCTCATCTCGCCCGGGTGGTGGAAGCTCCTGAACGGTCTCCTCGCGCTCGTCTTCATCGTCGCGGGGATCGTCGCGTTCATTCACCCCGGTAACACCTTTGCCGCGCTGGCCGCCGTGTTCAGCTTCTTCCTGATCTTCGCCGGGGCCTTCGACATCATCGCGTCGATCGCCGCGCGGCATGAGATCGAGGTGTGGTGGCTGCAGCTCATCGGCGGCATCATCGAGCTCGCACTCGGCTTCTGGGCCGCCGGATACTACGGTCGCAGCGCCGTTCTTCTCATCGCCTGGATCGCAGCCTTCGCCATCATTCGCGGCGTCAGGGACATCGTGTTCGCGTTTCGGGTGCACGCGCTCCAACACGCGGCTCCGCCAGAAAGCTCACTTTGAGAGGCTGATCCACACCCGGTCGCATCCGCTCCCGGAGGCCAAAGGCCGGAGTCAGCTTCCGGTTGCTCTGACCGCGTGCTCAGCCCCTAAGCTTGCGCCGTGGAGAGAGTGATCCTGATCGCGCGTCTCAAGCCCGGGAGCCGCGACCGTGCAGACGAGCTGATCGCGGAATATGGGTCAGGCAAGCACACCTCGTCGGAGTTTGAACGCACCGCGATCTTTCTCTGCGGGGGTGAGGTCATCTTCTTCCTCGAAGGTCACGACGCCCGGGAGACGATGCGGAACGTCCTCAACCATCCGGTGCAGTCGACCTGGCTCAGTCCTTGGCTCCCATTGTTCGAGGGGCCACTGCACGCTGCCCGGAGGCGTATTACTGGGAGCGCCGCTGAGGTAGCTCCGACCGATGCCGAGAGTGGAAGCGCTTTGATGACCAGGCGCCGGGCGCCCCTGGTTAGCGCGCTAGACACCGCGTTCCCTCCAGCATCACGAGAACGAGAAGGTGAGGCAAGTGACGTCCCCTGAGCCGGCGCTCGTGCGAACGTGCTTGTGAGGCGCTTGTCCGCTGGGTCACGTAGAGGTCGTTAGGGGTCGGGCGGGACGTCATGCGGCCCCGCCGTGCCCGGCGCACGGAGTGGCGGAACCGGCCTTTATCGTTCGGACATGACGACGACACTCATCACCGGAGCGAACAGAGGCCTCGGCTTTGAGGTCGCCCGTCAGCTCGTGGCTGCTGGCCATCAGGTCTGGATCGGCGCGCGGGACGAGGCACGCGGCGAGCAGGCGGCCGACACAGTCGGCGCCAGATTCGTTCGGCTCGACGTGACTGATTACGCATCAGTGGCCGCGGCAGCCGAGAGGGTCGGAGCATTGGACGTGCTCGTCAACAACGCAGGCATCAGCGGCGGACGCATCAGCCCCAGCGAAGCGACGGCTGACCAAATGCGGACGGTCTACGAGACGAACGTGTTCGGACCAGTCCGCGTGCTCCGTGCATTTATCCCGTTGCTCGAGAAGTCCCCCGCACCCGTGGTCGTCAACGTCTCAAGCGGTGTCGGCTCTCTCAACCTCGCTGCCGACTCAGGGGGTCCCTGGCGTGAGGCCAACTTCCCCGTCTACGCGTCGTCCAAAGCCGCGCTGAACATGCTCACTATTAAGTACGCCGCCGCCTTTCCGCGGATGAGGATCAACTCAGTCGATCCCGGCTTCACCGCGACGGACTTCAACGAGCATCGAGGGACGCAGACCGTCGAGGAGGGTGCCGAGGCAATCGTCCGCTACGCGCTGATCCCCGTCGACGGGCCAACCGGTGGCTTCTTCGACCGGAACGGCGCCGAACCCTGGTGAGCTAACGGGAATCTCATCGACGGCCGCCGTAACCCCACGGCGTCTCTCCGCGCCGTCGTCGCTCGGCTGCTCGGGCGAAAGCCCTGAATGCAGAGCACGGCTAGGATCCCGCGACATGTCTCGCTTCGTGTTCTGTCACATCTGCGACACCGACCTCGGTGTGCTGTTCGAACGTGAGGCGGAAGACGACGCGCCGACACTCGACTTCGTGCCGCACGACGATTGTTGGCACGTCTCGCGTCAGCAACTCGTGGAGGATCTCGAGGCGCTTCACCGGGGTGAGTCATCGCTTCCAGTCTCACTCAAGCGGATTGCCGCCGGAGCGAGACAGGTATCGCTTAGCCAGCGGCCAGCCGCAAAGTAGAGAACATCCGCGCCGTCGTTGCTCGGCGGCTCGGGCGGAGCAGCAAGGACTAGGTACTAGTAGACGCGTCGCCGGCGGAGGATGGCCAGCTGTAGACCCAAAACTCCGAGAACTCTTCGTCGACGACCCATCTAGTGTGGGCGCCCGCGGGAAGCGAAAGAATGACTCCCGGCTCGAGCTCGACCTTGGCTTGGCCATCAACTTCGAGCCGACCGGATCCAGTGAGCACGATTACAGACTCGTGAGCTTGTAGCACGACCTCGAATGGCTTGCCGACCATCTGACCTGGCTTCCATAGTCCAGCGTGAACTGCAGCGTCTTCGCGAAGCATGTGGACAAGCCCCCCGGTCTCATCGTCATGTTCCCAGTCGGCGACGTCGGTCTGTCCGACGAACACGCGCTCAGTTGCTTCCATGTCTTCCTCCCCGCAATAGCTTAGGGCGAAGGCAGTGACTATGCGACCTTCCGTAGGTGCGTCGTCGCTCGGCTGCTCGGGCGGAAGCCCTAGTCGGTGCCGACACCGAGTTCCAGCGTTGCGTAACAAGCAAGTTGCCTTCGCGGGGCGGGTCCGCCTCAGAACCCGAGTGCGACCCACGGAGGCGTCGAAGTGGGAGAGCCAGGCTTGCCTCGTGATCCCCGCGAGGAGGAGCGGAGGTGGGTCCGCAGACATGGCCAAGCCCGGCTCTCAGTACTGGATCGTTGGCCACGGTGGGTGGCAGTTACACCTGCGAACGAGTGGAAGCGACCTGCCCAAAAGGCCAAAGATTTCGCCGCCGAGCCGACCTGGCGAGACGTGCTCTACGTCGAGCTCGTCGAACTCATGACCGGCGGGGAGAACTGAAGCCCGCTCCGCTTGCGGAAGGGCGGCGGGGAGGTCGGGAACAACTGGTCGACTCACGCGGTCGAACTGAATGATGCGATGCTTCGTCTTACTAACGTCTCTTTGTCTCGCCCTTGTGGGCTGTGGCCGCAATGGAGCGCCAGCCGAGGGGCCGCAGACGTTCACGATTAGCGAAGGCGAGACGGCGACCTATCCGACGGGCGTCGCCCGGGTTGGCGACACGATCATCTGTGAAGCGAGCGCGGGTCGCATCGGCGCCGAAGTCCAGAAGCCGGGAAGAGGCGTGGGTGGAGCTGGAGTCGAGCCGAACGTCGGAGGGGGTATGAGCGTTGCAACGAGGGAGGACGGGTCGGTCGTCGCGAGTTGTGACGGCTAGAGGAAGTCGGGACAAAGCCGGAACGCTTGCGGAAGGGCTGCCACGCGGGTTGTGCTTGCGCGGCATACGCTGGCGAGCTCTTCGTCAGGAATGAGGAGCACGTCACAATCGCTGCCGTCGCTGTGGTGAATCTCGACCAGGCTCGTCCCCTCGCAGCGCTCACCCGGCCTCACGTCGACGGTGCAGCGGTAGCCGTTCCTGGCGAGGGTGCGCTCCCTCGCATTGCGCCATTCCCGCGTCGAGCCCGAGTGCCAGCGGTTCGTGTGATCCGCGCAGCGGGAGCCTTTGCCCTCGAAGAGTTGCCCGCACATGATGCAGATGCGCATCACCATGGTCCGAGCGTTTCAGGGTCTTTGCGCGGCATGGTTGGCAAGCGCCATTAGAGGCGAAGGAAGCCGAATCCCATGGACGCCACAGGTTGCTCTGCGGCTTGGTTCCTGTGACGCCGGGAGGGGCACTACCGGCTTCCTCCGCCCGTCGCGCACCGTAGCGCGATTTTCTCCAGGCCGGATTGGATCCTCCGCTCCGTTCGCCACGACCTCTCCTTTCCTGCCCTCCTGGCCAGATTGGCCAAGTGGAGGGGCAAAGAGGTCGGCGAGCGTTTCGGTAGCCCTCGTTTAGCGTCGGTAACGCCTTAGCTCCGTCAGCGCGTCTCGCCCTGGCCCACAACGCGGGCAACGACCTCGGGATTCATCGCCTGCCATGTCCTCAGAAAGATCGCGATTTCGCGTAGCGCTTGGTCGTCAGTTGAAGCACGCGGCATGGCAACGTCCAGAGTGACCTGACCCACCACGCGAACGGCGCATTCACTCGCCTCGAGGTAGTTCCTCAGATTCTCGACGAGGGAATTGTCGGAGACTCGAATTCGAACAGCCGCAGAAGAATCTGTTATCGGCATAAGCCTTTTGTGCCCGGACGGCCGATCGGGGTAACCCGAGCTCATTTCGCCGCTCGAATCCTGGCTCGGCGGGGTGAGAGCCAACCAGTCCGCATCGCGGCCAGAGAACCAGCTCTTCTCCTGTTTGAAACACGGGGTCAAGCACTCTCCCCGGCGGAAGTCAACACGGGCTTCGGTACACTTCTCCGCCGGAAATGGCTGGAGAGCGAGTCAAGCTGGAGGTTCAGGCGAGGGAGTCGCGCGGGAGCGGGGCCTCGCGGCGCCTGCGCGAGCAGGGTCTCATTCCGGGCGTCCTCTACGGGAACGGCGACAAGGCGCATCCCTTCTCCATCGAGGAGCGCGAGCTCCGCAGGGCGCTGACCGGCGACCACGGCCTGCACGCGATCCTCGACGTCGTTCTCGAGGGGCAGCAGAAGGCCCATCACGCGGTCGTCAAGGAGTACCAGCTCGATCCGGTCCGCGCCCGGCTTCTCCACATCGACCTGCACGAGGTGCGGCTCGACCAGGCGATCCAGACGAACGTCGTCGTTGAGCTCGTTGGCGAGGCCGCGGGCCAGAAGGAGGGCGGTGTCCTCAGCCAGATCAACCGCGAGGTGCGCGTCGAGGCACTCCCGATGGAGGTGCCCGACCACGTCGACCTCGACGTCTCCTCGCTGATGATCGGAGACAGCCTACGCCTCACCGACCTGCGCGTCCCCGAGGGAGTCACGCTTCTCGACGACCCCGAGACGGTGCTCGCCACGGTCAGCCCGCCCACGAAGATCGAAGAGCCCGAGCCCGAGGAAGTCGAGGGCGAGGAGGGCGAGGAGATCGAGGGCGAGGTACCCGAGGGCGAAGAGGGCGAGGCTGCCGCCGAGGGCGGTGAGCCGGAGGCTGCGGCTTCCGGCGACGAGCAGAACGAGGGGTAGTGACTCACTCAGCCGCGCCCTCCGGGCTGCGCGACCGGGCGAGCCACTGATGCGGTTCTTTCGTCGGGGCGAGCAGGCCTCGACACTCGACCTCCTGGTCGTCGGGCTCGGCAACCCGGGGCGCGAGTACGCCTCGACCCGGCACAACGTCGGCTTCATGGTCGCGGACGAGCTGGCGCTGCGGCACGGCGGGTCGTGGCGCGCGAAATTCTCCGGCGAGGTCGCCGACGTGCGCATCAACGGCGCGAGCGTCGCGCTCCTGAAGCCGCAGACGTTCATGAATGAATCGGGGCGCTCGGTCGCGGCCGCCGCGAAGTTCTACAAGGTCGAGCCGGAGTCGCTCCTGGCCGTGCACGACGAGGTCGACCTCGACCTGGGGCGAATGCAGGCGCGGCTCGGGGGCGGGCTCGCCGGGCACAACGGGCTGCGGTCGGTGGCGCAGTATCTGAAGACGCCCGAGTTCCTGCGGCTGCGGATCGGCGTGGGGCGGCCAGAGCGCGGCGATCCGCGTCCGGTGGCCGACTGGGTGCTGGCGCCGTTCGAGGCGGACGTGGACGTGGGTGGGTTGGTCTCCCGCGCCGCGGATGCGGTCGAGGTCTTGGAGCGCGAAGGGCTCGATGAGGCCCAGCGACGCTTCAACGAGCGCTAGCTCGGTTTTGGCGCAGGCCGCGCGGCACAGTTGCGCCTTTCAAGGCTACGCTCGAAAGCGGGTGGTGGCATGGGGTGGCCCCTCAGGACGATCTCAGTTCGCTCGGCAAGTGCTCTTCGTCGACCCGGACGCGCACGTAAGGGCCCACGCCGGTTCGGCCGTACTCGACGCGCCAGGCCTCGGGCGGGATTCCCGCCAGCGCCTCCGCGTTGGCGGCCTGCCACTCCCGGAAGCGCGCCTCGGCATCCGGCGGGTCGAACGACGCCACGAGCTTTGGGCGCGTGCCGATGGGGAGCAACTCTCCGGCCATGTGTAGACCCTAACCCGGCGGCTACGATGACCTCGCGGAACCGCGCGTTCCGTCGCTCGTCATGGACCAGCCGACTCTCAACACCGTTGCCCGCGAGCTCGCCGAGAGCGAGCGTCTGCGCGAGTTCGTCGCGGCGCCCGCCCCTGCGCGCGTCTCCGAGCCGCTCGTGCCGCTCTTCCTCACCGCCGTCTTCCTCGAGCGCGGCGGCCCCCTCGTCTGCGTCTTCCCCGACGACGCCGAGGCGCGCGACGCCGCCGAGGCCGCGGGCTGGTTCCTCGGTGAGGAGAGCGTGGGCCTCTTCGCCTCCCGCGGAGTCCGGTGGGGGAGCGGGCTCGAGCCGCCGCCTCACCTCGTCGGCGAGCGTGCCCGCGCGCTCGAAGTGCTCGAAGCCGGCGGGCTCGTGTGCGCCTCCGCGCTCGGCGCGGCTGAGGGCGTGCCGCCGAAGGAGACCCGCCCGGAGACGATCCGTCTGCGAGTCGGGGACGCGCCGGGGAGCGAGGAGCTCGTCGAGCGCCTCGCGCTCGCCGGCTACGAGCGGGTCGACCAGGCGCAGGAGCGGGGGCAGTTCGCGGTCCGCGGCGGCATCGTCGACGTCTACCCCTCCACGGGGCGCGAGCCGATCCGGTTCGAGTTCTTCGGAGACGAGATCGAGTCGCTGCGCGCCTACTCGGCGTTCACGCAGCGCACGCTGCATCCGCTCGGCGAAGCGCTCATCTATCCCGCCGCCGAGCGGCGCTCCGACCTCGCCGAGCCCTGGGTCGGGGACGAGCCGCCGCCCCCGCCGGGCGACCTCGTCGCACCGCTTCCGGCCGCCGACTTCGTCTGGGAGGCAGACGATGCGCGCCAGGCCGCGCAGGAGGAGCTCGGCGTCCAGCTCGGCCTCGGCGGGGCGATCGAGCTCGGCCAGCTCCCGTCTGGCCAGCGCTACTCCTTCGAGGCGCAGCGCCCCGCGGTGGCAGCGCGGGGGCTCTCGGAGGCCGAGCGTGACCTGCTTGCCTTCGTGCGCGGCGGGAACCGTGTCGTCGTCACGTTCGCCCACCGCGGCGAGGCGCTACGCACGAAGGCGCTGCTCCGCCGGATCGAGCCCGTCGTCCTCGAGCCGGGTGACAAGCTCACGGACGAGGCGGGGCTCTTCTTTGCCGTCGCGCCCGCCCGGCGCGGATTCGTCCTGCGCGAGCTCGGGCTCGTCCTCCTTCCCGACACGCAGATCTTCCGCAAGCGCCCCCCGCGCGCCGATGCCCGCATCGGGCGGGCACTGCAGAGCTTCGCCGACCTCCGCACCGGCGACTTTGTCGTCCACGAGGACCACGGAGTCGGGAAGCTGCTCGGCTTCGAGACGAAGACCGTCGCCGGGGTCACGCGCGACTACCTCTTCCTCGGCTTCAAGGGCGACGACCGGCTCTACGTCCCGCACGAGCAGATCGGGAAGGTGTCGCGCTACGTCGGCGCCGACGGGCACGCGCCGCCGCTCTCCAAGCTCGGCGGCAAGGCCTGGGACAACATCAAGAGCCGCGCCCGCGCGGGGGCGCACGAGCTCGCCGGCGAGCTGATCGCCCTGTACGCGCGCCGCCAGCGCGCCGAGGGCATGGCCTTCGACACCGACGGAGAGCTGGTCGAGCAGCTCGAGGCGAGCTTCGCCTTCGAGGAGACGCCCGACCAGCTCACCGCCATCGAGGCCGTGAAGGAGGATCTCGAGACTTCGCGGCCGATGGATCGCCTCGTCTGCGGCGACGTCGGCTTCGGGAAGACGGAGGTGGGGGTTCGCGCGGCCTTCGCGGTCGCGGCCAACGGGCGTCAGACGCTCATGCTCGCGCCGACGACCATCCTCGCGCAGCAGCACTGGAACACCTTCCGGGAGCGCTACCGCGATTTCCCCGTCAGCGTCGAGATGGTGTCGCGCTTCCGCAAGCCAGCCGACGTGAAGAAGGTGCTGCAGGCCTACCGTGAGGGCAAGGTGGACGTTCTCATCGGCACGCATCGCGTGCTCTCCCGCGACGTCGTGCCGAAGGAGCTCGGGCTCGTGATCGTGGACGAGGAGCAGCGCTTCGGCGTCGCGCAGAAGGAGCTCCTCCGCCAGCTTCGGCTCGAGGTCGACGTCCTCTCGCTGAGCGCGACGCCGATCCCGCGCACGCTTCACATGTCCCTCGCCGGCCTTCGCGACATCAGCGTCATCGAGACGCCTCCGCAGGGCCGGCGCCCGATCCGCACGCACGTGGGGGAGTACGACGAAGAGCTCGTCCAGCTCGCGCTGCGACGCGAGCACGAGCGCGGCGGCCAGTCGTTCTTCCTCCACAACCGCGTGGAGACGATCGAAGAGGCGGCCGAGCACCTGCGCCAACTCTGCCCCGAGCTCCGCTACATCGTCGCGCACGGGCAGATGCCCGAGCGCGAGCTCGAGCAGCACATGCTCTCGTTCCTCGCCGGTGACGCGGACGTGCTCGTCTCGACGACGATCATCGAGTCCGGGCTCGACATCCCCCAGGCGAACACGCTGATCGTCGAGCGCGCCGACGCCCTCGGCCTCGCCCAGCTCTACCAGATCCGCGGGCGCGTGGGCCGAAGCGACGTGACCGCCCACGCTTACCTCTTCTATCCCGACGGGCAGGAGCTGACCGCCGAGGCGCGCGCCCGGCTCGCCACGCTCGCCGACCACACGGAGCTCGGCGCCGGCTTCGCGATCGCGATGCGCGACCTGGAGATCCGCGGGGCCGGCGACCTCCTCGGCGCCGAGCAGTCCGGCCACGTGGCCGCGGTCGGCTTCGAGCTCTATGTCGAGCTCCTCGCCGAGGCCGTGGCCGAACTGACCGGGATGAGACGCGCGGCCGGCCGGCCCGTGCGCGTCGAGGCGCAGGTGGATGCCTACGTGCCCGCCGACTACATCCCCGGGGAGGCGCAGAAGATCGACCTGCACCGGCGGCTCGCGCTCACCGAGTCGGAGGACGAGCTGCGTGAGCTCCGCGCCGCCGCCGAGGACCGCTTCGGCCCGGTGCCCGAGCCCGTCGAGCACCTCTTCGAGATCCAGGAGGCGAAGCTGAAGCTCGCCCGCCTCGGCGCCGACTACCTCGTCTTCCGCTCGGGCAGGGCCGTCATCGGCCCGCTTGTCCTCGGGTCGGCCGAACTCCGGGAGCTTCGCCGGCTCGCCGACACGGCCGTCTATTCGGGCGCCCAGAGCGAGGTCACGCTGAGAGGCGACGGGTTCAAGTCAGCGCTCCGGCTCGTCGATGCTATCCTCGATCTGCGCCTCGCCGCCTAGCTTTTTCCGATGTCCTCTCGCATCCGTCTGAACATCTCTTTGCTTCTGCTCGCGCTCGTCGCGGTGCTCGCGCTCGCCGCTTGCGGCGGCGGGGGCTCGAGCTTGAACGACGTCCCAGAGGGCGCGATCGCTGTCGTCGGCGACAAGACGATCACCAAGGAGCAGTTCGACGCGCTCATGGAGCAGCAGAAGAAGAGCGCCGAGGCGCAGAAGCAGAACTTCCCCGAGGTCGGAACGCCCGAGTACGAGGCTGCCAAGGCCACCGTCGTCAAGGGTCTCGTCGAGCAACAGGAGTGGGAGCTCGAGGCCGAAGCGATGGGGATCGAGGTCACCGATCAGGAGATCGAGACGCAGCTGAATCAGCTGAAGGAGCAGAACGGGCTGACCGATGAGCAGAAGTACCAGGCCGTGCTCGCGAAGGCCGGAATCACGGACGCGCAGGTGCGCGACCAGGTGCGCATCCGCATCCTCACGAACAAGATCTCCCAGGCCGTGACGAAGAACGTCGCCGTAACAGATGCCGACGTCAAGGCCTACTACGACAAGAACAAGAGCCAGTACGAGCAGACGGAGTCGCGCGAGGTGCGCCACATCCTCGTCAAGTCGGAGGCACAGGCGCAGAAGCTCCACGACCAGATCGAGAACGGCGCCGACTTCGCAGCGCTCGCGAAGAAGTACACCCAGGACACGGCCTCGAAGGCCGACGGCGGCAAGTTCACCGCGTTCAAGGGCCGCACGGTTCAAGCCATCGACGACTTCGTCTTCTCGGCGAAGACCGGCGAGCTCTCCGATCCGATCAAGACGGAGTTCGGCTGGCACATCATCGAGACCCTCGGCCCGATCAAGCCCGGGACGACGCAGCCGCTCGACGATGTCAAGGACTCGATCCAGGCGAGTCTTCTGCAGACGAAGCAGCACGCGGCCATTCAGGCCTGGGTCGCGGCTTTGCCGAAGAAGTACGCAGACCAGATCTCGTACGCTCCCGGCTATGCACCCGCAGCAGCCACCGGGACCGACACCACCGTCACCACCACCGGCTAGCGGAGTGTCGCGCGACGAGCTCGCAGGAGCGCTCGTCGACCTGCAGGAGCTGGCCGAGCGGCTGCGGCGCGATTGCCCCTGGGACCGTGCGCAGACAGCCGAGACGATCGTCCCCCACACCGTCGAGGAGGCCTACGAGGTGGCCGACGCGGCGCTCGCGGCCGACGACGAGAAGCTCGTCGACGAGCTCGGCGATCTCCTCTTCCAGACCTTCTTCCTCGCCCTGCTCCTCGAGGAGCGCGGGGCCGGCGACCTCGCCGCCGTGGCCGGCTCGATCCACGAGAAGCTCGTGCGGCGGCACCCGCACGTCTTCGGCGACGCGACCGCTGCTACCCCCGGCGCGGTCAAGCAGCGCTGGGAGGAGTTGAAGACCGAGCAGGAGGGGCGCGAGGGGATCTTCCACCATGTGCCCGAGACCCTGCCGTCGCTCCTCTACGCGCAGAAGGTTCAGCGGCGCGCGGCGACGATCGGTTTTGAGTACCCCGATCTCGCCGGAGCCTTCGGCGACCTCGACGACGAGGTCGAGGAGCTGCGGGCGGAGCCGAGCGGCGACGAGCTCGGCGACGTCCTCTTCGCGACCGTCAACGTGGCGCGCCACCTCGGCGTCGACCCGGAGCTCGAGCTGCGGCAGGCGAGCCGCCGCTTCGTCGAGCGGGTGGATCGGGCCGCCGAGCTGGCGGCGGCCGAGGGCAAGGAGTTTGCCTCGCTCGAGCTCGGCGAGCAGGACCGCTACTTCGATATCGCCAAGGGGGCCTCATGAGCGCGATCAACCGTGTCCACGGGCGCTGGATCCTCGACTCGCGGGGCAATCCCACCGTCGAGGTCGACATCGAGCTCGACTCTGGCGCCTTCGGCCGCGCGGCCGTTCCGTCAGGGGCGTCCACGGGCCAGTTCGAGGCAGTCGAGCTCCGGGACGAAGGGGATGCCTGGCTCGGCAAGGGCGTCTCGCAGGCCGTCGCGAACGTGAACGGCGAGCTCGCGGCGGCGATCGCCGGCCGCGACGCGGCGAACCAGGAGGAGATCGACCGGACCCTCATCGAGACGGACGGCACCCCGAACAAGGGCCGCCTGGGAGCGAACGCGATCCTCGGCTGCTCGCTGGCCGCCGCCAACGCCGCGGCAGCGGACGCGGGCAAGCCGCTCTACGCCTGGATCGGCGGCGCGGGGGCGCACGTCCTCCCCGTACCGATGATGAACGTCGTCAACGGCGGCGCACACGCGCAGAACTCCCTCGACTTGCAGGAGTTCATGGTCGTACCGGCCGGTGCTTCGACCTTCGCCGAGGCGCTCCAGGTCGGCGTAGAGGTCTTCCAGTCCCTGAAGGCGCTCCTCCACGAACGCGGGATGCCGACGGCGGTCGGCGACGAGGGCGGGTTCGCCCCCGACTTCGAGGCCAGCGAGGACGCGATCCGGGCGGTCTTCGAGGCCGCCGAGCGCGCGGGCCACCGCGATCGCATCGCGATCGCCCTCGATCCGGCCGCGACCGAGATCTGGCGGGACGGCGCGTATCGCTTCGAGGGCCGTGTCGCCACGCCCGACGAGCTGACCGACTACTGGGACGCTCTCTCGCAGAGGTACCCGATCGTCTCCATCGAGGACGGCATGGCCGAGAACGAGTGGGAAGCGTGGAGGAAGCTGACCGACCGGCTCGGCGACCGCGTGCAGCTCGTCGGCGACGACCTCTTCGTCACGAATGTGGACCGCCTGCGGCAGGGAATCGAGGAGGGGGTCGCCAACGCCATCCTCCTCAAGGTCAACCAGATCGGGACGCTGACCGAGACGCTCGAGGCGATCGAGCTCGCGCGCTCCGCCGGCTACGCGACTGTGATCTCGCACCGCTCCGGAGAGACCGAGGACACGACGATCGCCGACCTCGCGGTGGCGACAGGCGCCGGGCAGATCAAGACGGGGGCGCCTTCGCGCACCGACCGCACGTCGAAGTACAACCAGCTCCTCAGGATCGAGGAGGAGCTGGGCTCGCGCGCGACCTATCCCGGCTGGGCGGCCTTCCCGCGCTCGGCTCGCTGACCGGGCACCTCCCCCGCTCGCGCTAACGTGGAGGCGTAATGCTCGGACAGCGCCGGACGAAGATCGTCTGCACGATCGGCCCCGCCACCTCGTCCCGCGAGATGCTCGACAAGCTCGTCGACGCGGGGATGGACGCGGCGCGGCTCAACTTCTCGCACGGCACGCACGAAACCCATGCCGAGCGGGCTCGCCTCGTACGCGAGGCTCAGGATCGCGCCGGCCGGCCGCTGGCGCTCATCGCCGACCTGCAGGGCCCGAAGCTCCGCGTCGGCGACCTTCCGGGGACGGTGGTGCTGGCCAGCGGCGACGAGGTCGTCCTCTCGGGCGACGGAACAGGCGAGCCGGGAGACCTGCCCGTGAGCCCGCCGGTGCTCGCCGAGATCCTCGAGCCCGGGCAGGACGTTCTGATCGACGACGGCCTCGTCCACCTGCAGGTAGTGGAGGTGGCCTCCGGCCGCGCGCGCTGCAAGGTCGCGGTGGGGGGACGGGTGGACTCGCACAAGGGCGTCAACGTCCCGGGCGCGACGATCCCGATCCCGTCGCTGACCGACAAGGATCTCGCCGACCTCGAGTATGCGCTCACGCTCGGCGTCGACTTCGTCGCGCTGTCCTTCGTCCGCTCGGCGAACGACATCCGCGGGCTGCGGGAGCTCCTGCACGGCGCGGGCTCGACCGCCCTCGTGATCGCGAAGATCGAGAAGGCCGAGGCCCTCGAGGAGCTCGAGGCGATCATCAGCGCCTCGGACGCGGTCATGGTGGCCCGCGGCGATCTCGGAGTCGAGATCGGGCCGGCGGCCGTGCCGCTCGTGCAGAAGCGGATTATCCTCAGCGCGCTCGAGCACGGAAAGCCGTCGATTACGGCGACTCAGATGCTCGAGTCGATGATCCACCACGCCGACCCTACGCGGGCCGAGGCGAGCGACGTCGCGAACGCCGTCCTCGACGGCAGCTCCGCCCTCATGCTCTCCGGCGAGACGGCAGTCGGCGAGTTTCCACTCGAGAGCGTGGTCTACATGGACCGGATCGCGTGCGCCGTCGAGCCGAGCGTGCATCCCCGGCACGAACTCGCGCGGGCCGCGGACGGCCCGTTCCCGACGGTGGGGGAGGCGATGTCGAACGCCGCCTGCGACATCGCGGAGGTGCTCGGGGCCACCGCGATTCTCGTCCCGACCTACAGCGGCAGGACCGCCTCGGCGGTCGCGCGGCACCGGCCGCAGCGGCCGATCGTCGCCGCCACACACAAGCCCTACGCCCTCCAGCAGCTTGCCCTGGAATGGGGCGTCGTCCCCGCGGAGATCGAGGAATGCGCGAACGTCGAGCACCTCTGGGCCCGCACCCTCGACGCCGCGCGCGCGACCGGCATCGTCGTCCCGGGCGACCGTGTCGTCATCACCGCCGGCACTGCGGTGAACGTGCCGGGAACGACGAACGTCATCAAGGTCGAAACCGCTTAGGGGCTCGTAGCTGCTCGGGGCGACGTTTTGGGCGGCGCTCGGCGGCACCCGTTCTGACGAAGCCAAGTAACAGACTGTTACTTAGTCAGCCCGGCCGGCGCCGAACCTTCCCGACCGGCTTGGATAGTCGTCCTGGGCGATCGCGTCGTCTTGACCGTCGGCACGGGGACACCTCTCGACGGAGGCAAGTAACAGACTGTTACTTAGTCGGCCTGCCCGGCTCGGATCGCCGAGCAGGAGGCTGAGCGGTGCGGTCGAAATTCGGCTGTCCATGGCTCGCCGCAGGCCCTCGCGCTCGAAACTGGCCCTCCGCTGGGTCGGCGCGGGCGTCCTCGTCCTCATTGCGCTCTCGTACATCCACCCGTTGAGGTCGTACAGGCATGCCCAGAGCGACGTCGCGGACCGGCAGGCGGAGATCTCGAGTCTCGAGCGCGACAATCGGGAACTGGCGAGGAAGCTGATCTTCGCCGGGAAGACCGAGTTCGTCCTGCGCGAGGCGCGGCGGCTCGGGATCGTCCGCGAGGGCGAGCACCTGTTCATCATCAAGGGCGTCGGAGGCCCGGAAGAGAGGCCGGTACCATGATCTGGTGGACGACACGCGAGTCGTTTCCTGGCAGCTTGGGCGTCCCGCCCGGCCGTTCCGGCGGGTTGCAGCTCGCTGTGCGTACGGCTTTCCGGCGGTTACGGAACAGGCGCCGTTCGGAGCCGACGGCGAGCCCTTCCCAACCACCTTCTATCTGACCTGCCCCTGGCTCGTGGCCGGGATCGCGCGGGTGGAGGCCGACGGCGGCGTCGAGCGCTTCTCCCAGGCGGCCCGCGAAGATCCCGAGCTAGGCGAGAGTCTCGTGCGGGCGGACGCCGAGCAGCGGAGCCTCCGGCCCGAGCTCCCGGTTGGGATTGCCGGTACGCGCCGGCGCGAGAACCTCAAGTGCCTCCATGCGCACGCGGCCTTCGCCCTCGCGCGCCCCGGCTACGAGCTCGGTGAGCGCGTCGTCGCCGAGGTGGAGGAGCGGTGGTGTCCCGACCGGCGTTGTGAGCGCGCCGCCGACGGGTAACGGCGAAGGATGTCCAGCCTCGCGCTGGCCCGCCACCAGTGGGCCGAAGGCAAGCGCCAGCTCGACGCGGCGGGCTTCGACACCGCGCGCTCGCGCCATCTGATCGTCCTCGTGGAAGCGGTGGCCGCCGAGCTGGCGAGGCGCATCGGGCAAACCTTCACCCTCGCCGAGCTTGCGCAGCTGTATGTGGGGTCGGAGGACTGGGTGCGCGACGTCATCGTCGCGTCGGCACCGGCGCGGTCACGCGCCGGAATCAGGGACACCGCGCTCGTCCAGGACGCTGCGTTCGCGCTCTACGCGCAGGGCGCGAGCGATTACCGTCCCTGACGTGTCCGCCGAGTCTCGCTCCACTGAACGCGCGCGCGAGCGCGAGCGAGCCCGGCGGGGGCGGAGCCGGCGGCGCGTCGCCGTGTGGCTGATCCGGATCGCGGTCGCGGCCGTGGTGTTTTTCGCGGGCCTCGCTCTCGGGCGGGCGATCGGGAGCGACTCGGCGAGCGGGGAGACAAACACCTCCGTGCGCACGCTCATCCCGACAACGCTGACGCCGCAAGAAACTGTCACTGTGACCGTTTCGAGCCCCTGAGCGGAGCGAAAAAATCAAGATTGGTACATTTCGCGAGCCCTTTCATGGCCAGTGAACGGAGAACGAGTCGGGGTGGGGTTACGCCGGCCGGTGGAGATCTTGAGTGGTTGACGCTCGGCCAGGCTGCGACGTATCTCGGCGTTGCGCAGAGCACGATCCGAAAATGGTCGGACGGCGGACGCCTGCCCGCCTTCTACACACCCGGCGGCCATCGCCGGTTTCGGCGCGGTGACCTCGATTCGTTTCTCGCGGGGTCGAGCGGCGGCGGCACGGCGACGGCGGGCCGGCCGCTCGTTCTGATCGTCGACGACGATGCTCAGCTCCGGGAGTTCATCCGGGTGAACCTGGAGATGGACGGATATGTCGTCCGCGAGGCGGGAAGCGCGGATGAAGGCCTGGCCGCCCTCGAGGAGGAGCCGCCGGACCTCGTGCTCCTCGACGTGATGATGCCCCAGGTGGACGGCTTCGAGATGATGCGGCGCATGCAGGAACAGCACGGCCTCGGGTCGGTGCCCGTGATCATGTTCAGCGGCAAGGTGGACGAGGAGACCGCGAGCCGGGCCGCGCGCGAGGGCGCGCAGGCCTTCATCGGCAAACCCTTCGACCCTCAGCAGCTGATCGAGTCCACGAAGCAGCTCCTGCGACATCGATAGATCACGATCTCTTTGTCTGGGTCGTCGAGCACCGGGCCGGTGTACTCGACCCGGTCTTCATCGGGCTCTCGACGATCGGCTATTTCGGGGCGGTCTGGATCGCTCTCGCGGTCGCGCTCTCGCTGGCGACCCGGCGAAGCGTCGCGTTCGCCGTCCTCCTGACGGCGAGCTCCGTCTGGACCGCCGATCTCGCTGCCCTCGCGCTCAAGGCGCTCGTCCAGCGGCCGCGACCGGGCCTCACGGTCCCTGAGGCGGATCCGCTCATGGGCGCGGGCGGATACTCGATGCCGTCAGGGCACGCGGCGACGGCCTTCGCCGGGGCGGTCGCCCTGGCCTACCTCTGGCGCCGTGGCGCCGCGTGGTTCTTCCTGCTCGCGGCGGCCATCGCGTTTTCCCGCGTCTATGTGGGCGTGCACTACCCCGGCGACGTGCTGGTCGGCGCGGCGCTCGGCTCCGTGGTCGGCCTCGCGTGGGTGGCGGCGCTCAGACCTCTTCGGCGGAGCGAAGCAGCCCTGCCGCGATCACGAGCAGGCCCGCCAGAAGGCTGATCCAGATGCCGATGCTGCGCCCGGCCGGCGAAAAGTCGTCCGGAATGGAGATGATCCGGACGAGGACGAAGATCGTCGCGACGAAGCCGAGGCCGGCGATGACCATTCCGCCCGGCACGCTGGGCGGTAGCTCGACGCCGCTCGCGCGGAGGGCGAGGAAGCCGAGCACGCCCAGGCCGAGGAAGAAGATGAGCTTGCCGAGGATGCCCGTGTGCCAGCCGGTGATTGAAACGGTAAAGCCGACGTCGGGGTCGAACGAGTACCAGCTCATGAACGAGCTCAGCGCGAGGATAAGGCCGCCGAGCCAGGCCAGCCCTTCACCAGGGCTGCGGAACTCGGCAGGGGAGAACCCCAGTCGTTGCCGCGGCTCCATCAGAGCCCGAAGACGTCCTGGACCTTCTGCCAGATCGAGAGGGAGATGAAGAGCGTCAGAAAGACGAGGCCGAGCAGGAGGAAGAGAAAACGGATCCGCGCGCGGTGGGCTTCGCGCTTGTGCTCGCTGCGAGCGCGCCGTTTTGCCCGTGCGTAAGCGAGCCCGCGCTCGACCGCGACTGGGTCGATGGGCGCGTCGTCAGCAGGACGGCTATGCGGGGCTGGGGACCCGATGGCGAACGATGTTAACGCTCTTGGGCCCCGTCGCAACCACACCAGGGCTCTTGCAGGCCCGAAAGCGCATAATGCGTTCGTGCGGGGGGTCGCATACGAGCTCGAGGAAACCCTGCTCGAAAACCTCAGTCGAGCGGCCCGCGGGCTGCTCGAGGACGGGTCGCTCGCCGGAGCTCTCGACCGCCTCGCGGCAGCGGTCTGCGACGCGACTCGCAGCGATCTCGTCATCGTGCGCACCCTCTCTGCGGACGGCAAATACCTCGTCGCGCGAGCCGTTCGGGCCGACTCGGCCGCACTCGCCGCCGAGCTCGAAGGCTCGCGGCTGCCGCTTGAAGGCCTCGGCTTCGAGGAGCTCGAGTCCTCTTACCCGAGCTCGGACGCATTGGTCCCCGCGGCCGTTCGAAGCGCCGCCGCCCGCGCGCGCGCCGAGACGGCGAGCCTCCACCCGGTTCGGGTGGGCGAGCGGGTCGTGGCGACGCTCGAGCTCTACCGCACTTCGGCCGAGCCGTTGGCGGAACGCGAGCGGCTGCTCGCGCGCCTTGCAGCAGCTCACGTCGGGATCGCGGCTCGTCTGGAAGGAATCGTGCGCCCCGAGGGGCGCCGAAACGGCCGGGCGCTTCCGCTCGAGCTCCTCGGAGAGGCGCTCGTCGCCGGTGCGGACGAGGCCGAGACCGCCGACCAGGTTGTCCGCCTCGCCACGCTCGCCACCGGGGCGATCGGAGCTGCTCTGTGGCGCGTCGAGCCCGACTCACCCCCGTCGTTCCTCGCCCGTACCGGGTTCAACGGCGATGCGCCCGACCACGGGCAGGGCGCAGAGGACGTCGAAGCGGCGGTCGCCGACCGGCAGCGGGCGCTCGTCACGCGACGGGAAGAGAGCGGAGACGAACGGGGCAGGACAATGACGACGATTCCGCTCGGAGAGCCTCCCGTAGCGGCGCTCCAACTCTATTTCGACGGCGAGCCCGACGAGGCGGAGCTCGCGCTTCTCCACCCCTTCGCCGCCCGAGCCGCGCTCGCGCTCAGGCGGAGCCGGCGCGTCGGGCTCATCGCCACCGCCCTGCGCCGCTCGCAGACCATCATCGGCGTCGTCAGCCAGGCGATCGCCCAGCTCTCGCTCGCGCACACACTCGAGACAGCGGTGGAGCGGATCGCGGAGCTGACCGCAAGCGGTCACGTCGCCGTCTACCTACGCGAGGGGCACCGGCTCACCGCCGCGGCCTCTCGCGGCCTCGAGGGGCAGCACACGGATCTCGCCGAGCGCCTGCTCGAGCTCGCGCTCGGCCCGTTCCGCGGGCGCGGCTACCTCTTCATCGAGGACATGCGCAGCGATCCGCGCCTGCAGGGCCTCGAGGAAGGCTGGGAGACGAACGGCATCCGCCGTGCCCTGGTCGTCCCGCTGATCGTCCACGACGAGGTGATCGGCGCGCTGGCCGTCTACAAGACACGCGCGCGGCCCTATCGCGAGGGTGAGGAGAGCCTCCTGCTCGCGCTCTCGAGCCAGCTCGCGGTGGCGGTCGAGAACGCGCGCCTGCACGAGCGGGCGAAAGAGCTCGGCGAGGTGCTCGAGACGACGCTCGACTCGGAGCGGCGCTCGGCGCGCCAGCTCCGCGGCCTCTACGAGATCTCGGCATCGTTCGCCGAGAGCCTCTCGCTCGAAGCTACGCTGGACGCCGTTGCAAAGACCATGGTGCAGCTCTTTGGGCTCGACGCGGCGGTGATCCGCATGCCGGACGCGCGGGGGGAGCAGCTCGAGACGAAGGCGATCTACATCGGCGACCCAAGCCTCCGCGACACGGCGACCCACCTCCTTTCGATCCCGCAGCCGCTGGACGCGCCGCTGGCCCGCCGGCTCCTGCGCTCGGGACGCCCGACCATCCTCCGCCCGGGCGTCGCCACCCACCGCGACGCGCACCGAGTGCTCGAGCCCTTCCTCCTGCAGGGTGGAACCGCGGCCGTGCTCCCTCTGGCCACCCCGGGGGAGACCCTCGGCACGCTCACGCTGCTCTCGCTCGACCCGGCGAGCCCGCTCGAGCGCGAGAGCGTCGACGTCGCCATGACGCTGGCGGCGCAGGCCGCGCTCGCGATCGACAACGCGCGCCTCTACCAGCAGCAGAAGGATTTCTCGGAGACCATGCAACGGTCGCTCCTCCCGAGCGCCCTCCCGGACGTGGGCGGAATCGAGGTCGGGCACGTCTACCAGTCGGCCGCGCGCGTGGACGTTGGCGGCGACGTCTACGACTTCCTCAGCCTCGAGGACGGCCGCCTGGCGGTCATCCTCGGCGACGTGACGGGGAAGGGAATCCAGGCCGCGGCCGACATGGCCATGGCGAAGTTCAGCTTCCGCGCCCTCGCCCGCATGCACCCCGAGCCCGGAGACTTCCTCGCGAGCGCGAACGAAGTCGTCGTCGACGAGATCGAGACCGGCAAGTTCATCACGATGCTCTATGTCCTGCTCGACGCCGAGGCGGGGACGGTCGCCTCCGCCAGCGCAGGGCATCCCGCCGCACGCGTCGTCACTGCCGAAGGTGAGGTCGGGGAGCTTGGCGGGCACGGGCTCGCGCTCGGCGTCGACTCCGACCAGGACTACGCCGTCGCGCAGACCGAGCTCGCGCCGGGGACGACCGTCGTCCTCTACACGGACGGCGTGCTCGAGGCCCGCCGTGACGGAGAGCTCTACGGCGAGGAGCGCCTCGACGACCTGCTCCGGCGCCGAGCCGCGCTCGATCCACAGGAGCTCGCGGAGGCGGTGCTCGCGGACTGCAAGAGTTTCGCGGGCGGCGAGCTCTCGGACGACTGCGCCGTGGTGTGTCTCAGGCTCGTTCCCTGACATCGGTCGCCGTGCCGGTCGCCGGAGTGAGCCGCCGGCGGCTTGGCGTCGTCGTCTTCACAGCCGGGGCCGGCACCCTCGCAACGGAGATCTCTGCCTCGCGCCTGCTCGCGCCCTACTTCGGGAGCTCGACGATCGTCTGGGCGAACATCATCGGCCTCATCCTGGTCTACCTCTCGCTCGGGTACTGGGTCGGCGGCAAGGTGGCCGACCGCCGTCCGGAGCCGCGGC
>Ga0307286_10000052_pt1 | contig 26654 bp, 18 predicted proteins | sample ER_DNA_140_FD_194478 | JGI IMG/M metagenome (GOLD analysis project Ga0307286, IMG submission 194478) | Bulk soil microbial communities from the East River watershed near Crested Butte, Colorado, United States - ER_DNA_140 | ecosystem: Environmental > Terrestrial > Soil > Floodplain | place... | reverse complement strand
CACCAGCAGGCGCCTACCGACGCTCGCAGAGAGTGTTGAAATCTCTGTGCCCGCGGGGGGCACGGAGATTGCCGGCGGCCCCGAGTCCTGGTGCCATAGTTGGACTGATGTGCCACTACTGCGGCTGCCGGTCGATGCTGCTCATCAGGGACTATGTCGCCGAACACGAGTGCGCCACGGATCTCGGCGATGATGCGATCCGCGCAATCGATCAGGGCGACGTTTACGCCGCCAGGGAATTCATCAGCGCGATGGCGGACGCGCTGGAGCGCCATTGGAAGGGCGAGGAGAACGGGCTCTTCCGGGTCATGGCGGCGCGCGAACAGGATTACGCCGACTACGTCGCGCCGCTCATCGTCGAGCACCGTGAGCTGGCTCACTTGCTGGCGACGGTGGACGTCTCAGATCCCGCCGACCAGCAGCGGCTGCGAGTCGCATTCGAGCAGTTGGATGAGCACATCAGCAAGGAGGAGGACGGCCTCTTTCCTGCCTCCGTGGTAACGCTGGGCGGTGCCGAGTGGGATCAGTCAGTAGCGGCCTGGTCTGAGGCACACCCCGGCGAGACGATGATCACAGACTGAGGGCTGCAGACGGTCTGGCGGCTAGCCGGTGCCGCAGCCCGCTCGCACGGTTTGCTGGCCGCAGCACGGCACGCCGGATGGCCTCTTCCGAGCCGATGATATGGACCTGCCGCTGCGCCCGGGTCACCGCGGTATAGAGCAGCTCGCGAGTCAGCAGTGGAGAGTCGGGCGGGGGCACGACAAACGACACGGTGTCGAACTGGCTCCCTTGCGCCCGATGCACGGTCATCGCGTGCACAGTCTGGATGGCGTCCAGCCGCACCGGCGGGTAGAGCTTGGCCGCAGCGCCGCGGGCGAAGGCGGCGCGTACGCCGGCGGGTGTCTGAACAATCACACCAGTGTCGCCGTTGTAGAGCGACATCTCGTAGTCGTTCGCGGTGATCAGCAACGGCCGTCCGACATACCACTCGCCGTCCTCGCCATATCCGGGGACCGCCTCGGCCAGCCAACGCTCCACCTCGAGACCCCAGCGGAGCACCCCGTACGGCCCGCGCCGGTGGGCGCAGAGCAGCCGATGTCGATCCAAAGCGGCCAGCGCCGCTGCGATGTCTCCAGATCTGGCCGCCTCGAGCATGGCGACACCGGCCGCTCGTACCTGTGCTGTCACGCCAACCAGGGCTCTAGCGGAAGCCTCAGTCGGCGCAGCCTCGAGGTCGACCTCGCTGAACTGCACATCACTTGCCCCCGAGCGGAGCACCGCGACCACTGCGTCGGCGTCGGCACCCCGGACGGCCCGTGCAAGCGCGTTGATGGCGCCGCCGAACCGCCAGGTATGCGTCAATTGCACGACCCCATGTACCGGTGCCGTCTCCTGGTCGGAGATCAGATCGAGCTCAACTAGACGCCGCCCAAGATTCGCGTCGGGTGTGCCAGGCGCCCGGGCAATGTCGGCCAGAACCGCACCGGCCTCGACCGACGACAGCTGATCCGGGTCGCCGACGAGCACGAGACGGGCGCTTGGGCGGACTGCTTCGAGCAGCCGCGCCATCAGGGTGAGGGACACCATCGACATCTCGTCGACGATCACGACATCGTGCGGCAGTTGGTTTGTCGCATCATGCCGGAACCGGCTGCGATTCGAGGGCAGCCAACCCAGCAGTCGATGCAGCGTGGACGCCGTGAGATCGCCCAACCGGTGTTGATCGTCTGGTTCTAGTTGCGCGGTGGCCGCTCGCACCGCCTCCTCCAGACGGGCAGCGGCCTTGCCGGTCGGCGCAGCCAGCGCGATACGCAAAGCAGGCCCGGGCTGATCGCGCAACAGGGCCAGCAGCCTGGCCACGGTCGTCGTCTTGCCTGTGCCGGGGCCGCCCGCGAGCACGCTCACTCTGCTCAGCGCGCTGACGGCAGCCGCCAGCTGCTGCCGGTCTGCCTCGCCTGGCGCCAGGCCCTCGTGGTCGAACAACCGTGGAAACGCAGCCGAAAGCCGGGATTGGTCGATGTCAGGCGCCGGTGCAGCAAAACGTCGCTGCAGCTGCGCGCGAACCAGCTCCTCCTGCTGCCAATACCGTTCCAGATAGAGCAGGCCGCCGGCCAGCCGCAGCGGCCGCCCGCCGGGCTGGTCAGCCCCGTCAGCCACCAGCGGGCTTGCTGTGCAGGCTTGGATCCACTCATCGGGCTCGGGCCAGGGCAGCTCAGAGATGTCGATCGCGCTCTCTGCCTCATCGAAGGCAGTGGTGCGTACCGTCCGCAGATCAATGCAGACCGAGCCATTGCGGAGCGCGCGGACCGTCAAGGCAAGGGCGAGCCGGACCCGCTCGTCGACACCTTGGCCGATTCGGCAGACCGTCTCGGCCGTATGCACATCAGCTGGATTGAGCACGCCAGCCTGGTTGAACGCTGCGAGCAGACCCCATGCTGCCTGGACCGCAAGGGCACGGTCGGCAACAGCTACAGCGAACCTGGACTGCGTGCTCACGGCATCACTCCATCAAGCAGCGCGGACAGCTCAACGACAAGCGACGCTGGCGGGCGCCAGCCAAACACCCCGCACGGCACGCCATCGACTCGCGGGGTGTCGGGGCCAGCCATTCCGCGGACGAAGAGGTATAAGCAGCCGCCCAGATGAACCGCCGGATCGTAGTCCGGTTGCCGCCAGCGCAGCATGCGGTGCACGGCCACGGCGTACAGCAATGCCTGGAGTGGATAGTGGGCGCTCATCATGGCCTCGGCCATGCGTGCCGGTGTGTAGTCGCCGACCTTCAGCATGTCTCCGTCGAAGCTGCCCAGCCAGTTCGTCTTGTAGTCGACAACCAGGTAGCGCGGTGGCCGGTTGTCGCGTCGGAGCCGGAGAACCGCATCGATGCTGCCGGTCAGGTAGCCGCGCAGCGCCTGGGTGCCTAGCGCCGGGTCGTCCAGCCGATCGGGGTAACCGGCCAGCGGATCTGCCGGAGCAAGATGGCGGCGTAGCAGCGGGCTCACCATGCCTAAGGTGACCTCGGCGTTGGTCGCATCGCCACCGGTCAGTGGATATTCGAAGCCGAGTTCGGCCAGCCGGTCAGCGCGCGAAACGTCACAGAGCCGGAGCTCGTCGGCGAGCGGCCCAAGTGGCGTGCGGAACGCGGGAAGCATTGCACTGGCCAGTGCATCGACTGTCATCGCGGTCGCTGGGCCTTGCGCAAGCGTCAACGCGCAAGCTTGACGCAGAGCTGCGGGCAGGTCCGCTGCTGCCGGGTCGACACGTTCGAAGATCGCATGTACGGCGGTCCCGAACTCCACGCCCGACGGCAGATCGTACATGGGCGACGGCTCACCAAGACCGTCCATGATCGGAGACTCTTCGTGCTCAGCCCGGACGGCTGCCGAGGTGACCTGCGCTGACTCGTCGTCCTCCCGCATGAGGTCCGGCTCGCTCCCGACCGCAGGCGGGGGCACGCCGGCACCGTGCGCAGCGGCGGTGAGCGCAGAGTAGGAGGTCCGGCGCCAGACCAGGTCAAGCTCGCGATAGAAGCCTCGCACCCGCAGCACAGATGGAGGCTCAGTGATCGACTGCCACTTCGAGAGCGTCCGCGATGTCATGGTCTCGACGCTGAATCGGGGACCGAGATCGCGGCCGGGAAAGGGATCGCCGTTCAGTGGGTAAACAACGTGAGGTGCCGCCGAGTCCGTTGGCCTGCGAGAAACAAAGCGGTGCAGCGCCGAGGCCGGAGTGTTGAACGAGGGAGCCCACCATGTCACCACCTGGCACTTCGCCCGAGTGAGAGCGACGTAGAGCAGCCGCAGGTCTTCTCCGGCCTCTTCGTCGCGATAGCGCGAGAAACGCTCAGGCCTGCCTGGGCCGTGCCGACCTCCGACATCGAGCACGCACTCGCCGCTGCTGGTGGCCGTCGGCTCATGCAGCCTGAGGATCCGACCCTGGTCGGAGCCATTGGCATGTCGATCCCAGGCTTCAGGCAAGTAGACGATCGGGAACTCCAAACCCTTACTGCGATGCACGGTCAAGATCGTGACTGCCTTCGCATCGGTCTCGAGCCGCCGGGTGCCTTCGGTGAGGCCGATGTCGTGAGCCTCCGAGATGCGTGCCCGGAGCCACTCGACGAGGGCACCGACGCCGAGCTGCGACGAGGTCATCGCAGCATGCAGACTCTGGCCGAGATGGCGCAGATCGGTCAGCATCCGTTCCCCGCCGCGCAGGCTCAGCAGCCGTTCTGGAATCCGCTCGTCAGCCGTTGCCGTCTCCAGCAGTGCGGCGACACCGCGGTTCTCCAGCACCCTGCCCCACCAGCGGATGCGTTGGGTGAGTTCAATCAGCGACTCCTCGCTGGCGGCGACGAGGTCGGCAAAGGTCCAGCCGAAAAAGCAGGTCAGGGCCGCCTGCCGGACCGACTGCTGCCGCGTCTGCTCAAGGGCGAGCAGCAGCGTCAGCCAGTCCTGTGCCATCGGCGAGGCGAAGACCGAACTGGCGCCGTACATCACCGCGGGCACTCCGGCGGCCACCAGGCAATCGCGAATCGCCTCGCCGCGCTCGTTCTTGCGTACCAAAACGGCGATGTCGGATGGCAGCAGTGGGCGGCGGGAGCTTCCTTGGAGCAGTTGGGTGCCCGACCCCAGCAGTGCCGTGATGTCGGCGACCAGGTCCTCGGCGATCTGAGGCCGGATGGTCGCCACACTCTGCACCTGCTCCGCGTCGGGCTCATGGGGCATGACGCGCAACCGGATCGGTGGCACAGTGTGCTGCTCGCGGCCGTCTGGTCCACTGAGCCGCCGCTCCTGGTGCTCGGCGGTAACCGCGCGTACGGTGATTCGCTCGTCTCCGAGAGCGGCGTCACCCATCAACACATCCAGCGCATCCACCAGCGCCTCGTCGCTGCGCCGGTTGACCGTCAGACTCCTGACCTGGTCGGCCTGTTGTACGGCGTCGAGATAGCTGAAGACGTCCGCGCCGCGGAATGCGTAGATCGCCTGCTTGGGGTCGCCGATCAAGATCAAGGTGGAATGTCGGTGGAACGCGCGGTTCAGGATCTCCCACTGAATCGGGTCGGTGTCTTGAAACTCGTCCACCATCACGATGCGGTAGCGCCGGCGGAGCCGATCGGCAGCGGCCATCCCGCGCTCAGGATCAGCCAGAGCATCGCGTAGCCGGGTCAGCATGTCGTCATAGGTGAAGAGCTTGCTCATTCGCTTCCGGCGTTCCACCTCCTGGCGTACCGCAGTCGCGAACGCCACCCGCTCGCCACTGCCCGACGGATCATCTGGGCCGAGCCCGGCGGGCACCAGCCGGGCGTGTATCGCCTGAACCGCCTGATTGGCGATCCCCAGCGCCTCCTCGTAACTCATCGGCGGCGAGCCGTTGGTGCCATAACGGCGTAGATAGAGATCAGTTGCTACTTCGCGGGTGAGGTCGGTGATGTGCTCCACCACGGTGGCGTGTGGCTCACGGTCGCCGAGCACACCGAGGCCGTCGAGCATCTGAAGGCAGAACTCGTGTGTGGTCGCAATGGTTGCGGCGTCGAACTCGGCAAGCGCCCGAGACACCCGGTCGCGGCGACGCGCCAACTCTTCCGGGTGACCGGTGGCGAGCATCACCTCAAGATCGCTGAGTGGCCGAGTGGGAGCGCGTTGTGCAACCGCGTCGGCCAGGCAGCTCTCGACAGCCACTAAGCGCTCTCGGACCCGCAGCCGAAGCTCATTGGTCGCCATCCGACCGAAGGTGACCAACAGCAGTTGGCTCAGCTCGGCAGCGCCCTCCGCGATAACCCGAGCGGTTAGGGCAGCGATCGTGTACGTCTTGCCCGTGCCGGCACTCGCCTCCAGGACGGTGGTTCCACTGGGCATCTCGGCGCAGATATCGAAGGGTGGCGGATCAGCCCGGACTTGATCCAGGACCACCCCGAGATCGCTGCTCATCGCAGATTCTCAACCGAGAGCAGAGGCTGGAACACCCGTCGTGCAAGCGTGCCAAACCGGCTGGGCTCCGCCAAGCTACCGCGCTGCTCGCCGGGGATCGATGGCCTGGCCTGCACGTCGTCGAAGCTCACCCCTACCCGGAAGAACCGCTCGTACGCCTCGTCACGGTCTTCGGCCCAGAGCTTGGCAAGCTGCTTTCGGTACGGCGCTAGCTGCCGGTCGCGGAAGCGCAGGGCAGCGTACTCAGCCGAGGCCTTCGGGCTGAACGGTAGTGGTTCCCGCAGTCCAGTCGCTCGTAGGTCGATCAAGTCGGTGAGAACCGTGCGGGCCCATGTCGCGTCGACCGCTCGCAGCAGGGAGCGGCCGCCGCGCCCGATGGTAACTGCTTTCCAGGTCCGGCTCGGATCGCTGACGGTTAGTGCCAGTAGCTCAATCCAGGCCTGCAACCGGTGCTTCGCGGCGAGTCTGGAATAGCTGACGTGGACGACCGAGTCGCCGATGACCCCGCTCACGGTCCCGGTTAACCGCACCTTTCCGAGATCGGCCAGCACCTCGTACGGGGCTGGTCGATCAGTCAGGAACGGCTGCGCGGTCTGCACGAGTTCCTCGACCTTTCCGGTGATGTCTTGAATGGCCCTCTGACCCAGAGCGCGTGGTGGGAGATAGCCGCGCCGCCACTCTGCTGCGATCAGGCACTCAGCTCCGTGGCCGGCCAGGCGCAGCCGTAACAGCCGCTCTCCGATGCTCCAAGCATCAAGCCCGTTCAGGTTGACCGGGATCTGCTCGTCCGGCGCTTTGTCGGGCCGGGTGATCCACAATCCCGCCCGGTCATACATCAGCGCTCGGATTGGATTGTTGAAGAAGCGTACGAGGTCGCTCAGGCCGACCAGGCCGTCGCCATCGGGTTCCGGCAAGACCTCGCGACCGAAGACCGGCGCGGCGGCGCGACGCTCCCGGGACGCAGCGCGTGCGGCGCGCAGACCGGCGAGGTCGAAGCTGAAACCGGCATACGAACCGAGCCGGCCCGGAGTGAAGTTGGACGCGTCGAACGGCTGCAACGGGTGCCTGGTGGTGATCTTGCTTCGGACCGACTCGCCGTCTTCGGTGCGTGCTGTGGTGTCCAGCGAGTCAAGCAGCTCACCGATGGGAACCGCAGGAGGTATCGCGACCCCTGAGCGAGGATCGCAGCCTGAGAAGATCACCACCAAGCGTTCGCGAGCCGACATGATGGCGTCGAGCAGCAGCTGGCGGTCCTCGCTCCGCACGTCATGATCGCCGATCCACTCATCGTCGGCGAGGATGTTGTCGCCGTCGGGCGGCTGCTTCCGAGGGAAGGTGCCGTCGTCGACTCCGAGCAGGCAGACCACTCGATGTGGCACTGATCGCATCGGAAGCATGGTGCAGACCGTCAAGGTCCCGGTACGGAAGTTCGCTCTGCTGGCACGTCCCCGGAAGGCATCGCTGAGCAAGGCTGACACCTCAGCCAGGCTCAGTGCGACATCGCCTGCCTCGTCGGTCGCCAGCGTCAGCTCACCCAGCTGTTGGTAGGCGTGGCTCAACTGCCAGCTATCTGTCGGCGGCACGGACGCCAGCATCTCGATCGCTTGCTTGAAGAGCTCGACCCACCCACCGAGCGGCTGGGCTGCGTGGCACGCCTCGGTCAGCAGGCTGACCCGTGCGACCAGCTCGGCGAGACGCCCAACAAGATCAACATCACTGGCATCGACATCGTCCAGTGGCAACGTGGTCCCGATGAAGTGCTGGCCTGTCTCATCCATCGTCACGCCGAGCAGCAGCCGCTCCATCCCGGAGGACCATGTGTTCTGCCGAAACTCGCCCATCTGGAACCGGCGGCGATGGGTGGCGTCGAACCCCCAACGGACACCGGCGCGCGGCACAAGATCGTGCAGCCGCTCCAGGTCGTCCTGGCTGAAGCGGAACTTCCGGGCTACCGGCGGCGCGGCACACAAGTCCAACAGGGCGCTGGCCTCGACGCGCGAGTCGGCGAGTGCGACGAGCCGACTGACAAGGGCCAGCAGCGGGTTCAGCTGCCGCAGTGATCGGTCGGCCAGCCGTACTCGGAGCCGATGCCCAGGATGCTCAGCTTGAGCATCTGGACTATCGAGTCCGAAGGAGGCGGCGATCAGCGGCGCGTAGGTCTCGATGTCGGGGCACATCACGACGATGTCCCGGGGCTCGAGTGTGGCATCGTCGGCGAGCAGTCCAACGAGCACTTCCCGCAGCACCTCCACCTGCCGATCGGCGCCGTGACAGGCATGGAACTGCACGCTGCGGTCATCACCTTCGAGAAGTGGTCGCTGATCCGACGGCCGTGCTGTGCAGTTCGCCGCAATGTCGGACTGCAGCCAACCGAGCAGAGAGGTCGGCTGGCTGGGCTCCGGCGCTCCGTGATGCAGATCCGTGGCATGGGGACTGATTGCGGTGAGGGCGAGCTGGAGCTCGCGTACGTCACGGCCGAGATAGGCCAGGAGCCGATGACGAACCAGGGCTTCGGTGGCGTCATCCGCGCGTCGCAAAACAGGCGTTGGGCCGCATCCGTTGCCATCGGTGGCGGCCTGCACGCCCGCCCAGAGTGCGGGGGAGGGGTGGGCCAGCCAGAGATGAACGTCGCGATGCTCGGCAAGTGCGGAGAGTACGAGCAGGTGGTCGGGATCCAGGCGGGTGGCGCCGAAGACCGATAGCCGTTGCGGGAGGTCACTGCTCTCGAGATCGAGCCGTAGCCTTGCCAGCGCGGCATGTGCGCGTTCGACAGGGCTCGGTAGACCAAGCTCATTGCGCAGCCGCCGCCAGAGTTCGGCCTGCCAGGCACGGTCGGCCGGCAGCGGCGATCCCGAGGCGTCGATGTCGTGGCCCTTGGACCAGCTGTCGATCATGGTCGGTCGGGTTGCGGCGTAGCTGGCAAAGACACCGGCCAGATGTCGCGCGGTCGGCCAGCGCCTTCCGGCGCGGAGCGGATCGAGCTTGGCGGAGTGACTGTCAGCCCCAAGGTAGTGCCAGAGCAACGCCGCCCACGGCTCACCGCGACAGCCGTCGATCACGCGGAGGAGCGGCCACACGGCGCGGTGTGGCTGCCACGGGTCGACGTCCTCCTCGTCCGCGCTGCCGGCCAGCGCACGCGCCACCAGTCGTCGAGGTGAGGGAAATACCACGCCTGTGCAGACGCCATCGGCGCGACCGGGCGCGGCGCCGAGCCGCTGCGCGAGCCCCTGGGACAGCCACCGTTCAACGCCCCGCGTGGGCACGCTGATGATCTCTGTGGCGAACGGGTCAGGCAGCGGAGTACTAAGTAAATCCCCGAGAGCGGTGACCAATCGGTCGGCACGCTCGGCGCGATGCAAGTAGAGCGTCATGGTCGCGGACAACACTAAAGCGAGTCACTGACAGCAGGAGGGCGTTTGCTCAGACGCTTAGTAAATCGATCCCTCTGAGGACAGATTGGAGTTCGCAGAATCGCCCCTGGGGCCAGCGCAACACTCACCTGCATCAAGATCAATCAACGCCCAGCCGCGGGATAAAAAGTGGTTACGTACAAGCACGGGTTTGCGCCGAATCCGTGTGGCTCCTGACCACTTCGGCAAGAAACGGGCCATTCGGCAGTCACCATTGGGGACATGCCCTTCATGATCATCCGAGCCGAGCCGGAGGACTGGGAGCTCTGTCGCGGCATCCGGCTGCGCTCGCTCCGTGAGGAGCCCCAGGCGTACGCCGCCGACTACGAGACCGAAGGCCGCTACCAGCCTGACCTGTGGCGAGAGCGACTGGCTACCGCAGTCACCTATCTGGCGTTCGATGATGATCATGATCTGGTGGGCATAGCGACCGGCGTATGGACGCGGGATGGCGACACGCACGTCGTCGGGATGTATGTCGCACCGGAAGCACGTGGCCTGGGCTGCGCTCACCAGTTGCTCGACGCGATCGCCGATCTTGCCATCCGGCGCCACGGCAAGCGGCTGGTGCTGGAGGTGGCCGAGTCCAACGAGCGCGCCACCCGCTCCTACCACTCGTTCGGATTTGTCGAGACCGGTCGTCGGCGCCTGATGGATCGCGACCCCGGCATCACTGAAATCGAGTTGGCGTATCCGCTACCGGCTGAACAAGCAATCCGAGATCGTCGGTGAGGGCCCTTATGGTGTCCCTGTGCCTGAAGCCCTGACGCGACCGCCGTTGTCGCCCGACGCGCTGCTCGATGATCTCGACCCGGAGCAGCGACAGGTGGCGACCGCGCTCAGCGGGCCGGTTGCCGTCATCGCAGGAGCTGGCACAGGCAAGACCCGGGCGATCACCTATCGGATCGCGTACGGTGTCGCCAGCGGAGCGTACAACCCCACCTCGGTGCTGGCTGTGACCTTCACCACTCGCGCGGCGGGCGAGTTGCGCGGCCGGTTGCAACGATTGGGCGCACAGGGCGTCCAGGCCCGCACGTTCCACTCAGCTGCTCTGCGCCAGGCCCAGTACTTCTGGCCTCAGGTTTACGGCGGCGACCTGCCCCAAGTGCTGGGCAACAGGATGCCGCTGGTTGCCGAAGCTGCGAGCCGGCTGCGGGTCAAGATCGACACACCCGGCTTGCGTGACCTGGTCGCTGAAATCTCGTGGGCCAAGGTGAGCAACGTCAGCGCTGAGGACTATCCCCGGTTGGCTGGCGAGCACAATCGCCGCATCGCCTCCTACGACCCGGAGACCGTGTCTCGCATTTTTGCGGCGTACGAAAAGGCCAAGCGCGATCGCACCCGGATCGACTTCGAAGACATCCTGCTGTGCGCTGCCGCGCTGATGTCAGAACACCCACAGATCGCCGAGACGATCCGGCGGACCTACCGGCATTTGGTGGTTGATGAGTACCAAGACGTAAGCCCACTGCAGGAGGCGCTGCTCAACCTGTGGCGTGGTGAACGGGCTGAGTTGTGCGTAGTGGGTGATCCGGCGCAAACCATCCACTCTTTCGCGGGAGCCCAGGCCAGCTACCTCACGGGATTCGGTCAACGCTTTCCGGACGCCACGGTGATCCGGCTCGTACGCGACTACCGCTCGACGCCCCAGGTTGTGCGATGCGCCAATTCGATCATGGCAGCAGCCGCCAGCGAGGAGCCAACGAGAGACGGCTTCAAGCCCGTCACACTTCAGGCACAGCAGCCTTCCGGACCAGACGTTGAATTCGTCGAGTCGACCGACGAGTCGGCTGAGGCTGCCGGAGTCGGCGACTGGCTGGCTCAACAAGCCGAGGCCGGCGTGGACTTTCGCAACATGGCCGTGCTGTTCCGCATCAACGCACAATCACCGTCCATCGAGCAGGCACTCGCCGATCGCAACATTCCCTATCTGGTGCGCGGAGGCGAGCGCTTCTATGAGCGGCCCGAGGTACGTCAGGCCCTGCTGACACTACGGACCAACGCGCGGACGATGGCCGGCGCTGAGCAGGGGAGCGCGGTGGAGCAGATGAAGGCGATTCTTCTCACCTTGGGCTGGACGCAGCAGCCGCCCGAAGGTGGCGGCGCACTGCGTGAACGTTGGGAGTCGCTGGCGGCGTTGCTGAGCGTGGCAGAGGACCTACAAGCCGAGGCAAATGCCACTGCTGAGCTCGCTCCGCGGCCCGAGGATGGTGAGCAAACCCTCACCCTGCAGGCTGTCTCAGCCGAGCTGGACCGTCGCGCCGAGGCGCAACACGTTCCAGTGGCGCAAGGCGTCGCGGTCTCGACATTGCATTCGGCAAAGGGCCTGGAATGGGACGCGGTGGCGTTGCTTGGCATCCATGAGGGCTCACTCCCATTCATCCTGGCCAGCTCTCCGGCGCAGATCACTGAGGAACGACGGCTGCTCTACGTCGGTGTGACACGTGCCCGGCGACTGCTGCGAATCTCCTGGTCCAGAACCCGCAACGGCAATGGGCAGACGCGTCCGCCCTCGCATTTCCTCCAGCCGGTGCTGCCCGATTCTCTGCGGGCACCAGCCAACCAGCCTCGCCCGCGGCGGGCCAGCCGGAAGTCAGCGCTCTCGCTGCACTGCCGCTCCTGCGGCCGATCGCTCGCGGAGGCCGCCGAACGCAAGATCGGTCGGCATCTCGACTGCCCGGCGACGTTCGACGAGAAGACGATGGCCTTACTCCGCGAGTGGCGTCGCCAGGAGGCGGCCGACCAGAAGCTGCCCGCGTACTGTGTCTTCACCGATGCCACGCTGATAGCCATCGCCGAGGCGCGACCCCGCAGTGCAAGGGATCTGGTTAAGGTGCAGGGCCTTGGTCCGACGAAGGCAGACAAGTACGGGGAACACCTGCTCGCGATCATTGCTGCCGAAGCGGACCGGACGAGATCATCTACGTGAAGGCGGCTTGCTTGGCGCGATCCGGAGCGAGCGGTAGCGAGCAACCGAACACCGTCCACGTTGGTAAAAAAATGTTTGCATGACTTTGCGATACTCCCCTAGGGTTTGACGAGGACCTTTTGCTCTGCCTGAGTACAAGGCCCCCCATCGCCAGCCTGGACGTGTGAGAGGAGGGGTTGGTGCATACCTTGCAGACCAGCGGCCCAATCACCGCTCGACTCAGCATGCCTGAATTCCAGCTGTCTTCGCGCGCGTTCATGCCTGCCACGCCAGCGGTTGCGCACATCTCGCCCCATGGCACGCTCCATGCTCACCGCATCCAGCCGATCACAAGCCGAATCAGCTGGCGCCGAAGGGGAGAGCTCTGCATGCAGGGTAGCGCTGCGACAGCCGACGTACAGGGCGGACGTGTCGCCGGATTCGGCGATTACGACGTCACCGATACCAAGTTCTCGACCCGTTTGGGACCACCCTCCTGTAGTCCGCCGGTGTAGACCACACCGCCGCCTCCAGGCCGTGACTCCCAGACATCCGGGACTCACGGCCTTCGTGTTTCCCGGCCAGATTCGAGGAGCCAGCAATGAGCTGGCACTTCATGATCAGAAAAGTAGGCCGACATGTATCACGCAGGAGGTGGCCCGATGGTCGTACCCCGGGGCATCGCCGAGCTGCCCTGTCGATTGGTGGATCCGGATCTGTTCTTCGCCGAGGCGCCTGCCGATGTCGAGGAGGCAAAGGCACTGTGCTTGGACTGCCCGGTTCGGGAGGCGTGCCTGGCTGGCGCGCTGAAGCGGCGTGAGCCGTGGGGCGTCTGGGGCGGAGAGTTGTTCATTGCCGGCGTCGTCGTGGCCCACAAGCGGCCGAGGGGTCGTCCCCGGAAGTACCCGGTCGCTGACCCGTTTGCTCCGGTGGCGAAGGACGAGGCAGCGGCATGACTCATGACGGGATGCGCCGAGCCAATAAAAATTACGGCGATTCTCCCGTACGGCGCAGCAGTGTGCCGATAGCATCATCGCGGCTTGCATCATCAACACGCGGCACAGCCTCGAGGCTCCCCTTCGGGTCGGCAGTGGAGTCCTGGCCTCCCCAGCCAAGCGCGTGCCCGCGACCCAGCCCCCACGCTGTGCCGCGCGCTGATGATGCAAGCCGCTTTTTACTGTTCGGCGTAGCCGGGAAGAAACTCTCGGAGCACCTCGCCGAACGCTGCTCGCGCGTTCAACTGAGAGAGGACAGCTAGCCCACCCAGCCAGACCCGGTGGATCAGCAGATAGCTGGGCGGCAAGTTCAGCTTCATTGCCACCCCGCCTGAGGCATGTGGATCACGCACGCGGATGAACTGCTCGCGCATCCAGTCACGATTGAACTGGAACTCCGGCACCGCGGCCGGCTCCACGAACGGGCTCAGATAGTTGAGGAGATCCTCAGCGTCGATGTCGGAGGCAACGAAGCCTTCCTGACGCAGCCCTTCGACTACCTGATGGGCGTCGCCTTTCTGGGCAATCCTCAAGATCCGGCCCATGGCTGGGGGAAGGCCGTCCGGCAGGCGCGCCACCAGCCCGAAGTCGACGATGCCGAGTCGGCCATCCTTCATGAGCTTGAAGTTTCCGGGGTGCGGGTCGGCATGCAGCAAACCGACCACGCTCGGCCCGGCGAAGAGGAACCGTACGTATTGCAAGGCGGCCGCATTGCGCTTCTTTTCGGAAAGATGTGCAGCTGAGGACAGTGGCGCACCTTCGACCCACTCACTCACCATCACCTTCGGGGTACTCGCCAGCACCTGTGGTACGCAGAACTCCTTGTTGCCCGCAAAGCCGACTGCTGCCTGCTGCTGGGAGGCCGCCTCGAGGGTGTAGTCGAGTTCCTCGCTGACCCGGGCGGTGAGCTCGTCCACCAGCGCGCTCACATCCATGCCCCCAGCAAGTGGGGCGAATACCTTGGAAAGCCGTCCGATTTGTCGCAAATCTGAGCGCAAGGCCTCATCGGCTCCCGGATACTGAACCTTGACCGCGACCGTACGCCCATCGGCCCAGGTCGCCTGGTGCACCTGACCGATGGAGGCCGCCGCTGCTGGCAGCGGGTCGAAATCGGTCAACGATTGGCGCCATCGTGGCCCGAGCTCCCGCGCCAGCACGGCGTGCACTCGTGATGTCGGCATGGGCGGTGCTGCGTCTTGCAGCCGGGCCAGATGGGCCCGGTACGGCGCCGCCACGTCCTCCGGTAGCACCGACTCGAAGAGGCTCAGCGCCTGGCCGAACTTCATGGCGCCGCCCTTGAGCTCCCCGAGTACCCGGAAGAGCTGCTCAGCCGCACGCTGCTGCAGCTGCTCACTCACTTCGTCGGCAGGTGTCCCGCCCAATCGTCTTCCGAGTCCGAGAGTTGCGCGGCCAGCAAAGCCGAGGGGTAGCGAGGCCAGTTTCGCCCCGCGGCGGAATGCGGAACGAGCCAGCGAATTGCCATCGCTGTCGGCCGCCAAATGCCGCTCGGCGCCGTTGGTCGGCTTGGCCGGCTGGTCGTTCATGGCCCCCATTCTGTCTGGCCGAGCCAACCGCAACCGCAACTGGGATGGGCTGCCCAGCTACGTAGTCGTGTCACGAAATCGGGCCAGCTGAGCTCCAGTGTCGCGCCGGCAGACTCTGGAAGCTCCCCGTGGAGATATGCCAGGGCCTGCGCCGCCGCAACTGACGACGCCCAAGCAGCAAGAGCTGGCGGCGACTCGATGCGCAGTCGCGAGAGTTGGCTGAGTACTACAGGCCACTGTGGATCGGCATCGCTGCGAGCTAGGTCGGCGCAGCTCAGGCACGAGGTCTGGCCGGCCAGGACCAGCGGCCCAACGCTGACCCCATTTCCCCAGCAGCGCACTACCAGATGTGGCTGGTCGATACGCAGCAGATGATCGGTGATCACTCGATCAAGCTCTGGGCGGTCACAGCTCACGATGGTGAGATCCAACGGGGCCGCCTCGGGTTTGGACCAATGACTCAGAGTGCAAACGGTGGTGCCCGACTCTGCGAGCGCTGAGCGCAGTGCCTCCGCCTGGGAGCTCAGCACTCCAGCGGACGGGTAGAGCGCCGGGTCGGGCGGCTCATTGTCGTAGACGTAGAGAGTGCCCAGGCCGGTGGCCACCAGCACCCGGGCGATTTGATAGCCCACCGGTCCAGCACCGACAAGCCGTACCTGCAACGACGCCAAGGCATCGGTGTATGGCGCGGCGCCACGCTCGGTCAGCAGGCCGGCCGCGGCGAGCGCGTCTAGTGCCCACGTCACCTGCGGCTTCGTAAGTCCCGCGGCTCGAGCCGAACGATGAACAGCGCTTGTGGACTGCGAGCCGTCCAGCAGAGCGAGCAGCGCGCCGAAGCCCTCGCCCCGGAAGACCAGTGCGGCGTGGGGATCAACGCCGACTTGGACCTCGTCTTCGGCACGTTGAAGGACTGGCGCGTACGGCACGAGCTTCGGATTCTCCAGCGGCGGATGCGCCTTTGATTTCGGTGTGCTCACCCAGCCAGTCTGTGGGCAGCACGCCAATGCGAACCCGCTATCCACAGCCGAAAAGGGCGGCTGGCCGGCGCGATACGCAGCGAGCAATCAAACAGGGCGCTGATTACCGTTGTACTGCATAGCGGAGCAGCACGTTATTGGATCCGTTGAAGCGGCGAGCATGAAGTAAAGCCAGGTCAACCGGAGCCTCGAAGATCGGCGTTCCATCCCCTAGTGCGGCAGGACTGATCATCAGGTGAAGCTCGTCAACGAGGCCCTGCGCGACCAGACCGTTCCACGTCCTTCGGCTGCCGAAGATGAGGATGTCCCCACCTCCGCGCTCTTTCTCCGCCGATAGCCAGTTCGCTGCGTCGGACGGTCCAATCACGCTGGTCACCTGGTGCCACGGGTTGTCAACGGGCACCGTGTAGGTGTCGCTGACAACCGCCTTGGGAAGGCTGTTGTAGATGCGGCTCAGCTCTCGGTTGTCGGCACTGAGTGCACGGTTGTCGGGATCAGCAGGGGCATCAGCGATGCTTGGCCAGTAGGAGCTAAACCCTTCGAACGAGGTTCGTCCCAGCAGGACAGTCCCCGCAGCTCGGATCCGCTCGAGGTTGTATGCGTCGAAAGCCTCGTCCATGTTCAGGACCATGACGTCGCCTTCGGGGGCTTCGTAGTAGCCGTCCAGGGACATGATGTTGCTGACGATGACCTGGCGCACGCCGGGCTCCTTTCCGGATGTAGATGAATGCTGTCACCGGTTCGGAGGGCACCTCATCTGATGCGAACGTGCATCAGGGACGGCCGCTGGCGACCGTCCCTGAGTGGTTGCTCTTTGCTGCTAGGCCCTGCCAAGGATCCGATTGAGGTTCGTACCGCACACCGGGCACTTGGCCTTTGCCATCCGGGTGCCCTTTTCGTTGACGTGTACCTCGCCGGAGGCCTCCCGCTTCGCCTTGCATTTCACGCAGTAGAACTCGCCGCTGTACGTCTCCGCCATGACTTCTCCTTGCTCGATGTTCGTCCGCATACTGCACACAGCTGCGGGACCTCGCGATGCGTCACTGACCGTTTACAGGCCAGCTGACCCCGGGCGACCGTCACCTCGACAAACGCCATACCGCTTGGACGCCCGTAACTCTACGCGAGCGAGCAGGGAGCGCTGGCGGACCATGCAAGAAAAAGGACGAAACCTCCAGGGACATCGGGATCGCTAGCCTTCCCCTGCGAGCGTGCCGACCATCTGGAGGTTTCGTGCTCGGAACGCTATAGGCACCAACGCGCCCCGTCAAACGGTTGTGGCAAAGCCACTTTCCACCGAATGTGGACAACGTGTGGAAACGATGTGCACTGCTGCCTACCGGTTTGTGGACCACACTCGTCATGCGCGGGAACCTACGCGTGAGCTGTGTGGAAACCTGTTGGAGCAGTGGTCTGCTCTACTTTGCCTAGCTATGTACAAGCCAGTCTCAAGCGATGCTTCAGGTTCCGAGGCGAGGTAGGTTGTCTCCTGCCGTCCAAGGCTCGAGCTCAATCGCTCGCAACCGTTGATGGCCAGTCGCGGCGGAAAGGGACATCGTGACGCAGCCACCGTTGCCGCTGCCCAAGCGAGGCGGGAAAGTCAAGAAAGGTCGCCGGCCGCAACGCGCGAACAGCAGTGAACCTCCGCAGTCGGCCGCGGTTCCCAGCCCCCGTGTCGAGGTTCGGCGCAGCAGCCGCCGTACCCGCACCGTGACCGCCTATCGGGAACGCGACACCATCGTCGTCTTGATTCCACAGCGCATGTCGAAGGCGGACGAGCAGACGTTCGTCCGGGACATGGTTGAGAAGGTCCTCGCCCGCGAGGCGCGGTCCTCCGCCCCGCGGGGTGATGAGGCTCTTACTTCCCGGGCGCGCGAGCTTGCAGCGGCCTATTTGGCACCGGCTCTCGACCAGGTGCCTGAGCCGATCGCTGTTTCATGGGTGACGAATCAGCAGCAGCGCTGGGGCTCCTGCACACCGAGTACCGGCCTCATCAGACTGTCTCACCGCCTGCAGCCGATGCCCGTGTGGGTCGTTGACTACGTGCTGCTTCACGAGCTGGTTCACCTCGTGGAGCCGACGCACTCCAATCGATTCTGGGGCCTGGTTGGCCGGTATCCCGCGGCGGAGAAAGCCAAGGGTTATTTGGAGGGATACCTCGCGGCCCAGGGTCGGGAGGCCGAGTCCCCCGATGTCGACTGAGCCCGCCGCTCGTCGCAGGGTGGCGGTCGTGCTGGCCCGCTATGACGCCTCACGCGCGGCGCCCGATGGCATTGATCCGGCCGCCTTCGCCGCAGCCTGCCTGCTTGACTCCTACGAGGTGGTTGCCGATCTGATCGGGGTCACATCAGGCATCGCCGGCCCACGGTCGGTGACCGAAATGCTCTGGCCCGGAGCTCTGCATCTAGCGACCGACATCTCAGTGCCCGCGATGGCGCGTCAGCTGAGTGAGGCGGCCGAGGAGCTTGTCGTACTGCCGGCGGACGTGCCGGACTTGCCCGGGCTTGTGCTGGCCAAGTTGTTCAAGGTCCTTCACCGGACAGACATCGCGATCGCGCCGGAACAAGCCGGAAGTGGCTGTGCCGCAATAGGAGTGTCGCTGCCGCTGGCCGACTGGATCCCTGAGGACGCGTTCGACCTTGACCACAACCCGTTCGCGCGGCTGAGCGCTATCGCCCCACGCCGCAGCCGATGCACACTCACCCCGACGTGGCACCGACTGCGGACGCCGGCGGACGTGGCGCGGCTCGACCCTGGTCTCGAGGGTTGGGAGGAGACGAGGACTCTGCTCGCAAGTCGGGCACTCGCAGGTGATTGATGGACACTCCGCCAGCTGCCTCGACTCACTGGGACGCTGGGGAAACTCTGGCCGATCGCTTTCGGGCACATGCCGCCGACGCCGAGCACCTCTACGGGTACGCCATCCGGGGCATGGCCGAAGATTGGGAGGCTGGCGGCCCTTCGCAGCTGCTCCAAGCTGATCCAAGTCGGTCGATCGGCGCACTTCCGCCAGTCGGCATGCGTCGGCTACCAGCCGAGTCGTACGCCAGCAGCCCGTACCAGCGCTCTGACGGAGTCGTCCACCTCCGGTAGTTGATCATGGGCGAACCAGCGGACGGCCAGCGACTCATCCCCAAAGTCTGGGCTGAGTAGCTGATGAGCGAGCACCAGATATTGCACATCGAGGTGGTAGGTCGGCCGTACGGTGCCACAGGGCACCTCATGCTTGGAAAGCAGCAGCGGACTTGGCTCAAGCGAGAGATCCTCCAGCCCGCTCTCTTCACGCGCCTCGCGCGCTGCGGCTGCCTCCAGGGTGGGATCGGTTGATTCGATGTGACCGCCCGTCTGCAGCCATCGTCCCAACCGCGCATGAAGTGTCAGCAGCACCACGCCCTCAGCAGCGGCACAGATCAGGGAGCTCGCTGTCAGATGGGCACCAATGCACGCTCGGGACCAGCCGTCGCTCTGTCTCGCAAGATGATCAAGATAGTGTCGCCGCAATCGATCTTGTTCGCGGTTCGGTGCCGCCCAGGTCTCCAAGGTCCGGCGACAGCTGAGCTCCAGACCATCCGTTGGCGACTCAGCTGCTCGGATTCTCGTCGCCCTCGTTGCTCTCGCCCTTGAGCAGCTCCTCAAGGGCAGTGTCGAAGTCCGCGTTTTGCTCGCCCTCGGAGTGGGTCTCGCCGGCGACAAAGCCCAGCGGATCGTCAAGATCGGCTGATGTGGGCACGAGGTCAGGATGGGACCAGACCGCGTCGCGGCCGTCCACCCCGCGGGCGTCGCGCAGCGCCGCCCACAAATTGGCAGCATCCCGCATGCGGCGCGGCCGCAACTCAAGCCCCACCAGCGTGGCGAACGTCTCCTCGGCCGGACCGCCCGTGGCGCGAGCCCGGCGCACAGCCTCGGCCAGGGCGACTGCAGACGGCATTCGCTGAGCGGTCGCCTGCGTGACGACCTCGTCCACCCAGCCCTCGACGAGCGCCAGCATGGTCTCGAGTCGCTCCAGAGTTGTCAGCTGCTCAGGCGTCTTTTGCGGCTCGAACAGCCCACCTTCGAGCGAGGACGTCAGCTCCTCAAGGTTGCTGGCATCGAGCTGGCCGACGGCCTGCTCCAAAGCCGAGGTGTCAATGCTGATGCCGCTCGCGTACTGCTCGACCAGAGTCAGCATCTGCGATCGCAGCCATCCTGCCGCGGCGAAGAGTCGCTGCCGAGCGCATTCCCGTAACGCCAGATAGAGGGTGACGTCTGCGCTCGACTGTTCCAGACCCTCTCCGAAAGCCTTGATGTTGGTCGGCAGCAGCGCCACGTGTCCCGGTTCACTCAGCGGTAGGCCGATATCGGTCGCACCGACCACCTCGGTCGCGAGATTGCCCAGGCCCTGGCCGAGCTGGAGTCCGAACATGCTCGCCCCCGAGGTGCGCAGCATGGGCCGCAGCATTTTTTCCATGCCCGCCATTCCTGGCAGGCCAGCAGCTTCCTCGGTGCTGCCAAAGCTCAGTGCGCCTTCCATGGCATCAGCAATGTGCAGGGCAACTGGCTCCACGAGCCGCCGCCAGACCGGCATGGTCTGCTCGATCCATTCTGCGCGGCTCCACGCAGCCACCGTCGTACTCACGCGCGGGAATCTGGTTGCCTCGTCAAGCCAAATCTCGGCGAGCGACACTGCTTCGGTGATGGCACGCTGCTGCGCCGCGTCAGGGCTTGGGTCTGGACCAAGTGAGGCGGCGGTCTTCCGCGCGGTGTCCTTGGTGACCTCCCAGTTCACGCCCGACCCGGCGTCGGTTGGACCGCCTGTGAACATCGAGCCTGCGCCGCCGAGCATCGCAAAGGCGCTCTGCAGCTGGGCCGCGAGGGCATTCATGTCACCGCCGGCAAGCGAGGAGAAGAAGGCCTCGAACGGGTTGCCGGGCTCTTCGCCACTCTGAGATCGGTCGTCGGGGCTCTTGCCTGACCCTCCCGATCCGCCCAAACGGTACGGCTCGGGCTGATTGTCTTGGGGTGGCGTCTTATCGTCCTCGGGTTGATCGGCCGAATCTGGTGTTCGATCCTCGGCCATGCTGACTCCTGACACGTTGCCGGACTTATTGGAGCTACTCGCGCAATGCCGACGCTCACAGCTCGGAATTTGTGGTTCATTCCACCGTACGCGGCCGGCTGTGTCTTCGCGCAGAAGCGACCCACTGATCGCTATTAGCGCAATGCAAATCCCTCGCTCCGGGTTGATTGCTCGCGGGTCGCGCTCGGCAGGCTGGGGGAGGTGGCGGCGCGTACTATGGTCGAGGCATGCCATCGAGGATCCGCCAGGTCGGCATCAGCGACTCGCCGCTTAGCGTCGACCAAGCGCTGAGCCTGGTTTCGGGCCCCGCGGTCGGTGGCATCGCGCTCTTCGTCGGGACAGTTCGCAACTCTGACCACGGAGCCGACGTTGTCTCGCTCGACTACACCCAGCACCCCAGCGCACTGAACGTGCTGACCAAGTGTGCGGAGGAAACCGCTGATCAGCACGATGTTCTCGGGATCGCGGTCGAGCATCGCGTGGGTCACCTGGAGATTGGCGACATTGCCGTGGTCGTGGCTGTCGGCGCAGTTCACCGCGGTGAGGCACTCGCGGCGTGCGCACATTTGATCAACACCCTCAAGGCGGAGGTACCGATCTGGAAGGAGCAGCACTTCGCGTCTGGGGGTTCGGAGTGGGTAGGACTGCCAAGCGACGAAGAGTCAGCCGCCGCGCCAGGCACCTTGCCCCTCCAGCCCGTTCGGTCGGGCGCCGGTTCGGATAGGCCGTGACCCGTCAGACCTGGACCGCATTCGTCTCGGCGCTAGCGTTCATCTGCTTGGCCGTGTTGCTCGTCGTCGTTCCGGTACCGTTTGTCAGCTGGAGCCCTGGCGGCACACGCGACACCCTGGGCAACGTGGGCAATGAGCCGATGATCAAGGTTCAGGGCGTCGACACCTATCCCACAACGGGCCGGCTGGACATGACGATCGTTGCGACCACTCCCGCTGATGCTCGGCTCAGCCTGCCGCAAGCCCTGCTGGCGTACTGGCTGCCGTATCGCGACGCGCTGCCGCGCGACGCCGTCTACGCGCCTGGCAAGTCAGCTGAGCAGGTGGAGAATGAGGACGCCGACATGATGGAGACAGCCCAAGATGACGCGGTGGTGGCTGCCTTGCGCGCCGATGGGCGGCCGGTCACCGAGATGCCGGCCATTTTCTCGGTGACGGTCGGAGGCCCTGCGCACAAGCTGTTGCTTCCCGGTGATCTGGTGGTGTCGGTCGACGGCATTCCCACTCCCGACGACGATGCGGTGCGCGAGCGGATCCGCGCCCACCAGGTGGGACAGAGGGTGAGGTTCGTGGTCGTCAGGGACAAGGTTCAGACCGACGTCACGGTGACGACAGTCGAGTCGACCGTCCAGTCGGACGTCCCTGTGGTGGGGATTACGCTGGCGACCGGGTATCGCTACGACCCGGAGATTTCCTTCGATCTGGGGCAGCAGATCGGCGGTCCGAGCGCTGGCTTGGTGTTCGCCCTGGCCATCTATGACAAGATCACCGACGGCTCCCTGCTGGCCGGCCAACATGTGGCCGGCACCGGAAAGATCACCCCCGATGGGGATGTCCAAGCCATTGGAGGCATTCAGGAGAAGATCTCCGCAGCCCAGAAGTCGGGCGCCACGGCCTTCTTCGTTCCCGCCAGCAATTGCCACGATCTCGACGGTGTGGGTACCACCATGAAGCTGATCAAGATCGGGACGCTCAGCGAGGCAATCAAGGCCGTCCAGGCTCTCAACAGCGGCGACACAGCCGTGCTTCCACACTGCTGATGAGCCATCATATCGACCCGGGAGACTTGGGATTTCGAGATGCCTGCGGAACACGCGCATACGCTGACGTGAGTCATGTGCAGACGCACAGCGGAACCGCTCGGACCAGCTGGGTCGTTGCTGAGACGACGAGTGATGTAGGAGCGGTTGAGGAGAGATGAGTGTGAGCAGTCTGCGGGTCGGCCGGCGACGGAGCGCCATCTTGCCGACGTTGGTCATTGTCGCGGTCCTGATCGTGGCCTTTGCGGTTTTCACCAGCGTGTGGACCGACCGGTTGTGGTATGGCTCCTTCGGCTACGCCTCGGTCTTCAGCAAGATGCTGCTGACCAGAATCGGCTTGTTCGTGGCTTTCGGGCTCATCATGGCTACCTGCGTCGTCGCCAACGCGGCCATCGCCTACCGGCTGCGGCCGCGATTGGGAGCGCAAGTACCGACCAGCCCGCTGCTGGAGCGCTATCGCGAAATGCTGGAATCCAGGTTCGTCTGGGTGCTGGTCGCCCTAGGCGCCATCGTCGGTCTGTTTGGTGGCGGTGCGGCCAGCGGTCGCGCGTTGGACTACCTGGCCTGGCGGAACTCGACCCCCTTCAACATCTCTGACCCGCGCTTCGGCCTCGATGTTGGGTTTTTTGTTTTCTCCTATCCATGGTGGCGGTTCGTCCTGTCGTTCATCTTCGCGGTCCTGGTCTTCAGTGCGATCGTGGCCGCCATCGTCCACTACACGATGGGTGGCTTGCGGTTCAGCGGCCCACGCCGGGGCGGCAGCAGGGCAACCCAAGCTCACCTCTCGATCTTGGTGGGTCTCGCCGTTTTGGTGAAAGGCTTTAGCTACTGGCTCGACCAGTACCAGCTGGCGATCGAACGCTCCAACCGGCTGTTCACAGGCATCTCCTACACCGCAGACAATGCGACGGTGACCGCCAAGATGATCTTGGCCATAATCGCGGGAATCTGTGCGCTGCTGTTCTTCGCCAACGCTGCGCTGCGCCGCTGGATGGTGCCGACCATCGGGCTGGTCTTGTTGCTGCTGTCGGCAATCGTGCTTGGGCTCGTCTATCCAGGGGCGGTGCAGTACTTCAGCGTCCGACCCGACGAGCCGGACAAGGAACGTAGCTACATCAGGGCCAACATCGAGGCGACGCGTGCGGCGTACGCCGTGGACAAGGTGGAGATCACCGACTACTCGGCAAAGACGGCGGCCACCGCCGGTCAGCTGCGGAGTGACGCGGAGGCATTGCCCGGCATCCGTCTGATCGACCCGAACGTCGTCAGTCCGACGTTCGAGCAGCTCCAGCAGGTGCGTGGCTACTACGCGTTCCCCAAGAACCTCGACGTGGACCGCTACACCATCACCGGCAGGGAGACCGACGCCGTAGTAGCTGTCCGAGAAATGGACCTGAGTGGCGTCGAGGACAACTGGAACAACCGGAAGACCGTATTCACCCACGGCTACGGCCTCGTCGCCGCGTACGGCAACCGGCGGCAACCCGGTGGTGAACCGGAGTGGATTGCCAAGGACATCCCGCCGACAGGGCAGATCGAGGAGCACGAGCCGCGCATCTACTTCGGGGAACTGCAGGGCCAGCGGCCAGACCAGTACTCGATCGTCGGCGCACCCGCAGGAACGCCACCGATTGAGCTGGATACGCCGGGCGGCGGCGAGGGCGGAAACCCGAAGACCTACACCTACACCGGCAAGGGTGGGGTCAACATCGGCAGCATGTGGAATCGACTGCTCTACGCCGCCAAGTTTGCCGACGTCAATATCCTGCTCTCGGATCGTGTCCACCCGCAATCCAAGATCATCTACGACCGCACGCCGCGGCAGCTGGTGCAAGGCGCCGCACCGTGGCTGAAGGTCGACGGCGACACGTACCCAGCGGTCGTGGAGGGCCGGATCGTGTGGATCGTTGACGGCTACACGACCTCGAACACCTATCCGAACAGCGAGCGCGTGAATCTCAACGAGGTCACCTCCGACGCGCAGACAAGCGCCGGCGGGACCGTGGTGGCCCAACCGCAGGACGACATCAACTACATGCGCAACTCGGTCAAGGCAGTCGTCGATGCCTACGACGGCAGCGTCAAGCTGTACGCCTGGGACGACACCGATCCGGTGTTGAAAAGCTGGTCCAAGGCGTTTCCGAATGTCGTGCAGCCGAAGTCAGCGATCTCACAAGACCTGCTGGACCACCTGCGCTACCCGCAAGACTTCTTCAAGGTGCAGCGTCAGATCTTGGCCCGCTACCACATGACGAACCCCGACAACTGGTATCAGCGGTCGAGCTTGTGGGACGTACCTAACGACCCGGTGGCCGGCGCCTCGACCCAGACCAAGGAGCCACCCTTCTACCTGTCAGTGAAATGGCCCGGCGATGACAACGCGATCTTCTCCCTGACCAGCTCGTATGTACCGTTCAAGCGCTCCAACCTGGCCTCCTACATGGCCGTGAACGCCGACGCCAGCAACCCTGAGTATGGGCGGATGCGCATCCTGCAGATGTCGGACACCACCCAGATCGACGGGCCGGGGCAGTCGTTCAACGCCATGACGACGAATGAGACTGTGGCCGACCGGCTGCGTCCGTTCCTGAACCAGGGCTCGTCCACTGCGACCTTCGGCAATCTGCTGACGCTGCCGGTCGGCGGCGGCCTGCTCTACGTGACGCCCGTCTACACCCAGCGGCAGGGGAGCACCGGCTCATATCCGGCGCTGCGTTTTGTGATCGTTCGGTTCGGTCAGTCGGTCGGGATCGGGGACACGTTGCAGCAAGCGCTGGATCAGGTGTTCCAGGGAAGCTCCGGCGGAAGTACCGGGGAAGGCGGCAGTGCCGATGGGAGTAAGCCGACGGGCAAGGCTGACAATCCGGCCGCAACCAAGGCGCTCGATGATGCGCAGGCAGCCTTCGAGGCTGCGGACAAGGCACTGACGGCGGGCGATCTTGCGACGTACCAGAAGAGGATCCAGGAAGCCAACGCTGCGGTGAAGCGGGCGCTGCGCGCGCTCGGTCGCTGATCTTGCTTCGCATGACTGTCGGCGCGGAGGCCAGCGGACCCGGTCGGTGGGGACTACAGCTGGGTCTCTTCGAAGTCTGGCGTTCTGACTTCGAGATCGGGAAAGCCGGTGGCGCGCAGCGGGTCGGCCAGACGCTCGGCATCCCCGACCACCACGAGGGTGAGCTCATCCGGATTGACGACCGAGCGGTATGCCTCGGTGGCGGCGTCCGGAGTTACCGAACGCAGCAGCGCGAGGCTGCGGTCGACGTAGTCTTCGGGAAGTTCGGCGAGAATCTGGGTTGCGGCCTGATCAGCGACCCCGTCAGCGGTGGCATAGCGCAGCGGGGAGACGCCGGTGAAGTACGCGACGGCATCGTCGACCTCCTGGCTTGTGAACGGCGCCTGGTCAACGGTGATCAGCTCGCGGGTAATGGCCAGGGCGTCGGCCACGACCTCGGTTCGGAAGGAGCCCTGGACAGCGAACGAACCGCCTGTTCGCAGCGGGCCGAAGTTCATCCGTACGCCGTAGGTGTAGCCCTTCTCCTCCCGAAGTATCGCGTTCAGCCGTGACAGGAACGCGCCGCCCATCGCATAGGACGCGACACTGATCGCGGACCACCGAGGATCCAGCCGGTCGATGCCGAAGCCTCCGAGCCGGACATCTGCTTGGACTGCGCCAGGCCGGTCGATGAGTACCATTCGTCGAATCCCCGCAGCCGGTTCCTCGGCGACGACCCGTCGCTGGTCGTCGTTGCGCCAGGATCCGAGGGAGCGCTCGGCTCCCGCGATCGGGTCTTCGGCGAAGTCACCAGCCAGGATCAGCGTCGTCCCGGCCGGTCCGAAATGATCATGATGGAAGGCGCCGACTGCTTGGGGGCTCACCTGGCGTACCGTCGCCGGTTCCCCACCGTTCATCCGTGCGGCTCGCCTGGTCTCCTCGAATATCGCAGCCCGGAAGGCAATGCTTGCAATTTGGGAAGAGTTGGCCTGGGCTTGTTCGATCTCGGCAAGTCTGAGCTGCACATGGCGGTTGACATCGCGGTCGGCGAGCGACGGCTCGGTCACGGCCTCGGCA
>Ga0307286_10000051_pt1 | contig 26679 bp, 24 predicted proteins | sample ER_DNA_140_FD_194478 | JGI IMG/M metagenome (GOLD analysis project Ga0307286, IMG submission 194478) | Bulk soil microbial communities from the East River watershed near Crested Butte, Colorado, United States - ER_DNA_140 | ecosystem: Environmental > Terrestrial > Soil > Floodplain | place... | reverse complement strand
GCCGACAGCGCGGGTGCGGACTGTCAACGGTGGTTGGTTACTCGTTCATGCGACTCATTTGCATGGCTCGGTGGATGATGACATCGCGGTGGTCATTGAGCCCGCCCATCCAAGCAGCACCGCACCATTGGTCCTCAGCTCGCTCGGACTGACGCGTCGGGAATCCGAAGTCGCTCTGCTGGTGCTGCGAGGGGCATCGACCAAGGCAATCGGCGCAGAGCTGCACCTCTCCGTGTACCACAGTCAAAGATCATCTGAAGTCGATCTTCGACAAGACCGGGGTACGCAGTCGGCGTGATCTTGTGGCCCAGGTCCTAACGGGCCGTGTCTGAGGCCTGACTACGAAGCGGCAGCGACTTTTTCTGGTTCGCCGATCATGCTGCGCAGCTTGAGCAACAATCGCGAGAGCAGCCTCGAGACCTGCATCTGGCTGATACCGAGCTCGTCGGCGATGTCGGATTGCGAACGTTGCTCGAAGAACCGCAGCCAGATCAGCCGGCGTTCGGATTCTTCCAGTCGTGCCACGGCGCGATCGATGATCAACCGTGTCTCCATCCGATCTCTGTCATCGTCGCTCTCGCTCGAGAAAAAGCAGACTCCTCGGGACATGGCAGTGTCGATCGACAAGGCGCTATAGCCCTCGCTCGCCATGCGGGCCTGCTGCACGGCATCCACGGGTGCGCCCAACTCATCTGCGAGATCTTGGGTGCACGGCAGGCTGCCCATCTCCTGAACCAGCGATGGCCACCGACGCCAGATACTCGCGGCGAGCTCCTGAGTCGGGCGTGGCGGGCGGACGGTCCAGCCATGATCACGAAAGTGTCGCTTGAGCACTCCGCTGATGGTGGGTTCCGCAAACCCGACAAATGAACCTTGATGGGGATCGAAGCGTAGGCATGCCTCGACGAGCCCGGTGCGGGCAACCTGGACGAGATCGTCGTCATCCACGCCGCGGTGCCGGAACTGTCGGGCCAGCTTGTCCGCCAGCCAGAGATGTGACGTGATGACCTCATCGAGGAGCTGTTGCCGCCGGAGGGGCCCAGCTGTCTCGGCTTCCAGGAGCAACGCGCGGGTACGTTCGGCCAGCTCCTCACGCGCCGAACGCGGCCGGGTAGGAACGACAGGCTGATTAGGGACGTCACGCCGATTCGGCATGGGAGGCCGATTGGGGATGACAGACCGATTGGGGATGACGGTGAGAAGGGAGTTCGCCATGAGCGCGCCACCCTTTCGTTATGAAAGATTGGTTGTGGCGCGCTTCTCGGCCACGTCTTGAACTAAACCACGGGCGCTATCGAGGATCAACCCTTGCCACGCGTCTATCGAGAAAATCGCGAAAAGACCCTCTGGGCACCGCAACTGTTGCGCAACTTTCTATCCAGTACGCAATATCTCGTGCGGCGACACTAGGCCGTAATGACCTCCCGGGCCAGCGCGGCTGGCATGTAGTCATAACGCACGAATGACCGCTTGAAGGTGCCGGTGCCGTGGGACACCGAACGCAGATCAATGGGGTACCGGGACAGCTCATGTGCCGGCACCTCGGCGTGAATAACCGCGTAACCCGCTAGGTCCTGGGCGGTCTCCGTGCCGTGTACCTGACCGCGGCGCCCGCGAAGATCCGCCAACACGGCGCCAACCGAATCATCGGCGACCGTGATCTCCACCTTGTCGATCGGTTCCAGGAGCGCAACGGTCGATTCGTTCGCCGCGTCACGCAGTGCCATGGCCCCTGCCGTCTGAAACGCCATGTCTGAGGAGTCGACCGAGTGCGCCTTGCCGTCGACCAACGTCACGCGGAGATCAACCAGGGGATAGCCGGCAAGTACGCCCTTGGGCAGCTGACTGCGGATTCCCTTCTCGACCGAGGGGATGAACTGCCGAGGTACCGCTCCGCCGACCACACGCTCGGTGAACTCAAAGCCAGCGCCGCGTGCCAGCGGCTCGATCTCCATCATGCAGACCGCGTACTGACCATGTCCGCCGGACTGTTTGACCAGCCGGCCCTGTGCCGTGATGGGACGGATGAAGGTCTCGCGGAGCGAAGTACGCACCGGCTCGACATCAACCTGGATATGCCAGGACTCCCGCAACGCTGTCAAAAGCTTGTCAACATGTGCCGGGCCCATCGCCCAGATCACGAGCTGATGGGTCTCGGCATTGTGCTCCAACCGCATCGTGACGTCCTCGGCGACTAGCCGTTGCAGCGCCGACCCCAGCTTCTCATCATCACCACGAGAGCTGACGTGTACCGCAACCGGGAGCAGCGGCTCGGGCAGCAGCCACGGTTCGACCAGTGCAGGTTGGGCCTTGCTCGACAACGTGTCGGAGGTTTCCGCAGCCGCAAGCTTCGACACCAGAACAAGATCACCAGCGATCGCGTACGGCTTCGGCCTCGCCTCCTCGGCCAGCGGTGCGGAGAGCGGACCAACTCGATCATCGCTGTCGTGGTTGGGATGGGCGTCGACATGATGGGAGGCAAACTGCTGGAGGTGCCCGGACACATGCAGCGGAGTGTCCGGACTGAGTGTTCCGGAGAAGACCCGGACCAGGGAGAGCCGGCCGACAAACGGGTCACTGGTCGTTCGTACCACTTCAGCGACCAACGGACCGTCTGGGTCGCAACTCACCGGGCCGAAGGTGATTCCGCTTGGCTTGTACACCGTTGGCAGTGGCGAGGAGGCCGGCGACGGGAAGCCCTGCTCGAACAACTCGTAAAGCCCTTCGATGCCCATCCCGGTCGGTGCGTGCGCCGGAATGATGGGGAAGAACCGCGCCGTACCGACCGCTGTGCGCAAGTCGGGCATGACGATGTCGAGCTCGATCTGTTCGCCACTGAGATGCCGATCCAGCAGAGTCTCGTCCTCGGACTCTTCAATGATCGATTCGATCAAGGGATCCCAGTACTCCTCGATCATCCCAGCCTCGGTTTCATCAGGCTCCCGCCTGACCGGCTCCCCACTGCGATAGTCAGTGACGCTGCGACGCAGCAGGTTGATCGCACCGACCACGTGGCCGTCCTCGATCAGCGGTACGCCGAGCGGTTGCACGTCGCCGAAGACCCGGCGGCATCGCGCGACGGCTTCCTCGTAGTCGGCGCGGGACTGCTCGAGCTTGGTCACCGCGATTGCGCGCGGCATGTTCGTCGACTCGCACTCGCGCCACAACATCCGGGTGGCATCGTCGATCTCGTCGCTGGCCGAGACCACGAACAGCACTGCATCGGCGGCGCGCAGTCCGGCGCGCACCTCGCCGACAAAGTCGGGGTTGCCGGGTGTGTCCAGGAGATTGATCACGACATCGCCGCTGGCAATGGAGGCGGCAGCGAGTGCCTGCGTCGGCGCCGGCTCACCGCGCACATGCCGAGCCGGCGTACGCGCCGCGATCAAACCCTCGAACAGCGTGCTCTTGCCGGCGCCCGCCGGCCCGACGAGCACCACGTTGCGGATCAGTTCCGGCGATTGCGGACCGTGTTGCCGGCCCGAATCGGCTCCGTTGCCCATGCCTCACCCTTTCCAGTACGCCGCTGCGCAAGCCAACGCCCGTGGAGAGCCAAGCCGCTTCCGCTAACTCGCCACGCGCGCGTTCCAGCAACCCTACGATGCAACCGTGAGTGAAATCGACCCGATGGACCTCGCAACTCCAGCGCAGGACCAGCGAAAGTCGGTTGGCCGCCTCACCCGCCTCATCGCGCGAAGCTTGTCCATGGTCTGGCAGTCTGCGCGGGCACCATTCGCGGCGCTCATTGGGCTGCAAATTCTCAATGCCGTCGCTTTGTTGTTCCAGATCGTTGCCATTGAACTGGCCTTGACTGCCGTCTTGGAGATCTCCGGCAGCGGCGGGAACTTTTGGAGTCTCGCGCAGCCAGTCCTGCTGCTCGCCGGGCTCACTGCGGCGACCGCGGTCATTGCCTCGGTGCAGGTCGGGCTGGGCCGCTACACCGCCGAGCTGGTCGCTGCGATCATGTGGCAGCGCGTCTTGCGGGTAGCAACCCGTGTCGATCTTCGCAAGTTCGAATCAGCTCGGTTCTACGATCGCCTGCAGCGGGTTCAGGCGAGCGCCATGACGCGCCCCTACCAGATCACCTACGGGTTGGTGGCAACTATCGGGGCTGCCACGGCGAGCGCCGGACTGGTGGTCGCCATTGTGCTGCTGCATCCCGCATTGCTGCCATTGCTGATCATTGGCGGTGTACCAGTGTTGATCACCAGTCGTCGGCAGAGCCAGCTGGAGTTTGATTTCCTGGCTCGGCAGTCGCAATCGATGCGACTGCGGAACTACCTGACCTGGGTGCAAACAGGCCGAGACGAGGCCAAGGAAGTGCGGGCGTTCGGGCTGGCGCGGAACTTCGGCACGCGCTTGAACCTCTTGTACACCGAATACCTTCGTGATCTTGCGCAACATCTCTGGCACCGGTCCAGGCTGGGTGCCATCGGTAGCTTCGGCTCAGCCGTGCTGCTGGCGCTGACCCTGCTAGTGCTGGTGTGGTTGATCTTCATCGGTCGGCTCAGCATCGCGGAGGCCGCTGCCGCGCTCGTTGCTATCCGTATTCTCGCTGGTCAGGTGCACTCCGGCTTCACCGGTGTCCAAGCGATCTTCGAATCTGGATCGTTCATCGATGATCTGGACGGTTTCCTCACCTTGGCACCGGCTGCGGAGGGCGGCACCCGCGAGATCGCACCGCCGACGGAGTTTCATCGCATCCGGGCCGATTCGGTGAGCTTCTCCTACCCCGGCCGTAGCCAGCTCGCTCTGCAGGCCGCCGACATCGAGATCAACCGTGGCGAGGTCGTGGCGCTGGTCGGTGAGAACGGTTCAGGCAAGACCACGCTGGCGAAGGTGATCGCTGGGCTGTACGAGCCTGGCAGCGGTGCAGTGCGGTGGGATGGTATCGACGTACGCAGCTTCCGGCCTGAGCTGTTCCGCGAGCGCGTTGCGATCATCTTCCAGGACTTTGTCCGCTACGCGCTGACCGCCGAGGAGAACATCGCGATCGCCAGACCGGACGAGGAGATTGATCATGCAGCGATCCGCGAGGCGGCCAACGTCGCGGACGCCGACACGTTCCTCGCTGCACTCCCGGCCGGTTATCAGACTCCGCTGTCCCGGCGCTTTGCCGGCGGACACGAGCTCTCCGGCGGGCAGTGGCAGAAGGTGGCGATCGCTCGCGCGTTCTATCGCAGCGCCCCGCTGTTGATCATCGATGAACCGACCGCAGCCCTGGATGCCCGGGCAGAATACGAGTTGTTCTCCTCGTTGCACGAGGTACTGCGGGGGCGCAGCGCCTTGATCATTTCGCATCGGTTCTCCACGGTTCGTACCGCTGACCGGATCTATGTTCTCGATCATGGACGGGTGGTCGAGCACGGCACTCATGACGACTTGGTGGCCCTTGGTGGTCAGTACGCGGAGCTGTTCCATCTGCAGGCCTCGGCGTACTCGGTCGACCACGTGATGGATTAGCTGTCACATCAGGCGGGAAAGCCTCGGATCCTCGAAGTCGTAAAGTTGACTCGACGGCTGCCCGGAGGAGTCCGTGATGTCGCAATACTTTCCTGGCCAAGCCGGATCGCCTCCTGGCGATCTGTCGTATTTGATTCAGGGCACTCGGGGTCAAGTCAACACGTACTTGATCAAGGCCCGCGCACGACAGCGGCGCATGCTCACCCTGGCCGTATTGGCTGGTGCACTGGCGACACTCTTTGCTGGCGCACCAGCTGTTGGTGGTAAGGCGCTCTCCGACTCGCTGGGCGCAACATTCGGTCTCTCATCGCCGGTATGGCAGCTGCTGTGCACCGTCGCCGCCCTCTGTTCGCTGGCGGCCGCCGTTTCTACTCAGTTGCTGAAATCTCAGAATATTGAGGAGCACGTTTCCAAGGCCGAAGGCGTCAGAGCAAGGTTGGAAATTCTGGAGGTGGGACGGGTCACCGGAACGCTGACACCTGAGCAGGTAGCGGCCGAGTACACCGCTTGTGTTGCACTCGTCTCATTCATTTGACTCGCGCCAATAGGCGGGTGAGCTCCCGAGCCAAACCGCGTAGCGGGAACTCACGGATCGGGAAACAAACCTCCCGCCGCCGGTGTTCACGGAGTAGATCGCCGCATCAGGTAACTGGCGACTTGTCAGCGTCCCAGCAAGCTATAGCCAGCTGAGGCGCTGACAAGTCCGCAGCTGAAGGAGGTATAGATGATCATGACCCGATCAGATTCCTTGCTACCGCTAGCCGAGGTCACCGACCGGCTCCGGGTCAGCGGGCACGGATACGCAGGCGTCCGCAGCATCCCGCTTGACAAGATCATCGGCTCAGTCGATCGGGCGTCGGAATTCCACCGCGACTTCCATCCGCAGCGCCGCGACTCCGAGGCACGGATGCGCAAACTCGAAGCTGCCTTCCCCGATGGCGACTATCCAGCAATATCTGTCTTCGAGGTAGGCGGCGCCTACTTCGTCTCCGACGGCCACCATCGGGTCGCACTCGCCCACCAGCGCGGCCAGGAATTCATCGAGGCGGAGGTCGTGCATCTGGCGACCAACTATCGCTTGTCGCCGGACGTCGACATCCCACAGCTGGTGCATACCGAACTGCGTCGGATGGTCATGGAGGAAAGCGGCCTCCAGCTGGTGCGGCCCGACCTTGACATCTCGTTCTCCAATCCTGCTGGATATCTCGAGCTGCTCGAGACGATCAAGGCGCATGGCTGGGAACTCGCCAGGTGTCTCGGGCGACTGCCCAGTCCTGAAGAGCTCGGGACGAGCTGGCTCGCCGAGGTCTATCAGCCGGGCTTGCGAGCGCTGCATGAGGCAGGGTTGAGCTGCCCGCACGAGGATGCCACCGAGGCAGACAGCTTCCTCTGGCTCTATCAGCGGCGCCGGGCGCTATGGATGCGAGGCGCGCGCGCCACTTACCGCGATGCTGTGTACGACATTCGTCACGCGCGCAAGCTGTCGCGACGGGAGCGTCGTGCGCTACGACAGGCAGCGGCTGGACTCGAGACAGTGCGTACTCCGGACTTAGTCAGCTCCTAATGCGCCCTGAGCCTATCGAAGGGCAGCCTAGTGGCCGGCTTCGACAAGCTCAGCCCGCAGTCAACCTCAGCACTTGCGGTCGAGGCCAGGCGAGGGCCTACGGTTGACGGCATGGCTGCCTTTCCCGGCCGACGGCCGCAGACCTTGCTCGAACTCGATCTGAGTGAGCCTCTGTTCTCTCCCGAGGCTGACGATCCAATCGCCCGATTCCGAGCCCGCGGCCGACGGCTGCTCCGCCCGACGCTTCGCGCGCTGCACGATGCGGCCGAGGACCGGCACGTCGTCGGATTGATCGCCAAGGTGGGGGGAACCTGGCCGTGGGCGGAGATGCAGGAGCTGCGATTGGGAGTCAAGGCCTTCGTTGCGACCGGCAAGCCGGCGCTGGCGTGGACGGAGAGCTTTGCCGAGGGCTCGCGGAACATGGCCTCCTACGTCTTGGCGACGGCGTTCGGCGAGGTATGGCTGCAGCCGGGTGGTGAGATCGGGCTGCTCGGCGTAGGCATCGAGACAACATTCGTACGCGGAGCGCTCAACCGGCTCGGCATTGAGCCGCAGTTCGAACAGCGGCACGAGTACAAGAATGCAGCCGACGTCTTGCTGCGCACCGAGTTCACCGAAGCGCATCGCGAGGCACTCGAGCGGCTCGCCGAGTCGGTTTACAACGAGGCTGTTGAGACCATCGCAGCTGACCGCAAACTGCCCCATGAGCGAGTTCGTGAGTTGATCGACACGGGGCCACGTACGGCTTCGGAGGCTCTCGCCGCGGGCCTGGTTGACAGGCTCGGCTACCGGGATCAGGCATACGAGGCGATGCGCGCTCGAACCGGTGGCAAGCCTGAGCTGTTGTTCGCCGATCGATGGCGCCCCCGCCGCAAGATCGCACTGCCGCCACACCGCCGCAGTCACGTTGCCCTCGTCGAAGTCCGCGGGGCTATAGCGACCGGCCGGTCCCGACGTGGTGCTTTCGGCCGCCAGGCCGGCAGTGACACCGTCTCGGCACAGCTGCGGGCGGCACACGACAACGACCGGGCGCGGGCGGTGGTCTTGCGAATCGACTCACCCGGAGGCTCGGCTGTGGCGTCGGACGTCATCTGGCGCGAAGTCTGCCGGCTGAGCGAATCGGGCAAGCCGGTCGTTGTCTCCATGGGAGACCTTGCCGCCTCGGGTGGCTACTACATTGCATGCCCCGCGGCGGTGATCGTCGCGCTGCCGTCGACACTGACCGGCTCGATTGGCGTTCTGGGCGGCAAGCTGGTTACCGACAATCTGCTCCACCGGCTCGGGGTGACGACGGGCAGCGTACAGCAGGGCGATCGGGCGTTGATGTACTCATCCCGGCGCGGGTTCAGCGAGGACGAACGAGCCCGCTTCGGATTGATGATAGATGCCATTTACGACGACTTTGTGGCCAAGGTCGCCGCCGGCCGCAGCCGGCCGGTGGCGGAGATCGAAACCGTGGCCCGCGGTCGGGTGTGGACGGGCCGGGATGCGGCCGAAGCAGGCTTGGTCGATGAGCTGGGCGGTCTTCGCCATGCCGTTCGCCTCGCCCGAGAGCGCGCCAATCTGCCCGACGATGCACCTGTGCTCGGTGCGATCCGGATATCCCCATGGGCGCGCTTGGGACGGGCCAAGAACAGCGAGGACCCGCGCACCTGGGCAACCACCGCAATGCCGCGTGCGGCGACAGTAGCGGGCTGGACCCGCGACTTAGCCGACCTGGCCGCAGCCCTCGGGCTGCCTGCCGATGCCACACTGCGGATGCCCGACATCTACCTGCGCTAATCGACCTTGGCGGCTCGTTGGTAACGCTCAGCGAGACGTACGAATGCATCTGCCAGTTCACGTGGCTCGATGATGTCGAAGTCGGTGTCGAGTAGTCCGATGTAGAGAGCCAGCTGATGCGGGGTATCCGAACCGACCTCGACGATGCAGCGGTCTGCTCCGTCGGTCGATACCGATACTGCCAACGGGAGAAGGGGCTGCACCTGATCGGCTGGCGCGTGGACCCGGATGCGTGCGCGATAGCGCCAGGTCGCCGTACCGGCCGAGCGTTGCACGTACGCGCTCGCCTCTTCATCGCTGAGCGTCCTCGGCTTGAAGCGAGGCCCGGTAGAGAGCTTGGGTGTGATCCGGTCGACTCGGAATGTGCGCCAGTCGTCTCGCGCCACGTCCCAGGCCAGCAGATACCAACGGCGACCCCAGACGACCAGCCGCTCCGGCTCGGCAGTCCGTACGGTCTGGTTGCCGTGATGGTCGACGTAGTCGAACCGCAAGCGCTCACTGCCTCGAATCGCGCCGGCGATCGCGCTCAACACCTCCGGATCCACAGTTGGGCCAGTTCCGACCACGCTCACGGTCGCGGCCCGCAGGGCGTCAATTCGATGCCGCAGGTGTGACGGCATGAGTTGCTCGAGCTTGATGAGTGCTCGTATCGAAGCCTGCTCGATGCCGGCAACGCCGGAGCCCGTGGCGGTCCGGAGCCCGACACTGACGGCGATGACCTCGTCGTCATCGAGCAGCAGTGGCGGCATGGTTGCTCCGCGACCGAGGCGGTATCCGCCGCCGACGCCGGGCGTCGCCTCGACCGGGTAGCCAATGTCGCGAAGCCGCTCGATGTCGGTTCTGATGGTCCGAGTGCTCACCTGGAGCCGGGACGCCAGCTCGCGTCCCGACCAATCGCGACGGGCTTGCAGCATCGCCAGCAACTGCAGCAATCGCGTAGAGGTTTGCCACACAATCGGAAGTTTGGCAGCAATCGAGGAACAAAGCCTTCCGCGATTGCTTCTAACGTTTCTGTCATGACCACAAACACCGCACCCCAACCCTTCAAGATCGAGATCGCCGACGCCGAGTTGGATGATCTATACCGGCGATTGGATGCAACACGGTGGCCCGATCCAGCGCCGGACACCAATACGGCCTTCTCCCGAGGTGTGCCCTTGCCTTACCTCCAGGAGCTCACCAACTACTGGCGGCACGACTACGACTGGCGCGCCCAGGAAGCCCGGCTCAACGAGATTCCGCAGTTCACCACCGACATCGACGGGCAGCGGATCCACTATCTGCACGTCCGCTCGACGGAAGCGGATGCCTTGCCCTTGTTGATCACGCACGGCTATCCGTCGTCAGTCGTCGAGTTTCTGGACATGGTCGGTCCGCTCTCCGATCCGCGATCGCACGGCGGCGATCCGCGCGACGCGTTCGACCTCGTCATCCCTTCGCTTCCCGGCTTTGGGTTCTCCACACCTGTCCGGCAGCCAGGCTGGGAAGTGGGCCGGACAACTGCCGCATTCGCCGAATTGATGGCTCGACTGGGCTCTGCCCGATACGGCGCCCACGGCGGGGACATCGGCGCCGGCGTAACCGGTCGGCTCGGAGCAACCGACGCTGCGCATGTGGTAGGCACGATCGTTGTCACCGACCCCGGCTCGCTTGGTATGGCAGGGGAGCAGTTTCCGATCCCGGATCACCTCACTGACGAGGAGCTTGCGCGAGTCGAGCAGGAGCGTACGACCTGGCGCGCCGAGCGAGGCTATCTCGACCTGCAGGGCCATCGACCAGAGACGATCGCGGCGGCCCTTACCGACTCACCGGTCGGCCAGCTTGCCTGGATTGTCGAAAAGTTTCAGACCTGGACCAACCCGGCGTCCAAGACTCCCGACGAAGCAGTGGATCGGGATCAGCTGCTGAGCAATGTAAGCATCTATTGGTTTACGCGCAGCGGCGCCACGGCTGCCCGCTTCCTGTCCGAGGCTGCTCACTCCAACCTCGACTGGGTCTCGCCGTCCGGCGTACCGAGCGGCTGGGTGGCGTTCAACAGCGAGCCGATCATGCGGCGGTTCATGGATCCGCAGCACCAGATGGCTTATTGGGCCGACCACAAAGAAGGCGGCCACTTCGCGGCCATGGAAGAGCCGGCGTTGCTGGTTGAGGATCTTCGAGCCTTCTTCCGGGAGTTGCGCTGATCAGAAAAGGCTTGGCTCACTCAGCGCGAGGTGCGGCGGGATAGGTGCCGCCTGCGTGTCGGGTATTCGCAGCATGGTGTCCTTGCGGTCCAAACCGTGCTTACGCAGCAGCACCGATGATCTTTCGCCCAGGTCAGCTGCGTAGCTGCGGTTGACGTAGGAGCCCTTGCGGTACAGCTCGGCGTACGCGTCGACAAGCTTCGGGTGGTATCTGAAGAGGTAGCGCATGAACCACTCACGCGCACCGGGACGCAGATGCAACGCGAACACCGTAGCTCCGGTAGCTCCCGCGGCGGCGATCTCACTGAGCGTCTTGTCCAGCTGCTCATCGCTGTCGGTAATCATCGGCAAGATCGGCGCGACCAGCACCTGACAGGGCAGACCGGCGTCGACGATGGCCCGTACCAGCTCGAGTCGAGCTCGCGGCGTCGGCGTACCGGGCTCTAGTGCAGCGTGGATGGCCTCATTGGTGAGCGCGATGGAGACGCCCATGCTGACCGGGACGACCGTGCTTGCGACGGTCAGCAGCGGTAGATCACGCCGCGCCGTGGTGCCTTTGGTCAAGATCGAAAACGGTGTTCCCGACCCGGCCAGGGCGGCGATGATGCCCGGCATCAAGCGGTAGCGGCCCTCGGCGCGCTGATAAGGATCGGTGTTGGTCCCGAGTGCCACCGGCTCGTGAGTCCAACTTGCCCGGCGTAGCTCGCGCGCCAGGATGTCGCCAATGTTGATCTTGACAATGATCTGCCGGTCGAAGTCGTCGCCAGCATCGAGATCGAGATAAGTGTGGGTATGTCTGGCGAAGCAGTAGACGCATCCGTGACTGCACCCGCGGTAGGGATTGACCGTCCAGTTGAAGGGGAGACCAGCTGCCTTCGGTACCCCGTTGAGCGCCGACTTCGCCAGCACCTCGTGGAAGGTGATCCCCGCAAACTCTGGCGTACGCACTGACCGCACGAGACTGTGCAGCTGGTCCAGCCCCGGTAGCGCTGCGGGGTCGCCGGCCTCGTTCGAAATCTCCTGTCCAGACCATCGCATTTGCATCTATTCAAACACATATTCTATTAGACGTCGAGCGGTATTCGCACCGTTCGATCTGTCTCGGAGGCGACGGAGACCACGGTCTGGCCCGCGTCCCAGAGCATGATCAGCAATGCCCGAAGTGCTGCTTGGTCCAGGTGGTCGACGATCAAGACCTGGCTGCCGAGAGTCGGGGCGTCAGCGATGTCGAACCGGGTGCCGGCCAATTCCCGCAGTGAGGCTGGACAAGGATCGTCCAACGTGATCATGTAACGCCCGAGCGTTGACGGCATGCTGACAAGTCTCGGCTCGAGGACGGACCCACGGCACACCCTTCAGCCAAGAGCACCCCGGGTAGGTCAGATCAGCCCCAGCTGACGAGCGACGGCGACCGCATCCTGGCGCGAGTTGACGCCGAGCTTGCGGTAGAGGTTTTTGTTGTACGCCTTGATGGTGTTCAGAGACAGATACAGCGCGGCACCGATTTCTCGCTGCGTCGCCGAACCGGGCAGCGTACGGAGAATGGCCAGTTCGCGATCGGTCAACTCCTCCATCAGCGCCCCGGAGCGCGCGGCTGCGTGGACGGCACGACGCCCTAGCCGGGTTTCTGCTTGTTCCAGTGCCGCAACCGCGTACGGCGGCACCGGTTCGTTGGCGACCACCTCCCGCGCCCGACTCAGCGCAGCCCGCGCCGCCCGCCGGTCACCGCAGCCGATCTCTGCGTCGGCAAGAAAAATCAAGCCCAGCACCTGAGTTAAAGCCCGTGCTGGCACCTGAACTGCATGCGCCAGCACTTCTCGTGCGTGGGCGACTTCGCCGCGTTGGTAGAGCTGACGACCCTCGACCACCCGCAGCAAAGCGACAAGCGGGCCGGCGGCGGGGCCCCAGTTCTGCTCGGCTTGGTCGGCCAGCGGCCTGGCTTCGCGCAAGAGCTCATCGAGCTCCGCGCTTCGGCTGAGCTGATTCAGTGCGATCCCGAGCAGCCCAGCAGTCTGCAGGTGGACCCCAGTTGACCAGTCCGCTCGGCCTCGACTCCGCCAGGCATCCTGCAGTATCTCGGCTGCCTCGCCGAACTGACCATCGCGGGCGAGCGCCGCGCCAAGAGCCAGGAGCGCGGTTTGAGGGTCTCGGTCGCCGGCCGCGCGCTCCAGCTCGACAGCCTGTCGCGTCAGCTTGACCGAGCGGTCGGTTTCGGCCTCTGACGTCCCAATCAGTCCGCGCATCATCAGCGCGCCGGCTCGGGCACTCGACCAGCCCCTGACCGACGTGCTGGGAGTGATCAGGTGATCGCAGCTGTCGAGCCAATGCGGGATCCCGTCGCGTCGGCCGCAGGCCTCGGCGGCGTACGCCATGACCAGCGCTAGCTGAGGGGTGACCGTGGAGTTTGGCAGGGCGTCCCCGAAGGCCAGGTACGTTGCTGCAAGCCCACGCTCGAAGAACCAGGACTCCGACGACTCCAGCAGCCGGGCGGCCGCTGCGTCGTCACCGGCCCGAAGCAGGTAGTGCGCTGCCTCATCGAGCAGGTCCTGATCAACGAACCAATCAGCGGCCCGGCGAAGCACCTGATGTGTCTCTGCGTCCTCGCGCCCGGCGCCGAGGACCGCCTCCCGCAACAAGGCTTCGCGGAAGAGGTGATGGCAGCGATACCACTCCCGACGTCGGTCCAGGGCGACGACGAACAGACTCTGCCGATCAAGCTGATCCAAGACAGCGGCCGAGTCGGTCATTCCTAGTGCGGCGTCGCACAGCCACCCAGAGAGCCGGTCGAGCGGTGCCGCGCGAACAAGGAGGTCGTACTGCTCGGCAGTGAGCTCTGGCATGACTTCGGCGGCGAAGTAGTCGATCATGTTCCGCTCGTCGTCGACCAGCTCCGCATGTCGCGTACCATCGGGCCGGCTCCGCAGGGCCAGGCCGGCGAGCTGGAGTCCGGCCGCCCAGCCCTCCGTCCGCCGCCGCGCGGCGACCATGTCGCTCTCGGCAAGATCAGGACCAGCAAGTGCGGTGAGCATGGCGGTCGACTCGGCCTGGTCGAAGCGAAGGTCCTCAGCGCGTACTTCGGTGAGCTCACCCCTGACCCGCAGTCGAGCCAGAGGCAGTGGCGGATCTTGCCGGCTTGCGACGAGCAGTCGCAATGTTGGGGGCAGATAGGAGACGAAGTACTCGACCTCCTCGTGCAGCTGGCTGCTGTTGATCATGTGGAAGTCGTCGAGGACCAGGACATGCGGCGCCGAGGCAGCAGCAAGCTCGTTCAGCAGCATCGGCACGGCGAGATCCAGGGGCCTGAGCCCGGGAGCCATTAGCGCCTCCAACACCGCAGCACTAACCCCGTCGCTTGCCGTGCGCAACGCGCCGATCAGATAACGCCAGAAACGTACGGGCTCGTCGTCCTCCTCGTCCAAAGAGAGCCAGGCGACCTTAGCGTCCGGCCCGAGGCTGGCCGCCCAGCTGCTCAGCAGTACCGTCTTTCCCCAACCCGCTGGCGCAACAACCACGGTGAGCCGACTGGTTGCGCTGGTCAGCCGTTCATTGAGCCGGTCTCGGCCCACTGCGCCATCGCGTACTCGCGGGATGACCTGCTTGACAGTCAGCAGCGGCGCGACCGGCCGATCTGAGGTCATGTCGTCTCCCACCCGGCGGCCCGCGCCGCGCCGGGAGCCATTCTCCCAGCCGGCGCCCGCGTCGCCGATATCTGCACCCCGGGTGTAATCACCGTCCGGGTGATGCGCTGGCACCCCGAGGCGCGCGAGCGTCGAGTTGATCAACCACGATGCCATCCCAGCTGTGGAAGGACCGACCCATGACGACCACCTCGGACGAGACGCAGAGCCCGGCGATCGAGGGGCAGGGTGCACGAAAGGTGAGCCGCCGGTCCGTCCTGACCTGGATCGGCATCGGGGCAGGGACAGCGGCCATTGCCGCGGGAACCAGCATTGGCGTACGGGCCGCATCGAATGGTGCGTTCACAGCCGGATTAGGTACGCCGTATGCGCTCTGGCGTGACTGGGCGGCGCTGTCCGGTGTCGAGCGTGTCGTCGCCGCCGGGGTGCTCGCCTGTAACCCGCACAACACCCAGCCCTGGCGTCTCGGCGTCAGCTCCGAGGTCATCCAGATTCGCTCCGACCCGTCCCGGCGGATGCCGATCAACGACGCCAGCGACCGCGAACACTTCGCCGGCCTTGGTTGCGCGATCGAGAACATGATGATCGCGGCGAGCGCTGCCGGGCTGGGTCCGTCGCTCGAGCTGCTGCCCGAGGGACAGGCGTCGGATCTGGTCGCCACGATCACTCTGCGCGGCTCCGGTGCGGGGTCGGCCGCGGATGCGGCGCTCGGCGACGCCATCCCGTTGCGGCACACCAATCGCGGGCCGTACACCGGCGAGCCGATCGGCTCCGACGTTCTGGCGGCACTCAGCTCGCAGACCTCCGAGGTCAATGGCACCGGATTGGTCTTGATCACCGACCCCGATCGCCGGGGCCGGCTGGGCGCGCTTTACGTGGCGGCGACCGAGGCCATCATCAGTGACACCGCCCAGTCGGAGGAGGCGTTTTCCTGGTTCCGCAACGACCGGGCGGAGATCGATCAGCACCGCGACGGACTCACCCTCGATGGTCAAGGTCTGGGCGAATTGACCCTGCTCGCGGCCAAGATCTTGCCCGCTCAATCGCGTACCGACGGCGACGCGTTCTGGCTGAAGGCAACCCGCGACGTGCATACCGCCACCGCCGCGGCGTACGGCGTGATCACGGTTGACGATGTCTTCGATCGGGCGGCACAAATCACTGGTGGCCGGTTGCTCGCCCGCCTGCATCTGGCTGCGACGTCCCTCGGACTTGGCTTCCATCACATGAATCAGATCACCGAGCGGATCGACCGTGATCGTTCGCTCGGCCAGCCCGATGCCTTCTCGGCGCGCTGGGCGGAGATCATTGGCCGCCCGGCCAGCACTGGCCTGGTGTCGTTCCGGATCGGTCGCGCCGTACGAGAAGCCGGACTGAGCCCGCGTCGCAACCTCACCGACATGGTCTCGGCGCCCTAGGGATCCGGATCAGGCAGCTCGTACTGCGAATTCGTCGGGAGCTTTGCTTGCCGATCTGTCGAGGGGACTTGTTGCCGATCCGTCCGCCGCGCGGCCGCGAATCCGTCATGGCGATAATTGGCAGCCGCGGCGAGAAAACACCTAGGAGATTGGGCTCACGCGGTAGTCTCCTCGCTGGCCCGCCGTACCTTCGTATATGACGCAGGTACAAAATCCGACAGGCAGGATCGAAGCTCATGACACGCGTCTTCAACTTCAGCGCCGGCCCCGGCACTCTCCCCGAGGAGGTGCTGCTCCGAGCGGCCGACGAGATGCTCGATTGGCACGGCTCTGGCCAGTCGGTGATGGAAATGAGCCACCGCGGCAAGGACTACGTCTCGATCGCGGAGGCGGCCGAGGCAGATCTGCGTACGCTGCTCGCGGTGCCGGACGGTTATCACGTGCTCTTCCTGCAGGGCGGGGCGTCGCTGCAGTTCGAGATGATCCCGATGAATCTCATCCAGGGCCGGGCCGTCGCTGATTACATCCACACTGGCGAATGGGCGAAGAAGGCGATCAACGCTGCGAAGGGATTGGCTGATGTCAATGTCGCCGCGAGCGCTGAGGATCGGTCGTTCACGTATGTGCCGGCGCAATCGGACTGGCGGCGCAGCGACAATGCGGCGTACCTGCACTACACCGCCAACGAGACCATTGGTGGCGTCGAATTCGGCGGCATACCCGATGTCGGGGACGTGCCCGTCATCAGCGACATGTCCTCAAATCTGCTTTCGCGCCCATTGGATGTCCGCCGACTAGGCCTGATCTACGCCGGCGCACAGAAGAACATCGGACCCGCCGGACTGGCCTTGGTGATCATCCGCGAAGACCTCATCGGGATCGGTGAGCCAGCACCGCCGGCGATGCTGGACTATGCGACTCATGCCAAGGCGCGGTCGCTGTACAACACCCCTCCCACTTTCGCGGTCTACGTCGCCGGCCTGGTTTTCCAGTGGCTGCTGGAGAACGGCGGTCTCGTCGCCGCCGAGGAGCGCAACATCGCGAAGGCAAGGCTGTTGTACGACTACATTGACGGCTCTGATTTCTACCTCAACCCGGTCGACAAGGCCGACCGGTCGAGGATGAACGTCCCGTTCCGGCTGGCCAACACCGAGCTCGAGGCTGACTTCCTTGCCGGCGCGGCTACGAACAACATGGTGGAACTCAAGGGGCACCGCTCGGTCGGTGGCGTACGGGCCTCGCTTTACAACGCAATGCCCATCGAGGGTGTGCAGGCGTTGGTCGACTACATGGCCGATTTCGAGGCAAAGAAGGGCTGAGTCACGCAGTGACTGAGAAATATCGAGTAAGGGTTCTCAACAACATCTCCGCCGGGGGTCTCAAGCGGTTGCCCTGGGATCGATTTGCCGTGTCGGCAGATGTCGACGATCCGCATGCGATCTTGGTTCGGTCCGCGGATCTGCACGGCATGGATATCTCGGAATCGTTGCTAGCGGTCGGTCGGGCCGGATCCGGGACCAATAACATCCCGGTGCCGGCGATGTCCGAGCGAGGCATCCCAGTGTTCAATGCGCCCGGCGCCAACGCCAACGCCGTCAAGGAGCTCGTCGTGGCGGGCATGCTGATTGCCGCCCGCAACATCGACGATGCCCTGTCCTACCTGTCCACGATCGACCCGGACGACGCCGAGCTGGAGAAGAAGGTCGAGGCCGGAAAGAAGACCTTTGCCGGCTACGAGCTGGCTCATCACACGCTTGGCATCGTCGGTCTCGGCAAGATCGGCTGCCTCGTGGCTGACGCGGCGATCAAGCTCGGCATGCACGTCATCGGGTACGACCCCGAGATTACGGTCGACTCCGCATGGAGCCTGCCGGCGACGGTCAAGAAAGCGCATAGCCTCGGCGAGGTCCTCAAGCACAGCAACTTCCTCAGCCTGCATGTACCCCTTGTCGACGCCACCCGCAGCATGATCGACGCCGGCGGCATTGCACAGATGAAGCCGGGTGCTGTGGTGCTCAACTTCTCGCGCGGCGGAGTTGTCGAAGAGGTCGCGATCCTCGAGGCGCTGCAAAGTGGTCAATTGTCGAAGTATGTCTGTGACTTCCCGGATCCGCAGCTCGCGGGGCAACCGGGAGTGATCTTGCTTCCGCACCTCGGCGCCTCGACCCAAGAGGCCGAGGAGAACTGTGCGGTGATGGTCGTTGATCAGGTACGCGACTACTTGCTGGACGGCACGATCCAGAACTCGGTCAACTTTCCAGATGTGATCTTGCCTCGTGAATCACGATTCCGCGTGGCGATTGCCAACGCCAATGTGCCGAACATGGTCGGCGGAATCTCTCACGAGATGGCCGCGGCCGGGCTGAACATCGCGACGATGACGAACAAGTCCCGCAGGGATCTGGCGTACACGCTGGTGGACGTCGACAGCGAGGTGCCTGACACAGTGATCAAAGCGATCAGTGCCATCGACGGCGTACTGATGGTCCGCTACCTGCCGCTGATGAGCTGAGGTTCCGGCCCGCCCAGGAGCCCAACACTGGCGAGCCGGGGGTGCTGAGTGGCCTGCCAGCAATCAGCTTCGGCGGGAGGATCGCCGGCTAAGGGCGACGAGCAGCACAACCAGCGCAACGACCCCGGCGGCTACTCCGCCCAACACGGCTGGCGAGGTGCTGCGCGCGCGCTCGGAAGCTTGCTCGTAGGCATGCTGAGCGCCGGCTTGGACGCGTTCTGAGGTCTCCCGGGCCTTCTCCTTTGCCTGGGCCGAGGTTTCCCGAGCCTTCTGCTTAGCCTGCGCCTTGACGTCCAGCTTGGCAGTCAGCGCGTCAACCGAAGACGCCAGTCGCTCACGGGACGCTTCAATGTGGGCCTCGATCTCTTCCGGCGAGGCGTTGGGCGGCGGGTCGGGGGGCGCTGTGGGGGTGGTGGAACTCATCGGCGGGCACTCTCCTTGATCTCCTCGACGTCTTTCTTGACACTATCGACTGTGTCGGTCGGTACTGGTGGAGCGGCCTCAGCCACCTTCTTCTTGCCGATCAGCGCTGCGATACCGGCGGCAACGGCAACAACAACGGTGACGATCAGCGCGGCTAGCCAGGGCGGCAGCACTAAGGCCAACGCCAAAATAGCGGTGGCTAGGAAGCAGCCAAGTGCGAACCAGCCCAGCACCGCAGCCGCCCCGAAGGCCCCGATGCCTATCCCGGCAGTCTTGGCTTTCTGAGTCATCTCGGCCTGGGCCAGCTTGAGTTCGCCGCGCAAGAGCCGGCTGGACTCCTCAGACACCTGCTTGATCAACTCGGCGATCGACTGGTTACCCGGCTCACCGACGGGGGTCGGACCGGTGTATTCCTTGACTTCTGACATGATCATCCCTTCTTCGTGCTGGCTTCGTGTCTCGCCGGACTCCTCCTCGGGGAGACCACATGGCCCCAAGGCCGGCTGCGACCCGGGGCTCATCCATGCAGACCCCAGTACTACCCGTCTGTTTACAGCGTAAACAGACGAATGCCGAGCATCACTGCGAGAGCGACAGATCCAGGCGGTTGAGTAGAGTTTCGAGCCCAACCTCGAATTCCTCGGCGCTGTGGTCCTCACTGAGCAATGGGCCGAACCGCGCGATAGCGGGGTTGCCGGACAAGTCAAGCTGTCCGTCGATGTTCGATATCTGAGCCGACCCCTCATCGAGAGGCTCTTCTGCCGGGGCGGTTTCGGCCCCGCGCTGTGCCGCCTCCAACAAAAGATTGCCTAGCAGAAAGCTGCTGAAGGCCCGGTAGACCTCAACGACCTGCTCGTCGGCCATCCCGTGCGAGGACAGCGCGTTCAAGAAGTCCTCTACCAATTCCAGGCTGCGCAGCGGCGGCCGCAGCCACGGAGCGGCCGGGTGTCGTGTCGCTACCAGAGGAAATGCTGCCGGATGATCTAGCGCGATTCGGCGGACCGCGTGAGCCAAGGTCTGCAGATAGCCCTGCCAGCTCCCGGTGAGCTGCGGGTCAAGGCCAGCACTAAGCCCGCCCAACAACTCGGCAACCACAGCCTCCAACAAGTCCTCGCGGCCAGTGACGTAGCGATACAGCGCCATTGCCTCGACCCCAAGCTCTTGACCCAAGCCGCGCATCGTCAACCTCTGCAGACCGTGCCGGTCGATGTAGCTGACAGCGGTGCGCGCGATCGCCGTACGAGTTATCCGCTTCCCGCCGGCCTCATTCTCTCGGCCTTCCGTCACTACGCTCATGGCAACATCGTCCTTCGGTGCGTCTACCTAGCAAAGTCCCACAAAGCCGCCTACAGGAAAACGTGGAGCCCTCAGCTTGGTCAGGGACGTCGTGCGGCCACCACGATGAAGCCCGCCGGTAGCCCGATTCCCGACTCGTTCTGGCGACGGGCGTAGTCCGCCTCCAACGCGGCCTCCACCTCTGCCCGAACGGTCTCGGGTTGGCCTTCCAGCAGTGCCTGCACCGGTCCGGCTGCCACGGTCATCTTCGCCGCAGCAGCTGGATCTGGCGGCAGATACAGGGTTCGGTTGTCAACTGCAGCCTCGATATCGGCCCACCCAGCCGCGCCGAGCACGTCGCGGAGTGTCTTGGGTTGTCCGAGGCTGAAGAGGATTCCGTTCGGCGGAAAGCCTTGGTACTCGGCGCCGAGCCGGTGGAGCGTCGTCGTGGCGACCGTGTAGGGGATGCCGAACAGTCCAGTGGCGTACAGGGTCGACCACACGGTCATGATTCAGTCGGCCACCAGGACGCGTCGCCTGACACAGATTTCGGAACGCCGCAGGAGGATCAACGAAGAACATCACCCCGAATCGGGAGATCACGGCGTCATAGGTCTTCGGCGGGAAGTCGTACGCCGCTGCGTCGCCGACGATCCACTCGATCTCGGGAGCCGCGACGCGCTGTCGGGCGGCGTTGATCATTGGCGCCGCAATGTCGATGCCGGTCACTGAGCCGTCGGGGCGGACCGCCTCCCACGCCTGGCCTGTGGTAGGTCCAGAGCCGACTCCGACATCGAGTACGCGCTCGCCGGGCTGCAAGGACGCTCGCTCGAAGAGAGCATCTGAGACCGGTTGCAGCTGCCTCTCGCGCGCATCAGCGTTGGCCAACCACCAGGCGGCTCGGTCCTCATTCCACACCGGCTGCGCATCCGATGCTGGGCTCTGAGTCGAGTCGACATCAGACGTTCGGTCGCTCATGGTTCCTCCTCGATCGCGCCCTTCGCGAGACTATTCCACGAGTCGCTTGAGCCCCGCTCGTGGCGCGCGCTGGCCCGTCGAGAGCGCACTAACGGCCCATCCGTCGTCGCACACATGGCCGATTAGTGCACACTCACCGCGGACTGCCGGGCAGTCGCCGGCGGAAGGTTTCGCTCCCGCGGAGATGGGCTATGCAGTGCATGCCACAACCGAAAGCACAAGGGGGAAGCATGCCGGCAGACGTCGTCGAGTTGATCAAGAGTGATCATCGAGAAGTAGAACGGTTGTTTGACCTGTTGCAAAAGCACCCAGCAACCCGAGGCCTCAACTTTCCCGTGGTGAGCGCCTTGTTGATCGCGCATTCGCGCGCCGAGGAGTCCGAGGTATATCCAGCTGCCAAGGACGAGGCCGGTGAGACAGAGGAGGTCGCGCACAGCCAAGGCGAGCATGCCGAAGCCGAGCACATGCTCGAAGAGATGGCCGCAATGGACCCGGAGTCGGCTGAATTCGATACGGCGCTCGATGAGTTGATCAAGGCGGTCAGCCATCACGTCGAGGAAGAGGAGAGCAAGGTACTTCCCGGCATCAGACAGCGACTCAGCGACGCACGGCGGGCCGAGCTCGGCGAGGCGTTCGTCACCGCGCGTACCGAGCACCTCGGTGAGCGGCCTGGCCAGGCGACGCGCGAGGAGCTGCGGCAAGCAGCCCGAAACGCTGGGCTCACTGGCACGAGTAACAGCTCGAAGGAAGAGATCAAAGCCGAACTCCTGGAGCATGCGGAGGAAAGCGGCGAATAGAAGCCGAGGAGGCAATCATGAGTGAAATGTCGAGAGCGCAGGGACAGGCTCATCAAGACCCGAATCCAACCGATGACATGGTGCCGCCGGCGGCGCAGGTGCCGGCCTCTTACATCGAGAGCTTCGATCCACGGGACAGCGGCGCTGAGGACGTGGGCCCACAGGATGGCGGTGCTGAGGACGTCGGGCCGCGGGACTTCGGGGCGGAAGACGTGAGTTCTCAAGACATTGACGAGTCTCAGCCCGCTGGAGAGCCCTTGCCAACAGCCGCTAGCGGCGGCGAGGACAGTGGACTGCCGGCGCAATCATCCTCAGACCATGCCTGACGTCGCCGGGAAAGGCTGACACAGCCGCCGGAATGCGATAGACAGCATTCGTGGCCGAAGAGCGGCAGTGGCCACATCTAGCTTCTTGAAGAGTGCCCAGCAGGGAGTCAGCAATGGTGCTCGAGATCACCGGCCCTCCGATCTTGGTCGTGATGGGGGTCGCAGGTACCGGCAAGTCAACGGTGGCGGGCCTGCTCGCCGAGCGTCTCAACTGGGAGTTGCAGGAAGGAGACGATCTTCATCCGCCAGCGAATGTCGCAAAGATGTCCGCAGGCATTCCACTCGACGATCAAGATCGCTGGCCATGGCTGGACGCAATCGCTGCTTGGATAGCGAGCAAGCGGGAACGCGGAGAACCAGGACTCGTCACCTGCTCCGCTCTGAAACGCAGTTATCGCGATCGGCTCCGGGGACCAAATGTGATCTTCGTCTTCCTCAACGGACCGCGAGCGGTGATCGAGGCTCGGATTGCGAGCCGAAAAAGCCACTACATGCCGCCCTCACTGCTCGACTCGCAGCTTGCGACGCTGGAGCCGCCGACTTCGGATGAGAACGTGCTACCGGTCAGTCTTTCAGCCGGACCGCAGGAGGAAGTAGCCGAAGTGCTGCATGCGCTCGAGGGCCGGATTGGCTCCTCCTAGATTCGGTCGCGCTCGGTTGCGACCTGGGCGCGTACGGCCGGCACGACTTCCTCGGCGAAAAGAGCAAGCTGGTCATCGCCGTCGCCCCAGAAGATGAACGTGTCGAAGCCGTAACCGACCGCGAGGTCGGTGAGCTCGTCGACCCACTGATCGACCGGACCGCGCAACAGGCCGAGGCGGGCTCCGTCGGTGATCTGGCCATTGACGTTCAAGACCCGTCGGATGTCTGCTGGCTCGCGGCCAGCAGCAGTCGCGGCGTCATCAATGCGAGCCGCGCCCTCACCCAGGAAGGTCGTCTCACCACGAAGGGAAGGCACCCACCCATCGGCAAGCCGTCCGGCAAGACGCAGCGCGCGTGGGCCGTACACGCCGAGCCAAATACCGATCGGATGCACCGGTACCGGCCCAGACTGCGCGCCGGCCAGACGGTAATGCGCGCCATCGAAGCGCAGATTGCGCTGGCCACTCCAGATCAGCCGAATGACCTGGATCGCCTCCTCGAGGGCGGCAAGCGCGTCACGCGGCTCACGTCGCGGCCCGCCGTACGCCTCAATCGCGTCCCAGAAGCTGCCGGCACCCAGGGCAAGCTCGAACCGCCCACCGCTGAGCACGTCGAGGCTGGCGGCAGCCTTTCCCAGCACCGCTGGCGGGCGTAGCGGAAGATTCGCGACGTCGGGGAAGAAGCCGACTCGGGTAGTTGCGGCCGCAATCGCGCCCATCAAGGTCCAGGTGTCAACGAAGCGTCGCTGGTACGGATGATCTTGAATGCCGATCCAGTCCAGGCCGCGCTGCTCGATGTCGCGGGCAGTGTCAAGCAGTGGATCGGCAGCGTTGGGGATAAGGAAGTATCCGAACGTCAGGTCGCGGCCGTAGTCGGGCACCCTGACACGCTATCCCGCGGACCAGGCGGAGGGCGCGTCGCGCCGGGTTGCAGACTGTTAGCAGCTGAGAGAGAACCGCCCCACACAGGAGACGACGCCCATGGGACTGCTGCAAACGGTCCGCGCGGCGCTGCAGCGCGTACGCGGAGAGCCGGCGGTGCAGTGCACACACCTTGATCAAATTCGTGATGTCACGCCGTTGACGTCCGGCTGCCAGGAGTGCCTGGAGCTCGGCGACACCTGGGTGCACCTGCGGATGTGCATGAGCGATGGTCAGGTCAGATGCTGCGACTCCTCGAAGAACAAGCACGCCAGCCGCCACGCGCGTGATCATGCGCCCGAACATCAGATCGTGCAATCGTTGGAGGCAGGTGAGGACTGGCTGTGGTGCTACACCGACGAACTGATGGTCTCAGCCCCGCGTCGCGAGGTGTAGTGCAGCGTCAAAATCCAGCCAGATCCAGCCAGTGCAACCGCCGCCGCCACTCCAAAGGCAAAGGGGATACCGCTAGCCTGCGCCGCAAACCCCAGCAGCATCGGGCCGCCACCGATAGCAAGATCAAGAAACACACTCGCGGTGCCGGAAGCCGCGCCACGTTCCTCTGGCCGTGCAGTCGCAAAGATTGCGGAGAAGAACGCTGGCGTGCTCAGTGTGATGCCTAGTGCGAACACCGTTGCGCCGAGCACCATCCCGAGCGGCGTGGTCCAGAGTGCCATGATCATCAAGCCGGCGGCGATGATCACGAGTGCGATAGCGCCGAGCAGCAGCGGCCGGAATCGATCGAGAACCCGAGCAAGCAGCAGCCTGCCAGCCACCACGACGATCCCGTAGACGAACAATGGCGTACTCACCGGCATGAGTCCGACCGCGTCGGCCTGCAAGGAGCCGAAGGCAAAGAGCGCGCCCATGGCCACCACGGACGCGAAGAAGCCCAGTGCTGCGGGGACCGCCTTCCAATGGATCAGCCGCATCCGACCGTTAGCCGGCGCACCCTTTCGGAGATCCCTGATGCTGGCAGCCACCAGGGCCGCAATCACCGATAGCGTCGTAGCGCCATACCAGGCCGCGCTGAAGCCGCCTGCTCGCACCAGCAACTCTGCTAGTGGCGGACCGAATGCAAGGCCCAGATAGAGGCCGAGGGAGTTGTAGCTGGTGGCCTCACCCATCCTGCTCGGCGGCGCCAGGTCGGCTAGTGCGGCAATTGAGGCAACGAAGAAGGCTGCTTCGGCGACGCCGAGCAGCAGGCGCAGCACGATAACGAGGCCCAAGCTATCGGCGTACGCAGTCCCGAGCATTCCCGCTGCACTGATCAGCGCGCCGCCAACCAGCAACGGACGTCGCCCTTTGGTGTCGGCCAGCCGACCAGCGACGGGTCGAAGGATCAGCGCAGAGACCGCGAAGGCTCCGAATGCGAGCCCGGCACCCGACTTGTCGGAGCCGACCGGCCCCGTCACCCAGAGCGGCAGGGTGTAGATCGCGATGCCGGTGGAGGTGAAGTATGCGACGTCAGCAAGCGTCAGCCGGATGAAAGCAGCTGTGAGCAGCCGCTCGCGGGTGAATTCTGCTCCGGATGTAGCAAGGCTGGCGCGCCGCCGTCCTGGACGAGCGAGCGAGCGGACACGTTTTTCGTCAGCGAGCGAGGGAGGAAGGCGGCGGCTCACAGGCGCCAGCCTCGGCGAGCGGAGCGAGCAATTGGGTAGAGCGTCACATCAGCATTCTGAGCGCGGATGATCTTTTTCGGCATGGGCAGAACTACCCAATTTGATCAAGCAGGCCGTGCTGCATCGCAAACATGGCCGCTCCAGCGCGAGTCGAGACGCCGATCTTGAGATAGATGTCTTGAACGTGATGCTCGACGGTACGCCGAGACAGCACCAGTCGCTCCGCGATCTCGGCATTGGACAGGCCGCGGGAGACCAATCGAAGTACCTCCACCTGTCGCTCGGTCAGGTCCGCCGGGCGGCTGCGCCGAACAGCCCGCCGGCGGCCGATGGCCTCGATGACTGCACTCACAGCATCTGCATCAAGCCGTCCAGCCCGTGCCTCAGCCTCGAGGCGATCAACGGCACGTGCCGCAGCGATGGCTCGACGGTGTGGGCGATCTTCGATCATGCGGCTGTACGCGTCGGCACAGGCGAGGACGCGGGATGACATCGACAGCTGGGCTGCGGTGGACCCTCGGTGATATCCGGTGCCATCGCAGCGTTCGTGGTGCTGGCCGGCGAGGGTTGCCAGCGAGGCGAGGGGAGGGATGCGAGCGAGGATGCGTTCACTGTGGTAGGCGTGCAGTCGCGCTTGGTCGCGCTCAGCCCCACTCAGTGGGCCAGGCTTGTCCCAGATCGCACTCGAGACGCCGACCCTTCCAAGATCATGCAAATACCCCGCGATGCGTAACGTCTCCATCTCATCACGCAATCCCAACGTCCCCGCCGCACCGGCTGCAAGATCACCTACCGCCGCAGAATGGCCATGAAACCAAGGACTCTTCAGATCCACCAGGTTGCCGAAGGTGCGCGCCACGCCTGCCATCTCGTTCTCGCCGACCCGGCGTAGCGGGGTTGGCTCGGCTTCGAGCACAGCCTGGTAGGCATCCACCTCCTCCAGCTCGCCAAGCAGATCCTCCGCTCGCTCGAGCACGAGATCAGCAATGTGCGGATCCAGGTGGGTGCCAGCGCGCCGCCGAACCTCCGCGACGGCGACCTCGGTCGTGGCATGCGATGTGAACATCACAGCCGTTAAGGAGACCTGCATGATCCGGGCGGCGAGCGGGATCGCCTCACCCGCCGTGTTCGGGAAG
>Ga0307286_10000048_pt1 | contig 27218 bp, 29 predicted proteins | sample ER_DNA_140_FD_194478 | JGI IMG/M metagenome (GOLD analysis project Ga0307286, IMG submission 194478) | Bulk soil microbial communities from the East River watershed near Crested Butte, Colorado, United States - ER_DNA_140 | ecosystem: Environmental > Terrestrial > Soil > Floodplain | place... | reverse complement strand
CGGAGCTACCTCGACAGGTTCTGGGCGTGCGCCGATGTCGAGCTTGACGGCGACAGCCCAATTCAGCAGGCCGTGCGGTTTGGGTTGTTTCACATCTTGCAGACCGGGGCGCGCGCAGAGGGAAGGGCGATCGCGGCGAAAGGGCTGACCGGGCCTGGGTATGACGGACACGCGTTCTGGGACACCGAGACCTTCGTGCTGCCTGTGTTGACCTACACCGCACCGGATGCGGCCGCCCACGCCCTCCGGTGGCGCCATAGCACACTGCCGCTGGCGATCGAGCGGGCCAGGCAGCTGAGGCTCAACGGCGCGGCGTTCCCGTGGCGCACCATCCAGGGGGAGGAATGTTCCGGTTACTGGCCGGCAGGCTCGGCCGCTTTCCATGTCAACGCAGATATCGCCTGTGCTGCGGTACGGTACGTTCGCGCCACGGACGACACCGCCTTTGAGCAGACGACTGGCTTGGAGCTGCTCGTGCAAACGGCTCGGCTGTGGCGTTCGCTCGGCCACCAGGACAGCGACGGCCGATTTCGGATCGACGGAGTCACCGGCCCCGACGAGTACAGTGCGGTTGCCGATAACAATGTCTATACAAACCTGATGGCGCAAGAGAACCTGCTCGCGGCCGCCGACGCAGCAGCGCGGCACCGCGACCGTGCCACGGCGCTCGGCGTCGACGGCGAAGAGATGACCACGTGGCGCGAGGCGGCCGTCAGCATGGTCATTCCGTACGACCCGACGCTAGGAGTCCACCCCCAGGCCGACGGGTTCACCGGTCACGAAGTCTGGGACTTCGCCAACACGACCGCCGAGCAGTACCCGCTGCTGCTGCACTTCCCCTACTTCGACCTTTACCGCAAACAGGTGGTCAAACAGGCGGATCTAGTGCTGGCCATGCAGCTGCACCCCGACGCCTTCACCCAGGAGCAGAAGGCCCGCAACTTCGCCTACTACGACCGGCTGACGGTCCGCGACTCTTCCCTATCGGCGTGCGTCCAAGCAGTCATCGCGGCCGAGATCGGTCACCTCGACCTCGCCGAGGACTACCTCGCCGAGGCCGCCCTGATGGACCTCGACGACCTTGAACACAACACCGCCAACGGCCTACACATGGCCTCGCTGGGCGGGATCTGGACCGCTCTGGTAGCTGGCTACGGCGGGATGCGGCACACCGACGCTGCGCTCAGCTTCACACCGCGGCTCCCGCCTGCCCTGACCAGGCTCGCATTCGGGGTGATGCTGGCCGGGCGAACGCTGCGCGTCGAGGTCAGCGGCGCGGCAGCCACATACTCCCTCAACGACGGCAAGCCCGTGCGGCTCCTCCACTACGGTCAACCCGTCGATGTGTCCATGGATCGACCGGCAACCTTTCCAATCCCCGACGTGGCGCCGTTAGGCCCCAGACCGACTCAACCACCCGGGCGAGCTCCTCACCGCCGCCACCTGACCAGGCTGTGATCACTCGGCGTGGCCGTGGGACGGCCTTCACAATTCATAGGGGGCGTTGGCCAACGGCTCATATGGAGGCCGTCTGTCGGCGCCCGGGCCGGCAATCACCGATTCAAGATGGCGGCGAGCACAGCTGCCTCACTGATGTCGACAGCTTTACTGCCGGTCAGCAAGGTCAGGCGACCGTCAGGGGCAAGGTCCCGCAAGTGCTGCAGGGCTTGAACTCGCTCGGCTTGTTCCAGCTCGGCACCATAACGGCGCGTGAACTCCTCAAACTTTGCAGGGTCGTGGCTGTACCACTTGCGCAGCTCCGTGGACGGGGCCACATCCTTGCACCATTCGGTGAGTGCTGCCCTCACCTTGGTCATGCCACGCGGCCAGATCCGGTCGACCAAAACCCGGGCACCGTCGCTGTCTTCGGGTTCGTCGTACACCCGGCGTACCTGCACCTGCGCTCTATTGGCCACAATCCCAACCTTCCCGCGCGGCCACAGCCCCACGAACTCCAATGAAGCCACCAAACCTGACGACACACATTGCAACGAAAAGAGATACCCAATGTCGAACGAACGCGTTGAGACGTTGACCGTGGCCGAATGCCGCGAACTACTAAACGGCCATCACTTCGGCCGGTTTGGCTTCGTGGATGCCGTGGGCGTGCTGCCGTCCATCATTCCGGTCAACTACCTTCTCGACAACGACAGGATCGTGATTCGAACCGATGCGGGCAGCAAACTCGCCGCTGCACTCCGCGGTGCCCCAGTCGCGTTCGAGGTGGACGGCGTGGACCGAGACCACCAAGTCGGCTGGAGCGTCGTAGTGCGCGGTCGCGCCGAAGAAATAACCGACGATGACAAACTCGCCGAACTGCGCCAAACGCCATTACTGGCCTGGCATCCCCGAGCCAAACCCCGCTACATACGAATTAACCCGAGTCAAGTCATCGGCAGACGCATCAATATCGCCAACCTTCCCCCGGATTGGTGGGGATAGTAGTCGGCAACGGCCGACCCATCGTCTCGTGAATCTGGCCAAGCCGAGCGACAGCGCCACAATGAGGTGTGGCAGAGACCGCACTGCGACAGGATCCCTCCGTCCTGGAAGTTGAGGAGGTGGCGGAGGCGCTGGCGGTTGATCTGGCCTCTGGGCTGCCTTCGTCGGAGGCGGCTCTCCGCCTCGCGGCGGACGGTCCGAATGAGCTTCGGGGGACGCCGCCGGTGCCGATCTGGCGCAAGATTCTGGCCCAGTTTCAGGATCCGCTGATCTATCTGCTCCTCGTCGCCGTGCTGATCTCGCTGGTCGCGTGGGTGTTGGGCGGTCGCGTCGGCTGGCCGGTGGATGCGATCGTGATCGCAGTCGTGGTGATCTTGAACGCGGTCTTGGGCTACGTACAGGAGGCCCGGGCCGAGAGTGCAGTGGCAGCCCTGCAGGAGATGACCGCGGTCACATCGGCAGTGCAGCGCGATGGCCAATTGGCGCGAATACCGAGTGATCAGCTGGTACGCGGGGACCTGCTCGCCCTCGCTGAAGGCGATGCCGTCGGCGCCGACGCGCGGCTCACCGAAGCCGCGGCGCTGCGAGTCCTCGAAGCCTCGCTAACCGGGGAAAGCGAGGCCGTGGAGAAGAACGTCTCAGCACTGCCGGGACCAGCTGCACTCGGCGACCGACACTGCATGGTCTACAAGGGCACCGCCGTCGCCCAAGGCAGCGGACGGGCCATCGTCACTGCCACGGGGATGGCGACCGAGATGGGCTCCATCGCCGGCATGTTGGATGCGACGCAGGAGGAGCCAACACCACTGCAGACCGAGGTCGGCCGGATCGGGCGGATGCTTGGCATTGCGGTGATCATCATCGCTGTGGTCATCGTTGTGACGGTGTTTGTGATCTCTGACGTACGGACCGCCGCTGATGCGACCACGATCTTGCTGCTCGGGGTTTCATTGGCGGTGGCCGCCGTGCCGGAAGGGCTGCCGGCGATCTTGTCGGTAGTGCTGGCACTGGGCGTGCAGCGGATGGCCAGGCACCGGGCCATTGTCACGAAGCTGTCCTCGGTAGAGACGCTGGGCTCCGCCTCGGTAATTGCCTCGGACAAGACTGGAACGCTGACCAAGTCGGAGATGACCGTACAGCGGGTGATGACAGCCTCGGGCCAAGCCGAAGTCACTGGCGTTGGATACGCGCCGGTGGGCAGTGTGATCGCCGAACATGGGTCAGATCTCACCGGTGGCCCCCAGCTGTCAGAGAACATCGTGGTGCTCAGCGGCGGGAGCCTGGCCAGCAACGCTGATCTGCAGCAGCGAGACGGTGAGTGGCAGATCCAAGGCGACCCGACCGAGGCTGCCTTCTTGGTCGCGGAGCGAAAGCTAGGCGTCACCGAGAGGCGCGTGCAGCGGTTCGAACGGGTCGCGGAGGTTCCGTTCACCTCGGAGCGCAAGCGCATGTCCACCATTGAGAAAGATCATGAGCAAGGTGACTCGCTGGTATTGATCACCAAAGGCGCCCCGGATGTGCTGTTAGGACGTTGCACCCGGGCCCGGATCGGAACCGATGTCGTCGAGCTGACCGATGACGGCCGGCAGCGGGTTCTTGCGGATGTGGCCCAGCTCTCTAGAGACGCGCTGCGTACCCTCGCGGTGGCCTACCGACCCCTCGTCGAGGGCGAGACCGCTGAGCCGTCGGAAGACCTGGAGCAGGACCTGATCTTCGTCGGCACAGTGGGGATCATCGACCCACCCCGCCCCGAAGCTGCGCTTGCGATCGGAGATGCGCACCGAGCGGGGATTCGAGTGATGATGATCACCGGGGACCATCCGCAGACCGCAGTCCGGATCGCGGAGGATCTCGGTATCGTCCAGCCAGGTGCGGCCGCACTGACCGGGCCCGAACTTGACCGACTCGACGAGCATGCCTTTATCGAGGCAGTACGAGAGACCTCGGTCTACGCCCGGGTGGCGCCCAAGCACAAACTGGAGATCATCGACGCCCTCCAGGCCGACGGGAAAATCGTCGCCATGACTGGAGACGGTGTCAACGATGCGCCGGCCCTGAAGTCGGCCGACATCGGGATCGCCATGGGCCTGACCGGCACCGAAGTCACCAAACAGGCGGCCAACATGATCCTGGCTGACGACAATTTCGCCACCATCGTGGAGGCGGTACGCGAGGGCCGGGGAATCTTCGACAACATCAAGAAGTTCCTCCGCTACCTCCTCTCCTCCAATATGGGCGAGGTTCTCACGGTGTTCCTCGGCGTGGTCTTCGCCGGCGTGATCGGACTGACCGGCACCGGCGAAGCGGTGGTGCTACCGCTGCTCGCGACTCAGATCCTTTGGATCAACCTGATCACCGACTCCGGCCCAGCCCTGGCGATGGGTGTCGATCCGGAGACCGAGGACGTCATGGCGCGGCCGCCGCGGAAGCTGACCGAGCGGGTGATCGACACGCGGATGTGGGCCGGGGTGCTGGAGATCGGCGCAGTCATGGCGATGGTGACGCTATTGACCATCGACATGTATCTACCCGGCGGGCTGGTTGAAGGGACCCAGGAACTGGAGCGCGCCCGCACCGCTGCGTTCACCGTGCTGGTCTTTTGTCAGCTGTTCAACTGCTTCAACGCGCGCTCCGAGACCTTGAGCGCCTTCCGCCATTTGTTTGTCAATCGGTGGCTGTGGGGCGCCATTGCGCTGTCGGTCGTCCTCCAGATCGCGGTAGTCCACATCGGATTCCTCAACACAGCCTTCGGCACCGTGCCGCTGAGCTGGGACCAGTGGCTCGTCTGCATCGCGATGGCCAGCGTAGTGCTCTGGTTCAACGAGCTCCGGAAGCTGGTCGCCCGCTCGCTCCGCCGCTCACCAACACGATTGCAGTAGTCAAACGCCAGGGCAGCGGCACCGATGAAATCCCTGGGATAGCCGGTGGAATCACCGCTCTGATGAGATTTGCGCCGGCCTAGAGTGTCTTGGAACCGACGGCCGATGGAGGAGAAGACATGACCGAGGGCCCAATGACCAATGTTGATGAGTTCCGCCATCGACCCGTCAACGAGCTGGCAGCACTCCTGCCCGACAAGCAAGCCGCCAACGCCGCAATCAAGGATTTGCAGACTTCCAACGTCGACATTTCGGCCGTACGCGTTTTGCACGGCGAGGAGGGTGCCGACATTCTTGATCCAACCGGCGCGGAACACGGTTTCGCCACGCGGGGCGTCCGCTGGCTGCAGACTCGTGGCTACGACCGGAACATCCTCGACGTTTACGAGGAGGGGCTGGATAAGGGCGAGGCGCTTATCACAGTGCCTTGTGCCCCGGCGGATAGCCGCCGTTTGGGCCGGCTGATACTCCCCCATGGCGCACATGCAGTCATCTACTTCGGTTCCGGCACGGCTGAGACGTTGACGGCGCCCTAGCCTCGACCTTTGGTAAGTGGCACTTTGTCAGTCATTCGGGCAAGGTATAGCGAGCACGAATGAGCTCAAGGATGAGTACTCGCGTCTCGGACGATGTGAGATCCATGCGCCGCTCGATGCGCTCCGCCTGGTCGGCGAGATAGCTGTCTCGGATCGCGTCCCGGAACCAGCGCGAATAGTCGCTGCGACGCAGGTGGAACATCCATGTCGACTCACTGATACCCTCGGCAATCTGGGCGAAGACCTCGAGGTTCTGGGCTTTCAAATTGTGCCGGTCGTCCGGTCCGCGAAAGTAGAAGCTGTGCCATCGCAAGTCGCCCTCAGCGTACTTGCGATGGTGGCGAATGCGCTCCGCACGTGCGGGTTGAGCCTGCATCGAAAAAGGTAGCTGGTCATCGCCGACGAACCACGCAACCAGACTGGCAGGTGCATACGCCAGGCCTTCTGGCCAGGCAAAATGTTGGGCCGCCGCGCCGGCAAATCGCTTGAGCGTCTCCTCAGGTGATGGCCCGATCGCAAACACCACGTCGATCGGCGCCAGCACCGCAGGCGCAAGATGATCCGGGTGAACGGTGACCAGGATCGTCTCGCCCACCTTGCGGGGAAGCGTCGATGACACATGGCCCCAGGTTTGGGGCAACATGTGGTGCGCCTCATCCAGGACAATCCAGTGCGGTCGGCCGGTGCGTGCGCGCAGTGCCTGCAGACCCGGTATGAGCTGTGCTAGAAAGAACGGCCGATCCTCCAGTGGCAGACCCAGTAGATTCACGTTCAGGTTGATGGTGGAATCCTCCAAAATGGCTAGGACCTCGTTGACAGTTGGTGCGTGCTGCTGGTTGCCGAGACATACCAGCGCCTGAAGCGTGCTGTAGTCACCCTCCGGATCGATAATGCACACCTGGTACGCCTTGTCGATCAGCCGCTCTATCAGACCGGCCGTCATGGTCGATTTGGCAGTCCCTGACGGGCCGGCGATGAGCAGGTTCCGCCCATACGGTGGGATGCGCACCTCAGCTCCGTGCGGCCGCTTCCCCATCAACACCAGATGACGCTCCAGCTTCCCTTCCATGCGGACAAGGTCGTTTTCGATGAGCTCATCGACCAACTCGGAAACGCCAGTGCCGTTGGCTCCGCGCGTAACGAATGCGGCGATCTCCTTGAGCGAATCGACTGCATTCGCGACGCCACTCCGCACTCGCAGTATTCGAGTAGCGAATGGTCGTTCTCGCCATCACCGATTCCGACGACTTCGTGTCGGGACATTCCGAATCTGCGCACTGCGACGTCAAGTCCGGTCGCTTTGTTGATTCCGGGCGGTAGCGCCATGACTGCACCGCGATTGAAGATCACATGGATCTCAAGTCCAAGCTCGCGGATCACTTCTAGCATGACTCCGCCGTGCGGGTCGTGGGTCGCGACCACCACAGCACCCTCTTCTAATGGGGCAACACCGCGTTCACGCAATCGTTCTGCAAATCGTGCGGGTAGAGGAGCTGCGAGCGGGATCTCCTCGCGACTCTGTGGGTCATAGATGACGGCGCCGTTCTCCGCGACGATCAGATCGAACAATGTGCTTCTCGGGAGAACCTGTAGCAGGTCACCTACGCGCCGGCCAGTTACCAATACGACGCGCCGTCCCGAAGTGCGCAAACGCTCGATCGCCGATGAAGCCGCGTCGGAGAGCTTGCCGTCACTCGCTGCCGTGCCGTCGTAGTCGAGAGCGAGCGCAAGGTAGCGCATCCACCTGCTCCTCACAGTCGAACCGCTAAGCATTTCATCGTGCACCATGACGGGCACAGCCAGCGAACTTTGTGGGGCGCTTGCACTTCCAACCGCGAGCTGGACCGTGATTTCGTCTACGACGGGGGCGGTGGCGAGGCGCGTTAACCTGGCCAGCTACCGATAAGGGTGGGCGGTGCTTGCGTGGGCAAAGAGATTCGCCAGGGACGGATAGCCGCCATAGTTGGGCTCTTGGCGCTGGGGGCAATCCTCGTGCTGAGCTGGATGCTGGAGAGGCCGCCAACCCCGGTGCCGGCGTCCGCGCCGGCACCGGGGTTCAGCGCCCAACGTGCGTACGCCGACCTGCAGCAGATCGCCGGTCCAGAGCCGACACCCATTGGCAGCACTGGCAGTGATGCAGTTCGCGATCACATCGCAGTCGCCCTGTCCGCTGCCGGGTTCAGCGTGGAGATGCACACGGGTGTCGGCAGTCGGACCTTCCACAGCACCACCGTCGCGGGTCGGGTGCAGAACGTGGTCGCTACGTGGCCGGGATACGACTCGACCGGGCAGGTCCTACTGGCTGCCCATTACGACACCACCTTCGGCAGCCCTGGCGCGTCCGACGACAAGTCCTCAGTCGCGGCCATGCTGGAGACGGCACGCGCGCTCGCCAGCGGTGAGCCGCTGCGCAACGACATCGTCATGATCTTCACCGACGGGGAGGAAGCAGGGCTGCTCGGCGCTTCATCGTTCGTCGCCGAACACCCGCGCGGAGCCCAGGGCGGTGTCGTGCTGAATTGGGAGGCCACCGGTAACGCCGGCCCGTCGGTGTTGTTCGAGACCTCGTCGGGAAATGCGGAGTTGATCAAGGAATTCGCGGCTTCGGCGCCCTACCCGATCGGTGACTCCGCGATGGCGGCGCTGTACCAGGCCGGCATGCAGAACACCGACTTCACCGCGTTTCGCGATGCCGGGTTTGTCGGGCTCAACTTCGCATTCATTGACGGCGTGGCGTGGTACCACAACAGCGTCGATACCGTCGCGCAGCTCGATGCGGCCGGCCTGCAGCACATGGGCTCGAACATGCTGGGTCTCACCCGCGGGTTGGGGCAACGCGATCTTGCGGAGCTGCGTTCCGAGCGTGACGCGGTCTTCTTCGGCACCTTTGGACATCTGGTGGCATACCCGATGTGGCTGGTCTGGCCGCTGGCCGGGCTCGCGGTTGTGATCATCACAGCGCTGGCTGTGCTGGCTAGTCGCCGTGGGCAAGCGACGACGCCACGGCTGCTGGCTGGGGCGGCAGCGGCGCTGCTGCCGATCATCGGAGCGCCTTTGGGGGCGATCGGGTTGTGGCAGGTGCTGATCATGATCCGGCCTGGATACGCGACGTTGTTTATGGGGGATCCGTACCGTCCAGAGCTGTACCGCTGGGCGCTGGGCACGCTTACCGTGACGATCGTGCTGGCGTGGTATCTCGCGCTCCGTCGCCGGATCGGGGCCGCATGCCTGGCGATTGGGGCGTTGGTGTGGCCTGCGGCCTTGGGTGTTGTCACTGCGTGGTTGCTGCCGGCGATGTCGTACTACGGTTCGCTCGCTGCGGCCGCAGCCGGCGGCGGCGCATTGATCGCACTCCTGCTCGGCTGGCGACGACCCGTGTGGAGTGTGGTTGCGCTGACCGCGGGAGCCATACCCGGCACCGTGCTCCTCGTCCAAGGCGGCCGCGCACTACTCGGCGTACTCGGCATCGCCAACGGCGCTGCTGCAGTGTTCTTCTTCGTCCTCGCTGGGCTGCTTGTACTACCCCTGGTCGAACTCGTGCTCCCAACCGCCACCGAGGTCAAGTCGGCAAAGTCGATCATGCGCCGGCGCAGCTTCTTGGTCCCGGTGGGAGCGCTGGCCCTGACCGTCACCCTCGCCAGCATCGGCCTCGCGATTGATCTCTTCGATCCAAATCATCCGCGGCAAGACCATCTGATGTATGTGATGGATGCCGACAGCGGCACTGCCATGTGGGCCAGCCATGATCAAGAACCTGACGCTTGGACGGCGGCGTACGTTCCGGACCGCAACGGTAACGCCGAACCGCCTGTCCCACTTCCTTACGGCACGACGCCGAGGTGGCAAGGCCCCGCCGTTGCGCTGCCCCTCAAGCCGCCTCGAATCGATCTCCTTGAATCCCATAGCGAGGGTGACGGCGCCCTCGTCAAGGTACGGGTCGCATCCCCGCGAGGGGCTGATGTGATCACGGTGCACGCCGATCGTCCAGTCAGGACTGCCGTCATAGAGGCCGCCGGTCAGCCAGCCGTCTCATCCTTACCGAGCTATCCCGATGACCTTGGCTCGCGTGCGTGGCCCTACGAGCTGCGTTTCTACGACCCTCCGCCGGATGGGTTCGTTCTCACGCTGCAGTCACGCGGTGTCGGTTTTCCTCGACTGTACGTCAGTGACTACACCGTTGGTCTGGAGCGGTTGCCCGGGTTCCGGCCGAGGCCCGCCGGTCTTGATCGGTCGCCCGACCACAGCTCCGACATCGTGGTGGTGGGCCGTACCTTTCGCCCATGATCACCGAGCTCAACGGCTCCAGGACTCCATGATCAAGGTCCATGAGTGCGCCCAGCGCCGCAACGGATCGAGGGCATAGCTAGTCCAGTCGGCTAAGCCCGAATAGCAGCGTTGATCAGATCGTCCAGGGCCGAAGTTGATCTTGGTTGGTTGTCTCGGCCTCAGGCGGACGTGGCTAGGAGGCTACGACAGCGACTGGCGGGGAAGGTCGGAAGCGGGCCAGTCGAGGAGCCGAGCTCCGACGACCGCCATGTGCAGTGCCAGGCGTTGGGCTGGGTCGGCGGGGTCGGTTCCGGTCAAAGTCTTCACCTTGGCAAGTCGATAAGTCACGGTGCGCACCGACATGTGCAGTCGACGGGCCGTTTCGGTGGCCACGGCCCCGGTGGCGAAATAGGTTTCCAGAGTTTTGAGCAGCGGTTCCGCCCCGCCCCTAGACCGAGTGAGCGGCTCAAGGAGAGCCTGCACCAGATCGACCAATGCCGCCTGATCACGACCCAACACCCGGAAGAGAAGCAGGTCGCGGGCCTGCACAACGTCGTCGTCGAAGTGAAGCCGTCGGGCCAGCAGGAGGGCCTCGCGAGCCTCCTCGTAAGAACGGGCGATCCCATACGCTCCCGGATAGGGTCGACCGGCAGCGACCTGCCATCGGTCGTGCCGCGCGGACTGCCGCAACCGGCTATGAGCAAAACCTGACGGATCAGAGACGTCGGCGCCTGACACCACGTCCCGCAGCTCCCCCGGGATGAGCATCACCAACAGGTCGTCCTTGCTCGCGATCAAGACATCTCGATCTCCGAACCGCTCGACGATAGCCCGTTCCATCACCACCACGGCTCTGTCCAGACTGGCAGGCGACCTGACCGGCGCAGCGAGCAGCACCTGGTGGCTGCGACCCAGATCAAGCCCAAAGGGTTCGGCCCGCTCGACCAGTCGGGAGACGTCGGTGTCGCCGCGCAACAGATCGTCGACGAACTCCCGCCTGGCCGACTCCTCCTGTCGAATCATCTGCCGCCGCGCTGCCTGATGGCCCTCGACCAACACCTCCACCGCATCGCTGATCACGCGCAGCACAGCCTCCGCAGCTGCCCGCACCTTCTCGCGGTCCCGGGATCGCACGATCATCGGTATCTCCTGCCACAGCCGCCAAGCCGCCGAGAGGTACAAGTCGACTGCCTGGTTGGCGTCGACGCCTTGCTCAGCTGCGCGTTGACCAAGTCGCCGAACGGATTCCAGCTCCCGCTTCTTCGGCCGCCGCCCGGAAAGGGCGGCGTCAGCGAGGATGTTCAGATACTCCCCCAGCAGCTCGATCGGGGCGTTGGCATCAGCGGCCGCCGTACGGGCCACCGCTGCCAGCCAATCATCCGACGCGTCAAGGCGCCGTGCGTCGCTATCGACTGGTTGCTCGGGAGCATCCACATGTGAATGGCCGGCGATGCGATCACCATCGACCGGGGGCGTCTGAGCGGCTCCGCGGCGGTGATCGCTGATCATGATCGACATTTTCCTCTCATGCGGTCTGCACCGCTACTTACGTTGCCGATACTCGGCAAGCAACTCGGTCTGCATGTCGCCGATCTGGGCCCTGGCAGGCAACGACCTCGCGGGAGACGATGGAGGGACTCCGACACAGTGCCGTCGCAATGTTGATCACAGGGAGGTGCCAGATGGACGACCGAACCGCTGTTCGGCGGCGGCTGGACCTGCACAACATCAGCATCGACTTCGCTGCCGCCACTTCGGGCTTATGTGGTTTCACCCATCTCGACAGCGGCCGGGTCTGCCAGCTACCGCACCGGCACCACGGCCCTTGTCACCTGCAGGACCGCGCACGCCAGCCCGCTGAGCGCGCGGCCGGTGCCCCGCGCAGCTAGGGAGCCACTTCAACGATCCGCCGGTATTAGACCGGCCAATCATGCCACGCCTTCGCAGAAGGGAAAGACCATGCGCCAGAAGATCAACGCGATGCGCACCACCACCGGGTCGGCTGCCGGGTTTGAGCGCCAGTTACGCGCCACTCGCGCGGAGTTGGATCAGCAGCGACGCTTCCGGACCGAACAGCTGGAGGAGCTCGCGGTGGACGCTGCAGGGGCGATGGCGACTTCGGATCAGAGCCGGCTCCAGGTCACTCGCGTCCTCACGCTGGCCGCAGAAGCGGCACTGTCGGAGATCGATGCCGCGTTGCAGCGGCTCGAGGAGGGCTCGTACGGAATCTGTGAGGCCTGTGCCGAGCCGATTCCGTGGCAGCGACTGGAGGTGCTGCCGATGAGCGGACTCTGCACCCCCTGCCAATACCTCGCCGAGTCCGGCCGGTCCAACAGCGTGCGCCGCGGCCAGAGCCGGTCTGGCGGCGGAATCTGGTGACAGGGACCTTGATCATGATCACGAACTGCATCATCGTCGGACTGGACGACTCGGCAGCCTCCCGTGCCGCTCACCGGTGGGCGGCAGCGTATGCGCACGCCACTGGGAAAGACCTGCGTGCGGTCCATGTCTTGGACTGGCCGATTGGGCTCAACCTCTCGGCAGTGAAATCGGGAACCCGGCTACGCGTGCCGAAGCAGGATATCGCCGAGCCTTACTGGCGAGGAATACATCGGGTCTTCGACGACACCAGCTCCCAGAAGGGGTCGGTACTCCAGTTCGCCCAAGGAGACGTCGGCGACGTCTTGGTGCGCCTCAGCGCCAATGCCGACCTGTTGGTCGTCGGAACCCGTGAACCGGTCCGCGGCCGCCCGTACCTGGCTGGATCGGTCAGCCACTACTGCATCAGCTACGCCAGCTGTCCTGTAGTCACGGTTCCCGAACTACTGCCGAGGCCTCTGCACGACCTGTCGGGCGATAGCACCGGGCGCCGCGATACGGCCGCCGCGGCGAGGTAGATGCCGCAGAAGTTGTCGAGAACGACTTACGGCAGGTGCTCAGGCAAAGCCACACACTCCCGTAGGTAGCGAACCATGCCAATGTTGAATGACCCCGACCGTCAACTAGTGAAGGACCTGGAGCACCAACTCGAACACCAGGACCCCGCCTGGGTGCGCCAGTTCAAGGACCTCAAACCATCCCGCCGGGCACGCGGCAACCTGCTTCTAGAGACCGCCATCGGCCTGCTGGTGCTTCTCGCCATCCTTTGTCTCCGGCTGGGCGCCACTGTGGCAGCGGTCATCTTCGGCAGCGCCGCCATAGTTGTGGCGTACATCCGCGACCGCCTATGGCGCTTCCTGAGCGCACCCACGAGCTGGCGGTTCCGCAACTCGGGGTTAACCGACATCCGTAGCAGCACCTGAAACTGACCTCGCCCAGCACAACCTTTACCCGCGGCGCCAAGGTCGTCCAGGCAACGTCAACAGCAAGTTCCATGGAGAAGAACGATGAAGAAGCTCAACCCCCCACATGATCGAGACAGCCAGCCGACGGACACCGGCCCATACATGCCTACTTCGGCATCAATACAGCGGTCCCAGGACGAGTCCGCCCAAGAGAAACCTCCCTCAACGGCTGGGGTGGTGGTTACCCGCCTCTTGGCTGTGCTCGTCGTGGCGATGGTCGTTACCTCGATCCTGGGTTTCACGGTCTTCGACCGCCAGGTAGGCAACTCCACAACGGCAGTCGCCAGCCTCGCCATCAGTAGCTCCGCGGCAGTACTAGGCCTAGTTCTCGGTTTCGTCAAGGCCTACCAAACGACATAAAGAAGTGAAGCAGGCGGCACTCCTCCGGCATCTAGACGCGCTCGAGCGACGCGCGATCGGGCAGCGTATCTGGACGGGGCGCATGCTGGCACAACTCGATGGGCGCCAGGGAGACAGTCTCTCTCCAAAGAGCGTGCGCGCGCTGAGCACAGTCCCGGCAGCGGCGGTATGGGCGGTTCGCTTCACAAGTAGTGTCCGCCTCCCGCTGGTAGCCTTCCGTCGGCATGCCGCACCTGACGGTGTCACTGCGGTGTGGAAAGTGTCGCGCACGCGCTGATCCCGGATCCTGATGTCATGTTGCGCAGGATGCTCGTCGAATCGATCGAGATCTGCGCGGCGTGGACCGGCAAGGAAGCATCCGGCCTCGGCCTCGACGCCGCCGCCTGGGCCGAAGCGTGCCGGCTCGACGCGATGGCGGACACCAATCGGTATTAGCTGGCGGGTCGGCGCTTCCCCACCGCGACGGCCCGAACGGCGGCAGCCGACTCATTTTCTGCACTAGAGGCTGCCCGGCGCCGGTTCAGAATGAATGGGTCAGGTCGGCGGTCGGAACGCACGGGTCGAGGTCGGACCCAACTCCTCGACAGGCACATTCCCAGAACGGACCACGACTTGGCGAATCGACCAGGGGTGGTGGAACGGATGAGGGAAACGGTGCTTCGCCGATGGGCGTACTCAGTCTGGCCAATTGCCCAGCAGGCCGCCGCGGCTGCAATCGCTTGGGTGATCGCGGTGCGCTTCGCTGGACATCCCGACCCTTTCTTTGCGCCGATCGCGGCCATCGTGGGTCTCAATGTCACCCTGGGACGCAGAGGATCGAATGCCGTACGGCTGCTGATCGGAGTAGTCGTCGGCATCGCGGTCGCTGAGCTGGTAGTGGAGTTCGCCGATGGCGGAGTCTGGGCTTTGGCGCTGGCGACCTTCTTCGCCATGCTGCTCGCACGAACGGTGGACGATCAACCCATCGTCATAGCTCAAGCGGCAGTCAGTGCTGTGCTGATCACCACCTTCGGAAACCAAGAACAAGGGTGGGAGCGGTTGCTGGACGCGCTGATCGGTGTCGGAGTGGCGTTGGTTTTCAGCCAGTTGCTGTTCGTCCCCGAGCCGCTGCGGCTGCTCCGTCGCGCGGAAAGTGCCGTGCTGTTGGGTCTAGCCGACGGCCTGAGGCTCACTGCCGACGCTCTCGAAGACAAGAACCACCAGCTGGCCGATCAGGCAACACGCCAGCTGCGCGCACTCCCCGACAATCTGGCAGCTCTCAACACGGCACGCACGGCCAGCGGCCGGATCGTGCGTCACTCCCTGACCTGGCGGATGCGGGCTGCTCCGGTAGCGCTCGAACAGGAACGTGCCGATCAGCTGGACCTGCTCGCAGGCAGTGGCGTCATGCTCGCCCGCACCGCCATGGCGACCACCGATCAGGAGCGTCCCTCACTAGCACCGTCAATACGGGCCTTAGCGACCGTCCTCGCTGATATGGCGCGGCATCCGACCGATTCTGCCACCCGACAACGTGCCGCCGACCGGGCACTCGACCTCGCCTCCTGGCTCAGCGTGCATGGCCCCGCCGTACCGGCGCAGTCAGCGCTTGCTGCCACCTGCGCCGCCCTCAGAATGATCGCGATCGACGTCATGATCTTCGCTGGAATGGCACCGGAGCAAGCACTCCGCGCCCTTCATCCCGACTCTGACCAGAGTTAGCGGCTCAGCACATCACGCAGGGTCGCATGCTGCTGATGCTTGCCATCTACGGCTTCGCGGCGGCGGCTGCTCCATGGCTGGTCGGCTGGCTCGGTACCCGCGCCTTCGTGCCCTGGTACCAGCGGCGGCCTTCCTGGCCATCGCCACTACGAGCCGCGACGCACGGGAGGGTACGCCTTACACCGAGAGCGTCACCTGGATCCGGGGCTCAATGTCGACCTGGCATTTCGCCTGGACACCCTGTCGTGGGCGATGTCGCTGCTGGTCACCGGTGTTGGCGCGCTCGTGCTGTTCTACTGCTGGCGCTACTTCCGCGACGATGAGCCGGGTCTGGGCAAGTTCGCGGCCACACTGACGGGTTTCGCCGGAGCCATCGGGTTTCGCCGGAGCCATCGGTTTGGTGGCGGCCGACGACCTAATCCTGCTGTACGTGTTATGGGACCTCACCACGATCTTCTCGTACCTGCTCATCGGCCACGTCACGATTCGAACGAGACACCTACGCATTGTCGCTTGTGCTCTGCCTCGCGTTGCTTAGCTTCGTGGGCTCGGTGAGTGTGGCCCGCTTCGTGTCGCGGAGGCCGGAGTGATGACCGGACACGACGTTCTCGACGCACTCGCCGCGATCTGCATGCTGCTCGGCGCCGTGCTGGCCGTGTCGGGAACGCTCGGAATTGTGCGGTTCCCGGACGTGCTCTCCAGGCTCCATGCCGCGACCAAGCCTCAGGTGCTCGGGCTAAGGCTGATGCTTGCGGCGGTCGGGATGCGTGTTCCTTCGTGGGGCACAATCAGCACCCTGGTCCTGATCGCCGCTTTCCAGGTGCTCACCCTCCCGGTTGCTGCGCACATGATCGGCCGGGCGGCCTACCGCACCAAGCATGTGAAGCTGGAGCGTCTGTACCGCGATGAACTGGCCGAAGCGGTCGAGAGGGCAACCGATGATCAGACCTCCTGAGAGCGGATGTCCGCTTGCGGATCACGCTAACTAACGCCGCGCGTCTTGGTCCAATGCCTTCTCGATGCCATTCTCGGCAGCGGCGGCCTCGGCTTTGGCATCGTTGACCGCCGCTTCGGCCAACTCGGCGACCCGATCAGCGGCTGCAGCCGCATCTAGGGGCGGCGGACCGCCAGAAGTCAGCTCTCGGCTTCCCTCTTTGTCTTCGATCTCCGACGGCGAGCCGGCGGCGCCGTCCTTCTCGGTCGGCGGCGCGCCCATCCGAGAATGGTCGCCGAACGCCTCCGTGACGGTGCGGATCGCCTGGGTAACCTCACTCGGGATAACCCAGAAGGTGTTGCCACCTCGTGCCAGGTGAGGCAGCGTCTCCAGGTACTTGTACGCCAGCACCTTGGGATCTGCGTTGTTGCGGTGGACGGCCTGGAAAACAAGGTCGACGGCCCGGGCCTCACCGTCGGCCCGGAGGATCGCGGCCTGCTGGTCGCCCTGCGCCACTAGGATCTCCTGCTGGCGAGTCCCTTCGGCGGTAAGGATCTTGGACTGCCGTTCCCCTTCGGCGTGCAGAATGGCTGCCCGCTTGTCGCGCTCGGCCCGCATCTGCTTCTCCATGGCCTCCTTGATGGTGATCGGCGGGTCGATCGCCTTGATCTCGACCCGGTTCACTCGGATCCCCCACTTGCCGGTCGCCTCGTCCAGCACGATGCGCAGCCGAGTGTTGATTTCCTCACGCGAGGTCAGCGTCTGCTCCAGATCCATGCTGCCGATGACGTTGCGCAGCGTAGTGACCGTGAGCTGGTCGATGGCCTGTAAATAGTCCGCGATCTCATACGCAGCGGCACGAGGGTCGGTGATCTGGTAGTACAACACCGTGTCGATGTTGACCACCAGGTTGTCCTCGGTGATCACCGGCTTCGGCTGCGATGAGAACACCTGCTCCCGGACATCAAGCTTGGTATTGATCCGATCCGCCAACGGGATGATGAAGTTCAGACCCGGCTGCAACGTCGTACGGTAACGGCCGAACCGCTCGACGTTGTAGCGGCGCGCCTGGGGCACGACGCGTACGGCTGACATCACCACGAAGACCACCAAGGCCGCCACGACGATGATCGGCACTAAAAGGTTCAGATCCATATCTCCTCCACGTGTCAGCTGCGCAGGCTCATGGCAGAAGTTCCCGGGGATAGACGATCGCCGTCGCGCCGTCGATCTCCATAACATCCACCGGCGTCCCTGCTGGGATCACCTGATCCTCATCGAGCGCACGCGCCGACCACACCTCCCCGGCGAGCTTGATGAGCCCCTGCGTACCGGTAACCTCCTCCAGAACCACCGCCCTCTTCCCAGCCAGCGCGTAGCTGCCCTCGCGCACCACCGGAGGATGGGTCATCTGCCGTCTCGCGATCGGCCGCACGATCAGTAGTCCAACTCCAGCCGTGATCGCGAAGGCGAGCACCTGGGCCAGCACTGAGGCGCCGACACCGGCGACGATCGCGGCGACGAGCGCTGCCGCAGCGAGCAGACCAAACGCCAGGGTGAGCGTGAAGAACTCTGCAACACCCAAGGCCACGGCCGCTATCAACCACGCGACCCACAGCATCAAGACGGCCTCCCGTCCAATAGGGCTACCTTGAAGGTACCTCGCCAGAATTCCGGCGGTCGCTCCGATTTCCCAGAGCCTGCGCCACATCGAGGTCCAATACCCCGTAGCAGCTCCCAGTGTGCGTCCGCGACCCACCCTAGAGAATGGGGTCTGCCATCCATTTCCGCAGTTCGTCGTCGCCGTCGTTAGCTTGGACCCACATGGCCGTTGCCGCTGTGCCACTTGGCTAGCCGCCCGAATTGGCTCAGAGCGTGCAGTCGACCCTCAGTGGCTGCTCGTTCCCGGTTGGCGGCGGCAACCAGGAGTTGGTCATGAGCTCGCAGAATGCTGTGTTGCCCCGGCACGAACAGCTTCCCATCACGCTGAATCAAGCTGACAGCGGCGTCACCTGGTAGCCGTAACTCGGAGGATAGAGGCCGGCGAGCCGCGATCCCTCCGGAATCGTGAAATGCAGCATGGTGGCATCGACCGGCTCGAGTGGGGCCGCATCGACTGTGACTTCAAGTCAGGGAGTCTCTGCTGACCAGGACCAACCGCGATATCCGTGGTAGCACCAAATCTCGCCGACCCGAGCCCAAGCGAGCAGATCCAGCCTCAGAATCGGCGCGGGCTGGCCCAAAAGACGCCAGTGCATGGATGGTCGGTATGACGGTCGATGACTTGGTCAGTGGAGCGGTCTCGGCTAAACCGCTCGGAGGGCTTCCTCGCCCTCGGTAGTCACGCTACGGCCCCTCCGACGACTGCCACCGGGCACTGGGCGCCGTCGATAACTGCGAATGCTGTCGAGCCCGGAATCATCATTCGAGGGTGTCCCCTGCCAGTTGACCCGACCACCAGGAGACCGGCGTCGGTCGAGGCATCTACCAGGACCGGTTCCGGCAACCCGTCCGCTACGCGGGTATTGATGGTCAGTTGCGGATGTGTTTCCTCCAACGATGCACACGTGCGCTCCAGGATGTCCGCGGCCGAGCGTCGTAGCTCTTCCTGACTGACAATCGGAACCTAGAGCTCGCCGGTGCAGCAAATTACGTCCATCGATGCAGACCGGCTCGCGGCGAAATCGGCGGCGAATGCCACAGCAGACGCTGCTCGTTCCGAGCCGTCCGTCCCGACGACGACACGGTTCTTGGACCCGACCACCGTGGCCGCATGACCGTCCTTCACCACGACCACAGGGCACGGTGCGCTGCTCGCCACGGCGAAAGATACCGAACCCAGCAGGGTGGCTAGAACCGAACCTCGGCCGCGGCAAACCACCACAAGCGAGGAAGCCTCGGCGGACTCTTCCACCAGTGCCTGCGTCGGACTGCGCCGCTCGGGGACGGGTATGTCGCGGTTGGGGCGGTCGGGTCCGGCGGCGGCTTCCAGCTCCTCTCGGCCGTCTCGCCGGACGGGGTCCGCTGGTCGGCCGGCGGCCCGCTGTCCGGCCAGCCGCTGCCGGCGGACTCGAAAGCGACACTTGTGCGAGCCGGGGGCTGCTGCGCCGGGTCATCTCTACGTCGTTAGTGGAGCTCGGCCAAGCGAATCTGGCTCGGTAGCTCCAGCGCCCAGGGTCGGCTCAGCCCTTCTCCATGTGCGCGGTCGGCCCGAACACCTGCGGGCGCCGCGAATAGGCCCGCTTCTCCTCAGCCAACATTGCCTTGTCTACGCTAGCCAGTTCCGCGTCACTTAACGTGGCCTGCGACGTCAGCCCCAGCTCCTCGCGCTCTTTCTCGTTCTTGCCGCGCCAGCCGGTGCGGATACCGCCGACGCCTGGCGCGTAGTACTTGAGTTGAGTCTTCCCGGGCTCATCGTTGTTGAACTCGGCGATCACCACGACGTCGTGGTAGCAGCCTGTTGGTACGCAGTTCGAGATACCCACCTGATCGACCTTGGCGCGGTCATTCCAGTCCACCGCCGGACCCCAGCCCTCGGCGTAGTCCTTGGTGCCCGTGGCGGGCTGGGCCTGCATGGTGATGCCCGGCCGCGCCTTCTGCTGGCCACCCAGCCAGGCCGGCGAATCGTCGATCTTACCGTTGTCGAGCTCCTCGGAGTACTCGCCGAAATACCAGACCGTCCCAGAGTCATCCTGAGCGTAGTAGGTGAGCTCGACCTCCTCCATCTCCCCATCGCTATAGTCGCGGTCCCACGCCACGCGGGTCTGCACTCCGTCAATCACCTTGGTCAGGTCACTGACTGTGAAATCGATCTGCCGCTCAATTCGGCTGCCGTCATCCTCGTCGAAGGCGTGACCCTTCCAATGCAGCCGGGTCCCCGGGGCCATCGGGAAGTACTGATTGGTAATCTCGAGCGGGTGGTTGAAGTTCTTCCGATCGAAGTCGGAGTCGGCTGCCGGCTTCGGCTTGATCGGGGATGCGCTCGGAATGGAGTTGCTGGGTACGCCGCTGGACGCATCGCTGCCGGGCGACTGCATGCTCCCACAACCGGCGCCCAGCACACTGACGCAGGACAGACTCGCGAGCAAGCTCAGTGCTGAACGTCCCACGCGTGTTCCTTTCGAGCGGCGAACAGAGCGCTGGGCGACCCGCCGCCGGGGCTGAAGAAAGCTAGCCCATCCTGCGAACCTTGGCTGACCTTCCCGTGCGGCGCGTCGGTGTCTCCCAACCGGCGACGACGAAGCGTGTGCAAGCCTCCACTTCACCGTCACTTCCACTAGGAGGAGATGACCTGGCGATTTGATACATGGCCGCTGACGTGATGCATCAGCCGAGGACGTCCTTGATGGCTGCCGCCGTCAAGCTCGCGAGGTCGTCAGTATCCGCCTCTGTGATGATCGGCGACGGGCCGATGAGCAAGGTCTCCGTCACGCCCGTCGGCGCAGACGCGGCCAACGTTCGGCGTGCCTTCCGCCAAATGGCCGAGGACGCTGGGCTCCAAGGGGAGGACTGGACACCACGAGAACTGCGGCACAGTTTCGTCTCGCTGCTGTCGAGCGCAGGGATCCCGATCGAAGACATCGCGCATCTCGTCGGCCACGCGAACACCCGCACAACGGAAAAGCTGTATCGCAAGGAATTGCGCCCGGTGCTAAGACACGGCGCGAAGGCGATGGATGACCTCTTCAATGCCCACCGCGCGGCCAGCGAGCCCCCCACTCTGCCCCCCGCCTCCAGTGAGAACCAAACGGAGCGCTGAAATGACATTGATGCGCTTGGCGCCTGACCAGGGGAAATCGTGAGTGGAGCTTAGGGGACTCGAACCCCTGACCTCTTCCATGCCATCGACAACCCGCTGCTTCGAATACCGGGTCGTGAGCGTGGCGAACGGTCGCCAATGTGCGCCTCTGTCCCGCGGGAAACGGACCGATTGGTAAGCAGATTGGTAAGCAACCCGTCATTCGGCTAGCGCGGGCGGACGCCCACAGCTCCGTCGTTCAGCCATCGCCCCTGTTGTGGAACGAAGCGAGCGGCAGAAGATGCCGACCAGGCTGCTGTACAACTGTCAATGATTCCTCCAGTGAGGTCGTAACGCTTTGTGGTGGGGGTCAGCATCGTGGTGAGCGTGTTGTACGACAGGGCGTCCTGGGTGCGCTTGCCCTTCTCGGCCAGCGAGAACATCAGGCACACCCCTTGCTCGGCTCAGTCAGAAAGCCGGTGTGCTGGGCGATCCACTCGTACGTCGTGGAGCCCATCGCCATCGCGCCAACTCGGCAATGAACCGCGGATACTCATCCTCCATCCCGCTCGGCTCGCTGAACTGGAAGAGCCAGCTGAGTGAGTTCTCCGAGTCCGCGCTGAAGCCGTCGATGCTGCTGGCCGTGTAGTACTGCGTCATCATAAATGGCCAGCATCGCAACAGCCACCGACAGTCCCTGAAGGGATGGGTAGCGGGAGCGGCATCCCTTCCCACGCCCCGGCACCGGGTTTAGCATGCAAAGAAGAGCCGATCAGTGGAGGACATGATGGTCCGCTACACCAAGGCACACCTGTTCCACATCCGTCCCGTCTCGTCCCTGGTCGAGGAGACGCACGAGAGCGGTCACGAGCTCAAGCGAGCAGTGGGACCGCTTTCCCTTACTGCTCTCGGGGTCGGCGCTATCGTCGGCACGGGCATCTTCGTCGTTGTGGGCGAAGGGCTTGCCGCGGCTGGCCCGGCAGTGATCTTGTCCTTTGCGCTGGCGGCACTCGTCTGCCTCTTCTCCGCGCTGTCGTACGCGGAGCTAGCGTCATCGATCCCAGTGTCGGGTAGCGCGTACACCTACGCCTATGCCACGCTCGGCGAGGTTGTGGCGTGGGTCATCGGGTGGGACCTGATCCTCGAGTACGGCGTGTCCGTGGCGGCGATCGCCGTCGGTTGGGGCGCCAACTTCAACGCCTTCCTGGAAACCGCCTTCGGCGTCGCGCTGCCGGAGAGGTTCACGACCTCCCTTGACGAGGGCGGCATCAACATCCCCGCGGTCGTGATCGTGTTGCTCATCACGCTGTTGCTGATGCGCGGAGTCAAGGAGACCGCCAACTTGAACACCGTCATGGTGTTCATCAAGCTCGCCGTGCTGGCCATGTTCATCGGCCTTGCGTTCACCGCATTCAACGCCGATAACCTTCAGCCGTTCGCGCCGCAGGGCTCTGGCGGAGTGCTCACTGCAGCGGCCCTGATCTTCTTCGCCTACATCGGCTTCGACGCCGTGGCCACTGGAAGCGAGGAGGCCAAGAACCCCAAGCGTGACCTGCCGATCGCGATCATCGGCTCGCTGGTGGTCTGCACCATCATCTACGTCCTGGTGTCGGTTGCGGCCGTCGGCGCTTTGCCCGCAGCCCAGCTAGCCGAGAGCGACGCGCCGCTGTCGGAGGCCCTCGAAGAGGGTGCCGGCCTTTCTTGGGCGGCGGCGCTGACCGCGTTCGGAGCGCTGGTGGCCATCACCAGCGTGCTGCTCGTGATCCTCTACGGCCAGACCCGGATCTTCTTCGCGATGGCCCGCGACGGGCTTGTGCCGGAGTCCTGGGCAACCATCAATGCGCGTACCGGGACGCCGGCCAAGCTGACCCTCGGGTTCGGCATTTTCGCCGCTCTCGTCGCCGCGGTATTGCCATTGGGCGCGATCGTGGAGATGGTGAACATCGGCACGCTGTTCGCATTCATCATCGTCAACATCGGCGTGATGGTGCTGCGGAGGACGCGACCGGACATGGACCGGCCCTTCAAGGTGCCGATCCCCTACATCTGGTGCCCGATCGGGATCGTGCTGTGCCTCTACCTGATCACCGGGCTGCCACTGGCCACCTACATCAGGTTCGTCGGATGGCTCGTCATCGGGCTCGTGATCTACCTCATCTACGGGTACTCGCACTCCAGGCTGCGGCACCACTACCCAGACGTACCGGACCTGCCCGACGAGGAACATGAGGAGAAGGTGCCAGGGGCGGGATCCGGCGGGAGCGCGTGACATGGCCTGGCGCGTCGTCATCGGGTACGACGGGTCGGATGCCGGCGAGGACGCTGTCGCCTTCGGGTTGACATGGTGCCGGTCCACCGGCGACGTGCCCGTCGTGGCCACTGTCTACCCTGAGGAGCACCCACTCGGAGCGGGCCGCGTCGACGCCGAGTGGGCGGCGTACGTACGCAAGCTCGGCCAGGAGACCTTGGATAAGGCGCGGGACGTCGCCGGTGACGCGGGTATCTACCGCCTTGTCGCTTCGACGTCGGCGGCCCGTGGTCTCGCCGACCTTGCCGAGGACGTCGAGGCCGCTGCGGTCCTGGTCGGCGGCAGCCGCAAGGATGAAGCTGGCGGCGGCAGGCTCGGCAGCGTCGCCAACCGTTTGCTGTATGGAGCCACCGTGCCGGTCTGCGTGGTTCCCGAGGCCTGGCAGGCACCTGATAGCGGTGGGATCTCCAAGATCGGCGTGGCGTTCGTCGACACGAAGGACGGCCACGAGGCGCTTCGTGCAGCGGTCCGCGCGGCCAGCCGGATCCCGGCTCGACTCGTGTTGTACAGCGTTGCGGCCCGTTCGACGGAGCACTACTCCTACATCGCTGGCCGCCGGGACGAGCAGGTGTTCTACGACGCTGCCCGTGCTTCGTACACTCAGGCGCTGGAGTACGCGGCCGCCGGGGTGCCGCCGCAGCTCGAGCCGGAGGTGGTCCTTCTCGAGGGTGATGTGGTCGAGCGGCTGGCAGCACTGGGGCTCGACGATGTGGACATGCTGGTATGCGGGTCCCGTGGCTACGGTCCGATTCGCCGAGTGCTGCTTGGTGGCGTCTCGGCACGCCTGGTCCGACGCTCGCGACTCCCGGTCATGGTCGTACCACGTGCCTCGGCGGGTCCCTCAGCAACCGAGGATTGATTTCGGGCCGCAGTGCTCGGCCCATGGCGAGGCTGAGCCAGCAGTGCGTCGTGCCCTGGCCCATCGCGCAGCGAGGTCACGCGTGGTGGGCGGCCTCGTTTTCTTGGTGGCCAACCGGCTCGAGCTGGAAAGTGCAGTGCGAGACGTCGAAGTGCCCACCCAGGCATTCGCCCAGCCGGTCCAGCACTTCACCGGAACGTCCACGATGACGTGCGCGGACAGCACCGGTACGCCGCCGGTAATCGTCCAGGCGTGCAGGTCGTGGACATCGACTACCCCCACGTACTCGCTTGATGTGCTCACGGACTTCGGCAAGGTCCACACCGTGAGGTATGGCTTCCAGCAGCACGTCGACGACCTCACGCAGCAGCGACCAGGCGCACGGGATGATCACCACCACGATGAGAAGGGAAGCGATCGCGTCAAAGGGGGTCCAGCCCGTGATCAAGATCAGCACAGCGGCGGCGACGACAGCCAACGAACCGATGAGGTCACCGACACCTCGAGATAGGCGCCACGCACGTTCAGGCTCTTGGCCTGCGCGGGACGGAGCACCAGTAGTCCGGCACCACGGTTTTCTTTTCCTGTATCGAAGAAGTGGTCGATGTAGTCGTCAGGTTCTAAATCGCTCTCACGGATAAGCGAAAAAACTTCTGCCGCTGCTCCAATACTGTCGAAGATATGGAAAGCATCGGCATAATTGATGTATTCACAAGTAAGATCCTTTGCGTACTCTTGCGCGTCTGCTTCTGCCTTCTCAACCGCAGACTTCATGTCGGCCGCCCTTACAATTACGATCCGCTCCTCGTAGGACGACCTATTCTTATCCCGAATGATTCATCGGACGGCGAACCAACCCTCTGAGCGCCGATATTCTTCCCGCCAACCAGCAAAATCGACAGGCCCGTGTACCAGCTCCCCTTTTTCATCTACCTCATCTGCCTCAGTGAGGGAAATCAGAAGCTCCAGTAGCTTGGGGTTGCTTTTGTGTATCTCTAAGCGCTGCTTGAGTATCTTTTTCTGTTCTAGCTGGCGAGCCCATGTAGCAACCTCGCCTGGATCCGCTTGACCGGCAACTAGTTGACCAACCTTATTTATGACTGCTTCTTCAGTGAATTCGGATTTCATCTTGGTAGGTTGAATATAGCATGAAAGCTATAGCCTTTTGTGACCTTAGGGGACTCGAACACTGATAATGCAATCTGGAAGCGCCGAAACAACAAAAAGGCCGCATGGTTGATGCGATACCGCTTATGCGACCTTTTGGCTTAATAGAAGAAACTTTCTAATCTGGTGGAGCTTGGGGGACTCGAACCCCTGACCTCTTCCATGCCATGGTGGCCTGGGTAGCGCAGCCGGCGGGCCGCGAGCGTTGACGGAGTCTCTGGACGTGCAGGCGCTGCCACTCTCCGTTCAGTCCGGGAACCCCTCAGTTTGCCCCTCACGCCTCGAACGCGGCCGCGGCGACCGGAGCCGCCATTCTCCGCTTGCTTGTGGCCCGTTCGTGGCCTGACCTGACGCTCCTATTCGCAGGCCGCGGGGGAGATGTGCGTTGTGAGCACGGCCAGACCGGACAGTGGCGGACGATGCCGCACCAAACGACCAGGTCGGGCATCCGGGGCCGAGCCGGCCCCACGCCGTGGTTCGTTCGCGCCCGCGCGATGCACGGGCGACACGTCCACCTCCCGACGCTGCGGTGCCCTCGCAGCGATGGGACGGCTCTGCTGAGCGCCCTCGACCGGCACTTCCGGGACACGGTGGCGGTCCCGCGCTCCGAGTGCCGGACTTAGGCGGCATCCACGGCAGCGCCGGATTGCTGCAGCTCGTGTGCCTCAGGTCGCGCCCACTTGGGAGTGGCTCGGCGGGTCGTTGCGTCAATTCGCGGTGGCGGCGGCGGCGTCGGGCTTGATGTGGGCGAACATGCTGCGGCCGTTCCAGCTCGGGAAGGCCCGTACCAGCCATAAGGGACCGTGGAGCTGGATCCGGGAGTCGCGGGTTGCCTCCGCCCAGGAGAGCTGGCCGGCGTGCCACTTCACGAACGCCTCGGCGTCGGCGGTGATGTAGAGATCTTCGTCCAGACCGGAATACGTCTTGCAGATCTCGGGCTCGCCCTGCTCGAACAGCAACCAGTACCGCTCGTGGGGCCGGAAGCCGGTGAAATCCAACCGGATGACAACGCGCTGGTCCGGAAGTCGGTCCCGGCGGAGAGCGTTGCACATGGACCACAGCGCCACGAACGGATCGAGGTTCGCCGGGGCGATCTCGAGCCACCGAGCTCCCCACTCGCCGAGGACCTGGCAGACCTTGAACAGATCGTGGCCCGAGCTCGTGAGCTGGTAACGGTGACCACGCCCCTGAGCCTTGGGTGCCGACTCGACAACGCCGAGGCGTTCGAGCTGCTTGAGCCGCTGCGTGAGGAGCGTACGGGAGAGTCCGGGCGCACCCTCGAGGATCTCGCCGAAGGTTTCACAGCCCAGCTGCACGTTACGGATGATCAACGGCGTCCAACGCTCAGCGAAGATCTCCGCGCCACGGGCGATCGGGCAGTACTGGCCGTAGGTCCTCATAAGCGCAGTGTCCCGCGTCTCTCGACCGCCGTGAAGTCCAGATTCCGTACTTCAAAGTCCAGATAGCTGACTTCTCCTCGGTGCCCGCCGATGTTGCGATGAACCCATCGACCAAAGGAGGAACGATGACAGCACTATCCACGATGCAGATCCCCGGGTTCCGGGGCGATGTGATCGCCCCCGACCACGATGGATACGACGACGCACGCGCCGTATGGAACGGCACCGTCGATCGGCGCCCTCGACTGATCGCCCGCTGCAGCGGCCCCGCCGACGTGGCCGCA
>Ga0307286_10000045_pt1 | contig 28271 bp, 32 predicted proteins | sample ER_DNA_140_FD_194478 | JGI IMG/M metagenome (GOLD analysis project Ga0307286, IMG submission 194478) | Bulk soil microbial communities from the East River watershed near Crested Butte, Colorado, United States - ER_DNA_140 | ecosystem: Environmental > Terrestrial > Soil > Floodplain | place... | reverse complement strand
GACGACGCCGCGGCCGCCGGCGCCTCGAGCTTCATCGTCGCCGACCTACCGCTCGAGGCCGCGCCGGACCTTCCCAGGGTCCAGCTCGTCGCGCCCACGACGCCGAGCGACCGGATCAGGCTCGCCGCCGAGCGCACCGACGGGTGGCTCTATCTCGTCTCCCTCACGGGGACGACGGGCATGCGAGAGACCGTCTCGAGCCAGCTCGCCGGCCTCGTCGAGCGGGCTCGAGCTGAGACCGACGTCCCCCTCCTCGCGGGCTTCGGAATCGCAACGCCCGAGCAGGCGGCGGCCGCCGCGCGCCTCGCGGACGGGATCGTTGTCGGCAGCCGCGCCGTCGAGATCGCCGAGGCCGAGGGGCCAGAAGGCCTCGAGCGCTACGTCCGCTCGCTCCGGGCGGCCGTCGACGAGCGCGTCGAGGCGCCGAGATGAGCGGCCGGGCACGCGTCCGCGCCCGCGAGCTCGGGGTCGCTATCGGCACGCTTCCGACCGGGGAGCGGAACGCGATCACGGACGTGCCCGGCGTCCGGGTCGGCCACGCGACGCTGATCGAGGGCGACGACGTGCGCACGGGCGTGACCGTGATCCAGCCTCACGAGGGGAGCCCGTGGTACGAGCCCGTCTTCGCCGGCGCGCACCGCCTGAACGGGAACGGCGAGCTCACCGGGCTCGAATGGATCCGCGAGTCCGGGATGCTCTGCTCGCCGATCGGGCTCACGAACACCCACTCGGTCGGCGTCGTCCACGACGCGTTGATCTCGGCCGAGATCGCCTCGCGCGAGCACGCGCGCGAGTTCTGGAGCCTGCCGGTCGTCGGCGAGACCTGGGACGGGCTCCTGAACGACATCAACGGCATGCACGTCCGCGCCGAGCACGTCGCCGCCGCGCTCGACTCCGCTACGAACGGCGCGGTCCCCGAGGGAAACGTCGGCGGCGGCACCGGCATGATCTGCCACGGCTTCAAGGGCGGGATCGGCACGGCCTCCCGCGTCGTCGAGGGAGCGGGAGGCGCGGTCGTCGGCGTCCTCGTGCAGGCGAACCACGGCCGCCGGGAGCGCCTGCGGGTGAACGGCATCCCGGTCGGCGAGGCGATTCCCGTCACGGAGATCCCCGACCCGTACGGCCGCGTCCCACCCGGCTCGGGCTCGATCATCGCGATCGTGGCCACGGACGCCGCGCTCCTGCCCGTTCAATGCGAGCGCCTCGCCCAGCGCGCGGGCCTCGGAATCGCGCGGGTCGGCGGCGTCGGCGAGCACTCGAGCGGCGATATCTTCCTCGCGTTCGCCACGGGGAACAGAGGCCTGCCGGCCGCCGACTACGGCGCCGAGGCGCCCCTGACGATCCCGGTGCAAATGCTCGCGAACAACTACATCACCGGCCTCTTCGACGCGGTCGTCGAAGCGACGGAAGAGGCGATCGTCAACGCGCTCTGCGCGGCCGAGACCCTCACGGGCGCCAACCGCGCGACCGCGTACGAGCTTCCACTCGACCGCCTGCAGGAGCTCGCCGCCGCTCCTTGAGGCGTGCCGTCAGTCCGCGCTCGGCCGTAGGCTAGGCGCATGCACACCATCGAGCTCACCGAAGAGGAACTCACCCTGGTCCGCGCTGCGCTCCACTCCTACCTCGACGACTTCGGCCACGAAGAGGCAGACGTCCTACGCAGGATCAAGGAGATTCTCGCCAAGCTGCCCGCCGACGACGCTTAGTGGCCATTCTCGAGACGCGAGTCGACGCCTCGGCGCCCGATTTCGTCGCCAACCTGGAGCGGATGGAGGCGCTCGTCTCGGAGCTTCGAGAGCGAACGGCCGGGGCGGCGCGCGGCGGCGGTGACGAAGCGGTCGAGAAGCACCGCTCGCGCGGGAAGCTCCTCGCGCGCGAGCGCGTCGACCGGCTCCTCGATCCCGACTCCGCCTTCCTGGAGCTGAACGCCCTCGCTGCCAACGGCCTCTACGACGACGAGGCGCCCGCGGCCGGGATGGTCACCGGGATCGGCGTGGTCGACGGCCGCGAGTGCGTGATCGTCGCGAACGACGCGACGGTGAAGGGAGGCACCTACTTCCCGCTCACCGTGAAGAAGCACTTGCGCGCCCAGGAGGTCGCGGAGCAGAACCGCCTGCCGTGCATCTACCTCGTCGATTCGGGCGGAGCCTTCTTGCCGTTACAGGACGAGGTCTTCCCGGACCGGGAGCACTTCGGGCGCATCTTCTTCAACCAGGCGGTGATGTCTGCGGCGGGCATCTTCCAGGTCGCAGCGGTCATGGGCTCCTGCACGGCAGGAGGCGCATACGTCCCGGCCATGAGCGACGAGGCGGTGATCGTCAAGGGGACGGGGACGATCTTCCTCGGGGGCCCGCCGCTCGTGAAGGCGGCCACCGGCGAAGAGGTGACCGCAGAGGAGCTCGGCGGGGCCGATGTACACGCGCGCACGTCGGGCGTCGCCGACCACTACGCCGTCTCCGACGAGCACGCGCTCGCGCTCGTCCGCGAGATCGTCGCGAACCTGAGCGGCCGGGCGCCTGAGCCTCCCTGGAAGCGGGACGAGCCGGTTGAGCCGCTCCACGACCCGGAGGAGCTCTACGGGATCGTCCCAGCCGACTACGCGAAGGGCTACGACGTCCGCGAGGTGATCGCCCGGATCGTGGACGGGAGCGACTTCCACGAGTTCAAGGCGCTCTACGGCGAGACCCTGGTCTGCGGGTTCGCGCACATCGACGGCTTCCCGGTAGGGATCCTCGCCAACAACGGCGTCCTCTTCTCCGAGAGCGCGCTCAAGGGCGCCCACTTCGTCGAGCTCGCCTGCAAGCGCCGCGTGCCGCTCGTCTTCCTGCAGAACATCACGGGCTTCATGGTCGGGAAGGAGTACGAGGCCGGCGGCATCGCCAAGGACGGCGCGAAGCTGGTCACTGCCGTCGCGTGCGCCCGGGTCCCGAAGTTCACGGTCATCGTCGGCGGCTCGTTCGGAGCCGGGAACTACGGGATGTGCGGGCGCGCGTTCGGGCCCCGGCAGCTCTGGATGTGGCCCAACGCCCGCATCAGCGTGATGGGCGGCGAGCAGGCAGCCTCGGTGCTCGCGACGGTCGGAAGCTCCGATCCCGAGGAGATCAGGGCCAAGTACGAGCGGGAGGGAAACCCCTACTACTCGACGGCGCGCCTCTGGGATGACGGCATCATCGATCCTCTGGACACGCGCAAAGTGCTCGCACTGGGGATCGCGGCGAGCCTGAATGCACCGATCCCCGAGACCACCTTCGGCGTCTTCAGGATGTAACGGAGGAAAGCGGCGGCGGGAGCTGGACGTCCGGCAGCGGGGGCGGCGGCAGGTCGACAGGAGGAACGGGAAGCGGCGGGAGCTCGACCGCAGGCACCTCGACCGCAGGCACCTCGACCGGCGGGAGCTGCACGGGCACGAGCGATCCGGAGCCGGCGGCATCCTCGCTCTGGCTCGGCTCGTTCGACGCCGCGCCATCCTGCTCGTGCCCGCCCGGTGACCGGTGCTTCCGTTCCTTCTTCTGCGGGTGCGCCTGCTGCACGCTGTCGGTCGTGACCACCGCGGGCTCGACCGCCTGCCGCACGGCCGGGCCCGTCACGGCCGCCGGGTCCTCCGACGCCGTTCCGTCCCGCACCGGACCCGTTGCGAGCACCGCGCACCCGACGAGACACGCGGCGCTGACGCGCCCGAAGGAGAAGCCGAACGATCCGACCTTCGCCAGGCCCGGAAGCGCGAAGAGCCCGCTGCCCTTGCGGCGAACGACCGGCCCGCGCTCGACCAGCTCCAGCTCTTCGGTCAGGGCGCGCCGGGCGCGGAAGATGAGCGCCTCGACGGCCGGGACGGAGAGATCCAGCTCAGAGGCGATCTCGGCGTAGGAGCGCCCCTGGATCTCGCGTAGGAGGATGGCGTGGCGCTGCGCGTCCGTCAGCCGGCGGAGAGCCGCGCAGATGTCTTTCGACGCGGAGCCTTCCGTGTCGTCGAGCGTGACGAGGAGCTCCGCTTCGAGCTCGACCTCCTGCGGACGCTCTGCGCGGAGACGAGCGCGGCGCCGAACGACGTTGCGCGCGATCGTGAGCAGCCAGGCCCTCGGCCTCTCCGGCCGGTCGCCCCGGCGCATGGCGCGGAAGGCGTTCAGGAAGGCGACCTGGGTGACGTCCTCCGCCTCATCCGGGTCGCGGACGTCCCGGAGCACCGATCCGTACACCTCGCGGTGGTGGCGCCGGTAGATCCGCTCGAAGGAGCGATCGGGGTCCACGTTTCCGTTATGCCGCATTTGAACGCTTCTCAAGCATGTTACTTTTGCCTCCGCAAGTATGACGACGCGCGCGGAACGCCAAGGACGAAACGAATCGCTCTTTCGCGAGGTCAACGAGCGCATCGCGGAGCTCAACCAGACGTTTCAGGTCGAGGGGCGCTCCGAGTTCCTCTGCGAGTGCGGTCGTGAGGGCTGCAAGCGGCCGATCGCGATCTCCCTCTCCGAGTACGAGGAGGTGCGCGGCACGGCGACGCGGTTCTTCGTCCTCCCCGGACACGAGGACGAGAGCGTCGAGCGGGTCGTCAGCCGCACGGATCGCTACGTGGTGGTCGAGAAGATCGGCGACGCCGCGGAAGAGGCAGAAGACCTCGACCCGCGCTCCTAGGAGAGTTTGGCGGGAATCCCGCTCGTTGCTGGGCGAGCAGCGCGGCCAAGCGGCACAGCTGGTATTTCGCCAAGCTCTCCTAGCTAGCCGGTCAGCTCCTCGAGCCGAGCTTCGAGCGCCGTTCGCTGCGCGGAGTCGAGCGGGAGAAGCGGAGCGCGGACGTCGCCCCGCACCTTCACGCCGCGCCACGCGAGCGCCGTCTTGACCGCCGCGTTGAACTGAAACTGCTGGAGGGCTTCGCGGAGCGCCGTGACGACCTCGAGGGTCCCATCCGCCTCGGGCTCCCGGTAGAGGCGCGCAACGTGTTCGGGGAACGCGGCCGCCAGCCCCGAAACGGTGCCAGCGGCGCCCGCGGCCAGGCCTTGCGGAAGCAGCGGCTCCGACCCGATGAAGATGTCGAGACCTTCGACGAGATAGGGCCGGACGCGCTCGAACGGCGTGTCCGAGACCTTCAAGCCGGCCAGGTTGGGGGCCTCCGCCCGCAGGCGCTCGATCACGTTCTGCGGGATGGCGTACCCGCTCCGCGCCTCGAACTCGTAGAGAAAGAAGGGCACGGGGGCGCAAGCCCTGGCCGCCGCGGCGAGGTGGGCGAAGAGCGCCTGGTCGTCGAGCGGGAAATACGGAGGCGGGATCACGGCGACGGCAGCGGCACCGGACTCGGCCGCGTGGGCGGCGAGCGCCACCGTCTCGGCTGTCGTCTGGGCACCGCAGTGCACGGCCACGTCGAGCCGGCCCCGGCAGGCCTCCAGGTAGAGCTCGGCGGCCCGGCGGCGATCGTCCGCGGAGAGCAGGATGCCCTCGCCCGTCGTCCCGAGCGCCAGAATCCCGTCCAGCCCATGCCCGGCGAGGAAGTCCGCGATCTCGCCGAAGGCGTCCTCGTCCAGGCGGGCGCCGTCCTCCCGGAGCGGGGTGACTGCCGCGGCAAGCACACCGTGGATCACAGCCCAAACCTTAAGCTCCCCAGTGATGAGCGCGCTTCGCCTCGAGAGGGACGGGCCCGTCCTCCGCGTGACGCTCGCCCGCCCGGAGCGGCGCAACGCATTCGATGCCGCGCTGATCGCCAAGCTCACGGAGGCCTTCGCCGACGTCGGCGACGCGCGTGCCGTCGTCCTGGCCGGCGACGGTGACGCCTTCTGCGCAGGTGCCGACGTTGACTGGCAGCGCTCATCCATCGACCTCGGCTACGACGACAACGTCGCCGACGCCATGCGGCTCTTCGAGATGTGCGAGGCGATCGACCGCTGTCCCGCCCCGGTCGTAGCACGCGTGCAGGGGTACGCGCTCGGGGGAGGGAGCGGGCTCGTGGCCTGCTCGGACATCGCCCTCGCCGACTCGGAAACGGTGTTCGGGTTCACGGAGGTGCGACTCGGGATCATCCCGGCGGTCATCTCCCCGTTCGTCCTGGCGAGGATCGGCGCGGCCGCGCGGCGCTACTTCCTCACCGGTGAGCGCTTCGGGGCCGAGGTCGCGCTCCGGATCGGGCTCGTGAGCGAGATCGCCGACGGCGACCTGGACGCCAGGGTCGACTCGGTCGTCTCGGACCTCCTCGCCGGCGGCCCCGAGGCCGTGCGCGCCGCGAAAGCTCTCGTGCGCGAGCGGCCGGGTGGCGACGAGGCCGCACGGATCGCCGCGGCCCGGCGTACGAGCGACGAGGGTCAGGACGGACTGCGCGCCTTCCTCGAGAAGCGCACGGCCGCATGGAGATCCGAAAGCTCCTCGTAGCCAACCGGGGCGAGATCGCCGCGCGGATCTTCGCGACGTGCGACCGGCTCGGGATCGCCACCGTCGCCGTCGCTGCGCCGGACGACGCGGGCGCCTTGCACACGCGCCGGTCAGGAGAGGTCGTCGAGGTGCCCAACTACCTCGACATTGGCGCCCTGGTCGCCGCGACGGCCGATTCCGGCGCCGACGCGGTTCACCCCGGCTACGGGTTTCTCGCCGAGAACGCCGACTTCGCCACCGCAGTCCTGTCGGCGGGCCTTGGATTCGTGGGTCCCTCGCCCGAGGCCCTCCGCGCGGCCGGCGACAAGCTCGAGGCGAAGAAGCTCGCAGCGGAAGCCGGCGTACCGGTCGTGCCCACGGGAGATCCCGAGAAGGTCGGGTTTCCCCTCATGGTCAAGGCCGCGGCCGGGGGCGGAGGGCGCGGGATGCGCCTGGTGCGCTCTCCGGAGGAGCTTGCAGGCGCCCTCGAGTCCGCCCGTCGCGAGGCGGCGTCCGGGTTCGGCGACGACCGCGTCTTCTGCGAGCGCTGGGTCGAGCGTCCCCGTCACGTGGAGGTCCAGCTCCTCGCGGATGGGCACGGAACCGTCATCCAACTCGGCGAGCGGGACTGCTCCGTCCAGCGCCGTCACCAGAAGATCCTCGAGGAGAGCCCTTCCCCCGCCGTCGGGCCGGACCTTCGCGCCGAGATGGGCGAGGCGGCTGTGGCGTTTGCGCGGGCAGTCGGTTACGAGAGCGCGGGCACGGCCGAGTTCATGGTCGCCAGCGGTGAGTTCTTCTTCCTCGAGCTGAACGCGCGCATCCAGGTCGAGCATCCCGTCACTGAGCTCGTCACCGGCGTCGACCTCGTCGAGCAGCAGCTCCGCATCGCCGCGGGCGAGCGGATCGAGATTGCACCTCGGGAGCCGGAGGGCCACGCGATCGAGGCGCGCCTCTACGCGGAGGACCCGCGCACCTTTCTCCCGCGCACCGGGAAGATCGGGCGTCTACGCCTGCCGGACTCGATACGCGTCGACCAGGGCATCGAGGAAGGGGACGTGGTCCCGGACGCCTACGACCCGCTCCTCGCCAAGCTCATCGCCCACGGGGAGACGCGCGCCGAAGCGCTCGAGTTGCTGGCCGCCGCCCTTCGCGAGACCGAGGTGCGGGGAGTGGAGACGAACCTCCCCTTTCTGCGCTGGCTCGTCGCGCACCCCGAGATCCGGGCCGGCGAGGCCACGACCGCCTTCCTCGACGAGAACCCGCCGCTGTCGCGGCCGCTCCGCGCTCAGCGACCCTGGCGCGGTTCGTGGCGGCTCAACGCCTCCGCTCCGCGCCGCGCCGCGCCGCCGACCGTCGAGGCGGCCGGGCACGCCGAATTGCTGGGCTCCCAGAGCGCCCTCACGGCTCCGATGCCCGGCGTCGTCATCCGCGTCCTCGCTGAGGAAGGCCAGCGCGTCGAGCAGCGCCAGCCGCTCGTCGTCCTCGAGGCGATGAAGATGGAGACGCCCCTCGTGTCGCCGTACGAGGCCGTCGTCCGCCGCGTGCATGTCGCCGAAGGCGACCGCGTCGCGGGGGGCGCTCTCCTCGTGGAGCTGGAGGAATGAGCGGCGCCGACCCGCTCGCACTCTTCCGCGAGTGGCAAGAGCAGGCGTCCGCGGCCGGCACGCCGGTCCCCGAAGCGATGACACTCGCGACCGCCGACGAGGCCGGGCGCCCGTCGGCCCGCACCGTTCTCCTCAAGGGCGTCGACGAGCGAGGGTTCGTCTTCTTCACGAACTACGAGAGCCGCAAGGGCCTGCAGCTGGCCGCGAACCCATATGCCGCGCTCTCGTTCCTCTGGCATACCGAGCCGCGCCGCCAGGTGCTCGTGACGGGAACCGTGGAGCGCGTCCCGCGGTCGGAGTCGGAGACCTATTTCCGCACCCGCGACGTCGGCAGCCGCCTGGGCGCGTGGGCCTCGCGCCAGAGCACGCCGATCGCGGGCCACGCCGACCTCAACCGGGCGTTCGCCGAGGCCGAGGAGCGTTTTGGCGACGATGTGCCGCTTCCCGACTGGTGGGGCGGCTACGTGCTTCGGCCGGAGACGATCGAGTTCTGGGAGAGCCGCCCAAACCGGCTGCACGAACGCATTCGCTACAGCCGCGGCGAGGACGGCTCGTGGGCGGCGGAGCTCCTCTCCCCCTGACGGCTAGCCGATCAGGTCGCGAAGCCTGAGAGCGAGCCCCATGTCGCCCTCGACGCGGATCTTCCCGGTCATGAAGGCGCCGATGGGGCTCTGCTCGCTCCTGATCACGGCCAGGAAGGTCTGCTCGTCGGTAGCGATCTCGCAGTCGGCGGGCTCCTGGGACTGCTCGACCGTGACCGCGCCTGCCTCGACGTTGACGCGCCAGCTGCCCGCTCCCTCGATGTCGAAGCGATAAGACGCGGTCAGGTCCGACACACGCGAGGCATCCGCGTTCGCGGCGAGCTCGTCGAAGAACTGCACGGCGGACTCGTAGGTCACAGCGTGGCCGGCATCGGCTCGGGCTGGAGGGTCCGCCGGCCGGGGGCGGGCGGAAGCAGGAAGCTGACGGCGAGCGCCAGAACGGGGCCGAGGGCGGTCGCGAGCACGGCGGCTTCCAGGTCGACCGTGTCGGCCACGGCGCCGAGGACGAGCGCCGCGACGCCGCCGAGACCTATTGCCAGGCCGATCGAGAGCCCCGAGGCCATGCCGACGCGGCCGGGCATGTATTCCTGGCTCATCACGAGGCTGACTCCGAAGGTCCCGATCACGGCGGCGCCCGAGAGCGTAACCGCGAGCACGCCCAGTGGCCCGCCGACCAGCACGTAGACGAGGATGAGCGGCGTCGCGACCACAAAGCTCCCGCGAAGCACGGGACGTCGCCCGAACCGGTCGGCCAGCGGTCCGCCGAGGAGCGTTCCCACCGCGCCGGCGAAGAGGAAGAGGGCGAGCACGAAGGTCCCGTAGGCCTCGCCATGGCCGTTGTGGATCTCCCACAGCGGGATGAAGGTGAAGAGGCCCATGTGCGCAACGCTCCGCAGGCCGACGACCACGAGGAGAAGGACGAGCCCCCGCGTCTCCGTCTTCGCGGCCGCGCGCTGCTGCCGCGGCGACTCGGCGGGCGCAAACGTGCTGAGGTAGCGGAGCATGAAGACGAGCCCCGTCGCGACGGCGAGCCCTGGGAGGGCGATGAGCAGGCCGCCTTTGAGCCCGAGCGTGAGGATGAGGGCGGACGCGTACACCGGCCCGAGCGCGAAGCCGATGTTCCCGCCGACGGAGAAGAACGACATCCCGCTCGCGCGCCGCGAGCCGCTCGCGTAGCTCGCGAACTTCGATCCCTCGGGGTGGTACGCGGCGACGCCGATGCCGGCCGCGAGGACGGCGAGGAGGATCAGCGGGTAGGACGGAGCCGCCGCCGCGGCGGCCATTCCCACCCCGGCGAGCGCGACGCCGGCTGGCAGGAGCCACAACGTGCCGCGCGCGTCCGACCAGAGGCCGAACACCGGCTGGATCAACGACGAGCTGATCGTTGCCGCGAGGACGAGCGCGGACGCCATCGTGTAGGTGAGGTCGAACTCCACCTTCAGGAACGGGAGCAGCGCAGGCAGCGACCCCTGCGCGAGATCCGTTGCGAGATGGCCGGACGAGAGCGCGGCCATCGCCTTTCTGTCCACCCCGCGCACTGGCGCGAGAATACCCGTGGCGCTCTACCCCGACGCGTGCAGATCGAGGAGCGCGTACGTGAGCTCCCACTGCGTGCGCACGATCTGGCGCCTGTTGCGCTCGAGTGCCAGCGGGGAGGTCGCGCCGTGCAGCTCCTCCCGCTCACGCAGAAGCCCCCCGAGATGACTCTGGAGGGCTTCTACCGGGAGAGGGTTTCGCCCGCGAGGGGAGGGTGCGGGCGGAGAGGGTAGAGCTGCGCTCATTGCGCATCCCTCTCATCGACCTGGAGGGCTACTTCCGTATCCCTCATTCGAGGACAAGGTACGACGGTGTTCGGATAGCATCCCCGCGCGCCCATGGAGATCGACGTCGTCGAAGGCTCGCCGGCGGAGGTCGCCGCGGACGTCCTGGCTTTCGCCGTCCCGGAGCCCGTTCAGCTCCCGGCGGCCGGCCAAGAGCTCGACCGCCTGGTCGACGGGGGGCTTCAGCACCTGATCGAGGATGGTGAGCTCAAGGGCGAACGCGGTCGAGTCACCCTCCTCCACACGCGAAACACACTGAAGGCCCACCGGCTCGCCGCCGCCGGCATGGGCGGCGACGGTGACTCCGACAGCCTGCGCACAGCAGCCGCCGCGACGGCGCGGCGGGCGGGCGAGGTCGGTGGCAAGACCGTCGCGTGGATCCTCTCCGAGAACGGTTTGCCGGCGGCCGAGCAGGCGCGCGCGGTCGTCGACGGGATGGCGCTCGGGCCCTACGACGCCGGAATCTGGAAGACGAAGGAGGAGCATTCGGCCGTCGAGCGCCTCGTCCTCTGCGGGCCGGGGGCGGGCGACGTCGCGGACGAAGCCCGCCGCGCGAACATCGTCGCGGCCTGGACGAACCGCTGCCGCGACCTCGTGAACGCGCCGCCGAACGTCTGCACGCCCGCCACCCTCGCCGAGTTCGCCGAGCAGACCGCGGGACGCTTCGAGCACATGAGCTTCTCCGTCCTCGGCCCCGACGAGATCCGCGCCGCGGGCATGGGTGCGCTCACCGCTGTCAGCCAGGGAAGCGAAAACCCGGCCAGGCTCATCACTCTTTCCTATTCCCCGCCGTCCGCGACCCGGGCGGACGTGACCCTCGGGCTCGTCGGCAAGGCGATCACGTTCGACTCCGGCGGGCTCTCGCTCAAGCCGGCTCACCGCATGGAGGAGATGAAGACCGACATGGGCGGCGGAGGTGCCGTCCTCGCCGCGCTCGGGGCGATCGCCGAGCTCGGGCTCCCTGTGAACGTGCTCGCGATCGTCCCCTCCTGCGAGAACATGCCTGGCGGCCGCTCCTATCGGCCCGGCGACATCATCACGGCGCTGAACGGCAAGACGATCGAGGTCACGAACACCGACGCTGAAGGGCGCCTGATCCTCGCTGACGCGCTCACTCATGCCCGCCGGGAAGGGGCGACCCACATCCTCGACCTCGCCACGCTCACGGGCGCGATCGTCATCGCCATGGGCGACTACTACGCCGGCCTCTTCGCGAACGACCAAGCCTGGGCGGAGGAGATCCGGGCGGCCGCCGAGGAGAGCGGCGACCACGCGTGGATCATGCCCCTGCACGAGACGTACAAGCGCTACATCGAATCGCCGTACGCCGACATGAAGAATTCCTCCGAGTACCGGCAGGGCTCGCCGATCCTGGCCGCGCGCTTCCTGCAGGAGTTCGTGGGCGAGGGCCCGTGGGCCCACCTCGACATCGCCGGCACGGCGTATCTCGAGCGGAGCCGCGAGGACTACTACGGGGCCCCCGGGGCGACCGGGTACGGCGTGCGGCTCCTCGCCGAGCTCGCGCGCCGCTTCTCGTAGTGGACTTCGACCTCTCGGAGGACCACGAGCTGCTCCGGCAGACGGTGCGCGATTTCGCGGAGGCGCGCATCGCTCCGGTCGCGGAGGAGCTCGACCGCGAGCACCGGTTCCCGTACGAGATCGTCGCGGCGCTCGGCGAGCTCGGGCTCCTGGGCATCCCCATCCCCGAAGAGCACGGCGGCAGCGGCGGGGACACGCTGGCCTACACGCTCGCGATCGAGGAGCTGAGCCGGATCGACTCCTCGGTGGCGATCACGGTGGCGGCGCACACCTCGCTCGGCACGACGCCGATCCTCCTCTTCGGGAGCGACGAGCAGAAGGAACGGTGGTTGCCCGACCTCGCATCCGGGCGCAAGCTCGCGGCCTTCGGGCTGACGGAGCCGGAGGCCGGCTCCGACGCCGGAGCCACGCGGACGACCGCAGAGCTCCGCGACGAGAGCTGGGTTGTAAACGGCTCGAAGATCTTCATCACGAATGCGGGCACGGATGTGAGCGCGCTCGTCACGATCACGGCGCGCACGGGCGAGGACGAGATCTCGAACATCGTCGTCCCGAACGGGACGGAGGGCTACGAGGTCTCGGCGCCGATGCGGAAGATGGGCTGGCGCGCGTCGGACACGCGCGAGCTGTCGTTTCGCGAATGCGCGGTGCCCGAGGGCAACCTCCTCGGCGAACGGGGCGCCGGGCTGCGGCAGTTCCTCGAGATCCTCGACGGCGGCCGGATTTCGGTGGCCGCGATGGGGCTCGGCCTGGCGCAGGGGGCATACGACCTCGCGTCCGCGTACGCGCGCGAGCGCAAGCAGTTCGGGCAGCCGATCGGGAAGTTCCAGGCGATCCAGTTCCAGCTCGCGGACATGGCGACCGAGATCGAGGCGGGCCGAAACCTCGTCTACAAGGCGGCCTGGCTGAAAGATCAGGGGCGGGAGTTCGCGCAGGCGGCGGCGATCGCGAAGCTCTACACGGGCGAGCTTGCGCACCGGGTGGCTAGCGCGGCGCTTCAGATTCACGGCGGCTACGGCTTCATGGACGAGTACGCGATCTCACGCCTCTACCGCGACCAGAAGGTGCTGGAGATCGGCGAGGGCACGAACGAGATCCAGCGGCTCATCATCGCCCGCGGGTTGGGCTTTTAAGTTTGGGGCCACCCCGAACCACCACCCGCTTTCGAGCGTAGTGCCCCACGACGCGCGAGTGCGTCAACGATGGTGTCGGAGCTCGAACGGAGCGCGGAGAGATACTCGCTTGCCATTCGATTCGGCTCCGATAGCATCGAAATCCCAGACCCACGGAGGTAGTGAATGCCGCTTTTCATGGACGTGCACAACATGGACGGTGGGGTTTCCTGCGACGCCGTTCGCGACGCCCACGCCAAAGATGTCGCGATTCAGGGCGACCACGGAGTCAACTACAAGAGCTACTGGGTGAGCGAGAGCGAAGGCAAGATCTTCTGTCTCGTCGAGGCTCCCGATGCCGAGACCGCCACGCGCGTCCATCGCGAGGCTCACGGCCTCGAGGCCGACGAGATCTACGAAGTCACCGAGGGGTCGTAGCCACAGGCACTCTTTATGCCGGCTCCTCCGGCTTCTCGTACCCGACCTGGAAAGGTGCGTTCTACCCGGTCGGCTCGAAGCCGGAGGAGTTCCTGCGCTTCTACGCAAGCCGGCTCAACACCGTCGAGCTCAATTCCACCTTCCGCCGGCTTCCCGCCGAGGAGCAGTTCGAGCGCTGGGCCGCGCAGACCGAGCCCGGCTTCAAGTTCGGGGTGACGCTCGCCCGCCGCGTGACCTCGTTCGGACGGATCGAGGGCGTGGACGCCGCCGCGCGGGTCATCGGCAGGCTCGGCGACCGGCTCGGTCCGGTGCGGATCAAGGTGCTGCAGGCGCGCGACGACGGCTTCCTCCGCCTGCTGCTCGACTCACTCGACCCCGAGGTGCCCTGGGCGCTCGACTTCCGCCACGAGTCATGGCTCGACGAGGACGTCCAGACCCGGCTTGACGAATGCGGCATCGCCCGCGTAGACGACGAGGAGGGAGCGGCGGACTTCCACTACCTCCGCCTTCGCAACCCGCCCTACGACGACGCTGCGCTCACGGCCGAAGCCGCTCGGATACGGCCACTCCTCGAAGGGGGCCGCGACGTCTTCCTCTACTTCCGCCATGAGGACGAGCCGACCGCCCCGCGCTATGCCGAGCGCCTGCTCGAGCTCGTCAGCGGTCCCGCAAGCGGATGACGAAGCGGAGCGCCTGCCACGTGTCGTCGATGGCACAGCTCTTGTTGTCGACGAGGCCGGCCTCGAGACCGATCCGCTGAACGACCTCGAACGTGAGGTCGGTCGGGACCGAGGAGGCCTTCTTCGGCCAGGCGACCCAGAGCCCACCCGCCTTCGCGAGGCGCCGGGCCAAGGGCGCGAAGGACCGCGTCAACTCTCCCTGACGGGTCGCGAACAGGACGGCGGCGTCGAGCTCTCCGCGCCGCTTCGGCTCCACTCCGAGCGTCTCCGCAAACCCCTCGGGCGCGGCGCGTAGCGCCACACGCGAGCCCTCAGCGATGCCGAGCTTCTTCGGAAGCGGCGTGGCCGAGTAGTCCCGCTGCACGGAACGAATCTAGCGCGCGTGGATGGAAGAAAGCCGCCCGCGCGTCCGTCCTGTAGGCATGTTCTACAGCCCGTCCAGCCAGCTCGCCCTCGCCCGCGCCCGGAACGAGGACTTGGTTCGCGAGGCTGACCGCGCTCGGCTCGCCCGCTCTCTCAAGGACGACCGGCCCGGCGCGCTCTCCCGGATTCGCGCGCACCTCGCCCGCAAGCGGCACCCGAACCGGCACCCCGTCACCGCCTAGCGCAGGCGCTCGGCCTCGTAGCCCCACTCAGCCAGGTAGCCGAGCAGCTCGTCGCAGTGCTCCTCGTCGCGGGTGGCGACGGTCAGCTCCACTTCGGTGCCGGTGACGGGAAGATCCATGCCCTCGCGGTGATGGTCGACCGAGACGACGTTGACGCGGCGGTCGGCGATATGAGCGAGGAGACGCGCGAGCGCTCCCGGCCGGTCGGAAATGCGCGTCCGCACGACGAGAAAACGGCCGGCCCGGGTCAGCCCGTGGCGGGCGACCTCGACGAGAAGCGAGGCGTCGATGTTGCCACCGGAGAGGATCGCGCACACTGCGCCGTTGCCTTCGACCCTGCCGGCGAGGAGCGCGGCCACGGACGCCGCACCGGCACCTTCGACGACGAGCTTCACCCGTTCCAGGAGGAGGACGATGGCATCGGCGATTTCCGCGTCCGTGACCGTGACGACAGCGTCGAGGCGGTCCTCGAGGATGGCGGTCGTCAGCTCACCCGGCTGCTTGACGGCGATGCCGTCGGCGATCGTGATCCCGCTCGGGGCGGAGCCGGCGAACGGCGCGCAGTTCGCAGCCTGCACACCGACGAGGTGGATCTCGGGGCGGAGCTCGCGGAGCGCGAGTGCGATACCGGACGCGAGACCGCCGCCGCCGATGGGAACGACGAGCGTCTGGACTTCGCCAAGCTGCTCGGCGAGCTCGAGGCCGAGGGTCCCCTGCCCGGCAACCACGGCCTCGTCCTCGAAAGCGTGGACGAAAGTCGCGCCGGCCTCGGCCCTGTCGCGTGCCGCGCCCTGCGCATCGTCGAAGTCCTCGCCGGAGAGGAGGACCTCGGCGCCGTAGCTGCGTGTCGCATCGACTTTGGCCATCGGCGCGTCGAGTGGCATGAACACCGTCGCCGCCACGCCCGCCTCGCGCGCGGCCAGCGCCACCGCTTGGCCGTGGTTCCCGGCGCTCGCGGTCACGACTCCTGCTGCGCGCTCCTCGTCCGACATCGTCGCGAGCTTGTTGACGGCGCCGCGGATCTTGAACGAGCCGGTGCGCTGGAGGTTCTCGGCCTTCAGGAACACGGGGCGGCCGCTCCGGCGCCCGAGCGTCTCGGACGAAAACACGGGTGTTTCGCGCGCGAGGCCGTGCACGCGCTCGCGCGCAGCCTGGATCTCAGCGAGTGTCGGGCCTGTCGCCGCCTTCATGAACCTTGAACACCTTCTCCATGATCTCGCGTACCGCTGTCAAGGGGTCGAGCTCACGTCGCTGAACCGCCTCGAGCAGGCGTTGGAGCTCCGGATCATCTCGCACCGCGTCCTCCAGATGCAGGCTCGCCCGCGCGCTCGCAACAGCGAAGACCTCTCCGGCCAGGTTCCGGGCACGGCGCTCGGCGAGGAGACCGCCGCTCTCCAGGTGGCTGCGATGTGCCTGGAGCTCGCCCCAGAGCTCCTCGACGCCCTCGCCGCGCACGGCCTCCGTGAGCACGATCGGCGGCTGCCAGTCGCGATCGGGATCGAGCGCGAGGATGGAGCGGACTTCGTTGACCATGGTCTTCGCCGCGGGGTGGTCGCTCTTGTTCACGGCGATCACGTCCGGGATCTCCATGATCCCGGCCTTGAGCGCCTGAATCGAGTCGCCCGAGCCCGGCATCAGGACGAGCAGGACGGTGTCGGCGATGCCGATGATCTCCACCTCGCTCTGACCCGCGCCGACGGTCTCGAGGAAGACGAGATCCTTGCCGGCGGCGTCGAGGACGAGCGCGGCTTGCAGCGTCGCCTCGGCAAGACCGCCCAGATGACCGCGGGTGCCCATCGAGCGGATGAAGACGTCCGGATCGAGGAAGTGGTCGGCGAGCCGGATCCTGTCGCCCAGGAGCGCGCCCTTCGTGAAGGGGCTCGAAGGATCGACGGAGATGACTCCCACCGCCGCTTTCTCTTCCCGGACGAGCCGCACGAGCGAGCTGATCAGGCTCGACTTGCCCACGCCGGGTGGGCCGGTGACGCCGACCTCGTACGCGTTACCGGTGCTCGGGTAGAGCTCCCGGATCAGTTCGTAGGCCAACGGGTCGGAGCTTTCGACCAGGGTGATCGCCCTGGCTAACGCGCGCCGCTCGCCCGCGCGAACGCCTTTGACGAGCGCTTCGAGGGTCCAGCCGCGGGTCAATCGGGGGCAGGCTCCGGCCCGGTCGCACGGGTGACCCGCGCGCGCCCCCCCTCGGCGTCGACCTTTCGTGCCAGGACGAATCCGACCACCGCAGCAACGCCGAGGAGAACCGCGGAAGCGGCCCAAACCGCGCGGGCGCCGACCTCGTTCGTCAAGGGCCCGGCTACGATCATGCCAAGGCCGAGGAAGGCGTAGCCGAGGCTCATGACGACCGCGAACGACCTCCCGCGCAGGCGGTCCGGCGCGCCTCGCTGCACGAGGACTGCGTTCGTGACCACCGCGACGCCGTTTCCGGCCCCGGCAGCGACGACCACGACCGCCGCAACCCAGACGTTGGGAGCCGCCGCGGCGGCGCCGAAGCCGAGCGCCATCAGCCCGATCGAAACTCCATAAGGCACAGCCATGCCCCGCTGCTCGATCCAGCTGCCCCCGAAGAGGCTTCCGATCATGAGCCCGAAGGCGCCGGCGGCGACGAGGAGCCCGTAGCCGAAGTCCCCGGACGAGAAGACGTCCTTGGCGAGGAAGATCTCGGCCACGTTTACGCCTGCGGTCGCGAAGATGGCGATGCTCCACGCGACGATGATGGTCAAGAGCGACTTCGAGCGCAGCGCGAAGGAGAACCCCTCGGCCAGGTCGCGCCAGTGGCCTCGGCTCGGTGCTCGCTCGGCCTCCTCGAGGCTCTGGCGGATGCGGACGATGAGGAGCGCGGAGACGATGAAGCTGACGGCGTTCACCAAGTAGGCGACGTCCGGGCTCGTGGCGGCGACGAGCCCTCCCCCCACGAGCGCGCCGACCGCCCAGGTGAAGTTGTCGGCCGTCTGCAGGAGGCCGTTCGCCTGCGGCAGGTCGTCGTCGGAGACGAGGTTCGGAAGCCCGGCATATACCGCGGGGCGGAAGAGGCTCGTGGCAATCCCGGCCACCAAGGCCAGCGCGACGATCTGGAACGCGCTGCTCGCGAACGGGAGCACGAAGAAGACTCCGGCGCGTGCCACATCCGCGAGCACGAGGATCCAGCGGCGGGAGGTGACGTCGAGCAGGCGCCCGGCGAGGAAGCCGACGACCACACTAGGCAAGAACTCGACCACCAGGAGGGCACTCACCCACGAGGCGTTCTGGGTGCGGTCGAAGACGTCGACGACCAGGGCCACGAACGCGAGCCAGGTGCCGATGCTCGAGGCAAGCGTCGCGAAAAAGAGGAGGCGAAATCCCTCGGCCTCCCGCAAGAGCCCAATGCGGGCCCGCCTGCGGCCCCCTGTCACGGTCCGCACGGTAACAACGTCGCCGGGTACCGGTAAGTACTCAGAGGGAGGTATGCGCCCGCTGGAGGACGCGCTCCAGGGCGGCCGCAAAGAAGTCGTTTTCCTCGCGTGTCCCCACCGTCACGCGGATAGCGCTCTCCGCGCCGAACGGGGCGAGAGGACGAACGATCACGCCTTCCCGGAGGAGCCGGTCGAACAGGATGCGCGAGTCCTCCCCGGTTTCTACGCAGACGAAGTTCGCCACGGGCGGCGAGGCGACGGACAGGCCGAGCGCCTTGCAGGCCTCCTCGAGCTGCCCGCGCCCCTGGGTGGTTTCGGCTCGCCTTCGGGCGATCTCGGCGTCGTTGCCGATGCTCGCCCAGGCGGCGTCCTGCGCCGTCTGGTTGATGTCGAAGGCGTTTCGCACCTTCGCCACGGCCTCAACAACCTCGGCCGGCCCGACGCCGTAGCCGACGCGCAGGCCCGCCAGTCCGTAGATCTTCGAGAAGGTGCGCAGGACGAGAGCGCGCCGCCCCGCCTTGAACGATTCCGCGATGCCGTCGGGATAGTCGCCCGATTCGACGTACTCGAAGTACGCCTCGTCGAGGACGGTGAGCACGTGGCTGGGGACACGCTCGAAGTAGGACTCGATCTCGCCCCGCCCGACCATCGTCCCGGTCGGGTTGTTGGGGTTGCAGAGGTAGACGAGCTTCGTGTGCGGGCCGACCTCGGCGAGGATTCCGTCGATGTCGTACCGATCCTCCATGAGCGGCACACGCTTCGCGACCGCGCCGAGCTTGAGCGCGTCGAGGACGTAGCTCGGGAAGGAGGGCCAGCCGCAGACGACCTCGTCCCCGGGGTCGAGGACGGCCAGCGAGAGGTACATGATGACCGCGTCGGCTCCCGCGGCGAGCGTGACGTTCTCGAAGCCGACCTCGTGGCGCTCGGCAAGCGCGGTGCGGAGCCGGTAGGCGCCCCCGTCGGGATAGCGGTTGAGCTCCGGGGCGCCGCGCTGGATCGCCTCGAGGGCTTCCGGAAAGGGCCCGTACTGGCCCTCGTTCGACGCAAGCTTGACCACCCGCTCGAGGCCGAGCTCGCGCTGCACCTCCTCCACGGGCTTGCCGGGCTCGTACGGCACCAGGCTTTCGAGGGCGGGTCGCAGGAGAGGCGCGTCGGCCATTCCCCTAATCTTTCCATGCCGTGGAGATCGGGCTCTTCCCACTCAACCTCGTCCTGCTCCCGGGCGAGCAGGCCCCACTGCACGTCTTCGAGCCTCGCTACCGCGAGCTGATCGGCGAGTGCCTCGAGGAAAACGGCGAATTCGGGCTCGTCCTCGCCGACGACGACGGCATGCGCGAGATCGGCTGCCGAGCGGGAGTCATCGAGGTGTTGGAGCAGTTCGAGGACGGCCGGCTCAACGTCGTCGTCGAGGGACGGGAGCGGATCCGCATCGCCGAGCTGACCGAAGGGCGCTCCTTCATGACGGCCGAGGTGGAGGACATCGACGACGAGGACGAGGCGCCGACCGAGGACGAGATCGAGGAGTGCCTGGCCGCCTACCAGCGCGTGGTCACCGCCGCGGAAGCCGATCTCGAGGACCTCGACTTCGACGCAGATTCGATCGCCTACCAGATCGCCGCCCGGGTTGACTTCGGCACGGAGGTGAAGCAGGGACTGCTCGAGCTCCGCTCCGAGCGCGAGCGCGTCCTCCGCCTCGCCCCCATGCTCGACCAGGCAGCCGAGGCCGTGCAGCGCGACCGCGAGATCCGCGAGCGGGCCTCCGGCAACGGCCGCGTCGAGCCCATCTAGGCAAGTAACAGACTGTTACTTGTCGATCGAAGGGCTTAGATCCTCTTGACCGCGTGGACGGGCCGGCCGGCCGCCTCCCACGCGTAGTACGAGGCGCTCGGCCCAAACCCGGGCTCATACGTGACGATGCGTGGGTTGCGGCCCACCTCCTTCGCGCGCTGCGCGTGCCTGAGGAGGTTCGGGTCGTCGCGCCGCTCCCACACGAGGATGAGGTGGGCGGCCGTCATGTAGAGCGCGACGAACGGGCAGCCCTCGGCCGGACACGGGAACGGCTCGGTGGCGACGCAGAACCAACCCGCGTGATCGGTCCCCGTGTCGTCGGTCCAGAGCTCCTCCTCGGCATCGAGGCCGACGTCCTCCTCGAGGACGGTGCCCCGCTGGAGCTCGAAGCCGCTCACAACTCCTTCTCCATGAGGATGGCGTCGACGAATCCGTCCGAACGCCTGAAGTGGCCGGAGCGGCGACCGACCTCCCGATAGCCGAGGCGCTGGTAGAGAGCGAGCGCGGCAGCGTTGTGGGGGAAGACGTGGAGCTCGATCTTGCGGACTCCCACGTCCAGCGCCCAGGCCTCGGCGGCTTCCATCAGCGCCCGACCGATGCCGCGGCGGCGGTAGCCGTCGGCGACCATGAGGCCGACATCGGCAACGTGCTCGCTCGCAGGGTGCGTATCCCGGCCGATCGACAGGCGGCCGACGATGCGATCGTCGCTTTCCGCGACGAGCACGGCTGAATAGGAATGCCTGCGGATTGCCTTCAGGTAGCGCCGCTCCTCGGAGACGCTCCGCCAGCGGCCGTCGGCGATCAGCCAGCCCTCGTCCTCCGATCCGACCGCCTCGGCAAGGTGGACGAGAGAGGCTGCGTCCCCGGCCTCTGCCTTGCGGATGATCGCCGTCATTCCACAACCGCCGCGGCGCCACCGCGGCGCCGGTCCCCCGCGGCCTCGAGCTTGCCGTCGGCACTCAGGCCGACCGCGGACGCGCCCCCGAAGTAGAGATTGCGTGCGTTCCAGCGGACGACGTCGTAGCCGTCCTCGAGCCGGTCGGCCGCATCAGCGTCGATACCACCCTCGAGCTGTAGCGCCTCCCCCTCGAGATGGACGCGAGGAGCATCGATCGCCTCCGGAACCGTCAGCCCGTGGTCGAGCACGTTGACGATGATCTGCAGGATCGCCGCACGCAGGCGGATCGAGCCCGCGCTTCCCACGACGAGCCGCGGGCGGCCGCTCTCGAGCACGACCGAGGGCGCCATCATGCTCGTGAGGCGATTGCCGGGCGCGCCTTCCCGCCCGCCCGGGTTCAGGTCATCCTCGCCGAGCATGTTGTTCACGTGGATGCCGGTGTCCGGCACGATGAGCCCGGACCCGCAGCCCGTCGAAGCCGAGAGCGACGCCGCGTTCCCATGGGCATCGACGACGCTGACGTGCGTCGTCGAAGGCAGGCCGACCGGCTCAGAGGCGAACTCGCGAACACGCTCGCGCGCCCTTCGAACGGCGGCGCCGATCACGTCGTCCGCGAGCAGCCGCCGCGGCAGGCCGCCGCGGCTCAGGCCGCTCTCGAACCCACGCCCGCGGGCGAGCTGAGCCTCGCGCATCACCTCCGCGAGCGCGGCGATCGCCTCGGGGCTTCCCGGGCGGCCGGACACGCCCAGTCCGTCCAGGACCCTTAGGGCATAGGCGATCAGGAGCCCTCCGGCCGAGGGGGGTGGGTTCGACACGAACTCCCAGCGCCGGTACGACGCGCGCACCGGGCGCCGGCGGATCACGCGATAAGCGGCGAGATCGCTCTCCGTCACGCGGCCGCCGCGCTCGCGCACTGCACCGCTGATGGCACGCGCGAGGTCACCTGTGTAGAAGGAATCGGGCCCCTGCTCGGCGAGCGCATCGAGCGTCCCACCCAAGTCGGGCATTCGCACGCGCTCCCCTCGGCCAAGCGGTTCGTCCTGGCCGTAGACGCTCTCCCCTTCCGGCCGCGCGCGCAGGATCGGGTCGAGGATTCGGTGGAGAAAAGCCTGCTGCGGATTGAGAGCCACCCCCTCCCGTGCAAGTGCAGCCGCGGGCGCGATCAGGTCCGCCCAGGGCATCCTCGCGTACGCGGCGTGAGCGGCTCCCAGGCCGGCGACCGACCCAGGGACGGCGCACGAGGCACCTCCGATGCGGAAGACCTGGAGCTTGCCCTCGTCGAATTCGACGTTGACCTCGTCCATGGGCTCCCGGTCCTCTCCGTCGAGGCTGCGGCCGGGAATGGCGACGAAAAAGTCAAGCAGGCGGTCGCTTCGGTCCGACGCGCGGTGGACGAGCATGAATCCGCCCGCACCCGGCCCGGTGAGGGGGCTCTCGGCCACCCAGGAGACGAAGGCCGCGGCGATGCAGGCATCCACTGCATTGCCACCCTCAGCGAGAATCTCCGCCCCCGCCTGCGCGGTGAGCGGATGCCCGGCCGCGACAGCGCCCTTCATGCGCAGAGGTTACTCCGAACGACGTGCGGGGCTAGAGATCGCGGAGGAAGCTCGGGGGCTCGAGCGTGTCGTCGGAATCCGGCGACGGCAGCGGCAGGCGCGGCCCTGGCGAGCTGAGCCCGCCCCGGCCACCCAGGCCGGTTGCGATCACGGTCACCCAGATCTGACCGGAAAGGCGCTCGTCGATCGTCGCACCGAAGATGATGTTCGTCTCCTCGGTCGCGGCTTCGCGCACGACTTCGGCCGCCTCGTTGACCTCGAGCAGCGTCAGGTCGTCGCCGCCCGCGATCGAGAGGAGGATGCCGCGCGCGCCGACGATCTCGGTGTCGATCAGCGGAGAGCGAAGCGCCCTCTCCGCTGCCTCGCGCGCCCGTGTCTCGCCGGTGGCGAAGCCGATGCCCATGATCGCCGAGCCGGCGTCGCTCATGATCGTTCGCACGTCCGCGAAGTCGAGATTGATCAGCCCCGGCATCGTGATCAGGTCGCAGATGCCCTGGACTCCCTGGCGGAGGACGTCGTCCGCGATCCGGAACGCGTCGAGCATCGACGTTGAGCGCTCGAGAACCTCGAGGAGCCGGTCGTTCGGGATGACGATGACCGTGTCGCAGACCTCGCGGAGCTCCTGCACACCCTTTTCCGCCTGCGCGCGGCGACGCGTGCCCTCGAAGCGGAACGGAAGCGTGACGATCCCGACCGTGAGCGCACCGACCTCCCGCGCGATGCGCGCCACCACGGGCGCCGCGCCGGTGCCGGTGCCGCCGCCCTCGCCGGCGGTGACGAAGACCATGTCCGAGCCGCGGAGGACGTGCTTGATCTGGTCGTAGGCCTCCTCGGCAGCGTCGTGGCCGAGCTTGGGATCGGAGCCCGACCCGAGGCCCTGCGTAAGCTCGCGGCCGATGTGCAGCTTGATGGGCGCTTCGCACGTGCGGAGCTGCTGGATGTCCGTGTTGACGGCGATGAACTCGACCTGCGAGATGCCCGCCTCGATCATCCGGTTGACGGCGTTCAGGCCTCCACCGCCGACACCGACCACGCGGATGACGGCCAAGTACGCCGCCGATTCGGGACGCGGGGCGCGGTGGATCCGCGGCGCGGGCTCGGCCATGCGTGCGGCGGGGGCAGGCTCGTAGCTCCGCTCGACCGCGGTCGACAGCGACCCGGACGAGCGCTCGACGGGAGGTGCGGGGGCTACGGGCTCGACCACAGTGGCCTCGCCAGAGCTCTGCACGGGCTCACGCTCGGTTTCGGCCACGCGCGGAGGAGCGGGCTCATCGGAGCGCTCCGGGGCGGCCTGCTCGACCGTCGGCGCCTCGGCAGGCCCGTCGCCGGCGCCTTGCTCGCGCTCGGCCTGTCGCTGGGCCGCCTCGGTCGCCTTGAAGAGCTCCGCGAGCGGGCCCTCACGCATGCTCGCGCGGCGTCGCGCCATTGAGCACCTCCTTTGCGAGGTCGCGATAGGCCTTCGCGGCCGGACCGGACGAGTCGTATTTGAGCACCGAGCTGCCCTCGACGGGCGCTTCGGCGTAGCGGACGGTCTTCTTGATGCGCGTCTCGTAGACGAGGTCGCCGAAGTTCTCCTTCAGCATCTCGACGGCCTCGCGGCTGTGCAGCGTTCTTGAGTCGTACATCGTCGGGAGGATCCCCTTGATCTCGACCACGGGGTTCAGGTTCTCGCGGATCATGCTGAGGGTGTTCTCGAGCTGGACGAGACCGCGCAGCGAGAGGTACTCGCACTGAACGGGGACGATGACGCCGTCGGACGCCGTCAGCGCGTTGATCGTGAGGAGCCCGAGCGAGGGCGGCGTGTCGATGAGGATGTAGTCGTAGCGGTTCCGCACGGGCAGCAGCGCCTTTTGCAGCGCCCGCTCGCGGCCGATCATGCTCGACAGGGCCATTTCGGCGCCCGCGAGGTCGATCGACGAGACGGCCACGTCGACCTCGGCGCGGTGAACGACCTCCTCGACCGGAATCGAGTGGACGAGGACGTCGTACATCGAGCGCTCGACCTGGTCGGGGTCCATGCCTTGGGACATGGTCAGGTTCCCTTGCGGGTCGAGGTCGACGGTGAGCACGTCGAACCCTTGCTCCTTGAAGGCAACCGCAAGGTTCAGCGTGGACGTCGTCTTGGCCACGCCACCCTTTTGATTGGCGAAGGCGATGACCTGACCCAGTGTTGCTCCTTTAGAGGTGGACGTCCGCTTTCGCGGACGCGGAAGAATCCCGGAAAGCCCCATGAGGGCTTGTGTTTCGTGTCAGGTTAGCACAATCCTTCTCGGCCAATTCCCCGCAAATCGGGCGAAATGGAGGGTTTGGGGGCGCCGCGAGGGCGCGGCCCCGATGCCTCGGCTAGGCCTGGTTTTGCGCGAGCCCGCGTTCGTCGGCGCCGTTCGCCTGTTCCATGGCGATCAGCGACGCAACGCGGCGAGCGAGAGCATCTCGAAGCAGGCGTTCGCGGCGAGGAACGCGGTCACGCCGGCAGGGTCGTACGGAGGCGAGACCTCGACGCAGTCGAACCCGCGGAAGTCGAGCCCCGCAAGCGCGCGGATATAGGCGAGCGCTTCGCGGCTCGACGGGCCGCCGACTTCAGGCGTCCCCGTGCCCGGAGCGAACGCCGGGTCGACGAAGTCGACGTCGAAGCTGAGGAAGCACGGCGCCTCCCCCACGCGAGCTCGCACCCGCTTCGAGAAGCCCACAGGCCCGAGCGTGGCCAACTCTTCGTAGCCGAGAGCGTCGAAGCCGAGCTCGGCCGGGAGCGAGGCGTCCTCTTTCGCCGTCAGCGATCCCCGCATCCCTGCTTGGAGCGAACGGCCAGGGTCGACGAGGCCTTCCTCCGCGGCTCGCCGAACGACGCTCCCGTGGAAGACCTTCTGGCCGAAGTACTCGTTCCAGAGATCGTGGTGCGCGTCGAGCTGAACGAGAGCTAGGGGCCCGTGCACCGCGGCGAGCGCACGTAGCTCCGCAAGGAGCACGGTGTGGTCTCCGCCGAGCCCGAGCGTGATCACGCCGGCGCGCGCGACCTCTTCGAGCCCGGCGGTCGAGCGCTCGAGGGAGTCCGCGGTCGACCCGGGAACGGTTGCCACGTCTCCGAAGTCCACGAGCGAGAGGCGCTCGCAGACGTCGACGCCGAGTATTGGGTTGTAGGTGCGCAGCATCACCGAGGCGCTGCGGATTGCCTCGGGCCCGAAGCGCGCTCCGCTTCGAAAGACCTGGGCACCGTCGGTCGGGATTCCGACCACGGCGACGTCGACCCCCTCGAGGTCGTTGACATGCGGAAGGCGCATGAACGTCCGGGGACCCGAGAACCGCGGCGTCTCGAAGGCGTCCGGCGGCCCGTAGCGAGGCATCTGCGCGGCGATTATAGGCAGCTTCCCGCGACCACCTCCTCGCTCGCGGACACGAGACTGGCACGACACTCTGCGAGCGCCGCGCGCGCTCGCTCGACCCCGCCCGGCTTCTCTGCCGCAAGCCATCGCTCGCCCTCAGCGAGGAGGCTTCGCACCTCCGTCAAGAGATCCGCGGCCGGGGCACCCTCCCGCCGTAGGGCGTCGATCCGCTCCAACCGTTCGAGTACCTGTCTGGCTTCCTCCATTCCTCCAGGCTAGGACGCGAGCCCGCGCAGGTGTGTCACGAAGTGCGCCGAGGCTGCCTGCAATCGCGCCAAAACGCGATCACCGCGATCGCGGTGCCCACAAGCGCGATCGCCAGCAAGACCATGTCGCTGCGATTGAGCACCGCCAGGATGATCCCGAAGAGGAAGGCGACGCGAAGCCCGATGCAGCGCCGACGTCGCAGCCGGTCGCTGCCGGCCGTCATCCGGCCGCGACGACCCGTGCGGCCGTTGTGACCTGGGGCCTCGGCCGCAGTCCCAGAAGCGCTTCGTCGAGCGCGACCACGAGCTCCGAGCGGTCGGGGTGGAGGAGCGTCTCCACGAGGGCGCGCCGAACCGCGTCCTCCGCACGGGCCCCTGGCCCATCACCGTCCAGGAGAGCGCGAAACGCGGTCAGGAGCTCGGACCGCTCGCGAGCCGTCTCGCCCAGGAGCACGGAGGTTCGCATCGCCGCCGCCCACGCTCCCTCGTCGCAGCCGAAGAGGGCTTCGAGCGCTTCGCGAAGCTCGTCCGAGCGCAGAGGACCCTCGTGAAAGAGCGCGAGCTCCCAGCGCTCGAGTGCCTCGAGCAACTCCGGATCCCCAGGGGCGTCGGCCAGCCGTTGCAGCAGTTGCACCGCGAGCTGAGCGCGGAAAGGGTCGAGCCGCGTCGGCTCACCCGGAGGCATCTGCGCGGAGAGCGGCGGTACCGGCCGGACTCCGTACGGCCTCCAGTCCAGGCGCTCGAAGAGCACCGGGCCGGCAGCCACCGCACCGGGCGTCGCAAGTCGAAGCACGCTCACGGCGAGGCCGATCTCTGCGGGGGCGTCGGGCACCTCGCACACCGTCCCGTCGAGATCGCACTCCAGCTCGAGTACGAGCATCCGGTCGACCTCCCGGCCGAAGTCTGCCGGGAGGAGCCGGCCCGCCTCGGGCCAGGAAGCGGTCAACTCGCCGGCCGCGGCCGCACGAACCCGCAACCCGCGACCGAGCTCGATTTCGCTGCCGGCCGTCAGGCCGACCAGCGGCGCCAGAGCCGCGTAGGCGCGTCGTTCTCCGAAGAGGGAAAGCTCAAGCTCAGCGTACGCACGCTCGAAGGCTGCATCGTCCCAGTCGAAGGCTCCGCAGGCCTCGGCCGTCCGGACGAGTAGGGGGATGAGGATGATGCGGCGCAGAGCCTCGTCCTCGCCGACGCGCTCACCCGCATGGGCATGCGCGAAGATCCCCGCGGCGGGCTCGTCCTTGAGAGCGATGAGAGCCTCGTTCGCATCGTCGCGCCGCCCGAGCCGCTCGGCCCTGGCCTCGACGAACGAGCCGATCAGCGGCCGGTACTCGTAGAGGGTGGGACGATCGGGCCCGCCGTGCTCCTCGAGCGCAACAGGAATGTCGGCGCCCGACTCGAGCTCTCGCCCGAGGTCGAAGAACGCACCGAGGCAGAACGCCCGGAGCGCGCGAAAAAGATTGGGAGACCGAGGGCCGGCAGGCACGCCACCCTCGTTACGCCCCCCGCGGCTCCGTTCCTGCCTGGCAGGTAGGACACCAGTACGCCATGCGTGCGTCTTCGCCTTGCGGCCAGGAGCGAATCGTGCTCCCGCAGCGCCGGCAGGGACGCCCGGCTCGCCGATAGACGCAGCGGGCTTGCTGCCGGGGTGACTGCATCATCGAGGCCGCGGCCTCGAGAAGGCGTCGAAGGCGCTCGTCCTGCACCTCCCGAAGCGGTGTCCAAGGGGTAAGCCTCGCGACGAAGAGCGCCTCCGCCTTCCACATGTTCCCGATGCCCGCGACGGTCCGTTGATCCAGAAGCGCTTCGCCGAGCGCGCGTTCCTGATCGCCGCGCCGGAACCGTTCGACCATCCGGTCGAGGTCGGGCGGCGACGACATGATGTCCGGCCCCAGGCGTCCGGTCTGCCCGCGCCCGAAAGCCAGAACGGGCCCGCGCCGCTGAACGGCCTGCCAGTCGGAGCTTCGCAGGACGAGCCACGGCTTGCCCAGGACGGGGCGACCGGCCGGTTCAATCCGCCAACGCCCATGCATGCGGAGGTGACTGCGGACGACGGTTCCGTCCTCGAAGGTGAGCAGAAGGTTCTTCCCGACGGCCTCGACGCTCTCGAGTCGCCGGCCGTCGATCCGCTCGGCGATGCCGAGCATCGCCGCCCTGGGATGAGGGGAGCTCGCCTCCACCACCGCGCCTTCGAGGACTCTGAGCGCCTCGGCGGTGCGATGGATCGCGTCACCCTCGGGCATGGGTCAGGAGCGGAGGACCGCCCGCCTCGGGCCGGCGAGGAAGCCCGCCTCGAGCAGCAGCGGCATGACCTCCGTCTCCCCGACCGGCTCGCCGTCGAAGCGCTCGACCGCCAAGCGCTTCTGCCC
>Ga0307286_10000042_pt1 | contig 29417 bp, 22 predicted proteins | sample ER_DNA_140_FD_194478 | JGI IMG/M metagenome (GOLD analysis project Ga0307286, IMG submission 194478) | Bulk soil microbial communities from the East River watershed near Crested Butte, Colorado, United States - ER_DNA_140 | ecosystem: Environmental > Terrestrial > Soil > Floodplain | place... | reverse complement strand
TGGCTCACCACCGAGGAGTTTCTGGACACCCTCGATAAAAACCTCGCAACCCGCCTCTCCTAACGCCGACTTGTCAGAATCTCAGCACCAAATATGGTGCTGAGATTCTGACAAGTCGGTTAGAGGCTGGTGGCGCGGCCGATCTGTACCAGCTTCCAGCCGGCGTTACGCCAGGTGGGGGCGTGCAGCTTGAGGCGGCCGTCGATGATCACCTTGGAAGCGACCAGCCTGCCGAGGCGTTCCGGGTCGAGTTGCCGGAACTCGGGCCATTCGGTGAGGTGCAGGACCACCTGGGCGCCAAGGAGTGCCTGCTCGACGCTGGCCACCTGGGTGAAACCCTCCCGCGGTGGCAGGCGTGCCTGCGGATCATAGATGCGTACGTCTGCGCCGGAGGCATGTAGCTGGTCGGCAACGGTGAGTGCGGGGGAGTTGCGGGTGTCGTCCGTGCCGGGCTTGAACGCAGCCCCCAGCACCGCGATTCGTTTCCCGACGACATCCCCGCCAGCCTGATCGATCGCCAGCTCTGCCAATTCCGTCCGCTGTCCCGCATTGATCGCCTCCACCGAGTGAATGAAGTCGCTCAGCACAGTCACGCCGAGCTCGTCTGCGCGTACGGCCAGCGCCGCGATGTCCTTGGGCAGACAGCCCCCGCCGAACCCCAGCCCTGCGTTGAGGAACTCGCGCCCGATCCGCTCGTCGTATCCGATGGCATCGGCCAGCAAGACGACGTCCCCGCCCGCCGCCTGGCACATCTGCGCCATCGCGTTAATGAAACTGATCTTGGTCGCTAGATAAGCGTTGGCCGCGACCTTGATCAGCTCGCTGGTCGCGATGTCACATCGAACCACCGGCGTACGGTCGCTGATCGGGATGGCATAGATCTCCTCCAGCAGGTCCAAGGCGTGCCGAGAGTGGGTGCCGAAAACCAGCCGGTCGGGCCGCAGCGTGTCCTCCACCGCATACGCCTCGCGCAGAAACTCAGGATTCCAGGCCACCTCGACGCCATCGCCGGCCGGCGACAAACGACGTAGTCGTTCTTCGAGCGCTATCGCGGTGCCGACCGGCACGGTGGACTTGCCCACCACTAACGTCGGCTTCGTCAGCAGCGGCGCCAATGTGTCTACCGCGGCGTGCAACTGGCCGAGGTCGGCTGCGCCGCCCGGCCCGGACGGGGTTCCCAGCGCCAGGAAATGCACGTCGGCCCAATCCGCGATTTCGGCGTAGTCGGTGGTGAAATGCAACCGTCCGGACGAAGTATGGCGCTCCAGCAGGGGCTCCAGGCCGACCTCGAAGATGTGCGACTGGCCAGCGTTCAGAGTCTTGATCCGATCGGCATCAATGTCGACCCCGATCACCTGGTGGCCGAACTCGGCCATCCCGGCGGCATGCGTAGCACCCATGTAGTTGGTGCCAATGACGCTTACCCGCAATGTCATTCGCAGATCCTCCCACAAATCACTGACACACCGGCCGCTCGCGTTGCAGATCCACAACTACCAAATTCGCTGGCTCACGGCGTGGAATAGAGCACGAGATCAGCTACCTCGCCGTCTCCAACCGGTTCCGAAGCCGGCTGAATGCCAATCTCTCGATAGCCGGCGCGCTCGGCTACCCGGCGCGACGCCATATTGCTCGAGGCGCAACGAATCAGCAGTGACGTCGCTAGCCCGGAGTCCTTCGCGTACTCGGTCACCAGCCGAACGGCCTCCGTAACAATTCCCCGACCCCGGGCATCCGGGTGTGCCCAATAGCCGATCTCGCCACGCGTGGCGTATCCGCCGAGTCCGTCCAGGCTGATCGAGCCGAGACAGTGGTCATCAGCGGGATCGGCGATGCACCAGGTGAGTCCAGCCGCGCGGGCAGCGAGCTCTGCCGTCGCGTTCAGATAAGCAAGTGCGTTCTCCGGCCGGTACGGCCGGGGCATGGAAATCAGCCAATAGGAGGTACGCGAATCCGAGCAGGCTTCGACGATGCGATCGACGTCTGACTTCTGAAAGGCTCGCAGCTTGACCCCCCGGCCGGGCATCTCTATTGGATCAAGCCAGGGTTGCGGCACGCGGGGATCGTCGCGCGTCAATGTGGCGATCCAGCCGTCCAGCAATTCGCCACGGTGCACGAGCAGTCGCCTGGTCACCCCATCGAAGACAAAGCCAACTCTGCTCGCAACACGCCGCGACGACCAATTGCCGACCACGGCTCGCCACCTGATGACCTGAAGCCCCAGATCGTCGAATCCGTATCCGCACACCAGCGCCAAGGCAGCTCTCATGATCGAGCGTCCGCGCGCGGCGGGATGCAGCCCGAAGCCGACCTCGGCGATACCGTCGCCTTCCGGACGAAGATCGATACTGCCGCAGAAGCCGCGTTGCGCTCCTCGCTGCCCCTCGATCGTCCAGCCGAGTCGTTCACCGCTGGTCCAGCCGGCGGCAGTTAAAGCCAGGAACTCCTCGGCATCGCGAAGCTGGTAGCCGCCGTCGGGCGTAGGCACAATCGTCCACCTGATCATCTCGGGATCACGGCACTGCTCCACCATCGCGGGAAGATCGCGGGCGCTCGCCGCCCGAAGCGTCACACCGGCCTTCGCATCCATCAAGATCGGCACGGCATCGGGAAAATTCCGTGCGGTCGGCAGCGTGCCTGGCGGGGCGTTTGGCGACGCGCTCGGCTGGGCCGGCGGGTCGGGGTTCGCATCAGCCATGGGTTTCATCCAACCTCTTCCGACGCGGCGGGCTCACAACAGGGGTTCTTTGCACCGACCGTGCCCAAACGCAGCATGTTCACTAGGCTTGCTGAGGTGAATGGCGACGCCGACTGCGACAGACCTTTGACTTTTTCCGGCCATGTCTAGCGTCGTCCTCAACGTCTCGCTGATCTTGCTCTTGGTGGTCATCCAAGGCGTCTTTGTGGCCGCCGAGCTCGCTTTGGTCTCGCTCCGGGAGAGCCAGGTCAGACAGCTCGCGCATCGAGGGAAGCGCGGTCAATTAGTCGGCAAGCTGACCTCCAATCCCAACCTCTTCCTTTCCGTGGCTCAAGTCGGTGTTACGCTCTCCGGCTTTCTTGCTGCCGCTTTCGGCGCCGACAAGCTGTCCGGTGATCTGGCGCCCCAATTGGAGCGACTGGGCATGAGCACCGGTGCAGCCGACACAATCTCCTTGGTGTTGATCACCATCGCGATCTCCTACATCTCGATCGTCATCGGCGAGCTCACCGCCAAACGGCTGGCGCTGCAACGCGCCGAGAGCGTTGCACTCGCGCTGGCACCGCTGGTGGATTTCACAGCTCGAATCGCACGACCGGTGATCTGGCTGCTCGGCGTCTCCACCAACATCCTGGTCCGGATTTTGGGCGGCGACCCGAAGATCTCGCGTGAAGAGGTGACCAATGAGGAGATCCGCGCCATGGTCAGCGGCTCTACCACGCTCGGCGACGAGGAGCGTCGGATCGTCGATGACGTTTTCGCGGCAGGTGAGCGCAGCCTCCGCGAGGTCATGGTGCCGCGTACTGAGGTCGACTTCCTCCCGGGCGACATGCCTGCACACCGTGCCGTACGCGAATTGCTCAACGCGCCGCACTCCCGCTATCCCGTGATCGGAGACTCTGCCGACGACGTCATCGGATTCGTGCATGTGCGCGATCTGCTCGATCCCGACATCAGCTCGCGCACTACGCCTGTGGCCGAGGTTGCGCGTCCCGTATTGTCCCTGCCGGATACGGTGCCCGTGCTGCGAGCGCTCAGCGACATGCGGCGCAGCTCGGCACATCTGGCGATCGTTCTCGATGAGTACGGCGGCACAGCCGGCATTGTGACGATGGAAGATCTGGTCGAGGAGCTGGTCGGTGACATCACCGACGAGTACGACCTCGTCGTCGAAGAGCGGATCGGCGTACGCGGCGACCTGGTGATTGATGGGCTGACCACGCTGGATGATTTCGCGGAGAAAACTGGTCTGGTGTTGCCGCAGGGTCCATATGACACGCTGGCTGGGTTTTTCATGGCCCGGCTCGGTCAGCTGCCGAGCGTTGGCGACGCAATCTCCTTGGAGCTCGCCTCCCTGGATCCAGGGGACGAGGAGCCTGCCCAGGTTGAGCTCAAGGTGAGTGAGCTGGATGGGCGCCGGGCGGCAACCTTCGTCGTGCATCGCCAGGATGGAAAGGACTTCACCCCGGCGGCTCCGTAGCTGGTGCCGAGTTCGCGCCGCTTCGCGACGCCTCTCGCTCCGTCGCAGAAACGCACGTGCACATCCCGTACTGACGCGATGCACATGTTGTGCAACGTGTGCATCGCGAGAGGAGCGGACGTGCACGTGCGTTTCTGCGGGGCGGTTAGGGAGTGATGCGTACGCGGAAAACCGCTCCGGTCGCCGCCAGGATGCGTGGAACAATGACGCCGGTGCGCACCGGCGCAATCTGGAAAGGAACCTCGGTATCTCATGTCCTCACACAGCCGTGCTGGCAGGCCTCGCGTACTCTCGCTGGCCCAGCCGACCGCGGATTCGATGCACCTTGGCAATTTTCTCGGTGCGCTGCGCCAGTGGGTTCCGCTGCAGGATGATCATGAGGCCTTCTACGGGATCGCCGATCTGCATGCACTCACCATCCCGACCCCACCGGAGGTGCTTCGGGAGCGGACGCTGCGAAGCGCGGCGCAACTACTGGCCGCTGGCATAGACCCCGCAAAGGCCACGGTGTTCCTGCAGTCACATGTTCCCGAACACACTCAACTCAACTGGGTGCTGGGCTGCTTGACCGGATTCGGGCAGGCGCAACGAATGACCCAGTTCAAGGACAAGGCCGCCAAGATGGGGCCAGAGGCCACCAATGTGGGCCTGTTCACTTATCCGGTGCTGATGGCCGCCGACATCTTGCTTTATCAAACCGATCAAGTGCCAGTCGGGGAGGACCAGCGCCAGCATCTCGAGCTCACCCGTGACCTCGCGTTGCGCTTCAACTCCCGCTACGGCTCGACGTTCGTTGTTCCGGAGCCCTACATCCTGCCCTCGGTCGGCCGAATTGCTGATCTTGCCGAGCCGATGTCGAAGATGAGCAAGTCGCTGTCGGCACCCACCGGCATTGTCGAGCTGCTTGACGATCCCGCGCTCAACATTCGCAAGATCAAATCCGCTGTGACGGACTCCGGCAGGGAGATCACCTTCGATGAGATCAACAAACCAGGCGTGTCGAATCTACTGACGATCTTGTCTGCCTTGACTGACACGCCGATCAACACACTCGTTCAGGAGTTCGAGGGGCGCGGTTACGGAGATCTGAAGAGCGCCGTGGCCGACGCTGTCACCGAGTTCGCGATGCCCTACCGGAATCGCACTTTCGAGCTGATGGAAGAGCGCGGCGAACTCGAATCGATCCTCGCCAAGGGGGCCGACCGGGCCCGAGAGGTGGCCAGCGCCACGTTGGCCGACGTCTACGACAAAGTCGGGTTGGTCTAGAGCTCGATCGCCGGGCTCAGGATGGTGGAAAAGTCGTTGTCATGTGCCACATGCAAGGCGAACTTGGCAAGGCCCCTGGGCACAGCCTCGAACACAAAACGACCGTCCTCGTCGGCATAGGTGGTTCGTGGGCCATCGGCCAGCAGCACCTCCACTCGTACGCCGGCGCCGGGCGCAGCCCAACCGTCGATGCGTACCATGTCGTCGCCCACAGGCGTCAGGGTCACCATGGTGGTCAGCGAATCGCTGGTGAACGTGATAGTGCGAACGGCCTCAGTAGTGGTGCTGCGCGTGCCGGCGGCAGCCATGTCCAGCTGAGTCAGGGTCGCCACCTCGGTATGCAAGGCATCTAGGGTGACGTGAAACTGGATCCGGTCCACCAGCCCATCGGGAACCGGGTCGTGTTCGTCATAGTAGGCACGTAGTGAGTTGAGAAGGGCGAAGTCGCTGGGATCAAGCTCCTCGGCAGCCAGCAGCTCTTCGACCTCGATCTGGCGATCGTTGTCGGATCCGTTCATCGGTGCTCCCAATTGGGGTCTTGCGCAAGGGCGATCCGCAACTTGGCCAAGCAACGCCCCCGAGTAGGGCCAATGCTGCCTTGCGGCATCCCCAGCGCTCTTGCTAGTTCTGCATAGTCGGGTCGATCTGCGAAAGCGATGACCCTGAGCAGTGTCTGGCACCGCTCGGGCAAGGTCGCAATATGCCTCCAGAGCCGACCGTCTGTTTCATCACGGAGGACGGTGTCCTCGATCGACGAGGTGTCACTGGCTGCCGCCGGTGTGGACTCAAGATTCTCGGTCTTGTACCGCACCTGGTCCTTCGCTGCCCGCCAGGCCTCGCGCTTGGTGCTGACCACCAACCATTGCAATACCGCAAGCGGTTCGGTGATCGTGTCGGACTTGCGTACCAGCGCCAGCCAGATGGTCTGCAGCACGTCCTCTGCTGTTGCAGCATCCAACCGCGACGATCGGGCGGTATGCCACAAGATCGGCGTGAGAATGCGTACCAAGTCACCCATCTTCGCCTGATCGCCATCGCGATACTCCGCAAAGAGCTGGCCCGCCCTGGCGGCCAGGCTGTCCTCTACGGTGCCGCCATTCATGCAACACTCGCGAAATGCGACCTCATTAGGCAAGACGCTACTCCGTACATCCGCGCCGCGCGTGACCTGACGACGTGACGCGTCAGCCCTTCCATACCCACGAAGAGTGCGCCTCAATCATTCCTGATACCTGATTGCTCGCTTCGCTCGCTGCGCTCGTTGTGTCTGATTGCTCGCTTCGCTCGCGCAGGATTGCGCCTTTCAGCCGCTGCCTTCCTCACTCGTTCGCAGACGAAGAGCGTGTCCGCTCGCTCGCTCGTCCACGACAGCGCCGCGCAATCCTGGCGCGGATCGCGCCTGGTCGCCGCCTACCTTTGACCAACCACACCCCAACGACGTTGATTCTCGACTCGTCACCCTGATTTCGCATCACGGCTGAAGCAGAGAGGCAGTTTTTCGACTGTTTTCGAGCCGTGAGTGATGCAAATTCAGGGCTGGAAGAAACTGAGCTCAGCCGATCCGTTCGTCGAGGTAACACCACCGCCACGACTCGCCGGGTTCGAAGCTGCGCATCACCGGATGCAGCGTCTGGCTGAAGTGCCGTGAGGCGTGGCGTCCCACCGAGGAGTCGCAACATCCGACGTTTCCGCAGCTGAGGCAGATCCGCAGGTGCACCGTACGGGTGCCCTCGCGTACGCAGTCCAGACAGATGCCTGGGCCATTCGGGTCGAGGTTGGCAGGAGCGTGGTCGAGGTGTCCGCATGGACCAGCGGCCGGCGTGGGCGTCTGGACTGGCTCCTCCTCGGTCAGCTGCGCAGACCGTTCGGTAGCGATGGTCAGCATGGACTCCTCGATGTCGAACGAGCCGAGCACCTGCTCGATGATGTCGTGGTCGACCGTGCCACTGGAGCGGATCTTCAAGACCTCATCCCGCTCGATGTCGATGGTCTGCAGCCGCAGCCGCCGATATTGCTCAGCCGGGGTTTCGTCATCGCCCGGCCGGCCGAGTTTTTCCCACAAGGCGTCAGGACGGGCAGCAATGCGGTCCCGGAGCAACTTCACCGTTTCGGGCGCGTCCTTGGGGCCGAGAATGTCGTCGAGATGAGTGAGTGCGGCGTTACTGGATGTCGTGACCACGGTTGCCGCCTGCAACGCATCAGAGCGGGCGTCTGGCCCCCTGAGCCCCAGCGCGCGTACGAGGAAAGGCAATGTCAGGCCTTGCAGGAGCAAAGTCCCGGCAGTGACCACCATCGCTGCGAAGATCAACGTCGCCCGGAAGGGCACATCCGCCGGGATCAAGAATGCGGTCGCCAGGGTTACCACTCCGCGTAGCCCGGCCCAACCGATCACCAGGGCGTCGGACCACGGAAAAGAGACCTCATGGGTGGGGTCCCGGTCGCGACGGAACAGGAGCGGACGGGTTCCCAAGACCCAGAGCATCCGAATGATGATCACGCCACTCAGCACCGCGGCACAGAAGCCGGCAATCTGCAGACCGGACAGCCCGGACTCAGAATTGGCGGCGATGATCGTCTTCGCCTGCAGGCCGATCAGCAAGAAGACGGTGTTCTCCAGCAGAAATTGAATAGTTGCCCAGTTCACTCGCTCGCTGAGCCTGGACTGCCCGGATTGGATGACCGGCGACTTATGGCCCAAGATCAGGCCCGCGGTCACCACCGAGATGACACCTGAGCCGTGAAAGCCTCCGATGTTGAGCGCCTCCGCGGGTAGATAGGCTGCCCACGGCACCAGCAGCGAAATCGCCGTGTCGAAAACCGGCTGAGTGATGCGCTTTCGGATGGGGACGACGAGCAGCGCCACGGCGAGCCCGACCGCAGCCCCGCCGACGGCAGCAACGACGAAACCAACGCTTGCTTGCACTGCCGTGATAGAGCCGCCGATGGCGACGATCGCCACGCGCAGGCAGGTGATCGCGGTTGCGTCATTCACCAAGGATTCGCCCTCGAGGATGGTGACCAGACGGCGCGGCAGGCCGACTCGGCGGGCGATCGAGGTAGCGGCGATGGCATCCGGCGGAGCAACCACGGCCCCCAAAGCGAACGCCACCGGAAAGCTGACCGGCAGGATCAGCCACGTGATCAGGCCAACCCCCAAGGCAGTGACGATGACCAGCAACACCGACAATTGCGCGATGGAGCGTCGATTCGCGCGGAAGTCGATGACGGAGGTTCGAATGGCTGCCGCGTACAGCAGCGGTGGCAGGAAGCCAACTAACACGACCTCTGACGACAGCTCAGAAACGTGTATCAGGGGGAGGAAGGACACCCCGATCCCCACCAGCATCAACAGCAGTGGCGCTGAGAAGTTGATCCGATTAGCCAGCGCCGTTACAGCAAGGACCGTGGCAAGCAGAGCCAGGATGCTGAGAGCCAATTCCACAGCGCCATGCTTCCACCCGAACCCGATCGGCGGCGCCAACGGTGTGTCAGGATCGGATTTGTGACCGCTTCGGGTGACCCCGACGGGTCGACTCTGCTCACTTCGGCCGAGGTGAATGATCTGCTTTCGGCCGCTGTTGAGCATGCCGGTGGCACCCTCGTTTCCTGGCGGCTTGATCATGTCGATGCCAATCCGAGGCACTCCACTACAGCGACGTACTCGGCAGCGGTTGACTGGCCGACCGGACGCCGTACCGAGCTGCTTGGTGCGAGCGCCCGAGTGGGTGGCCGGAGCGGAAACGACGAGCGGGCCGTCATCTTCGGCGATGGAGCCCGTGAGGTAGCCGTTTGGCTGTACCCGTACGACCCAGATCTTCCCGGCCTGCAACGGGCCGCCATCCCCGATGGAGTCGCAGCCCTGTTCAACGAGCACCGCGTCGTTGACCATCGGCTGAGCGGTGAGGACGTCGCCTTGGAGATGATCAGCTACCGACCGCGGCGCCGTGCCGTGTTGAAGGCCGTGATCAGCACCAGCAGCGGCCCGAAGACCTTCTTCGTGAAGGTCTTGCGGGAATCGGCGTACGGGCCGACCTTGCAGCGTCACGAACTGCTGCGGCGCGCTGGATTTCCGGCGGCCGCCATTGCGGCCGCGACGGCCGACTTCATCCTGGTCCTCCATGAGGTTCCCGGCCGGCCGCTGACCCAAGCGGTCTTCGACGAGGCCATGCCGTGTAGCGCCGAGAGCTTGATCATGTTGCTCGACTCGTTGCCATCGGAGGTAGTCGCCTTGCCGCGTCGGCCACCGTGGACCGGCGCCGTTGCAACGTACGCGGAAATGATCGCCGCTGCCCTGCCGGCGCTTGACCCGCAGCTGCGGTGGCTGGTCGCACAGGTTTCCGGCGGTCTCGCCCCGCTGCCACCCGGCTTGGAGCCCACCCACGGCGACTTCCACGAGGGCCAGCTCTTCGTCGCGAACGGGTTGATCACTGGTGTGCTCGACATCGACACCATTGGCCCTGGGCGGCGTGCTGATGATCTTGCGTGCATGATCGCCCACCTGTCGACGATGCAGCGGATGACGGCCGAGCAGGCCGTCAGCTTGACGCGGTTGATCAATCTCTGGCTGCAGGTGTTCGATACCAGGGTTGATCCGGCCGAGCTGCGGCTCCGGGCTGCGGGCGTCATCGTGTCTCTTGCCACCGGCCCGTACCGGGGCCAGGAGCCCAACTGGGAGAGCGAGACCGTACGCATGATCGAGTCAGCGGTCAGCCTTGTGCAGAGCTCCGTCAGAGTCTGATACGCGCCTCGCTGCGAGCGTCGGGAATCGTGCGCCGCTAAGGTACGTCTCGCAGCACAGCCGTCGAAACGACCTGTCGAACGGGCCCGAAGGGGGCGGCTCGCAGCACGGCTGGCAAAACGCACGCTCCAGCGACCATTCACCCTGTGCGACTATGCCCGGGTGAGTGCAGAGACGGAGTCGGGTACGCCATTCCAGGCCGTGTACGGGCCGGAGGATCTTGCCGATTTCGATCTTGATCAAGCGCTCGGCGAGCCGGGCAGCTACCCCTACACGCGTGGCATCTACCCCTCGATGTACACCAGCCGGCCCTGGACCATGCGCCAGTACGCCGGCTTCGGTAGCGCCGCTGAGTCCAATGCTCGCTATCGCGAGCTGATTTCCCACGGGACCGCTGGACTATCCGTGGCCTTCGACCTTCCGACTCAGATGGGCTATGACTCGGATGCGGCCATCGCGGCCGGTGAGGTCGGCAAGGTCGGAGTCGCCATTGACTCGATCGAGGACATGCGAGAGCTCTTCTGGAGAATTCCGCTCGGCTCGGTGTCGACCTCGATGACGATCAATGCCCCCGCTGCGGCGCTGTTGCTTCTCTATCAGCTGGTCGCCGAGGAGCAAGGTGTTGTACCGAGCGAACTCTCAGGCACGATCCAGAACGATGTGCTCAAGGAGTACATCGCGCGCGGCACTTACATCTTTCCTCCGGTGCCCTCACTCCGGCTGGTCAGCAACACCTTCGCGTACTGCCGGCAGCAGCTGCCGCGCTGGAACACGATCTCGATCTCTGGCTACCACATGGCCGAGGCCGGAGCGACTCCGGCGCAGGAGATCGCGTTCACGCTGAGCAACGGGATCGCCTACGTCGAGGCGGCCCTCGCAGCCGGTATGGGGGTCGACGACTTCGCGCCGCGGCTGTCGTTCTTCTTCGTGTCCCGCACCACGCTGTTAGAGGAGGTCGCCAAGTTTCGCGCCGCGCGCCGGATTTGGGCACAGCTGATGCGTGATCAGTTCGGGGCGCGCGATGAGAAGTCGATGATGCTCCGCTTCCACACTCAGACCGCTGGCGTACAGCTGACGGCTCAGCAGCCGGAGGTCAATCTGGTGCGCGTTGCGGTGCAGGCTTTGGCGGCGGTGTTGGGAGGTACTCAGTCGCTGCACACCAACTCCTACGACGAGGCCATCGCGCTGCCCACGCAGAAGGCGGCGCGGCTTGCACTACGCACCCAACAGGTGCTCGCGTACGAGACTGATGTGACCAAGACAGTGGATCCGTTCGCTGGCTCGTACGCCATAGAGTCCTTGACCAACGATGTTGAGAAAGAGACCCGGCGGCTCATGCAGGCGGTCACCGATCGGGGTGGTGCGGTCTCGGCCATCGAACAGGGCTTTCAGAAGGCCGAGATCGAGCGGTCGGCGTACCAGGTAGCGCGTCAGATCGACGACGGCGAACGGGTTCTGGTGGGCGTGAATCGATTCACCCTGGACGAAGAGGAGCACTACGAGCCGTTGCGGGTAGATCCAGACATCGAGGCGAAGCAGTCCACCAGGCTCGCCACGCTGCGAGCAGGGCGCGATCAAGCAGCCGTCCGTGCCGCGCTCAAGGAGGTTCAAAGCGTCGCCCGCGGCACTGACAACGTGCTTTACCCGCTCAAGGAGGCACTCCGGCTGCGCGCCACGGTTGGCGAGGTTTGCGACGCCTTGCGGGAGGTCTGGGGCACCTATCGGCCGACTGACGTCTAGCTGCGCGTCCGCGGTTGTTCGTCTGAAGATGGATTGGGTACGTATCCAACGCACAAACAGCTCATGAATTCCTACCGTCTTGTTACGACTCGGAACGTTACCGACCGGCGTGTCGCCAGCGTGAAAGACTGAGTGTGATGCCCGTTACCGACCCCGACACCGCGCGGCGCGCAGAAATTTCGCGGCAAGCCGCCGCTCTCAACGAGCGGCTCGTCGCCATCCGGCGAGACATCCACGCCCATCCTGAAATCGGACATCACGAGCGTCGCACCACCACTCTCATTGTCGACCAGCTTGAGCGGGCCGGACTCGTGGTCAAAGTGCTTCCCGTTGGCACCGGTGCCTATTGCGACGTGCTGCCCGGCGGCTTCGACGACTCTGCCGGGCTGGTCGGCCTGCGCGCCGACATCGACGCTTTGCCTATCCCGGACGGCAAGGACGTCGACTACGCGTCCAAGAACCCGGGGGTATGTCACGCCTGCGGGCATGACGTGCATACCGCGATTCTGCTGGGCGTCGGAATGGTGTTGTCGCGACTCCGTGATCTTGATCTGCTGACCCGGGGCGTTCGGCTGATCTTCCAGCCGGCGGAAGAGACCAGTCCAGGCGGAGCCCTCGACGCTATCGAGGGCGGGGTGTTGCATGACCTGACTGAGATTTACGCGCTGCATTGCGACCCGCGAACAGACGTTGGCCAGATCGCCCTGAAGGTCGGGCCGATCACCTCAGCCGTGGACCAGGTCAACATCATCCTGAGCGGCAGTGGCGGGCACACCTCTCGCCCGCAGCTCACCCAAGATGTCATCGGTGCCCTCGGCGCGCTGGCTACCATGACACAGCTCCTCCTCTCTCGCCGAATCGATCCACGCAGCGGCGTTTCGCTGATGTGGGGATCCATGCATTCTGGTTCGGTGGCCAACGCCATCCCCCAGACCGGGGAGATCGTGGGAACGCTACGAGCGCTCGATGCCGACGGCTGGCACTTGGCCAAGCAACTCATCCCGGAACTGGCTGCGGAGATCGTCCGGCCGTTCGGAGTCGAGGTGGAGGTCGCGGTCACCGACGGGGTGCCGCCGGCGGTGAACCACACGCGCGGCGTACGCCGACTCACTCGGGCGGCAGAACAGATGCTCGGACCGGATTCGGTCGCCACGACCGAGCAGTCGCTGGGTGGTGAGGACTTCTCATGGATGTTGCAAGATGTTCCTGGTGCTCTGGCGCGCCTTGGGGTGAGAACTCCCGGGAAGCCGTGCCCAGATATTCACCAGCCCACCTTTGTGGTAGATGAGGCCTGCATACCGGTCGGACTTCAGGTCCTGACCGAAGTAGCGACGACTCACGACCGCACTGCGATCTGAGCACCACAGACAGAAACAAAACTGGTACCGAGTCCTTATCGGCAACGGCTCACCGACTCATTCGTCGGAGTTAGAGTCGGTCTCAGACCCGACCACATGAGGATGTAACCCCTGACGCGGTTGGCGATAAAAAGTCCGCAGCGCTGTGAGCGTCGGTTGCGCGAGCAGTGCCCGAGAATCTTGTGAACTCTTCTGCCCAGGAGGCATTACGTGAAGAAGACCCTCACCCTGGTCGGCACGCTGATCTGCGCTGCTACCTTGACCTTGGCCGGTTGTGCTCAGGCTCCCGGTACCGGCACCGCCTCGGAAGCCCCCAGTGCTTCCGGCAGCGCTAGCGCAAGCGCTTCTGGTGCTGCTTTCAAGGCCTGCATGATCTCCGACACGAACGGATTCGACGACAAGTCGTTCAATCAGACGTCCTTGAAGGGCATGACCGACGCCAAAGCAGAGCTCGGGTTCGAGACCGCTCAAGTGCAGTCGAGGGCGGCTACCGACTACGCCAAGAACATTCAGTCAATGGTGGATGCCAAGTGCAACATGATCGTCACCGTGGGTTTCTTGCTGGGCGATGACACCTTGGCCGCGGCGAAGAAGAATTCTGACGTGAAGTTCGCCATTGTCGACAACAACGACCCGAAGACCTACCCGGCCGCCAAGAACCTCAAGCCACTGGTTTTCAATACGGCCGAGTCGAGTTTCCTGGCCGGCTATCTTGCCGCGGGTATGTCCAAGACCAAGAAGGTTGGTACCTTCGGCGGCGCCAAGCTCCCGACAGTAACGATCTTCATGGACGGCTTCAGCCAGGGCGTCGACTACTACAACAAGCAGAAGAGCGCGGACGTGAAGGTCCTCGGCTGGGATCCGGCCAAGCAGGACGGCCAGTTCACCGGGGACTTCACCGACACTAAAGGCGGCCAGCGTACGGCGCAGGGCTTGATCAGCCAGGGTGCTGACATCATCTTTCCGGTAGCGGGGTCAGCCGGCCTCGGCGCGCTGCAGGCGGCCAAAGCCAGCGGCGGAAAGGTCAATGGCATCTGGGTGGACACCGACGGCTGCGTGAGCGCGGAGAGCTATTGCTCCAACATCATCTCCAGTGTGTACAAGGGCATGGATGTGGCCGTACATGACGCGATCAAGGCCGCCTACGATGGCTCCTTCTCCAATGAGCCGTACGTCGGCACTCTGGAAAACAATGGCACCGGCTTGGCGCCGTTCCATGATTTCGACTCCAAGGTTCCCGCCGAGCTGAAGTCGGACCTGGATGCGCTCAAGGCCGACATCATCAGCGGCAAGATCAAGATCGAGTCCAAGTCCCAGCCTTCGGCATGAGGCGACAAAGCCCCGGCATCATTGAGGGGTGACGGCAACTTTGCCCCCCGCAGGCGGAGCCGGTCTTCGGCTGCGGGGGATCACCAAGCGATTCGGTGACCTGGTCGCCAATGACTCGATCGACCTGGACGTTCTGCCCGGTGAAATCCACTGTCTGCTTGGTGAAAACGGCGCTGGCAAGACGACCCTGATGAACGTGCTATACGGGCTGCTGCCACCCGATGAGGGCACGATCTCGATCGACGGTGTCCAGCATGTTCCCGTCAATCCCAAGGAAGCCATTGCTGCCGGGATCGGCATGGTGCACCAGCACTTCATGCTGGTCGAGGTCTTCACGGTCGCCGAGAATCTCATTCTGGGCCGCGAGGAGAGCAAGGCCGGCCTGCTCAACATGAATGATGCTCGGCGCACCGTGCGGCAACTCTCGGAACGCTACGGATTAGATGTGGATCCGGATGCGGTGATCGAAGAGCTTCCGGTGGGTGTGCAGCAGCGAGTCGAGATCTTGAAGGCATTGGCAAATGATGCCAAGTACCTGATCTTGGACGAGCCGACCGCGGTACTGACGCCGCAGGAGACAGACCAGCTCATGGCGGTGATGCATTCGCTTCGGGACGAGGGCAAGGCGATTGTTTTCATCACCCATAAATTGCGTGAGGTGCGCACGATCGCGGACAAAATCACCGTCATCAGACATGGGAAGGTGGTCGGTGCGGCGAAGCCGACCGACTCAGAGTCGGATCTGGCAGAGCTGATGGTAGGCCGGGCTGTCCAGCTGGTCGTGGACAAAGGGCGGGCGTCGCCGTCAGCTGAGCCACGGCTGGTGCTGAACGGAGTCTCGGTGGCTAGGCCGAATGGCACTCTGGCCGTGGAGGATCTCGACCTGGAGGTGTTCGGTGGGGAGATCGTCTGCATCGCGGGTGTTCAAGGCAACGGACAGACCGAGCTCGCTGAGGCGCTGCTCGGCGTAACGCCCGTGGTCAAGGGCTCCATACAGCTGGACGGCAGGCCGCTGGCCGGCCTAACGCCGCGAGAGACTATCGATGCCGGCCTCGGCTTCGTTCCGGAAGATCGCAAGCAGGATGGCTGCGTGGGAAGCTTCACCGTCGCCGAGAACCTGATCTTGAACCACTTTGACGAGCCGCCGTACGCGCGGGGGATCGTGATGGATCTGTCAAAAGTGCGCGAGAACGCCACTCATCGGGTCAGCGAGTTCGATATTCGCACGCGGTCGATCGAGGCGACTGTGTCGTCGCTGTCTGGAGGCAACCAGCAAAAGGTGGTCTTGGCCCGTGAGCTCTCTCGCCCTTTGGGGCTCCTCATGGCGTGCCAGCCCACCCGGGGACTCGATGTCGGCGCAATTGAGTTCGTCCACAAGAGGCTGATTGACGAGCGGGATCGTGGCACAGCCGTGGTCATTGTGTCGACCGAGCTGGATGAAGTCGTCGCCCTGGCCGACAGGATCGCGGTGATGTATCGCGGCCGCATCGTCGGCATCGTGCCGCCGGACACCTCGCGCGAGGTACTCGGTTTGTTGATGGCTGGCGTTCCTACCGAGGAGGCGCTGGCGAGCGCGTCCCGCACCAAGCTGGCTGAGGAGGACAACACCATGCAGGCCAGTGGTCAGGACGCACGCCATGAGTCCTGAGCCGGTACGAGCTGAGCTGGTCGAGAACCGCCCTTCGACAGGCTCAGGGCAGGACGCCCGGCGCCGTATCGTCATCCCGTGGTCGGACATATTGATCACGATCGCTTCAATCGTGCTCGCATTTCTCGTCGGCGCGCTGCTGATGATCGTTTCCGATACGGAGGTCCGTAGCAAATTCAGCTACTTCTTTGCGCGGCCCTCGGATGCGCTGATCGCCTCCTGGGACAAAGTCAGCGCCGCGTACGCGGCATTGATCGAGGGCGCCATCGGCGGATATGGCCCGATCACCGAGACGACGGCGCAGGCAGCTCCGCTGATCTGCGCCGGTCTCGGCGTGGGGCTGGCCTTCCGTGCGGGCTTGTTCAACATCGGTGCTCAGGGCCAGGCGATCCTGGGCGCGATCGTAGCCGCATACATCGGTTTCAGCTGGCATCTACCGCCCGGCATCCACCTCCTTCTCGCCACTATTGGCGGCCTGCTCGGTGGCGCGGTCTGGGGAGGCATCGTCGGTTGGCTGAAGGCAAAGACCGGCGCCCACGAGGTCATCGTGACGATCATGATGAACTACATCGCGGCCGGCCTGTTGGCCTACTTACTCACAACCGTTGCCTTTCAACGGCCAGGACGGCCCGACCCGATCTCGCCCATCGTGGACTGGAACGCCACCATGCCAAGGCTGGAGGGGGGCCAACTGCACCTGGGTTTCCTGCTTGCCCTGCTCGCTGCGGTAGCTGTCTGGTGGATCCTGGACCGCTCGACCACCGGGTTCGCGATCCGCGCTGTGGGGGCCAACCCGAGCGCAGCTGCAACAGCCGGCATGAGTGTGGCCAGGACAACGATCATCGCCATGTTCCTGGCAGGCGCGCTGGCCGGCCTGGCGGGCGTTCAGGCCGCCTTAGGTCCGACTGCTTCTGGTGTACCCGTGCCGCTCACACTCGGAATCGTCGGCTCGATCGGATTCGACGCAATCACCGTTGCACTCCTCGGGCGGTCCAAGCCCCTAGGCATTGTGCTGGCCGGCTTGCTGTTCGGCGCACTGCACGCCGGCGGTTTGGCGATGCAGAGTATCGCCCAAACGCCACTCACCCTGACCACCGTGCTGCAGGCCCTCATCGTGTTGTTCGTCGCGGCGCCCGCGTTAGTGACCAAGATCGTGCCGTTCCTCAAGCCTCGCCGAACTCGGGCGCTCGGGCCGGTTCCCGAGGGAGGTCTGGTATGAGCGTCGAGACCGTCGAGCGGGCCGCGCCGGTCACCGAGGTGGCCCGTGTCGAGACGCCCCAGAAACGCCGCCAACGTATCTCCACCGGCGTACTCATCGCAGTCATTGGAGTACTCCTCCTGATCGGTCTAGCCTCAACCACCGGCAGCGCCAGATTCGCGCTTTCTGACGCGTTTGATGCTGTGCAACTGCCCACGGTGACGGTGCCTGGCTTCGCAACTGTGCTGGTCTGCGCATTGCTCTCCCTCGCGGCCGGGGTCGGCTACTTGTCCGGTCGAATGAGTGGCCGGTGGCCGCTCCTAGCAGGAGCTGTCGCTGGCTTGGCCGTCGTAATGGGCTTCCTGACGTGGGCTGCGTCTGGCAGGGACCTGCCCTTCCCGGTCAGCAACCAGTTCGCCGGCACATTGTCACTCGCTACCCCGCTGGTTTTCGGCGCACTTTGCGGTGTCTTGTGCGAACGGTCCGGTGTGGTCAATGTCTCGATCGAGGGCCAGTTCCTCTCGGCGGCTTTCGCAGCTGCCGTGGTGGGCAGTCTCACACAGTCGGTGACGGCCGCTGTGATCGCTGCAATCCTTGCCGCCCTTGCCATGGCTGCGTTGCTGGCCGCGTTCTCGATCAACTACCTGGTCAACCAGGTAGTGCTCGGCGTCGTGCTCAACCTGCTGGCCGTCGGCATCACGGGCTTTCTCTACGACCAATTGGTGGAGCCCGCGTCGAGCACGTACAACTCGGCACCGGTGCTGGACCCGATCCCGATTCCTGGGCTTGCGAACATCCCCTTCTTCGGACGGGTGCTGTTCCAGCAGAACATCCTGGCGTATCTGGCGGCGATCTCTGTCGCTCTGGTGTGGCTGGTGCTGTATCGCACCACCTGGGGGCTGCGTATCCGAGCCACCGGCGAACACCCGGAGGCGGCCGACACCGTCGGCATCAGCGTGCGAGGAATCCGCTGGTCGGCCGTACTCGCGGGCGGCGTGTTCGGTGGTCTCGGCGGCTCCTTCTTCACTCTCGCCTCGACCGGCTCGTTCACCAAGGAGTTCACTGTCGGCAACGGCTTCATTGCCCTCGCCGCAGTGATCATGGGTCGCTGGCATCCAGTACTAGCGTCGATCATGTGCCTGTTCTTCGGGTTCGTGACGCAGATGGCATCGCAGCTGCAAACGTTGAACACGCCTATGCCGAGCCAGTTCTTGTTGATCTTGCCGTACGTCGCGACGATCATCGCCGTTGCAGGGCTGGTGGGTCGTGTCAGACCGCCGGCCGCCGACGGCATCCCCTTTGAGAAGTGATTGCCCCCTTGAGAAGCGATGATGCGGCGGCCCGTTTGTGAGAAGTGATGATGTGCCCTGTTTGAGAAGTGATGATGTGCCCTGAGCCTGTCGAAGGGCCAGCCGCGGTCGACTGGCAGCGGCTACGCACCGCAGCTATCTCGGCCAGCCGTCATGCGTACGCGCCGTACTCGCGATTTCCCGTTGGTGCGGCCGCCCTTGTGGACGACGGACGCATAGTGACCGGCTGCAATGTGGAGAACGCCTCGTACGGGCTGACGCTGTGCGCGGAATGCGGGCTGATCTCGGCGCTCCATGCGAGTGGCGGCGGCCAGCTGGTTGCGGTTGCGTGTGTCGATGGAACGGGAGCGGTGCTGATGCCGTGCGGCCGCTGCCGTCAGCTGCTCTGGGAGCACGGCGGCGCCGAGTGCTTGATCGACACGCCTGCCGGCACGTGGTCGTTGAGTGCGGTACTGCCCCAGGCATTCGGTGCTGATGACCTGGCGCGGAGGTCAAAATGAGCATTGATCTGGAGGCGTTGCAAGCTTTCCCCAAAGTGTCACTCCATGATCATCTCGATGGCGCACTACGGCCGCAGACGATCATTGAGCTGGCTGCCGAGATCGGACACCAGCTGCCTGCGGACAATGCGGATGATCTCGGTCGGTGGTTCGCGCGGGCGGCGGATTCCGGATCTCTGGTGCGCTACCTGGAAACCTTCGATCAAACGCTCGCGGTCATGCAGACAGCGGCAAATCTGCGGAGAGTCGCCGCCGAGTATGTGGCGGATCTCGCCGCCGATGGAGTCATCTACGCCGAGACGCGCTGGGCCCCCGAACAACATCTGCAGGCGGGCCTGACCAAGGCCGAGGCGATCGAGGCCGTTCGCGAGGGCTTGGCCGAAGGGATGGCTGCCTGCCGGGCGCGCAGTCACGAGATCGAGGTACGTCAGCTGCTTACTGCGATGCGGCAGGCCGATCCGACGCCCGACACCGCTCAATTGGCGCTGCACTATCGCCGGGATGGGGTCGCGGGCTTCGATATCGCCGGGCCGGAGAGCGGTTTCCCTCCGGCGCGGTTCCTGGAATCGTTCCAGCTGCTGCGCCGGCAGAGCGCGTATTACACCATTCATGCCGGCGAGGCCGACGGCTGCCAGTCCGTTTGGGAAGCCGTGCAAGTGTGCGGCGCGAATCGGATCGGTCATGGCGTCGCGATCATCTCCGACATTCGGCAGGACGAACGCGGGCGCGAGGTGCTCGGCGACTTCGCGGAATACGTTCTCAATCAGCAGATCCCGTTCGAGATGTGTCCGACGTCCAATGTGCAGACCGGAGCTGTGCCGTCCATCAGCCAGCATCCGATCCATCGACTAGACCGCATCGGCTTCTGCATAACGGTCAATCCCGACAACCGGCTGATGAGCGCAACCACGCTGACCAGGGAATTTGCCCTCCTCGCCGACGCCTTCGACTACTCGCTTGCCGATGTAAGCCGGCTCACGATCAACGCTGCGAGAAGCGTCTTTGCGCCGTACGAGGCGCGTAGGGCTCTGGTGCAACGCATCGCGGGGGCCGATTAGGCTCCGAAACATCCGGCAGTGAAATCGTCGAAAGCCTACTAGCGCTCCCGGCTAGGGTTTAGCCCATGACTTCGCGTGTCCTCGCTGCGGTGGCGTGGCCGTACGCAAACGGCCCCCGCCACATCGGCCACGTCTCAGGCTTCGGGGTTCCCTCGGACATCTTCTCCCGCTATATGCGGATGAGTGGACACGACGTCTTGATGATCTCGGGCACCGACGAGCATGGCACGCCGATCTTGGTGCAGGCCGAGCGGGAAGGATTGAGCCCTCGCGAGACGGCCGACAAGTACAACCGGGTGATCGTGAACGATCTGCGCGATCTTGGACTGTCGTACGACCTCTTCACGCGCACCATCACTCGCAATCACTATGCGGTGTCTCAGCAGCTCTTTCTCGGGCTACATCGCAACGGCTATGTGGTGCCCAAGATCACGATGGGTGCAGTGAGCCCGTCGACCGGCCGGACATTGCCGGATCGCTACATCGAAGGCACCTGCCCGATCTGCGGGTATCCGAGCGCGCGTGGTGATCAATGCGACAACTGCGGCAATCAGCTGGATCCGATCGATTTGATCAATCCGGTGTCCCGGATCAATGGTGAGACACCTAAGTTCGTCGAGACCGAGCATTACTTTCTTGATCTTCCGGCGCTTGCGGGATCGCTTGGAAAATGGTTGAGCGCCCGGACCGACTGGCGGCCCAACGTGCTGAAGTTCAGCCAGAACCTGCTCGAGGATCTGCGGCCGCGGGCGATCACTCGTGATCTTGATTGGGGCGTGCCGGTACCGTTGGATGGCTGGCGTGATCAACCGATGAAGCGGCTCTATGTCTGGTTCGATGCCGTGATCGGCTATCTCTCCGCGTCGGTGGAGTGGGCCAAGCGCAGCGGCGACCCGGACGCGTGGCAGCGCTGGTGGATCGATCCGGATGCCCGCGGTTATTACTTCATGGGTAAGGACAACATCGTCTTCCACACCGTGATCTGGCCTGGGATGCTGTTGGGTCACAACGGTGAGGGCGATCATGGCGGCACGGTCGGGCCACTCGGTGAGCTTCGGTTGCCAGACGAGGTCGTCTCCAGCGAGTACCTCACCATGAGCGGCTCGAAGTTCTCCACGAGCCGTGGCAAGGTGATCTACGTCGGTGATTTCTTGCGCGACTTCGGGCCCGACGCGCTGCGGTACTTCATTGCCGTAGCCGGCCCGGAGACCACCGATACCGATTTCACCTGGGACGAGTTCGTACGCCGCACCAACTTCGAGCTGGCCAACGAGTGGGGCAATCTGGTCAATCGCTCGATCTCCATGGCGTACAAGAACAACGGCGCCATCCCGTCGCCCAATACTCTTCTTGATATTGATCATGACTTGTTGCGCACCTCTCGGGAGGCATTCGACACCGTGGGCGCGTTGCTCGGCCGCAACCGGTTCAAGCTCGCGATCACGGAGGCGATGCGGGTGGTCGGAGCCGCGAACAAGTACATCTCCGACACGGAGCCATGGAAGCTTGCTGGCGATCCTGAGCGGCGTGACACCGTGCTGCACACCGCACTCCAGTTGGTCTCGGACGCCAATACACTGCTCACTCCATTCCTGCCACACGCGGCTCAGCAGGTTCACCAGGCGTTGGGCGAGACCGGCGTATGGGCGGCCCAACCGGAGATCCGCGAGGTGAGCGAAGAGGGTGGGCCTGACTATCCGGTGATCACGGGTGACTACGGAGGTGAGCAGGCACGCTGGGAGTCCCACCCGATCACACCGGGAGCGCCGCTGCAGCGGCCGACGCCGCTCTTCACCAAGATCGATGAAAAGCTCGGCGAGACCGGCCCGGAATGGGCTCCCATCGAACGCTGACTCGTGCCACGTTGCCTGCGTGTCAGCGACCTATTGCCGCTTATGACGCTGACGAGTCCTAGCTGCGCTGGGCAGCGGCTAGGGCGGCAGTCAGCTCTTCGGAGTTCAACGGTTTTACATAACCCGGCGTGCCGGGCTGAATCCGCCAGCTCTCGGCCAGCGGGCCGACGTCAACCACGTCGAAACCGAAGCCGTCGAGCAACTCGGCCACCTGGGCCTTCGCGACCAGGTCATCGCCCGCGATGACCAGCGCCCGTCGGTTCCGAGTACGCGGCGGTGTGCCGTCGGTTGTGATCTGGCGAGCGTAGATGTGATTGAACGCCTTGACCACATGCGACCCGCGCAGCCGTTCCTGCAGCAACTCTGAGCTGGTCGAGCTGCCATTGTCGAGGGCAGCAATCTGGCCATCACGTCCCGGGTAGTAGTTGTTGGTGTCGATCACTACCTTGCCGGCCAAGGGCTCGACGGGGACGTCGCCAATTGCTTTCAGCGGAATCGCTACGACCACCAGATCACCGGCCGCCGCCGCCTCCTCGGTGGTGCCAGCACGAGCTTGCGGGCCCAATTCAGACACCAGAGCAGTCAAGGTTTCCGGCCCTCGTGAGTTACTGATCACTACGTCGTAGCCGCTGGCTATTGCTGCACGCGCCACCTGGCTGCCGATGTGTCCGGCGCCGATCAGTCCAATGGTCCTGACTCCATCAATGGTCATGCCGGCCTGAACTCCCACGAGCCATCGGCTATTCCGGGTCAAGCTAAAGTCGTCGATCTCGCTAACCCGGCGACACTTGCACGGCGCACGCGTCGTTGACGAGGTAGACCTGCGGGCGCCCCTGCGTTTGCAGAGTCACGCTGTCCTTCTGTTTGTTCAGCTCGCCGATATCGACGACGGTTCCGGTAGCGACATCGCGCAGCTCAAGCTCGCATCGTGAGTTCCCATGGAAGTCCTTCACCCGCACAGTGATCATCTCCGGGGCCTTGAAGGCGTCGGACGTGCCCACTCCGTCGACCACCGCCGGTAAGGTCAGGTTCCCAGGGCCGGGTCGGCTGAGCACCGTACAACCAGAATCAATAGACCATCGGAAGGTCCCAGCCTGGGCGATGAGGAACGATGACGTCTCGTACACCGGGTACCCGTTGGACCAGCTCTCATTCGTATCACGGTTGACCAGCGTGATGGTGCAGCCGTTAGAGGCGGAGCCGTCGTTATGAACAACGAGCCGCCACGGTCCCTCCTCCTTGAATTCGTTACTGGCGAGCGATTGCGCGCCGTTGTTCTCTTTAGAGGCGGGTTCGTTCGGAACGATCTGGATGATCAAATAGACGGCTGCTACTGCCGCCAAGATGCCGCCGCCGATCATCAGCAGGAGACGGAGACTTCGGCTCCGGTGAAACGGGCTGAGATTCTTGGTTGGCCCGCTCTCAGCAGCAGCGTCTCGGGTTGGGTCGGCAAGCGGCCGATCATTTTGCGCAGTGCTTTGCAGGGCTTGCGTCACTGCTGACTGAGATATTGCATCGTCATGTGCCGTCCGCACTTCAGCGAGGGTCGCGTCGAGTACTTTGAGTAGTCGATTGGTGTCGTACTCGAAACGGTTTGGGCTGAGCTCCAGAGCTTGACGACGCGCCAGGCCGGCCAGTCCAGCAGGCAGCTCCTCGGCGCGCGGCATCCTTGCCCCGTCGACCAAGATCGGAATGATTCGGACGTTACGTGTCAAGGCAGCTTGAATCTCCAGGCGCACAAAGTCATCGGGATCATCAATGCGCCGCCGCCCGTTCAAGTCTGTAACAGTGAGCCACTGATCACCGATAAGCGCCAGTAGCACGTCGCATGAGCCGACCGCCCTCGTGATCACCTCGACGAAGTCGTCGCCTAGCTCGATCGAGTCGACGTCCTTGAAGATTTGAACGGCTCCGAAGTGCTGTACGAGACGGTCGAACAGCCAGCCGGCCGGATACGCGGTTTCACCTCGCCGGTAGCTGATGAAGATTCGACCTGCTAATTCTGCAGCGGATTCAGCCATCGCTCGTACCTTGACCTGTAGCTTTCTACGGCGCTGACAACTTGACTAGTAGGCCGTGCCGCCGGAGAGGGATAGGGCGCCCGTCGGATGCCACACGGTCTTGATCTCGAGGAAGGCGCGCAGTCGGGCGATGCCGGGCGCGGCAGTGAAATCCGGCACACCCTTCGGGACATAGACGCGCTTCACCGTCTCTGACGCTGACTGTTCCAGCGATGTACGCAGCTCCGCATCGGCGCCGGTGAGATCGAGAGCGTTGACGTCTGCATGGCCGGCAAGGTGTGGTGCGAGCTCCGTGATCTTCCCGGTCAGGATGTTGATCACTCCAGCCGGCACATCGGAGGTCGCAATGACTTCAGCGAAGGTGATCGCCACGCACGGATCATGCTCGGCTGCGACCGCCACGCACGCATTGCCACCGGTGATCACCGGCGCGATTACGGAGATCAATCCGAGCAGCGGCGTTCCGGTCGGTGCCAGGATGCCCACCACGCCGGTCGCTTCTGGCGTGGAATAGGAGAAGTAGGGACTTGAGACGGGATTGGAACTGCCAAGTACCGCAGCCAACTTGTCTGTCCAGCCGGCATAGTGCACCAGCCGATCGATGCTGGCATTGACCTCAGCTGTGGCGGTCTTGGTCGAGGCGCCCGTACTGATCATGATCAACTCAACGAACTCGGCCTTACGGCTCTCGAGCATCTCAGCCAGACGGTAGATGACCTGGCCTCGGTTGTACGCGGTCGCCTTGGACCAGGCCGCATATCCCTTGCGCGCCGCCACCACAGCATCGCGAAGATCTTTACGAGAAGCCAGCGCCGCGTTCGCCATGAAATTGCCATCGTCGTCACGCGCTTGATACGTCCGGCCGGACTCCGACCGTGGGAAGGCGCCGCCGATGAAAAGCTTGTAGGTCTTGGTGACCGCCAGATGGCTCACTGCGTCACCACCTCGTCGTCGGTATCCAGATAGGCGGCAAGACCAGATGGTCCCCCTTCACGCCCGAAGCCGGATTCCTTGTAGCCGCCGAAGCTGGCGGCCGGATCGAACCGATTGAACGTGTTGTCCCAGATCACGCCGGCCCGGAGCGCCGCTGCCATGCCCATCGCTCGCGAGCCCTTCTCCGTCCAGACGCCAGCAGACAAGCCGTACGGACTGTTGTTGGCCTTGCTGACTGCTTCGTCCGGCGTCCGGAAGGTCATCGTGGTGAGCACTGGGCCGAAGATCTCCTCGCGGGCGATGCGCATGGACGGGGTCGCGTTGGTGAAGATCGAGGGCGAGAGGTAGAAGCCATTCTTCGGCAGCGGGCAGGAGGAGGACCACAGTTCAGCGCCCTCGGCGATGCCCGCCTTCATCAGCGCGGTGATCCGGTCCAGCTGTGCCTCGGAGTTGATCGCGCCAACATCGGTGTTTTTGTCCATCGGATCGCCAACACGGAGCGTCTCGATGCGCTGCTTGAGCCGCTCGGTGAACTCCTCGGCAATCGATTCCTGCACGAGGAGACGAGAACCAGCGCAACACACCTGCCCCTGGTTGAAGAAGATGCCATTGATGATTCCTTCGACGGCCTGATCCTGTGCCGCATCGTCGAAGATGATGTTGGCACCCTTGCCGCCAAGCTCCAAGGTGATCTTGCGGCCGGTGCCAGCCAGCTCCCGTTGAATGCGGCGACCGACTGCCGTGGAGCCGGTAAAGGCGACCTTGTCGATGCCGCGATGGTTGACCAGCGTCGAACCGACGTCACCTGCTCCGGTGACGATATTCACCACCCCCGGTGGCAGATCGGCGTCAGCAATGATCTCTGCCAGCACCAAGATCGACAGTGGCGTCGTCTCAGCCGGCTTGATCACTACCGTGTTGCCAGCGGCAAGCGCCGGGGCGATCTTCCAGGCAGCCATCAACAACGGAAAGTTCCACGGGATGACCTGCCCGGCTACACCGAGTGGCCGCGGCGCGGGCCCCAAGCCAAGATGCTGCAGCTTGTCAGCCCACCCGGCGTGGTAGAAGAAGTGCTGTGCGGCAGCTGGCACGTCGAAGTCCCTGGTCTCCTTGATCGGCTTGCCGTTGTCGAGGGTTTCCACGACGGCGAGCTCGCGTGACCGCTCGGCGATGCCACGGGCGATCCGAAAGAGGAACTTGCCGCGTTCGGCGCCCGACATGTCCGACCAGACGTTCTCATAGGCCTGGCGGGCGGCGTTGACCGCTCGATCGATGTCGGCGTCGTTGACCGTTGAGACTGTCGACAAGCGCTTCGCGGTTCCGGGATTGATGGTCTCGCGATCTTCGCCGTTGCCTTCTTTGAAAGTCCCGTCGATGAATGGCAGATAGCGGTCCTTGATATCGGCAATGGCACTCGATTCCGGAGCCGGCGAGTATTCCCATTCCATGATCAATTTCTCTCAATCCACGGTCACGTAGTCGGCGCCGGAGTAGTGGCCGTCCAGCTGCGCCCGGCGTTGCATGATCAAGTCGTTGAGCACCGATGAGGCGCCGAACCGGAAGTAATCCGGATCCAGCCACTCGGGCCCGGCCACCTCATGCACCGCCACCAGATAGCGGATCGCATCCTTGGCGGTTCGGATGCCGCCGGCCGCTTTCACCGCTCGCTGCTCTCCGGTCTGTGCATTCCAATCCTTGACCGTTTGCAGCATGACGTGAACCACGGGCAACGTGGCGGCTGGAGAGATCTTTCCAGTGGATGTCTTGATGAAGTCCGCGCCTGCAAGTAAGGCGAGCCAGGAGGCACGGCGCACATTGTCGTACGTGGCCAACTCGCCAGTCTCCAAGATCACCTTCAGCCGCGCGCTGCCACACGTCTTTTTGATAGCAACGATCTGATCAAAGACGCTCCCATAGTGGCCCGCCAGGAACGCGCCCCGATCGATCACCATGTCGATCTCGTCAGCGCCACCATCGACGGCAATCTTGGTATCAGCGAGCTTGACCTCGAGGCTGGAGCGGCCGGACGGGAAGGCCGTGGCGACCGATGCAACCTTGACGCCCGAGCCCTTCAGCTCTGTCACCGCAGTAGGCACCATGTCGGGGTAGACGCAAATCGCTGCGGCGCGCGGGGTCTCGGGATAGTCCGGATCGGGCAGCATCGCCTTTCGGGCCAGGTTGCGCACCTTTCCGGGCGTATCAGCGCCTTCCAGGGTCGTGAGGTCGACCATAGAGATCGCCAGGTCGATGGCCGCGAGCTTCGAGGTGCGCTTGATCGACCGAGTGGCCAGCCCGGCAGCCCGCTGTTCGATCCCGACGGGGTCGACGCCGGGAAGCCCGAACAGGAAGCGCCGCAGTGAAACGTCGTTCGCTGTTGCGTCGGCCAAGTGAGTTGGCAAATCGGCCGTCGGGACAACCGACAGATCGCGCGCCTGTCGTGGAACCGAGCTCATGATTGACCCGACGAGCTAGCAATGCTGATCGGCGCGGCGCCGGACGACGTCGAAAGCTCCGGCACGTTCATACTTGCGATCTTAGAGGCGTGGCGACAACGGTCATAGTCACCTTCCCCGTGCGGAAAGTGGTCGCGATCAACATGGATCCGCGGCCGAGAGTTGTTGTTCGTGACCACTTTGGGGCCTAGCCAGAGCTGGAATCGGAGGCCGTCAAACGGCTCCGTAGCAGAATGTGCAGCGTGCAAAACCGACGCCCACTCATCCGCCAAGAGCAGACGCAAGCCAGTGTCACGCCGTTGGAGCTCTTCTTCGATCTTGGGTTCGTTTTCGCCTTGACGCAGGTGACCGCATTCATGGCCGATGAGCTGAGCTGGCAGGGAATCTTGCGCGGCGCGCTGGTGATCATGCTGTTGTGGTGGGCGTGGACGGGGTACGCGTGGCTGGCCAATGTGGCTAGCGCCGAGGAGCCACCCATCAAACTGTCCATCCTCGCGGGCCTATCGGCGATGTTCGTGCTCGCTCTGTGTATCCCGGAAGCCTTCGACGACGCGCCCGGAGGTCTGAACGGCCCCATCGTTTTGGCCGTGTGCTACCTGATCTTCCGGTTCATGCATTTCGTCATGTTCATGATCGTGGCTCGGGACGATCCCGGACTACGGTCACAGCTGCTTCGCTTCGCACCAAGCGTCGTTGCGGGTAGCGCGGTGCTGCTCGTGGCATCCCAGTTCCATGGATCGGTGCAGACCGCACTGTGGGTGCTGGCGCTGGTGGCCGACTATGTCGGCACCGCATTGGGCGGCTTCTCCGGATGGCGACTGCCAGCACCGGGCCATTTCTCCGAACGGCACGGCTTGATCGTCATCATCGCCCTCGGCGAGTCCATCGTGGCTATCGGCGTCGGCGTGGCCAAGGAGCCCATCTCCTGGGTCATCATCATCGCCTCGATGCTCGGTCTGATCCTGGCGTCTGCCATGTGGTGGGCTTACTTCGACGTCAGCGCATTGCTCGGCGAGCATGCCCTTGCCAGCGAGCCGCCGGAGACCCGCGTAAGGATGGCGCGCAATGCGTATTCCTTCGCACACATGCCGCTGGCAGTCAGCATCGTCTTGGCCGCCTTCGGGCTCAAGGAGGTCTTGCTGTACGTCAGCGACAGCAGCCACCACGAACTGACTGATCCGTTGCCGCCCGTCGCCCTGGCTGCCCTCGTTGGTGGTGTGGTCATCTACCTGCTTGCCCATGTGGTCTTCAAGTGGCTCACGGTGCACTCTCTCTCTGTCGTGCGGCTAGCGGCGGCAGGGGCGCTGTTGTTGACAATTCCCTTGATCGCCGGGCGCCCGGCGCTGGTCGAGCTGGGCGTTGTGGCACTTATCGTTACCGGTGCTGTGCTGATCGAGTCAGTCGTGTATGCAGACTCCCGGCGCAAGATTCGGGCGGAGCTGGCGCCGCACTGATTTCGAGTCAGCTAAAGGCGTTCTCGCCGGTCAGCGCTTGACCGATGACCAGCTGGTGTACCTCCGAGGTCCCCTCATAGGTCAGCACCGACTCCAGGTTATTGGCGTGGCGGAGGACCGGATACTCCAAGGTGATGCCGTTGGCACCGAGGATGGTGCGGCATTCCCGGGCAATCTGCAGCGCTTCCCGAACGTTGTTGAGCTTGCCCAAACTGACCTGTTGCGGCGTCAACCTATGATCATCTTTGAGCCGCCCGAGGTGCAGAGCGAGCAGGAATCCCTTCTGTAGCTCCAAAGTCATGTCTGCCAACTTGGCTTGGGTCAGCTGCAGGGAGGCAAGTGGGCGGTCGAACACCTCACGCGAGCCGGCATAGTCGATT
>Ga0307286_10000039_pt1 | contig 30660 bp, 33 predicted proteins | sample ER_DNA_140_FD_194478 | JGI IMG/M metagenome (GOLD analysis project Ga0307286, IMG submission 194478) | Bulk soil microbial communities from the East River watershed near Crested Butte, Colorado, United States - ER_DNA_140 | ecosystem: Environmental > Terrestrial > Soil > Floodplain | place... | reverse complement strand
TGCCAGGAACCGGCTGCGTGGTGCGGTCGGCCCTGGAGAATCCAGCTATGCGGCGCGCCCGGTGAGCAGGATCGGCAGCGTCTTGACCCGGTATCACGTCTCCCTGGAGGTTGCTGACGTGGTCGGCGTGCTCGCTACGATCGCGGATGTCTTCGCCGAGCACGGCGTGTCGATCGAAACCGTCCGGCAGAACGGGCGTGGTGCTGACGCTCAGCTCGTGCTGGTGACCCACCGCGCACACGATGCGGCGCTGAGCGCAACGGTTCAAGCGCTACGAGGCCTCGATGTCGTACGTCAGGTCACCAGCGTGATGCGAGTTGAAGGCGATTGACGTGATCCCGGAGTCCTTCGCCGCGGACCGGAACACTTCTCTCAGGCACCGTCCCGGATACGGCGTGATCGCCCGCTATCGCGACTGGCTGCCGTTGTCCGACAGCGATCCTGTGATCACTCTCGGGGAGGGGAGTACGCCGCTGGTTGCAGCTGAGAAGTTGTCGGAAATCCTGCGTTGCGAGGCATGGATCAAGGTCGAAGGCGCCAACCCGACGGGCTCGTTCAAGGACCGCGGCATGACGGTCGCACTTAGTGTTGCCGCCGGGCAGGGTGTCCAGGCCGTGGTGTGCGCCTCGACAGGAAACACCTCCGCCTCTGCCGCTGCCTACGCAGCGCGTGCAGGTCTCTCCACGATCGTGTTGTTGCCCGCCGGTCGAATCGCGACCGGCAAGCTCGCCCAGGCGATCGTGCACGGTGCCAAAGTCGTACAGGTTGACGGCAATTTTGACGACTGCCTGGAACTTGCGCGCAAACTGGCGTACGACTACCCGGTCGCGCTGGTCAACTCGGTCAATCCCAACCGGATCGAAGGTCAAAAGACAGCTGCTTTCGAAGTGATCGACGAGCTGGGGGATGCGCCGGATGTGCATGTCATCCCGGTAGGCAACGCCGGGAATATCTCGGCGTACTGGCGTGGTTATAAGCAATATGCATCGGCCGGCAAGGCGATGCGGACCCCCAGGATGTGGGGATTCCAGGCTGCTGGCGCGGCTCCTTTGGTGTTAGGACACCCAATCTTGCAGCCCGAAACCATAGCCACCGCAATTCGCATCGGTAATCCGGCATCGGCTGAGCAGGCACGTGTCGCCCGCGACGAGTCGGGGGGCCTGATCGAAGCTGTCAGCGACGATCAGATCCTCGACGCGCAGGCTTTCCTCGCCCGTGAAGAAGGCATCTTTGTCGAGCCGGCATCGGCTGCCGGGGTTGCGGGCCTGCTGGCCAAGCAGCACCGCGGCGAGATCGAATCTGGGCTGCGGATTGCCATCACCGTGACCGGGCACGGTCTCAAGGACGTAGATACGGCGCTGTCGCGACTTGGTCCGATTCATGCAGAGGTCGTGACGGCCGACTTGCTCGCCATCGCATCGGTCTGCGGGCTGGTGGACTAAGCCCGTCAGGGTGCGATCAATCCCAAGGAGGAGACCATGCGTGCTGACCTGGCGCAGCAGCGGGTCTTAGGGCCCGGCAGGTCGGTCACGGTCGAGGTTCCAGCCACCAGCGCGAATGTTGGGCCCGGCTTTGATTGCTTCGGACTTGCGCTGGACTGGCGAGAACGAGTCAACCTCGCGGTGATGGAGGACGGTTATCGGATCGAGGTATCCGGCGAAGGTGCGGCCGAGCTACCGCGGGATGAAGGTCATCTAGTCATCCGCGCCGCCCTCGTGGGTTTAGCTGATCTTGGTGTACGGGCACCAGGCCTGTGGCTTAGCTGCCGCAACACGATTCCTCACGCTCGAGGATTGGGATCTTCGTCGGCGGCCATCGTCGCAGGACTCTTGGCTGCTGCCGGGCTGGCGGAGGTACCGGCCATACCGGAGTGGCTGCTGGGACACGCCAACGCCATTGAGGGTCATCCGGACAATGTGGCGGCGGCGATCTACGGCGGATTTGTCTTGGCCTACGAAGGCCGAGCGGGAGTTGCGGTGGCACAGGGCAATGTCCATCCCTCCATTGCGGCAGCGCTCTTCATCCCCGACACCTCGGTGGGCACCGCATTAGCGCGCGGACTGCTGCCCGAGATGGTGCCGCACGTGGAGGCAGCCGCCAACTCGGGACGGGCGGCTTTGCTGGTCCACGCCTTGGCCTCCGAACCCGATCTGCTATACGACGCCAGCTGCGACTGGCTGCACCAGGGCTATCGGGAAGCCGCAATGCCGCGCTCTTACGAGCTGATGAAATCGCTACGCGGGCAGGGATTCGCAGCGATGATCAGTGGTTCTGGTCCAAGCGTCTTAGTGCTCGGCACCCGGGCAGATCTGGCTGTACTTCAAGATCAACAGATAGCAGGATTCTCGGTACGGCTCAGCGAGATAGGCGCAGCAGCGTCGATCATGGACGCGTCGATCATCGATTCGAGCGACGTGTCGGGTCCTGCAGATCAGACTGTGATGGAAACTCCTGGCTCAGGTGCTAGCCTTATAGAGCCGACACGGTCAGGGCAGTTGCGGAGACCGGCTTCCCAAACCAGCCAAGTCACAAAGACGCACATCTGACCGAGTAGCGCCTCAAAGGTCAGGTGCGACGCGGACAAAGCTCCAAGGCATCCCCGTCAGCCATATCTCGAGAACAGTTTTCGCGATGCGCTGATGACCTCAAGAAAGACCCGCTGGTCGGGGTATCACCCCGCCATGGATGGGCACCGAGGACGTGCCCGAACTGACAAGGACACACGTTGACAGAAATCGCCGAAATGACGAACGCATCTCCGATCGAGGAGGGCGCCGGCGAACAAGGAACACTGACCACTGAGCGTCGCAACCGCAAAGGCTCAGGCTTGGACTCGATGGTCCTTCCCGAGCTGAAGCAGCTGGCTAGCTCCCTGGGAATCAGGGGCATTGGCGCGATGCGTAAGAGCCAGTTGATCGACGCCATTCGCGCCGTCCAGCAAGACAACGGCCACCGCAACCTTCCCCAACAGTCCCGGGATAGCCGGGATATTGCCAGCGCGCTCGATGAGCTGCAGCAGGCACCGCGCGAGCCACGTGGCCAGCGCGAGGAGGCGCAGATGATCGAAAACCCCGTACAACCGGAGCTAGTTGAACCAACCCGACCCGCCGCCACCTCGCCGGGTGAGCGGCAAGCGCCGGTCGAGAACAGCGACGGCGGACAGGTCCGCCAGGAAACGCCAAGCGGCGGTGGGGACGGGCAGCCGGAATCCGACCGCTCCGATCAGCAACCTCGTACGGAGGAGGCTCGTGAGGCCCGACAGGGTGAGAGCGGCGAGCGAGGCGACGGGTCCCGCGACGGAAGGCAGAATGACCGGCAGGATCGCCGGAATCGCAACCCGCAGGCCCGCGAGAACCAGCAGCGTGACAACCAGGGCCGAGACAACCAAGGCCGAGACAACCAAGGCCGAGACAACCAAGGCCGAGACAACCAAGGCCGAGACAACCAGGGCCGAGACTGGGAAGAGGACGGCGGTAGTCGCCGCAGTCGCCGGCGCCGGAGCCGCGACCGGCAGAGCCGGCGTAACCGTGGGGGCAGTGGCAATCTTGAGCGCTACGACTCCGAGCCCGTGGTCTCCGAAGACGATGTGCTCGTTCCCGCACGCGGGATCTTGGACGTCCTCGACAATTACGCATTCGTCCGCACCGATGGCTACCTGCCTGGGCCGGACGACGCGTACGTCTCGTTGTCGATGGTGAAGAAACTCGGCTTGCGTAAGGGCGACCTGGTCACTGGTGTGATCCGTACGCCCCGCGAGGGCGAGCGTAAGGAAAAGTTCAATCCGATGGTGAGGATCGACACCATCAATGGTGGCGAGCTGGAATCTGCCCGGCAGCGACCGGACTTCGCGAAGCTCACCCCGCTCTATCCGCAGGAGCGACTGAAGCTCGAAACCACCCCGACTCAGATGGCCGGCCGGATCATCGATCTGGTGGCTCCCATCGGCAAGGGCCAGCGTGCACTGCTCGTTTCCCCGTCGAAGGCGGGCAAGACTTTGATCATGCAGGCCATTGCCAATTCCGTTGCCATCAACAACCCTGAGGTGAAGCTGATGGTGGTGTTGGTTGACGAGCGGCCTGAGGAGGTAACCGACTTCGAGCGCTCAGCCAAGGGTGAAGTGATCTCATCGACCTTCGACCGGCCGGCCGAAGATCACACCACCGTCGCCGAGCTGGCTATCGAGCGAGCGAAACGTCTCGTCGAGCTGGGTCACGATGTGGTGATCTTGCTCGATGGCATCACCCGGTTGAGCCGGGCATACAACCTGGCAGCTCCGGCTTCCGGACGGATCTTGTCCGGTGGTGTCGACTCCGCAGCGTTGTATCCGCCGAAGAAGTTCCTTGGCGCCGCCCGCAACATCGAGGGTGGCGGATCGCTCACGATCATCGCGACTGCTCTGATCGAGACCGGTTCGAAGATGGATGAAGTGATCTTCGAGGAGTTCAAGGGCACCGGCAACTCCGAGATCCGGCTACGCCGCGAGTTCGCCGAGAAGCGGATCTTCCCGGCGATTGACGTCGACGCGTCGAGCACCCGCCGCGAGGAACTGCTGATGAGCCGCGAGGAGCTGGCCATCGTATGGAAGTTGCGCCGGGTCCTTTCCGGACTTGAGAGTCTGCAGGGGCTGGAGATGCTGTTGGACCGGCTCCGCAAGACGCAGAGCAACGCCGAGTTCCTGATGGCGATCACTAAGAGCATCCCGACCCAGGACTAGCCCGGGACTAAAGCAGGCCCGCTAGCCGTTCATTTGGTGCCGCGTGTTTACTGCGGCAGAATCACCTTTTGGTGCCGGTTCACGCCACTAGCGCAGCAGCTGCGCGGCGACCCGGCACACCTGATGAGGAGATGGATATGAAGCCCGACATTCACCCCACGTACGTAGAGACGCTCGTCACCTGCACGTGCGGCAACACCTTTACCACCCGGAGCACTGCGCCCAACGGCGTGATCCACGCAGACGTGTGCTCCAACTGCCACCCGTTCTACACGGGCAAGCAGAAGATTCTCGACACCGGCGGACGTGTTGCTCGTTTCGAGAAGCGGTACGCGGCTCGGCAGCCGACGGCCAAGAAGAAGGCGTCCACATAGCGTTGTACGCAGCGCCGGGAGGCGGGGAGATCCCTGCAGCCCGGCGTTTGCTGCGTCTCGATCACCGACTTGTCGGCGTCGGTGATCGCTATAGCAACCGACGCTGACAAGTCGGAGAGGAGCGTGTCGTGATGTTCGAGTCGGCCGCTCCGTTACGCGCCGAGTTTCACGAACTGGAATCGGCGCTCGGCGATCCGGCCGTACATGCTGATCTTGCTCGCGCCCGCAGGGTAGGTCGCCGGTACGCCGAGCTGATTCCGATTGTGAAGGCCCTGGACGAGTACGACCGGATCAACGATGATCTTGCGGCGGCCAAGGAACTCGCTGCAGAGGATCATTCGCTGGCCATTGAAGCCGCAGAGCTCGAAGCGCAACTCGTACCGCTGACCGACCGGTTGACGCGCTTGCTGGCCCCGCGCGACCCCAATGACTCCTCGGATGCCCTGATGGAGATCAAGTCCGGTGAGGGTGGCGAGGAGTCAGCGCTGTTTGCCGCGGACCTGCTGAAGATGTACTCGCGATACGCCGAGAACCGCGGCTGGAAGGTCGAAGTACTCGACGCACAGGAGACCGACCTCGGCGGCTACAAATCGGCCACTATTGCGATCAAGGCGCCCCGCGCGGCTGATCCTGACTCGATGCCGTATGGCGTCCTCAAATTCGAGGGAGGCGTGCATCGGGTGCAGCGGGTCCCGATCACTGAATCTCAGGGTCGGGTGCATACCTCTGCGGCCGGTGTATTGGTCATGCCGGAGGTCGCCGAGACCGAGATCGAGATCAACGACGACGACCTCCGTATCGACGTCTACCGCTCATCCGGTCCGGGAGGTCAGGGCGTCAACACCACCGACTCGGCGGTGCGGATCACCCATCTGCCCAGTGGCATTGTGGTTTCCTGCCAGAACGAGCGTTCACAGTTGCAGAACCGTGAGCAGGCGATGCGGATGCTCCGGGCCCGGTTGACGGCAGCGGCTGAGGAAGAAGCCGCCACTGCCGCCTCCGCCGCGCGTCGCAGCCAGGTACGGACCGTCGACCGGTCAGAGCGCATCCGTACCTACAACTTTCCGGAGAACCGGATTTCTGATCACCGGATCGGCTTCAAGGCCTACAACCTTGATCAAGTTCTGAATGGGGAGTTGGACGCGGTGGTCAACGCGCTGCAGGACGCTGACACGCAGTTGCGGCTGTCTCAGTTCGCCGGCTCGACCCCGTGACCAGGGCCGTCCGGCCCTTGTTGATCGAGGCGGCAGGCCAGCTCCGCGTCGCTGGTGTCGAGTCGCCAGAGCAGGATGCGCGGCAGCTTCTGGCGTACGCCGCAGGAGTGGAGCTCGCCCGACTGCCGCTGCTCGATGGGGTCGATGACGCAGCAGCGGCGTACTTCCAAACGTTGATCGACAAACGGTTGCATCGGATTCCGCTGCAGCATCTGACCGGTCGGGCCCACTTTCGCCATCTGGAACTAGAGGTAGGTCCGGGAGTGTTCGTGCCGAGGCCTGAGACCGAGGTGATGACGGGCTGGGCGATCGAGCAGTTGCGCCCGATGGTCTACGCCGTGGCACGTGGGGAGTCGCGACATTTGCCGGTAGTGGTTGAACTCGGTACGGGGTCGGGCGCAGTCGCCAAGTCCATCGCCACCGAGTTGACCGGAACCCGGGTATACGCGGTCGAGCTATCCGAGGAGGCTGCCGCATATGCATCCCGAAATCTTGCCGACACGACCGTTGAGCTCTATGTACAGGACATGATCGGTGCTCTGCCAGAGCTGAACGGTGCGGTCGATCTGGTGATCGCGAACCCGCCGTACATCCCATTCGAGGCCTTCGAGTCAGTTGTGCCGGAGGTGCGCGACCATGATCCGCCGCTAGCGCTGGTTTCCGGTCAAGACGGTTTGGATGCCATCAGAGCCGTAGTCGCCGAGGCGGCTCGGCTGCTACGGCCGGCAGGTTTGTTGTGCGTCGAGCACGCCGACGTCCAAGGCAACTCGGCCCAACAGGTCGTCCTAGACCACGGTGGCTTTTCCGGCGTACGTGATCATCCCGATCTCGCTGGCCGCGCACGATTCGTCACGGCCCTGCGTGTTTGATTGCGTCGCTCGCCAAGCTCGCTCCGTCCAATGGCTCGCTCCGCTCGCTGCGATGTTCGCTATGTAGCCGCCGTCTTCGTCGGATCCGACGAAACGAGGAGTCAGCAAATCAGCTCTGTTCTCGACACGTTTCGTCCGCTCCTCCTGCAGATCGGCGGCGCGAACATCGCGGGCGCGGATCGCGCCTGGCAGCCGCCTACTTCGTCGTCACTCGCAGAGGAAGAACGCCTCCGCTCTATCCTCCTCAGCACGGCGGCGCGCGATCCGGGATTGATTGCTCCACTCGCTGGCGCTCGCTCCGGTCCCGCTAACTGATCTTGTCGTTGCAACGGTTGTCAACAGATGATTCTGGCAGGATTGACCGGTGACCACGACCGCCGTGCCCGGCGAACCCGACCGCGGAGAGGCGGCGAAGACCCAACTCTCCGTGACGTACCGGCGGTTCGACTGCACGGTTGATGATCCGTCGCGCAATGCCGAGGCGACCGAGGCTGCTCGCCAGGCCATCGAGGCCGGCGAGTGCATCGTGCTCCCAACCGACACCGTCTATGGGATTGGGGCTGACGCGTTCAGTGCCGGGGCGGTGCAGCGGTTGCTCGAGGCCAAGCACCGTGGCCGTGACATGCCCCCACCGGTACTCATCGGCGAGCCGACCTTGATTCGTGCGCTTGCTGTGAACGTCCCCGAACCGGCAAAAGAACTCGTTGACAAGCACTGGCCAGGCGCACTCACGGTGATCTGTCGCATCCAGCCGAGTCTGCGAATGGATCTCGGCGATACCGAGGGCACTATCGCCCTTCGAGTCCCCGATCATGAACTGGCGCGCGAGATACTGCGACGTACCGGCCCCATGGCGGTGAGTAGCGCCAATATCAGCGGTCAGGCTGCCGCCCTGACCTGTGACGAGGCCATTGATCAGCTGGGCGACGCAGTGACGATCTATCTCGATGGGGGTCCGCTCGGTGATGCCAGCGGCGCGCCGTCGACAATCGTGGACTTCAGCCGAGATGAAGAGGGTCAGATCTTGCGCCGAGGCGCTATCAGTGTTGAGACGCTGCGCGAGACTGTCCCGAACCTGCGCGATCTAACCGGCCAGGCCGACGAATCTGACGAAGCCGACCAAGCCGACGGCCCGGAGGAGGTCCCCGAACCCGACTCCGGGGACGTCCCCGCTGCGGGAGGTTGAGTGCGCGAGTACCTGTTGGTCCTCTGCATTGCGGCGGCGGTCACCTACCTACTGAGTGGCGTATGCCGTCGCTTGGCGCTGCGTACGGGCGCGCTGGCCAGAGTCCGAGATCGCGATGTGCACACCATCGAGATGCCCTACTTCGGTGGCGTTGCCATGCTGGCAGGCGTCGCGGCGGCAATCCTGATCTCCTGGCAACTCCCATTCCTGGGCCGTCTGGTGACGGTGCAGCAAGACTCTTGGGCAGTGTTGGTCGCAGCGGTCGTGATCTGCCTGGTGGGCGTGCTGGATGACGTCTTCGAGCTGCCGCCCTTGACCAAGTTCGCCGGACAGGTTTTTGCCGCGGGCATCGCCGTCGCGCTGGGCGTCAAGATGCTCTGGATTCCGTTACCGAACCAGATCGTCTCCCTTGACGGCACAACATCGGTAGCGATCACGGTCTTCTTCATCGTGCTCTGCTCCAACGCTGTGAACTTCGTCGACGGCCTGGACGGGTTAGCCACGGGCGTGGTTGGCATTGGGGCCCTTGCGTTCTTCGCCTATTCCTACTTGCTCACCGTCACCGAGGGCTTGACCCGAGCGACGACCTCGAGCCTCGTCACGGTTGCGATAGCCGGCGCCTGTCTCGGTTTCCTGCCGCACAATTTCTTCCCGGCACGGATGTTCATGGGGGATTCCGGCGCGATGCTGCTCGGTCTGCTGCTGGCCACCTCCACTATCAGCCTCACCGGTCAGATCGACATCTCCCAGCTGCAAGACGGCCGCGGAGGATTGGTGCCGACGGTCTTGCCGCTGGTCTTGCCGCTGGCCATCCTTGCGCTGCCGTTCCTAGATCTGTCGCTGGCTTTTGTGCGCCGCACCTACGCCGGCAAGTGGTGGTTCCTGCCAGACAAACAGCACCTGCATCACCGGCTGTTGGAACGTGGCCACAGCCAACGCCGCGCGGTGCTGCTGATGTACGTCTGGTCAGCGCTGGTCTCCTTCGGAGTGATCATCTTGGGCCTGGTCCAGACAGAACGGCAGTGGACTGTGGTAGCTGCTGTTGCCGCCGTAGCGCTGGTCTTGTTGGTGGTCACGCTGGGTCGCCCGTTGCGTGCGAGGAATCAAGTACGGCGCGGCGAATCGCTGCCCTGATTGCTTCACTCGCTGCGCTCGCTCCACGCTGATCGCGCTAGTAAGCCCGCCTACCTCGTCGTCGCTCGCAGACGATAGAGCGTGTCCGCTCACTCCTCCTCGGCACGGCGGAGCGCGATCCGATTCGATACCTCTGTGCCAGCAGTTCCGCGCACTGGCACTCGCTTCGCATGGATCATGCTGTCCGACTCATGTTAGGTTGCAGCCACGCAGCCCTGCGATTCTGGCTCGCGCCCGCGACCAGGTCTCCCATCCGATCAAAGATCAGCTTCGACACCGGCACCAAAGGACTGCAGGCAATGAGCGTTGATAGCAAACCCGAGCCTCAGGCGACCCATGCCGATGGCCCGAGCATTCACGTCATTCGGGCGCGCAAACTCCTGCTCGGCGGTGCCATCGGCGGAGTGGCAACGGCGATCATGTGCATGATCGGCTTCGCAATCGGTTACGGCACGACCGGTTTGATCTCCGCTGCGTTGGCGGCCGCCATGGTGCTGTTCTTCTACGGGGTCGGTCAGTACGTCATGGTGCTGTTTGCCGACGCTGGTGCGCGGACGCTGCTCACGGTGTCGCTTTGCAGCTATACCGCACGCGTGGTCAGCCTCGGGCTGGTCCTTGTGCTGTACAACGCGCATCGCGAAGCGTGGCCGATGTTGATCCCGATGGTCATCTTTGTGACAACGATCATCGTCGTCGCCGGCTGGCTGATCGTTGAGATATTTGTCTTCTCTCGCTTGCGAATCGGCGTGTACGACACCGAATACGAGGCGCCCAGCGAAGGAGCCTTGGAGCCGTGACCGTCGCCACAATCACTGCTAGCGTGTGTCACGCCATGAAGGAACAACCCAAGGCGGCTCACGACAAGCCGAGATCGCAAGGAGGCGGGAAATCAGACGGCATGGACTTGGGCTTACGGGTGCTCTCCTATCTGATCTCCGGGGTCGTGATCTACGGGCTGCTGGGATGGCTGGGCGACCACTACTTCGGGACCAGGTTCTTGCTACCGATCGGCATTGTCGCTGGTGCGGCCTTTGGGGTGTACGTGATCATCCGGCGCTTCGGCCGTATCGATGATGCACCTGTAGCGGGTGCCAAAGATCGCAGCGGACAGGCCACGGTAACCGAGCACAGACGCGACGCGGAGTAGGGGGAACGGTGAGCGGTTTCTTGTCGGGCCTGGTGCCGCTGGACACTGGTGGCTTCGAGGCCCCAGGCGTGCAAAGTTTCGACTTCCCGCCGTTCTTCGCAAGCGTTCCCTGGTTCGACAAATACATGCTGCAAGCCATTGTCTCGGTAATCTTGATCTTGGCCTTCTGGTTGATCATGGCGCGCAAGAACGCCATGGTGCCGAGCAAGGGCCAATTCATCGGCGAGACTGCCTATTTCTTTGTGCGCAATACGATCGCCCGGGACATGATCGGGCACGACTTCCGCAGGTACCTGCCGCTCCTTATTGCGCTGTTCTCCTTCGTGCTGATCAACAATCTGTTCGGGGTCTTCCCACTGACCTTGCTTCCCACGCCGTCGCATGTCGGCTGGCCTTACGGCCTGGCGATCATGGTATGGGTGATCTACAACGGTGTCGGAATCGCCAAGTTCGGTCTCTTTGGTTATCTCAAGAACACTTCGCTGCCCGCAGGCGTCCCGGTATTCATGTGGCCGTTGATCATCCCGCTGGAGTTCGTCTCCAACATCATCGTCCGTCCAATCACGCTGTCCTTGCGACTCTTCGCCAATATGTTCGCCGGGCACCTGCTGGTGCTGGTGTTCGTGCTGGGCGGGGAATACCTGCTATTGCATTCCGAGTCGATCGTCAATAAGACCGCCGGCGTGGTGGCCTTGATCTTCAGCATGGCGATCTTCGGCCTAGAGATCTTCGTACAGTCCCTCCAAGCGTTCATCTTCACCGTTCTCACCGCCCAGTACATCTCCTCGGCCACTGCCGAGGAGCACTGATCACCCACGGTTTCGACACGCGGCGAAACCCCGTCAAGAAAGTAGTCCCAATGACCCCACTGGAAATCACTGGATCCCTCGGCATCGTCGGCTACGGCCTCGGCGCCATTGGCCCCGGCATCGGCGTTGGCTTGATCTTCGCCTCGGTCATCCAGGGCACGGCGCGCCAGCCTGAGGCGCGCGGCGCGATGATGGGCACGGCCTGGATCGGATTCGCCGTGACTGAGGCGCTGGCGATCATCGGTATTGCACTCGCCTTCGTCTTCGGTTAAGCGAGTGATCTCGATGACGACGCTTTTGGTACCTCTCGCGGAAAATCCGCTGGTGCCGAACGTGGCAGAGATGATCGCTGCCGTGGTATTCGCCCTGCTGCTGACTTTTATCATCGCCAGGTATGTGGTGCCGCGGTTCGAGGCCACGTATGCCGAGCGCACTGCCGCTATCCAGGGTGGCATGGAAAAGGCGGAGAAGGCTCAGGAAGCCGCAGAGGCGGCCTTGCGGCAATACAACGAGCAGCTGGCCGACGCCCGCACCGAAGCGGCGAGAATCCGCGAGGAGGCCAAGAGTGAGGGCACCCAGCTCCTCGCGGACCTGCGTGAGCAGGCACATGCCGAGGTCGCGCGGATTCGGACACAGGGCGAGGCCCAGCTCGAGGCCGAACGGACGACGGTGATGACCCAGATGCGAGGCGAAATCGGTACCTTGGCCACCACCTTGGCGAGCCGGATCGTCGGCGAATCGCTTGAGGATGATCAGCGAGCACGACGTACGGTCGATCGCTTCCTTGCCGAGCTCGAAGGTGAGGGCGAGCCGACCCCCGCTGGCAGATCATGAGTGCAGCCACCGACGCGCGACTGAGCTCGCTCGACCGGATGCTCGACGAGAGCAAGGTCGGGGACGACTTTTCGGCAGGCATGTTCGCGGTGGTCGATGCTCTTGAGTCCTCTGCGACGCTACGGCGGGCGGTAACAGATCCAGGGACGCCGGAAGGCGCCCGGCGTGCGTTGGTACATGGACTGCTTGATGGAAAGGTTGACAAGCCAGTCGTCAGTCTTGTCGCAGAGGCGGCGACGCTCCGCTGGGCCGGGGGCCGTACCTTTGCCGCCGCGCTCGAGCGGCAGGCCGTACGCGGTCAGCTGATCGTTGCCGATCGCAATGGTGATCTGGAGAACAGTGAGGACGAACTCTTCCGATTCGCGCGACTGGTGGAATCCAGTCCGGAATTGCGTAACACTTTGGCCGACCGCTCTATCGATCTCAAGAGGCGGCAAAAGCTGGTCGGCGACCTGCTGGAAGGCCGTGTGACGACCGCAACGAGCCTGCTGGCGCAACGGGCAGTAGCTGCCCGCGAACGGACCTTCGGGCACACGATGGAGGGTTACGTCACGCTGGCCGCAGCACAGAAGAATCGTGTCGTAGCGACGGTGCGCGTCGCGACGCCGCTGTCGGTTGATCAACGAGGTCGGCTCCAGACGGCCCTGAGCCGGCAGATCGGCCGTGATGTCACGATCCAGGAAGTAATTGACCCTGGAGTCTTGGGCGGAGTTCGCATCGAGCTCGGCGGCGAAGTTTTCGAGGGCACCGTGGCGGGCCGGTTGGAGGAGGCCCGACGCCTCTTCGAATAGCTGGTGGACTAGATCACAATTAAAAATACGTACTTCGAGATAAAGAGCAGAAAGCGCAGGCGATGGCAGAACTCACGATTCGTCCCGAGGAAATCCGCGATGCACTGGATCGCTTCGTCCAGGACTACACGCCCGAGACGGCCAGCCGCGAAGAGGTTGGCACGGTCGTCACATCCGGCGACGGCATTGCGCGAGTGGAAGGCTTGCCATCGGCCATGGCCAATGAGCTCCTCGAATTCGAGAACGGGACTCTCGGCATTGCCCTGAACCTTGATGTGCGCGAGATCGGCGTCGTCGTGATGGGCGAGTCGGAGGGCATCGAGGAGGGCCAGGTCGTCAGGCGCACCGGAGACATCCTCTCCGTCCCGGTCGGCGACGGATACCTCGGACGTACGGTCGACGCGTTGGCCAATCCAATCGACGGGCTCGGCGAGATCATAGACATCGGCGAACGTCGCCCGCTCGAGCTGCAGGCGGCCGGAGTGATGGATCGCCAGGGGGTCAATCAGCCGTTGCAGACCGGGATCAAGGCCATCGACGCGATGATCCCGATCGGCCGCGGCCAGCGCCAGTTGATCATCGGCGACCGCAAGACCGGGAAGACGGCCATTGCCGTCGACACGATCATGAACCAGAAGAGCGCCTGGGACAGCGGTGATCCGGAACAGCAGGTGCGTTGCATCTATGTCGCGATCGGCCAGAAAGGCTCGACCATCGCTGCTGTTCGCGGAGCTCTGGAGGATGCCGGTGCACTCGAATACACCACGATCGTCGCCGCCCCCGCTTCAGACCCTGCCGGCTACAAGTACGTTGCTCCCTACACCGGCTCAGCCATTGGCCAACACTGGATGTACCAGGGCAAGCACGTACTGATCATCTTCGACGACCTGACCAAGCAGGCCGAGGCGTACCGCGCCATGTCGCTGCTCCTTCGTCGGCCACCGGGCCGCGAAGCGTATCCCGGCGACGTGTTCTACTTGCACAGCCGCCTGCTGGAGCGCTGCGCGAAGCTCTCCGATGAGCTGGGCGGCGGGTCGATGACTGGCTTGCCGATCATCGAAACCAAGGCCAATGATGTGTCGGCGTACATCCCGACCAACGTCATCTCGATCACCGATGGTCAGATCTTCTTGCAATCCGACCTCTTCAACGCCAATCAGCGACCAGCCATCGATGTCGGTATCTCGGTCTCTCGCGTCGGTGGCGCAGCGCAGATCAAGGCGATGAAGAACGTCGCCGGCTCGCTCAAGTTGGAACTCGCCCAGTTCCGCGACATGCAGGCCTTTGCGATGTTCGCCTCTGACCTCGACGCAACCACGCGTCGCCAGCTTGATCGAGGTGGTCGGCTGGTGGAGCTGCTGCGCCAGCCGCAGTACACGCCCTATCCGGTCGAAGATCAGGTTGTTTCGGTGTGGGCAGGACTTCAGGGTCTGATGGACGAGGTGCCGGTCGACGACGTGCTCCGCTTCGAGCAGGAGATGTTGGAGTATCTGCGACACCACGGCAGCGCGCTGCGCAATATCCGCGAGACCAAGAACTTCGACGACGACACAGCAGCCGGGCTACGGGAGCAGATTGCCGAGTTCAAGAAGGGATTCCAGACCTCGGAGGGCAAGCTCCTGGCTGGCCGTGAGGAGCACGTCGCTCTGGAGGAAGAGGACGTCACCCAAGAACAAATCGTGAAGCAGAAGCGTGGCTAACCCGATGATGATCTTGACGACAGGATTCCGAGATGCCGGCTAGCCTGCGCGAGCTGCGGCAGCGCCGCGCCTCGGTGACGACGATCAAGAAAGTCACCCGGGCCATGGAGCTGATCGCAGCCTCCAGAATCATCAAGGCACAACAGCGTGCGCAGTCGGCCGCGCCGTATGCGCGTGAGCTGACCAGGGCAGTATCCGCGGTGGCGACATTCTCCAACGTTGATCATCCGCTTACCACGGAGGCAGAGAATCCCACCCGGGCCGCGGTGTTGTTGATCACCTCGGACCGCGGGTTGGCCGGTGCTTATTCCTCCTCGGTGATCAAGGAGGGCGAGAAGCTCAATCAGATGCTGCGGGAAGCCAACAAGGAGCCCGTGCCGTTCCTGACTGGCCGGAAGTCGATCGCGTTCTACAGATTCCGGCGTCGCGATGTCGCCGCAAAATGGGAGGGCTTCTCCGAAGCGCCGACCTACCCGCAGGCACGGGAGATCGCCGACGCGATGATCGAGGCGTTTCTGACACCAACCGAAGAGGGCGGGGTGGATGAAATCCATGTGGTCTTCACCCGGTTTGTCTCGATGCTCACGCAGCGAGTCGACGTGATTCGGATGTTGCCCCTGGAGGTCGTGGAAGGCGAAGAGCCGCCACCTGATGATGACGAGATCCTTCCGCTGTACGAGTTCGAGCCGGATGCCGCGACGGTACTAGACGAGCTGTTGCCGCTCTACGTTGCCAGCCGCATCCATTACTGCCTGCTGCAAGGCGCTGCGTCAGAGCTGGCCAGCCGGCAGAAGTCGATGAAGTCAGCAACTGACAACGCGCAGCAGCTCATCGAGCGGCTGACCCGAGAGGCGAACCAGGCTCGCCAGGCCGAGATCACCCAGGAGATATCCGAGATCGTTGGCGGAGCGAGCGCGCTCGCCGAGGCAAACGCGGCCCCAGAGTAAGCGAATAACCAGATATCAGCAGACCGATGAGATGAAGAGGGAACCAGATGACCGCCACGATTGAAGAAGAGAACACCGAAGCGCCCGCGGGCGGTGTGGGCCGCGTGTCCCGAGTCATCGGCCCGGTTGTCGATGTTGAGTTCCCTGCTGATCAGATGCCCGAGATCTACAACGCGCTGACGGTCGAGACCACCGTCGGTGGTGAAACTCGCAGCATGACCATGGAGGTTGAGCTGCACATCGGCGACAACCTGGTACGAGCCATTGCACTCAAACCAACCGACGGCATGCAGCGGGGGACGGAGGTTCAGGACACCGGGGCGCCGATATCGGTTCCTGTTGGCGACATCACCAAGGGTCACGTGTGGAATGTGACTGGCGACGTACTCGATGTGGATCCCTCGACCCTCGACATCACAGAGCGTTGGCCGATCCACCGCTCGGCTCCGAAGTTCGACCAGCTCGAGTCCAAGACCGAGATGCTGGAGACAGGCATCAAGGTGCTCGACCTGCTCACCCCGTACGTGACCGGCGGCAAGATCGGCCTGTTCGGCGGGGCTGGCGTCGGCAAGACGGTACTCATTCAGGAGATGATCTATCGCATTGCCCACAACTTCGGCGGCACGTCCGTGTTCGCCGGAGTGGGGGAGCGCACCCGCGAGGGCAATGACCTGATCCATGAAATGGAGGAGGCCGGGGTCTTCAAGGACACAGCGCTCGTGTTCGGTCAGATGGACGAGCCGCCTGGTACCCGGCTGCGGGTCGCACTGTCCGCGCTGACCATGGCCGAGTACTTCCGCGACGTGCAGAACCAGGACGTCTTGCTGTTCATCGACAACATCTTCCGGTTCACCCAGGCCGGCTCAGAGGTCTCCACGCTGCTAGGCCGGATGCCTTCAGCCGTGGGATACCAGCCGAACCTGGCCGACGAGATGGGCCAGCTGCAGGAGCGGATCACCTCTACGCGCGGGCACTCGATCACCTCGATGCAGGCGATCTACGTACCGGCCGACGATTACACCGATCCCGCGCCGGCGACGACCTTCGCGCACCTGGATGCAACCACCGAGCTGTCCCGCGAGATCGCGTCTCGCGGTCTCTACCCGGCGGTGGATCCGCTGAGCTCGACGAGTCGCATCCTCGACCCCCAGTACATCGGCCGGGAGCACTACGACGTCGCGGTACGCGTCAAGCAGATTCTGCAGCGCAACAAGGAACTGCAGGACATCATCGCGATTCTGGGCGTCGATGAGCTGTCTGAGGAAGACAAGATCGTGGTCAACCGGGCTCGGCGGATCCAGCAGTTCCTCAGCCAGAACACCTACATGGCGGAGAAGTTCACCAACATTCCGGGATCAAGTGTTCCGCTCAATGAGACCATCGAGTCCTTCCGGATGATCTGCGAAGGCGGAGTTGATCACATCGCAGAGCAGGCGTTCTTCAACGTCGGCAGCATGGATGATGTTGAGCGACGTTGGTCGGAGCTGCAGAAAGAAACCTGAGGAGCGATATGGCTGAGCCTATGCAGGTGGAAGTCGTCTCGGCTGATCGTGTGGTCTGGTCGGGCAGATCTTCCAACATCATCGCCAAGACGGTCGAAGGCGAGATCGGTATCTTGCCGGGTCATGAACCGGTGCTCGGAGTGCTCGTGCCGAGCGCCGTCGTGATCTTTTGCGACGAGGGTACGCCGACCCGGGAGATCGTTGCGGTAGACGGCGGATTCATTTCCGTCTCGCAGGGAAGAGTGTCGATCCTGAGCGAATACGCCCGGATGGCCGACGAGGTGACTGTTGCAGAAGCTGAGAAGGAGCTGGCCGAAGCGCAACGCATTCTCGATACAGGCGACGGAAGTGACGAAGATCGCAAACATTTCCTGCGTGCCACAGCGCAACTACGAGCGGCACAAAAAGCGCAGTAAGGTCGCAGCTACAAAATATTCCGCGCGATCTGAGGACGTTCATGCACGGCTGGCTCGGGGTCGTCGAGATCCTCGGTGTGCTGGCTGGCCTCCTGGCCATAAGCCTGTTGATGCTTGCCGTGCGGCGTCGCTGGCTGGATCGCCTCGGCGGCACGTTCAGTTGTAGTTTGCGGCTGAGAATGTCGACTCCGGGCGCTGGATGGGTGCTCGGAGTCGGTCGTTATAGCGAGGGGATTCTGGAGTGGTTCAGATACTTCTCCTATTCGCTACGGCCACGAGTGGCGTTCCCGCGGCGCAACGTACGCGTGCTCGAGACGCGTATGCCGGACGCAGTAGAGGCGGTAGCACTGAACGCCGATGAGAAGGTACTGCGGCTCGAGATGCAGGACGGTCATGTGGAAACCGAGTGGGAGCTGGCCATGAGCCAGGAATCGCTGACCGGCCTACTCAGTTGGCTGGAGGCCGCGCCCCCCGGCGTACGGCGATTCGAGTGACGTTCTGGCCTTGGTGATCGAGGGCCGATCCCTACTCCTTGGCGGCGAAGGCCGAATCGAATGAGGCCTCCGATGGGCGGATGCCGTTCATGCTGCGGATGAAATCCAGCGCTTCAGGTGCCCCGTCGAGACGGTCCATGCCGGCGTCCTCCCACTCGATCGAGATCGGTCCGGCGTAACCGATGTGGTTGAGCATCCGGAAGATGTCCTCCCAGCGGGTGTCGCCATGGCCCGTGGAGATGAAGTCCCAGCCTCGCCGCGGATCTGCCCACGGCAAATGAGAGGCCAGCCGGCCATTACGACCGTTGTTCATCCTGATCTTGGTGTCTTTACAGTCCACGTGATAGATACGATCTTGGAAATCCCACAGGAACCCGACGTAATCGAGCTCTTGCCAGACCATGTGTGACGGATCGAAATTGAGGCCGAAGCCTGGCCGGTGATCAATAGCCTGCAACGTGGCGACGGTTGACCAGTAGTCGTACGCGATCTCGCTCGGGTGGACCTCGTGAGCGAAACGTACGCCTACCTCGTCGAAGACATCAATGATCGGGTTCCAGCGGCCGGCAAAATCCGCATACCCCTCCTGGATGATCTTGTCATCAACCGGCGGGAACATCGCCACATAGTGCCAGATCGCTGATCCAGTGAATCCGACAACAGTGTCGACGCCGAAGGCGGCGGCCGCGCGCGCGGTGATCTTCATCTCTTCGGCGGCTCGCCGGCGCACGCTCTCTGGATCGCCGTCACCCCAGACGCGCGGGTTGACCATGTTCTTGTAACGATCGTCGATGATCGCCTCGCACACCGCCTGGCCGTTGAGGTGATTCGATATTGCCCAACACCCAAGCCCGTGCTTTTCGAGGAGATCCTTCCGGCCCTGAACGTAGCCGTCGTCCTCGGCCGCTTTGGCAACGTCGAAATGATCACCCCAGCAAGCGATCTCTAATCCGTCATAGCCCCATGCCGCAGCGAGCCGGCACATCTCCTCGAAGGGGAGATCGGCCCACTGTCCGGTGAACAGGGTGACCGGTCGTGGCTGGGCTGGCACAGCTTTGCCAGTGGCTTCCTTCAGCTCGCCGGTGTTGTCAGTGATCATCGGATCCTCCTCGTCGGGCTTCATTGTCTGGCTTCGTCGGTGCCGACCCATGGCTTGGAACGCCGCCAGGTATCCAGAGCACGTCGCCATCTGTTCCGTTGACGACCCGGGTCAGGATGAACAGCAAATCGGACAACCGATTGAGATAGGTGATCGCTAGCGTGTTGACCCCGCCTACCCGCTCGCCATCTGCGACGGGCTCGGTTCCGTACGCCCGGACAGCGGCCCAGGCGGCGCGCTCGGCGCGGCGCACCACCGTACGTGCCACGTGCAGCTGGGCCGCAGCTGGTTTGCCGCCCGGCAGAATGAAGGACTTCAAGTTCGGTAACGGATCACCGAATTGATCACACCACGCCTCCAGGCGGTCAACATAGTCCTGGGTGACTCGAAGGTCCGGCGGCGGATCTGGCCGCGAGGGGACATGGAGCGGGTTCGACAGATCGGCGCCTACATCGAACATCTCGTTCTGGATGCTTTGCAGTACCCGGGCGACCTCATCGGGTAGGCCGTCCGCCGCCAGAGCCACGCCGATCGCAGAGTTCGCCTCGTCTACATCTCCGTACGCCTCGACCCGAGGGTCGGTCTTGCTGACGGCGGACATGTCGGAAAGCTGGGTCTTTCCGCCATCGCCTGTTCGGGTGTAGATGCGGGTGAGCCGAACCATGATCACACCCTACGCAACGGCCTGTCGCTGCCCGGAACCGAGTTTGCGCTGTGGCACAGTTCATAAGGTGCTACACGTCCATCGGGCGACTGCGATCTTGATCATCGGCGTTGCCGTGCTGTTCACCAGCTGCGGCCAGATCCCCGTATCCCCGCCAGCACCGAGCTCCCCCGGAACCCCGTCCGTCGAGTCTTCAGCACCCAACGCGACACCGGTCGCGGCAGCTGAGGGCGACGTCTGCGAATACTCCCTCTCCGGCACCGCGGCCCGGCCGGTGGAGCCGCCGCCATCGACTGGAGTGCCGACCAGCGGCACGATCGGCTATCTGCTCTCGATGACAAATGGCGCCGTCACGATCACCTTGGATCGGGCCATGGCGCCGTGCACGGTCAACTCCTTTGTTTCCCTTGCCGAGCAGGGCTACTTCGACGACACGAAATGTCATCGGCTGGCTGATTCGGGGATTTTCATCCTGCAGTGTGGGGACCCGAGTGGGACCGGCAAAGGTGGTCCTGGCTACGAGTTCGCCAACGAAACGGACGGGACCGAGACGTACACCGAAGGGGTGGTGGCGATGGCAAATGGCGGCCCTGGCAGCAACGGTTCCCAATTCTTCTTGGTGTGGGCCGATTCGAGCAGCCTCGACAAAAAGCGGCACTTCACGATCTTCGGCCACATGGACAAGGCGTCGCGCGATGTGGTGGCGTCGATGGCCGAGGAAGGTCAGGACGGCAGCAATCGCGACGGCACCGGCCGACCCAACAACCCCTGTGAGATTTCGAGCGTGACCAGACTTTGATCATGCCGCCGCCGGCATCTGTCTGATATAGGGAAAACGTGGTGGGCGGCTTGGGCGCAAGGGCGGAGTTCCGCGACCTTGGGATTCAAGCATCTTAGGTTTTCCCTACATCAGACAGATGCCGACGGCCGGGGGACGTGATCATGGCCCGCTCGGAGCCGGTTGGTCGCCCGGCCCGCACTCATTGCCACTGATCATCCCGGCTGATGATCACTGATCAGGGGGAAGGTCGCGCCGCTTGGGGCGCCGGTTGAGCAGCGCCATGGCCACCACCAAGATCCCGAGGCCCATGAAGCCACCAATGATGTAGGCGGCGAAACCTTGGCTGGCGCGCGGATACACGGCACTCGGCGGTGTCGGAGACGGTTGGTTAGGCAGTGCATCGAGCGGGATGAGTTGCAGAACGATCATGAGAAGGTCGGTCACAGACACCCCCTTCGCTCAGGCAACGAGCACCACCCTTCCACATCCGCGCGGAGCGAGCTTGGCGAGCGACGCAATCAAACACCGGATCGCGCGCCGCCGTGCCTGAGGAGGAGCGAGCGGAGGCGTTCTTCCTCTGCGAGTGACGACGAAGTAGGCGGCGATCAAGCGCGATCCGCGCTGAGCGAGCTTGGCGAGCGACGCAATGTTATTGACCTAGGAACCGACGCATGGTGGCGAGGAAGACTTGAGGTTGCTCGCTGTGCACCCAGTGGCCGGCGCCCTTGATCGTGACCAGTTGGGTACGGGGGAATAGCGCCCGCATGGCGACCGCGTACTCCGGCCGGATATAGCGTGACGTGGCGCCGGCAAGCCACAGCACCGGCCCTTCGTAGGGCTGGACATCAGGTTCAGGCCAAGCGCCCACCTCGTCGAGATGAGCGCCGAGCAGCTCCAGGTTCATCTGCCACCGCCAGCCCGCACCTGAGGGCGAAGACTCGCGGCGCAGATTCTGCAGTAGGAAGCTGCGAATTGCCGGATCGCTGACGTAGCCGGCGAGCCGCGTGTCGGCCACCTTGCGATCGGTCAACGTCTCGAGATCGATGGCGCGCATGCCGCGGACGAATGTGGCGAACTCGCCGGTCTGCCGCGTCGGCACCGGTGAGACATCCACGACACAGAGTCGCTCCACCAGCTCTCGATGGAGCAAGGCGAGGGTCATGGCGACCTTGCCACCCATCGAGTGCCCGACCACCGCCCACTGCTCAGGTCCACCCTCGGCTCGGAGCAGATCGGCAACGAGCCTGGCCATCTCGGCATAGGAGAAGTGATCTGTCCACGGGGAGCGTCCGTGATTGGGCAAATCCAGCAAGGTGACCCGGGCAGATCCACTCAAACCCTTGGCGATCGTTGTCCAGTTCTTTCCCTGGCCAAAAAGACCGTGCAGAAAGGCCACCCGCGGTCCGGCGGTACCCAGCTGGGTGTTGAATAGCCCATCCTCGAGCGGACGGGCCGTCACGGCCGCCGCTGCCAGCAGCCGGTGTGCCAGTGCCGACGCTCCTCGACCCCGGACGAAGAAAGCAGACCAGGCGTATCCGGCCACGCCACGATGTGCGGCGTCCCAGCGGCGATCTCGGTATTGCACGCGGGACATCGATACGGCTTCGTAGCCGATGCGCCCGGCACGTTGCGCACGATCCAACGGCCGTCCCGCTTCACCACAGACGTCGCGTGGCCCGAACTGAGTGGGCGCGCCTGCCTGAGGTGCTTACTCGGTCGTCGGGCCATACCTCGATCTTGCCTTATGTTGTTCCGGTGCGGTTGGTGATTGCCCGGTGCCAGGTGGACTACACGGGACGGTTGACCGCCCATCTGCCGATGGCGCCTCGGCTGATCTTGATCAAATCCGACGGATCGGTGTCGATTCATGCCGATGACCGGGCGTACAAACCGCTGAACTGGATGAGCCCTCCCTGCACACTCGTCGAGTTGGAACCCCCTGGGCCCGGGCAGCATCCTGTGCCGAGCGGTGAACCGCTCTCGGCGCTCTGGGAGGTCCGTGGGCGTGACGGGGACACGTTGCAGATCTGGCTGGGCGAGGTCTACGACGATTCTTCCTACGAACTCGGCAGTGATCCAGGTCTGCAGAAAGATGGCGTAGAGGCGCATCTGCAGGCGCTTCTCGCCGAGCATCCCGACGCATTGGCCCCTGGTTTGTGCCTGGTACGGCGAGAGCACCCCACTCCCATTGGCCCGGTCGACCTGCTCTGCCGAGACGCTACCGGCGCGTACGTCGCAGTCGAGATCAAACGTCGCGGCGAGATCGACGGCGTCGAACAACTGAGTCGCTACCTGGACCTGCTGCGGCGCGACACGTTGCTCGGCACCGTACGTGGCATCTTCGCCGCGCAGTTGATCAAGCCCCAGGCGCGGGTGCTTGCCACGGACCGCGGGATCAGCTGTGTGACGGTTGACTACGACGTACTGCGCGGACTGGACAGCGGCGACGACAGGTTGTTCTGAACGGCAGCTTGCCTGCGGGCGAGCGTCGGGTAGGGAGGGCGACGGATGCTGTCTGGACGACTAAGTGAGCACGACCGCGTCATCGAGCGGAAGCTGCGCATTTGCCGTCGTGCGAGCGCAGGAGGAAGACAGGATCTGTGGAGCCCGACCGGGCGCGAGCCCGCAATCAATCTGCCCTAGGCTGCGCTGGGCTTGGACTCCGATGTGTAGTCGGGCTGGTCAGTTGATTCGTCATCACCCTCTACTGAGGGTGTCTCGGTTCCTTCTTCGGACGCGCGGGGTGGTGCGTCCTCGTCAACCTGTTGCGACTGGGGCTCTTCCCCGGCTGCCTTGCCCTCGCCGACCGAGCCGGCGTCGTCGGCCGCATTGCCGATGGTCGGATCGCTCTCCATCTCGGCGTCGTTGCCGCTCTGCTCTCTTCCAAAGCCAACGATTGCGGAGAATTCCGCGTCCGGCACCTCAGGTACGTCAGGCAGGTTTTCAGCCGTCTCCACTGCCAATGCACTGAGCGAGGTGAGCTGATTCAACATTGCGTGCTTGCGGCGGTTGAGCAGGTCTTGCTCATCTCTCATCTGGCGACGCCGCAATGCGAGCTCCTGTCGCGCGCGGTCGTCGATGGACGCGGCCTGATGCCGGGCGCGATCGATGATGTGCTCAGCGTCAGTGCTGGCATCTACCTTGACCTGCTCTGCCTGCGCGAACATCTCGCTGCGTAGCCGGGCAGCGTGCTCGGTTTCCTCGGTCACGCGCTCGCCCGCAGCTTGTTGCAACTCTGTCGCCTTCGAGAGCATCGCCTGCATCGCCTGATTCGCTGAGTCCTGAGCCTGTTTCAGTTCAGCCAGCACTCGCTCCCGCTGGTCGGCAACCGCTTGGCGTACGGCTGCGCTGTCACGTTCAGCGGCGGCAAGGAGTCCCTGTGACTCGAAGGTGGCGGCCTGGCGCATGCCTGTTGCGGCTGATTCCGCCTCCGTGCGAACGGCGTCGGCCTCCAGTCGAGCCGAGGCCAACAACTGCTCAGCCTCGATCATGGCGTGTTCCCGCAGCTGCTGGGCATCTTGCTCACCCCGCTGCCGCAGCGCCTCTAGGTCGGCGAACTGAGCATCTCGCAGCTGGGCCAGTTCAGCCGTCGCATTCTGGCGTAGCTCGTTCAGCTCGGCATGTACCTGCGCGCTCAGCCGATCAGCCTCCTGGACAGCATGCTGGGTGATATCAGTCGCCTGCTCCTCGGCAATGTGAAGGAGCTCCTGAACCCGCCCGCCGAGGCCGGAGAAGTCTGCTTGCGTGGCCCGTGCACTGGCCTCGTCGAGCGCCTGGCGGAGCTCATAGTTGCTGGCTCTCAGTGCGTCGTACTGCTGCAAGAGCCGCGCGATCTGAGCTTGCGTCGCGCTTACAAAATGATCAACGACTGAACGGTCATAGCCCTTACGGACAAGGGGAAAGCGGCCGTCGTCGGTGGGCGAGTCAACTCGTGGGGACATGTTCACGCCGGCTCCTTACACGCCAAAGTGCCGTTACCCCGAGTCATTTCAGGGTAACGGCACCTGCGGCCGTAGAGCCAGCGGGTCAGCTGGTGATGATCATCGCAGCCGACCGCCGGCGGGGCGTGCTACTTCGATTTGGCGCCTTCGCCGGGCAGATCTGACGGAGCCACCAGCACGGTCGCATCACCGTCGATCTCCAGTTCGTGATCTTCGCTGGCCTTTCCGCCGTTCCGGGGCGATGGGCCGGGCCTGCCACCGCCCGAATTGTCCTCGCTGGGACCAGCGGGTGGCAGCATGTCGGGACGCATCACGGTGCGATCGCCGACCTCGCCGCCCTCCAGATCACTGGGGTCATCGAGATCTGGGAATGCGCTGGCCGTCTGCTCAGCGAGAGCCGACAAGCTTGCCAACTGGCTGAGCACAGCCTGCTTGCGCTGATGCAACAGCTCGGTCTCCCGGCGCAGCTGTTGCTTCCGCCACGCAAACTCCTGCTGGGTGCGCTCATTGATTGCGGCGGCCTGCTTCTTGGCGGTGGCGATCCGCGCCTCGGCCTCCTGAGCGGCCGCGCCCTTGGACTGCTCGGCCTCCGCGAGAGCCTCCGCGCGAATCCGAGCAGCCTCGGCCAGATCGGCCTCGAGCCGCTCGGCAGACTCGCTGTGATGCTTGGTTGCCTCGGCCAGCAGGGCAGCGGTCTTCTGCTGCGCATCGTCATAGGTGGCCTTGAGCTGCAGAACCGCCTGCTCCCGTTCGGTAGCCAGCTTGGATCGCGCTTCGGCGGCTTCGCGCTCAACCGTGCGCCGCAGATTTTCGGTGTCAAGGTAGGCATTCTGACGGGTGGTCTGTGCCTCGTGATCAGCCTCGCGCCGAATCGACTCTGACTGCCGCCGAGCGGCCGCTATCAAGGCGTCACCTTCAGACTTGGCCTTGTCGACCTGAGCCTGAACCTCCTCACGCAACTTGGCGCGCAATTGGTCAACCTGGGCCGTACCGCCGCTCTTGATGGCGTCGCCCTCGCGCGCGGCGTGGTTTCGCAGTCCATCTGCCTCGCGGCGCGCTTGCTCCTTGACTTTTTCGGCCTCGATCGTTGCGTTTTGGACGAGTTCGCGGGCCTGCTCCTGAGCCAACCGCAGGATGTCGTTGGCGCGCCCGCCAAGGTTGGCATAGTCAAGGTCTTTGTCGGTCTTCTCGCCAGAGGAGGCGACCTCATCTTGGAGGACGGTCACCTGCTGCTCGAGCTGAGCAGAGTGTCTGCGGGACTTGACGACACTCTCCTCAAGAGTTCGGACGTAGTCGTCAACGGCCGTTCGGTCATAGCCTCGTAGTGCAGTCGGGAAGTTTCCGACAGCGCTTGCTGTGTCGTCGAACAGGCCAAGCCCCGTGTTGTCTGATGCGTTCACCGCAAGAAGCCCTCTCCGGAAATAGGTATGGACGCCCTTATCTGCTGACCGACAGGTTCGGCCAGGAAGTCTGTGCCCGCGTGAGCAACGGCCATTCGCTCAGCCCCAATGTGATGGGACACTGCGCGGATCCGCCGCGGCTTGCTCGACCAACTCGAGTAAGACGCCGCCAGTGTCCTTGGGATGGACAAAGTTGATCTGCGAGCCACGGGTACCGGCTCTCGGTGCATCATAAAGCACCTGTACGCCGCAGTGACGCAAAATTGTGGATGCGGACCGGACATCTGACACAGCGTAAGCCACGTGGTGCAGGCCGGATCCACGTCTCATCAGAAATCGGTTGAGCACCGAGTCCTCAGTCAGTGGCATCAGCAGCTGGAGCTGGTTGCCCGACGCTCCTGCCCCACTGGTCGCCAGCATGACCTCGGCAACCTGCTGGTCCAGGTTGTCCTCGCGGTGCACGATCTGCAGCCCAAGCTGGTCACAGTAGAAGGAGATCGCTTCGTCCAAATCAGGCACCGCGATACCAACATGATCCAGACCGAGTAACCCGGGAAGGACAGCCGCGAGATCGGGAGGCCTTCTGGTCATGCCACATAGAGTGCCAGACTGGGGTCTGAGACTAGATGCGAGCGTCGGGAGCAATCCGCGAGCAGCTCGGAAACTTTGTATCCGACGTGATCGTCAGTACACGGCTGCGAGCTTGGAGGTAGGAGCATGGGATCAGTAATTGTCGGCGGAGCACGTACGCCGATCGGCAAACTGCTCGGTGGCCTGAAGGACGTATCGGCCACAGATCTTGGCGGTCACGCGATCGCGGCAGCGCTCGAGCGTTCGGGCGTTTCGCCGGACCACGTTGACTACGTCGTGATGGGCCAGGTGCTGCAGGCGGGCACTGGGCAGATCCCCGCTCGGCAGGCCGCGGTCAAGGGTGGGATCTCCATGTCGGTGCCCGCCGTGACGATCAACAAGGTCTGTCTTTCCGGGCTGAATGCGGTGGCGCTTGCTGATCAGCTGATCCGGGCGGGCGAATGCGAGGTGGTCATCGCCGGCGGCATGGAGTCCATGACCCAAGCCCCACACCTGCTACCTGGCTCGCGGTCTGGTTACAAATACGGCAACGTGACGATCATCGACCACATGGCCTACGACGGCCTCTGGGACGCGTTCACCGACCAGGCTATGGGCGCGCTGACCGATACTTGCAACACCGGCGAGCACCTGGTTAGTCGCGAAGATCAAGATGCCTTCGCGGCGCGTTCCCATCAACGCGCGGCGGCTGCCAGCGCCAACGGCACGATGGCGGAAGAGATCGTCGAGGTTCGCGTCCCCCAGCGGCGCGGTGACGATCTGGTGATCAGCAAGGACGAAGGCATCCGTGAGGGTGTGACCGCGGAATCGCTTGGCAAACTCAGGCCGGCGTTCGGCCGCGACGGTTCGATCACTGCGGGTTCGTCCAGCCCGATCTCGGATGGCGCTGCTGCCATGGTGGTGATGAGCAAGGAAGCGGCTGAGCGTCTCGGCGCGACTCCCATTGCCGAGATTGGCGCATACGCCAGCGTTGCCGGCCCGGACTCGTCTCTGCAGTTGCAGCCAGCCAATGCGATCGACCTTGCTGTGAAGAAGCAACAGATCAGCGTCGCTGATCTCCAACTCATTGAGATCAACGAAGCTTTCGCCGCAGTCGGTGTCGCGAGTGCAAGGTCGTTGGGCTTGAGCGAGGAGGAGACCGACGAGAAGGTCAACGTCAATGGTGGTGCTATCGCCCTCGGCCATCCGATTGGTGCTTCGGGAGCTCGGCTGCTGTTGACCCTTGCTATGGAGTTGCGGCGTCGTGGTGGCGGTTCCGGCGTCGCTGCACTGTGCGGCGGCGGTGGGCAGGGCGACGCCTTGATCATCACCGTTCCGACAGACACCAGCTCCCGCTAAAGCGGCGCGTCCCGCGTTGTACGTTGGCTTGTCGGTTGACCGCGACGACGTCGGAACTGTCCTCGCTGCGGTCCGGTCGGGTAATCCGAGAGCGCTGGGTCGTTTGATCAGTTGGATCGAAAACGCATCGCCGGCGTTGCCGATGATCATGAAGGAGCTGACCCCGGATACCGGCCGGGCCCATGTGGTTGGCCTGACAGGGCCGCCAGGGGTCGGCAAGTCGACCACGGCGAGCTCGCTCGTTCGCGTGCTGCGGACCCGTGGTGAGCGGGTCGGCGTATTGGCCGTGGATCCGAGTTCGCCCTTTTCGGGCGGTGCATTGCTCGGAGATCGGGTACGCATGCAGGAACACACTCTCGACGGCGACGTGTACATCAGGTCGATGGCCACAAGGGGTCACCTTGGCGGCCTTGCGGCCGCCGCACCGCAGGCGTTGCGGGCGTTCGATGCGGCGGGTTTTGACACCGTGATCATGGAGACTGTCGGGGTGGGCCAGTCCGAGCTCGAGGTGGCAGAAACGGCCGATACAGTGCTCGTCTTGCTGACGCCGGGCATGGGTGACGGGATCCAGGCCGCCAAGGCTGGGATCCTGGAGATCGGCGACATCTTCGTTGTCAACAAGAGTGATCGCGACGGCGCTCAGGCCTTGGTACGGGAGCTGCGGACCATGATCGCTCTTGCGGACCGAGATCCACACGATTGGAAGCCGCCGATCGTCTCAACGGTCGCGTACGAGCATCGCGGGATCGATGATCTGGTGCTTGCTGTGGACCGGTTCAGAGCGTTCCAAATCGATGCCGGACGGGCTCAGGAACGCCGTACGGCACGGGCGCGGCGCGAAGTGGAGAGCATCGCCTTCGCCAGGCTGCGCACCGAATTCCAGGTCAACGGTGCGGCGGGGATAGATGATCTTGCGGAGGCTGTGAGCCGAGGTGAGCTAGATCCGTATGCTGCGGCTGACCGAGTGGTCCTTGGGCGTTGAGTGCGACGCTGGGTGGCGGTGGTGTAGGGCCGCGGCTCTCACGCGGCGTGCCTGCCACCGATCTGGTCGCGCATCGGGTACAAAGATGAGTATCCAGGCGTCTGCCTGTACATGGGGCAAACTGTTCGAATATTCTGCGATAGAGACCGGAAGGATGAATAGTCCGACATGGTGTGGGTAAAGCGGATCATCGTCTTCTTGGTCGTAGCCTTTGCGCTGTTCTATTTGATTGCGCAACCCCAGGCGGCTGCGGATGCCGTCCGTGCCATATTCGGAGCCTTGGCCCGCGTGTTCCGCTCGCTGATTACGTTCTTCCAATCGCTAGCTGCTGGCTAACTGCCCATGGGCATCATCAACTGGCTCGATCCGCACGTCGACAAATACATCTTGACTACGGCTGGTGAGCACAAGGTTCTCGAGGTCAAGAAGCACTGGGTGGCGAGTGCCTGGCCGGGAGTCCGTGCCGGAGTGGGCTTCGTGATCTTGGTCAGCGCTTTCGCATTCACAGGCGCGATCTTCTGGGTGATCTTTTTGCTCGGCCTGGTGATTGGCGTACAGGCGCTCTATCGAATAATCGAGGAGTACCGCGATCGTTTTGTTATCACGAACCAGCGGGTGTTTCGGGTACACGGAGTCCTCGCCACCGCACGCGCTAGCGTGCCGCTACAGAGGATTTTGGACATCACCGTCAACAAGCCCATCATCGGCCGGTGGCTGAATTATGGGAATTTCGTCTTCGAGTCCGCGGCTCAAGTCCAAGGCCTGAACGTGATCACCTACGTAGGCGACATAGATCAGCGTGAGGATGTGCTGCGCATGGTGATGCAACCGCCCGAGTTGCCTCAGCAAGTTTCCGGGATCGACGAGGATGACGGAACATGAGCACCGTGGAGCGACATCGACTGCCCTTCGACCCGATTGAGGAGGCCGCCAAGCAGTGGGCCACTCTTTGGGGCGAGATGCCTCGGATGCGTGCTGTTACGTCGCTGATGCGGGTACACCAGCTGCTACTCACTGAGCTGGATGAGTTGCTTCGACCATTGGGCCTGACCTTCGCCCGGTACGAGGTCTTGGTCTTGCTTTCCTTCTCCCGTCGTGGCTCATTGCCCTTAGGCAAGATCGGCGAACGCCTCCAAGTCCATGCCACCTCGGTGACCCCGCTGGTGAAGCGGCTGGAAGCGGCCGAGTTGATCCGGCGTACGCCCCATCCCGAGGACGGGCGCGCGGTGCTGGCCTCGATCACTCCCAAGGGACGGGACGTGATGGAGAAGGCGACCGACGCAATCGTCAATGCTCGCTTCGGACTGCGCGCGTTGAGCGAGGAGGAATGCGATCAGCTGACGTGGCTGCTCACCATGCCACGCGAGGCCGCCGGCGACTTTTAGTTTTGGAGCTGCTCGCGCAATCGCGCGTGGAACCCGCCTACTTCGTCGTCGCTCGCAGAGGAAAGAACGGCTCGCGGTGTCCATTGCTCGCTCCGCTCGCTGAGGCTGGCGCTCCGCGCCAGCCTGGCTCAGCACGGCGGCGCGCGATTCCCGACGCTCGGAGCTAGTGCTTGGTCGTGTTACTAGGGCGTCCTAGTATTTTGAGAGTGGAGGTGCGATGACTGCAGCAGTGGGCAGCGGCAAGGAAAGGTGGGTTGCCGCCTTCGCCGAGGCTCAGGCCAAGGGACAGGTGCGCGACGCCGACTTCACCACCCTTTCCGGTCTTGAGGTCGATCCGGTCTACGGGCC
>Ga0307286_10000037_pt1 | contig 32202 bp, 34 predicted proteins | sample ER_DNA_140_FD_194478 | JGI IMG/M metagenome (GOLD analysis project Ga0307286, IMG submission 194478) | Bulk soil microbial communities from the East River watershed near Crested Butte, Colorado, United States - ER_DNA_140 | ecosystem: Environmental > Terrestrial > Soil > Floodplain | place... | reverse complement strand
TGACCGGGCCCGTACGGGTGATCCGCGAGCCCGCGGAGTTCGGCGCGCTGCGCAGCGGCGAGGTCCTGGTCTGCCCGTACACCAACCCGACCTGGACGTCGCTGTTCCAGCGGGCGGCCGCCGTCGTCGTCGACTCCGGCGGGATTGGCTCGCACGCGGCGATTGTCGCTCGCGAGTACGGCATCCCCGCTGTGATGGGCACAGGGAGCGGGACCAGGATGCTCACAGACGGGCAGCAAGTAACCGTCAACGGCGACACCGGCCGAGTCACCGCCGCTTAGGATCCAGCCCGATCATGTCGCGCTCCGACGCCGTACCCGATATGGCCGCCACAGCACCGCGTGAGGATCACCGGACGCGGCCCCGGCGGCGCGGTCAGGCGCTGGACATGGCCATCCTCAACGCGACGATCGCGGAGATCGACCTCTTCGGCTACGCGGGGCTAAGCATGGAGCGAGTGGCCGAGCGGGCCAGGGCGAGCAAGGCCTCGCTCTACCGCCGGTGGCCCAGCAAGGTCGAGCTGGTGATGGCCGCCATCTATGATCTGCTGCCTGATCCGGCCGACGCGGTCGACACCGGCAGCCTGCGGGGGGATCTGTTGGCACTGCTTCGGACTGCGGCTGAGTTGCTCGCTGGGGCGGCGGGCACCGCCATTCGCGGCCTGATCAGCGACGCGCTGCGCGATCCCGGGCAGGCCGCCCAGCTCCGCCGCTATACCCGAGGCCGCAGCATCGCGGCGATGCGGGAGGTGGTGGACCGGGCAGTCGAACGGGGCGAACTCCCACCGGCCACAATCACGGCGCGTCAGCTGGAGGCGGGGCTGTCGGTGATGCGCTTCCACTTCCTGACCCACGGAGGTCCAGTACCGGATTACGTGATCATCGAAATCGTGGACGAGGTAGTACTGCCGCTGCTGCATGCGGCCGCCGTACGCGATGCGTGAGCCACCCGTAACCAGCAGCAAGGACTTATCCTCTGCCCGTTTGCGGCAATTCCGGACAGGCTTGGAGGCATGCTTCGACAGCGTCCGCGCTGGTGGCCGAGGTTCAGCAGCACTCTCCGGTCGACAGCCGTGACAGCGCGCATCGGCACTGCGCTCGGCGTCGCGATCTCGATCTTGTTCGTCACCGGACTGCTGAGTCACTACCAATACGAGCCCTGGACCTGGTTGCCGCAACCGGCCAAGCCGGTGTGGGGGTACCGGCTCACCCAGGGCATCCACGTCGCGACCGGGATAGCCACCATCCCGCTGCTACTGGTCAAGCTCTGGAGCGTCTATCCCAACTTGTTCCGGTTCCCGCCGATCAGGTCGATCCAACATGCCCTCGAGCGGATCAGCCTGGCGATTCTGGTCTCCACGGCGCTCGTCCAGGTGATCACCGGGTTCCTCAACGTGCTCAATTGGTATCCCTTCCCGTGGTACTTCGTCACGGTCCACCGCTTCCTGGCGTACGTGCTGGTCGGGTCGCTCCTGCTGCACATCGGCGTCAAGCTCCCCGACATCGCGTACGGGCTCAAGGCAAAGGTCACCGATGCGGACGTCCTCACCGAGATTCCATGGAACGAGAACCCCTCCTCCCACAGCAACGCTGGGACGCTTGCCGCGCCGCGCACGCCCGGCATTTCCCGCCGCGGACTGCTGGCCGCTGCGGGGGCGGGCATCGGGATCGTTGTCGTCACCTCCGTCGGCCAGACGGTCACCCCACTGGAGCCGCTCGGCCTGCTGGCGCCCCGGCAGTGGACGAAGGGCCCGCAGAGTGTCCCCGTCAACCGCACTGCCGATCAGGCACGGGTGTTTCAAGCCGCCACGTCCGCCGAGTGGACCCTGCAGGTGCAAGGGCCGAGGCCATACGAGCTCGCGCTGGCCGACCTCGAAGCGCGGGCCGTACACGAGGCGCGGCTGCCGATCAACTGCGTCGAAGGATGGAGCGTCGGGGCGAGCTGGCGGGGACTGTCGCTTCTGGAGCTGGTCCGACAGGCCGGCGGTACTGCGGACTCGCGGGTGCTCGTGCAGTCGTTCGAAGAGAACTGGGGCTTCAACCACTCCTTCATCGAGGGTCCGCAACTTGAGGCCGCGCTGCTGGCGACGCACCTGAACGGGCAGGGGCTGGACCTCGACCACGGCTACCCCCTTCGCCTGATCGCGCCCAACCGGGCGGGCGTCCTCAACACCAAGTGGCTGAGCCGGATCGAGGTGCTGTCGTGAAGGCTTGGCGGATCATCCTCGCGATCGCCGGCATCAGTCTCGGACTGTTCGGCGTCTTCCGGTTGGTGACCGAGATCCCGGCGCACAACCTCTTGGTGCTAGCTCTGTGGATGCTCGCGGCGCTAGCCATCCATGACGGCGTGCTGTCTCCAGCCGTGGTCACGGTGAGCAGTGCGCTGCGGCGGCACGTCCCGGACCGCGGCCGCCGTTACCTCCAGATCGCCCTGATCATGGGCGCCCTGATCACCGTGATCGCAATCCCGATGATCTTCCTACGCGGCAGCCAGCCGGCGGCCAAGGCGCTGTTGCTGCGCAACTACGGTGCGAATCTCAGCCTGCTCATTGGCATCATCGCGGTGATCACCCTTGCCCTTTACGCCGTACGCGTCGCCCGAGACCGGCCGCCCCCGTCCGCTCACGGGACGCAGACTGCCGCGACGAAGGAATGAGGGAGGAAGGAAACGTCGTGGATATCGGCGACCGTACCGTCGAGAACGAGCGTCTCACGGTGCCGGTGGCTCATCCACCGGAGCGGCAGTCGCGAGCCGGGCGACTGGGCGATCCACTGGGGCTGGCGCTCGCGCTGGCCCTAATCGGTATATCGGCGTACGTCGGCCACGGCCTGAAAGAGCGCGGGTTGCCGATCGTCTTGCCGCGGCCGCCTCTGCTCGCTTTCTGGTACCCGCATCTGGGCTGGGGAACCCCGTTGTGCGTGCTGTGCGTGCTGGTCGGCTTGCGGTTGCAGCGGGCCGTGGCGGAACTGGGCTGGCGTCGGCTACTCCTCGCCGGCTGGATGTTAAACCTTGCCTGGCTGTGCTCCCTGGCACTCGTCGACGGACTCCGCAGCGGCTGGATCGACGTCCTCCTCGACCCCAACGAGTACCTTCACGACCTCCCGCGGATCACCGACCCGGCCGCCTTCGTGGCCAGCTTCACCCACTTCATCGCGTTCGGCGATGGCGTGGACGGCACCAACGTCTGGACCACCCATGTCGCGGGCCACCCGCCGCTGGCGACCCTCGTCTTCTGGCTGCTGGCACGGATCGGGCTGGGCGGCGGGTTCTGGGCGGGCGCGCTCTGCATTCTGGTGTCCTCGACGGCCAGCGTCGCCATTCCGATCACGCTCCGGGAACTTGGGGCAGGTAGTGCGGCTCGACGCATCGTTCCGTTCGTCGCGCTCTTCCCTGGCGCGGTCTGGATGGCCGTATCGGCGGACGGCTTGTTCGCCGGTGTGGCAGCCAGCGGCCTGGCGCTGGTCTGCATTGGCGCCGCCCGAGGTCGTCTCCTGGCCAGCCTGCTGGGAGGTCTGCTGCTCGGCACTGCGCTGTTCCTCTCGTACGGCCTGGTTCTCTTCGGCATCGTCGTGCTGACTGCCGCCGCACTGTCGGTTCACCAAAGAGGATTGCGGGGCAGCGCGGGGCCATGGCTGGTTGGGTGCGCCGGTGTGGCCGCCGTTGCGGCCGTCCACCTGGCGTACGGGTTCAACTGGTTCACGGGGCTGATCCAGCTGCGCATCCGGTACTACCAGGGGATCGCCAGCCAGCGCGCATTCTCCTATTTCGTGTACGCCAACCTGGCCGCCTGGCTGATCAGCTGCTCCCCGCTGCTGGCGATCGCGATCTCCCGCTCGATCGGAGTCCTCGCTCGCTGGCGACGCGAGCCCTGGACCGAGGACCGAATCGTTGCGCTCATGGCGCTCTCCGGGGTACTGGCCGCGCTGGTCGCCGACCTCTCCGCTCTGTCCAAGGCCGAGACCGAGCGCATCTGGCTGTCGTTTGGGATAGTCGCCTACTCCGGTTTGGCGCTGCTCCGAGGCCGGTGGGGCTCCTGGGCCCTGGTGGGGGCCGCGAGCTGGGCGATCCTCGTCAACCACCTGTTCAACACCGGATGGTGAAGACCGGGGACATGAGTAAACCCCGGCCGAGTGGATTGCTCGGCCGGGGGGTAATGCGCCCCGCTGTTACGAGTCGATCTTCTTGTTGGCGACGATGCCGCTCGTCAGGATCGCTGCGGTCATCGGCATATGGTCCGCCGCCTTGGTGAGCTTGGCCTGATAGTCGGGCTTGCCGGCCACGCTGGCGTCGATGGCAGCGAATAGCGTGTCGACATGCGGGATCAGTTCCTCGGCGACCGCATCGGCGGGCAGTTCCGGGATCACGGAGTTGATCAGCTCGCCGAATGAGGTGCGGTACTTGTTCAGATCGGCCTTGGCCTTGGCGACCTGCTTGTCGTCCTTGGTGGCCTTGCCCAGGGTGTAGTTGACGAAGAATCCGATGTGCTGGCGCCAGGAGGCGAGGAACGGTTTCTCGGCGTCGGGGTAGACCGATCCGAGCGTCTTGGCCAGTGCCACTGAGTTGGCGTCGAGGGCCTTGACCGCGCCAACCACCTGCGGATCCTTGAGGTCGCCCTTCATCCGCACTGCGGTATCCAACGCATTTCCTGCAAGCCAGACGTGATCTGAGAGCTGGCTGGTGAGAGTTGCCCGGACGGTTGAGGCCATGCCATCCACGTCGCCCTCGAGCCCTTTGTTCTTCGCGATGCCACCGGCGAGTATCTCAGCGGTCATCACCATGTGATCGGCGGCCATTGTGAGCTTGGCCTGATAGTCGGGCTTGCCGGCCACGCTGGCGTCGATGGCAGCGAATAGCGAGTTGACGTGCGGGATCAGTTCCTCGCCGACTGCGTCGGCGGGCAGTTCCGGGATCACGGAGTTGATCAACTGGCCGAATGAGGTGCGGTACTTGTTCAGATCGGCCTTGGCCTTGGCGACCTGCTTGTCGTCCTTGGTGGCCTTGCCCAGGGTGTAGTTGACGAAGAATCCGATGTGCTGGCGCCAGGAGGCCAGGAATGGCTTCTCGGCCTCGGGGTAGACCGAGCCGATCGCCTTCGCCAGTGCGACAGAGTTGGCGTCGAGAGCCTTGACTGCACCGACCACCTGCGGATCCTTCAGATCACCCTTGTTCTGCACTGCGGTGTCCAACGCATTTCCCGCCAGCCAGACGTGATCTGACAACAGGCTGGTCAGCGTGGCACGCAGCGCGGCCGCCTCGCTAGCGTCCGGAGCGGAGACGGGCATGGCTGCCGCCGAGTGAGTCGGTGAGTGAGTAACCGAAGCGGATGGGACGACGGACGGGGCCTGGCTCGGCATGCCGGCCGGAGCGCCGGTGCTACTGCAACCGGCAGCAAGGACGAGTACCGCCGCGGCGGAAATGGAAAAGCGAGCGAAACGCTTATTCATGATGAACCTTTCTTGACACGCGCAATTGCGCTGAGCTTGTGAAGGCGACCGAATAGGGTCCCTACTGTTGGCCGCCCTCGGTGGATGTTGTGTCCGCGACAACCTTGATCGTGGCGTTCATGCCTTGATGGATGTCGCAGTAGTACGTGTAATCGCCGGGTTTGGTGAAGGTAAAGCTGAAGGTTTTGCCTTTTCCTGGCAGCTTGGCGTTGAACGTGCCGTCCGGGTCCTGCGAGGACCGGAGGCCGGTGGCCTTGTCGACTCCGACGAAGCGTCCGGATGTCACCGTGTGCGTGATCGGTTCGTCGTTACGCCAGGTGACCGTTGTGCCCGACTTCACCGTCGTCGTTGAGGGATTGAACATCAGCGAGCTCAGATTGATCACCGGATTTGAGGGTGCCGATGCCGTACTGGTCGGTGTTGTCGCCGACGACTCGCTGGAGGCACTGCAGCCGGCCAGGCTGCCTACCGTAATGAGCGACGAACCCGCGCCGATGAGGATTTTGCGGCGTACGGTTTGCTTTCTTGCAATATCCACGCCCCCTATTCGGTGTGGCGCAATACCCGGATGGGTACCTTTTCACAGCCGAATCGCCCGGAGCACAAATGTGTGATCGAGTGAATAACGGACCAATCCGAAACAGCTAGGAATACGAAATAGATCGGTCGGGCATTTCTCTTGCTCGATCATCAGAGGTGCAGCCGCGCGCCAGGCCCCATGAGGTTTGACGCTCGGCGCCCCGGTTAACGTGCAACCATGACCACGAACGACTACGCCGAGCCGGCTGCTGCGTTGGCGAGCGGCCGGATGCCGCTACTCGGATTCGGCACCTGGCAGATCAGCAATCGTGAGGCGGTGCAGGCGACCGCTTATGCCCTGCAAGCGGGATACAGGCACATCGACACGGCGACCATGTACAACAACGAAGCAGGCATCGGAAAAGCCTTGGCTTCGGCTGCGCTGCCTCGGAAATCGGTGTTCGTGACCACAAAGCTGCCGCCCGCGCACGCCGGTCGCGAGCGTCGCACGCTGGGGGAGAGCCTGACGAAGCTGGGCCTCACTTACGTCGATCTGTGGCTGATCCACTGGCCGCCCAACGGTCGGGCAGCACCGCGAGTATGGGAACAGCTCATCAAGGCGCGGCAGGACGGTTTGGCACGAGCCATCGGCGTGAGCAACTACTCGCTCAGCCAGATCGACGAACTGAGCCAGGTGACCGGAGTGGTGCCGGAGGTCAACCAGATCCGTTGGGGTCCGTCGCTCTACGACCCCGCTGTGGTGTCTGGGCTTGAGCAGCGCGGGGTGGTACTCGAGGGGTACAGCCCGTTCAAGGTGAGCAATCTGAGCGATCCCGCGCTGGTCTCGATCGCCGCGCGGCACGACGTAACCACCGCCCAGGTGATCGTCGCCTGGCATGTAGCGCACGGCTTCGTGGTCATTCCCAAGTCCGTACGCCGCGAGCGCATCGTCGCCAACGCGGCCGGTTCTCGAATCACAATAACGGCCGAAGACGTTGCGGCGATCGACGGACTTTCCAGGGCCGCCAGGGCCGGATCCCGGCGCAGGTTCAGCTAGGACGACATGCACTTGCCCCGGCCTGTTCTCGAGCTCGCGCCGCCGGACTGGTCGGAGTACCTGCGCCTCTTCCTGCCGCCGAGCGCTGGCACCTGATCCGCGCTCGTGAGCTTCCGGACGGGCATGGTGGCTGCCGATCCTTGATGCTTGCTGGTCGAGTTGATCATCAGCCTCTGCGGCTAGCCCTCTCGTCGGTACGGGTCGGATAAGGTTCCGCCATGGGCGAGCAGGCAGCCACCGGGGCCGACCCTCGAACCGAACCATCCAGCCTGCTGACGCCGCTCCGGGAGCGATTCGACGACCTGCTGACCCGGATTGAAGAGCTGGTCAACATCGACTCTGGCTCCTTCACAGCCGAGGGCGTGAACCGAGTCGCCGACTTGTGCCAGGCCCGCTTTGAAGCGTGCGGCTGGGAGGTTGAGCGACACCGCCACCGCCCGGACCGGCAATGGGTGGGGCCGGCGCTGGGCGACATGGTGGTCGGACGGCGCACCGGAGGCCGGCCGGTGGCCGAGGGCGGGCGGCGCCTGCTACTTCTGGCCCACATAGACACGGTGTTTGACGAGGGTACGGCCGCGGCGCGCCCGTTCCGGGCTAGGGGCGGGCGCGCCTTCGGGCCTGGAGTCACCGACGACAAGGCCGGCGTGGTGTGCGGGTTCGAGGCGGTCGAGGTTCTCTGCAATCTGGCCGGCTTCGACGACTTCGCCGCCATCACCCTGGCTTGCTCGCCCGATGAGGAGATCGGCTCGCCGTTCAGCCGCCCACTGATCGAGGCCCTGGCCGTTGAGCACGACATCGCCGTGGGGCTGGAGGCGGCCCGGACGAACGGCGCGCTGGTTTCGGCGCGCAAGGGCATCTCGGCGTTCACCATCGAGGTCGAGGGCAGGGCCGTCCATGCCGGGGTCCGTCCCGCCGAGGGCGTCAACGCTGCCTTGGAGGCGGCCCACAAGACGGTTGCGCTTCAGGCCCTCAACGGCCGCTGGCCGGGGGTGACCTGCAACGTCGGGGTGTTGCGGGGCGGCCATCGCATTAACGTGGTCCCCGACCGGGCGGTCATGCAGGTCGAGGTACGAGCGGCGACCATAGCCGGACTCGAGCAGGCCATGGACGAGGTGGCGCGGATCGTGGCCGTGACCACGGTGCCGGGCGCCCGCGCCAAGCTGCTGCCGACCCACCGCCATACGCCCATGGAACGTACGCCGGCCGTGGCTGCGCTGGTCGCCGAGGCCCAGGGGGTCGCCCGTGACCTCGGGTTTGAGGTCGGCGAGGCGTCCACTGGCGGAGCCGGTGATGCCAACACCACCGCGGCGGCCGGGCTGCCCACAATCGACGGCCTGGCCCCGATGGGCGGTAACGCTCACGGCCCGGACGAGTGGCTGGACCTCGACAGCGTCGTCCCCCGCACCGCCCTGCTGGCCGGGCTGCTGGCAAGGCTGGGGTCCGGCGAGATCCGCAGCTAGCCACAGATGATCTTGGTTGCTGATCTTGGTTGCCCAAACTTTGCCGTCTCAGGATGGGGCAGACGAGGGTCGAATTCCCTCGCAAGGCACCCGTTAGTCGTTAACTGCCAGCGGAGTCGGTTGACATCGAGATTCGCAGCGCGGAGACCCCGCTGAGGTCCAACCACAATGCATCCGGCGTACGGACTAGCCGCATCAACACGTCCGTGCAATGCGGACAGCGCCCAACCAACCCGGGCTCGGGGCCGTACACCTGGAAGGTGGCCACTTGGGACGACGTACCACAGCTGCGGCATCGGCCGACCGCCGTGGTCAACTCGACCGCGAACACCTCCGAGAGTGGACCCGCCAGTGTGTTGCCGTCGTACACCGCAACGCCGTCTGTCTGCTCATTCATCTCATCGCCACCTCGTGATCATGGGCCACTTGGCCCGAACCGCTCTGTCTTGATCTTGGCCGGGTCGTGCCCGAGGGCGACCAGCAGATCCGAGACTGCCTCAACGAATGCGGTCGGCCCGCAGACGTAACAGGTCGGCTCCACATCCGCGGGCCAGCCGTGTGAGAGGAGATCATCTGCACTGATCCGCCCGACCGGCCGCTGCTCACCCTCTGGCGCGGTCCGCGTGTAAATGACGGTGACGTCGAGCCCACCGTCCCGGATGGCGCGACGCCGAAGCTCCTGATCGTAGATCTGATCTTCGGGAGTACGCACCGAGTAGATGAGGCGGAACGGCGCGTGACTGGCTCCGTCGCGCGACCGGATCATGGCCATCAGCGGTACCACGCCGGAGCCACCTGCCACCAGCAGCACAAGTCTGTTGTCTTCGGGCTTCCACACGAACCAACCGCCGACCGGCCCCCGCACCTCGACAGAGTCACCGGATCTGGCCTGGTCGGCGAGGTAGCTCGATACCTCACCGTCGGCCACCCGTTGCACAGTGATCTCGACTCGGTCGCCGCTGGCAGGCGCGGCAAGTGAATAGCTGCGAGCCGCCTGGTAGCCGTCGGGCGCGGTGAGGCGTACATCGACGTGCTGGCCAGCCAGATGCCCGGGCCACTCCGGCACTTCAAGAACCAGCGTGCTGGCGCTCGCCGTCTCGGTGCGCCGCTCGACGACGCGGGCGGCGCGCCAGCCGCGCCGGACCTTCAGTCCCCCTGATACCGCTGCTCGCGCCATGGGTCGCCGTAGTCGTGATATCCCAATTGCTCCCAGAAGCCGGGGGAGTCCTGATCCATCAGCTCAATGCCGCGGACCCATTTGGCCGACTTCCAGAAGTACAGATGCGGTACCAGCAACCGTGCGGGTCCGCCGTGCTCGGGAGCGAGCTCCTCCCCGTCGTAGGAATAGGCGACCCAGGCTTTGCCGTCGAGCAGATCCTCTAGCGGCAGGTTCGTGGTGTAGCCGCCGTAACTGTGAGCCAGGGCGTAGTCTGCGCCAGTCTCCACGTCGGCGAGCAGGGTATCGAGGGAGATACCGCGCCAGGCCGTGCCCAGCTTGGACCAACGCGTTACGCAATGAATGTCGACAGTGATCGACTCGGAGGGCAGAGCCATCAGCTCAGTCCAACTCCATCGATAACTCTCGCCCAGCTCCGTGGTGACGGTGAATTCCCAGGCGTCCAGCGGTATGCGAGGCGTGGGCCCCGCCGAGAGCACGGGGAAGTCCTTGGTGAGGTACTGGCCGGGCGGCAGTTGCTGGTTGCTGTCACGCCTCCGTCCACCGAAGCCCCTCGTAAAGATGCCCATCGGCGCCCTCCTCCAACTCAGTTTGGCACCTACCTAATGTGGCACTCATCCGATGGTTGTGGCCAGATGGCCTTCGCTGCAGGCCTTGGCGGTTACTCAGCACTAACTACTTGGTCTCCGCGCTACCTCCTGATGGTGCGCAGTTCGAGTAAGGGAAGCTGAGCTGCACCCACCAAGCGTGTCGTTCGTTACCGCTCTTGACTCGAGGGGCAGCACCACCTTGAGCCAGACCGAGAACAGGCCGAATGGCCCGCCGTCGCGGCCATGATCATGTTCAAAGTTGATCGGCCATGATTATCACCATCCACGGCACGCTGTCGTCGCCATACCCATTTGGCGTCTGGAAGGGCGAGGCCCAGCTCGCGATCACATTGCCGAGAGCGCAGCGACTGCCCACCTCCGCCGCGGCGGATGGGCGCTGGTGCGCACTCGAGGGCGGTGCACTATCCATAACGCTAGACGTTATTAACGCGACGCGTTATGCTGGAGGTATCGTGATCCAGTCGTTCGGGGACGCTGACACTGCGAGGGTCTGGCGACGGGAGCACGTACGTCGCCTCGGGTCCGATCTGCAGCGAATCGCGAACCGGAAGCTGCTGATCCTTGATGCGGCGGAGACGCTGAATGACCTCCGGGTGCCACCGGGCAGCCGGCTTGAGCAGCTGCGCGGCGACCGGGCCGGACAGCACAGCATCCGGATCAATGACCAGTGGCGGATCTGCTTTACCTGGACCTCCACAGGCCCTACCAACGTCGTGATCACGGACTACCACTGAAAGGCGGAGCGAGCGATGGGTACCGTACACGCACCGATTCATCCCGGTGAGATTCTGCTTGAAGAGTTCCTCATCCCGCTTGGGATCAGCCAGTACCGACTGGCTCAGGCGATCGGTGTGCCGCCGCGTCGGATCAACGAGATCGTGCACGGTAAGCGGGCGATCAGCCCGGATACGGCGCTGCGACTGTCCAGGGCGCTGGGAACGTCGGACCGGTTCTGGATGAACCTGCAGACTCGCTACGACCTGGACACTCAGCTCGAGGCGCACCGCGACGAGCTCGACAAGATCACGCCCTTGGTCGCCTGAGTGGGGCAGAGCGAGTGTCGAGGCTCATCTTCGAGGCGTGCGTTTCCAGCATCACTCGACCCCCCCGAACTTCTGGTACGCGACGCGGAGCCGGTCGAGAAGCGCCTGCCCGCCCAACGCTGCATCAGGCACCGGAAGCTGCTGGAGCAGCAGGTCCGGCTCGACGTTCATGATCGCGGGTCGTGCAGGCAGCGGAGCGGAAGGTTGCCAAAAACGATGCAAGCGATCGGATGGATCCCCGGGCCAGGTCAGGCCGCTCAGTGCGAGTGCGGTGCCGGCCGCCGCAGCCGTTTGGTCGGCCAAATCGGTGGGCATACCGCCGCCCGTCCCATCGGCACGCAGCTCGCGCAGCCGGCCCAATAGGGCCTCCCGGTCGCGGCCTCGCCAGCGCAAGATCAAAAAGGGGTCCTCGTCGAAGGCTTCGGCCAGCAGGTAGAACGTGGCCGCGAGATGCTTGCACGGCACCTCCGAGTCCGGGCAGCTGCACCGCATGTCGAGCTCGTCGATCGTACGCGGAAACAGCGGCGCACCCACGGCGGCGAAGAGCTCTTCGAGCTCGGGCGGAACCTCGCCTGCCAGGAGCTTGGCGCTGGGCAGTGCCTGATTCGACAGCGCGATCTCGGCCTTCGCCCAGACCAGCTCAGGAAATACGGCGAAGCCGATCGTGGCTCGGTACGGGCGGGCTCGGGACCCCTGCACCATCGCGCGCACCGCGCCTGGCAGCACGTCGAGCGAGATGACCTGCCCCTTACGCGCGTACGTCCGGCCGCGCGTGAGCCGGCTGCCCATGGCGAACGACTCGAGCACGTCGATGAAACGCCGCGACCACCACGTGGACCCAATCTTTCCTCGACTGGTGCGAGCCTTGAGTCCGCTCTCGACCGGCCGCGGCCGCGACGGCGGGTACCACCGGCTCATGGGGTCCTCCTCCGCCCGCGACGCACCACGCCCGAACTAGACCTCACGCTGATGATCATTCGACGACTGCACCCGCCTCGAGCCGCAGCACCTCCGCGAGCTGGCCGGTGGACAGCTCGGTTAGCCATTGCTCGCCGGCGCCGACGATCTTTCCCGCCAAGCCGCGCTTGTCACGGATCATCGCCGCGATCTTCTCCTCCACCGTCCCGGCGCAGACGAGCTTGCGTACCTGCACCGCCCGGCGTTGTCCGATCCGGAATGCGCGATCGGTGGCCTGATCCTCGACGGCCGGATTCCACCAGCGGTCCACGTGTACGACGTGATTCGCTGCCGTCAGCGTGAGCCCGGTCCCACCGGCCTTGAGGGACAGGACGAATAGCGGTGGCGACCACGCGTCCGCAGCCTGGAACCGGGCGACCATGGCGTCTCGAGCCGGCTTCGAAACGCCACCGTGCAGGAACAGCACTTCACGACCGAACCGACCAGCAAGATGTCCCCGCAGCAGCGCGCCGAACTCGGCGTACTGGGTGAACAGCAGCGCCTTCTCACTGACCGCCATTACCTCATCAAGAATCTCGTCCAGCCGTTCGAGCTTGCCTGAACGCCCGGCCAGCCGGCTCCCGTCGCGGAGGAAGTGCGCTGGATGGTTGCACACCTGTTTGAGCTTGGTCATTGTGGCCAGAACCAGTCCGCGCCGCTCGATTCCCTCCGCCGTACGGATGCGTTCCAGCATGTCGTCGACTACGGCCTGATAGAGCGCAGCCTGCTCGGCAGTCAGGTTGCAGATCAGGTCCATCTCCAGCTTCTCCGGCAGGTCGGCGATGATCGACTTATCGGTCTTGACGCGGCGCAGGATGAACGGCCCAGTGAAGCGTCGGAGCCGATCCGCGGCGTCGTCATCACCTCGACGTTCGATCGGCTCGGCGTAGCGCTTCTTGAATGCCGCCGCAGATCCGAGCAATCCAGGGTTGGCGAACTCCAGAATTGACCATATGTCGGCGAGGCGGTTCTCCACCGGAGTTCCGGTGACAGCAACCCGAGTTCCCGCTGGGATCGAGCGGATCGCGGTGGCCTGTTTGGTGGCCGCGTTCTTGATCGCCTGCGCCTCGTCGACGACCACGCGCCGCCAGGTGATCTTGCGGAGATCGGCGGCGTCTCGAGCGGCGAGCGCGTACGTGGTGATCACAAGATCGCAGCCGGCAATCGCCTCGGTGAACCCGCTCCCGCGGGCACGCTCCGCGCCGTGATGGACGTGTATGCGCAGCTGCGGGGTGAACCGGGCCGCCTCGCGCTGCCAGTTGCCTACCAGTGACATCGGGCAGACCAGCAAGCTGGGCGGCCCGCCGTTCTGCTCGTAAGCGAGCAGCGCCAGCAGTTGCACCGTCTTGCCCAGGCCCATGTCGTCGGCGAGCACACCGCCCAACCCGGCGCGCCCGAGAAAGTCCAGCCACGCGAGGCCGCGGGTTTGGTACGGGCGCAGCTGCCCGTGGAAGGAGTCGGGAGTATCCACCGCGGCGACTCTGTGCTCCGCGTGTCCGGACAGCAGCTCGCCGAGCCAACCATCGGCCTCGACTCCCGCGACCGGCAGGCCGTCCGGCGCTGCATCGATGCCCAGCCCGAGCCGTAGCAGGTCACCCACCCGGGCGTCGCCTGTCTGTCCGGCGAGCTTGAGGCCGGCCGCGAGCCGTCGCGGATCCAGCTCGATCCACTGGCCGCGCAGCTTGACCATGGGCGCCTTGAGTTCGGCGAGTTCCGCCAGCTCGTCGCTGGTCAGCGCCTCACCGCCGAGAGCAAGGTCATAGCGGAACGCGGCGATCGAGTCGAAGCCGATCACTGTCGCATCGGCCGCCACTCGCCCCGGCTGGGACGGCGTCGAGGCGGTCACCGTCAGGCCGAGCCGAGAGGACGGCTTGGTCCACCACCCGGGCAGCTGTACGCCGAACCCGGCCGTGGCCAGTGCGGGAGCGACTCCGCTGAGAAACTGGTGCGCACCCTCGGTGTCCAAAGACAGACCGAGCGGCCGCGGGCTGCGCAAGGCGCTGTCGAGCTCCGGATACAGCCGGCTGGCCTTGCCCAGCTCGGCCAGGAAGGTCTCCTGCGGTGCCAGCACAAGACGGGCCAGCGCGGGCAGTTTCTTCCCGCGGGAACGCCAGACCGCGTCCGCGTCAACGAACAGGCTCGGCTCGTCCGCGGCCTGCAACCCGAACCGCACCTGCCAGTCTTCGCCGCCATCGATTGGTTCCTTCAGTCGGAAACAGGCGCGTACCGGGCCCGACACGGCGTCCTGCTGCCAGGCGGCGACCATCGCGGTAAGTGTCGCGAGCGCCTCTGGGTCGGCGACGAAGCTGCGCTCGCTTCCGGTCAGTGCGGACAGCCACGCTCGGACTGCGGGCGTACCCGCCCTTCCGAGTGTCCGCCGGGTCGAGTCGAGCGCTGCTCGCGCGGCGGCGTCCACGAGGGCGTCCAAGGCATCGGACCAGAGGGCTAACCCGTCGCCAGTACTCGCGGCTAGCAGCGGCGGCGGCATCGAGGTCGCCAGGATGCGCGTCCAGGCGGCGTCGGGCCCGGTGATCACTGGACGCCATACGGCACGAGGCGGATCGGAGAGCACCGCCGGCAGCAGGCGTCCCCTCGCGACCAGGTCCGCGGCGAATCCGGCGAGCTTGATCAGGTGGACAACCGATGGCCCGAACGCGGCCGCCTCTCCGTCAAGGCTGCGCAGTAGGGCGAAAGCCAGATCGGGTTCGAGCTCCAGGTCGGGGACTTGCCACAGTCCGGCTCGCAGGTCCCCGCTCGCCTCGCCGATCTCGTCCCTGACCAGTTCGGGCGAAGCGACCGGCCCGCCGCCACGCGTCGGGAGGTTGAGGGTGACGGTTTCGATGGCCGCCTTCCACGCGACGGGAGGCAGTAGCGCTATGAGTTCGGCATGTGTGACGGCGTACGGATGCGGTTGGATGCGCGGCGCCCGGCCCGGCCGGCGTGGCGGCGTCGTAGGTGCGGATGAGTCTTCACCCCAGATTCCCAACCCGCCCAGGCGCAATGTCGACAGGCCCAGCCAGCAGGCATGAACGACGAACACGACACTCCTTCAACATCGAGCCGACGACCCGTCGGGCCTTTGCGCTCTGCGCCGGGCTCGATTATGCAGCAGTAGTCGGACCGCAGCGGTACGAAATTCCCTGGAAACCTCACTCCAGCTGAGTTTGCGATCCGTGACGCAGGCGTGAGCCGGGTTGGGAGGCCGCAGCTAGGGTGAAGTTTCCAGTGTGTAAGTCCAGCCTTGATCGGCTGGGGCTGTGGAACGTCGGAATACTGTTCGACGTGGATCGGCACTTTGCACCGTGAGCACTTTCGTTCTCGTGCACGGCGCATGGCACGGCGCGTGGTGTTGGAGCCGGCTGCAGCCTGAGTTGGAGGCGCGAGGTCACCGGTCAGTCGTCATGGACCTGCCCGTTGAGGACGGTGATGCGACATTCGAGGAATATGCCGATGTCGTCCTTGCTTCGTACCCGGCAGACGTGGAAGACGCCGTCCTAGTCGGGCACTCGCTCGGAGCGATGGTGTTGCCGCTTGTGGCGGCGTCGCGGCCTGTATCGATGCTGGTAACTCTCTGCGGCCTGATTCCCAATGTCAACGGTCGGCCGTGGGATGATGCGCCTCCCATGGGTCGGCCTGAGGCCTACCAGACCGTCGCCTTCGGTGACGGGTCGAGCGTGTTCCGGACGTTCGAGTCCGCGCGGATCACCTTCTACGCCGACTGCGATCCGCAGGATGCGGCGTGGGCCTTCGAGCGGTTGCGGCCTCAGAACTCGCGCAGCCTCTGGGATCGTCCCTACCCTTTGACCCAACTGCCGAACACTCCCCGCGCAGCCATCGCTGCTGTGGACGACGCCGCGATTACCATCGAGTTCAGCCGAGCGGTTACGAAGCCTCGATTCGGTGTCGACCTCACTGAGATTCCCGGCGCTCACTCACCGTTCCTAGCCCGACCTGGCGAGCTCGCGAGGCTGCTTGACGAGCTGACCGTCGCAAGCAATTGAGCTCTAGCCAGGCTGTCGACCGCTCACTCCAGTGAGCTGAGGTCCTCGGGGACATCAACCGCGTACCGCTGCAGCACGGCCAAGTCGATCACCTCCAGCGCTCGAACATTGGTAGAAGCCAGTACCACCGGCGGAGCTACGCCGGCCTCATTGGCCTCAGCCCAACGTTGCGCAACCACACACCACCGATCACCAGGTTGAAGGCCTGGGAAGCCATACTCGGGCGCTGGTGTGACCAAGTCGTTGCCGACCCTGCGCTGGTGCTCGAGGAATTCCGCGGTGACCACTGCGCACACCAGATGCGCGGCCTGACTAGGTCCGGAGCTGCAGCAACCATCACGGTAGAAGCCCGTGACCGGGTCGGTACTGCAGGTCTGCAGTTCGGCACCAAAGACATTGGTCTCGTCATGCACACCCCTAGTGTGGCCGGACCTTGGACTCTCTGGGGGTCGGGGATGCACATGGCTATCGGGCGACCTTCAATGTCAACTCTGTTCAGGCGTCAGTCAGCCTGCAATGATCGCGATTGGGGAGGCCATGACACCACACGCGCGTGCGAAGGCCGGCAGCGACCAAGCGCCGGTTTTCGCACCTCTGGCGGTACTAGTCAGTTGTGCATTGCTCGTACTGGCTCAGCTTTACTTGGCAATCACAATCGCACCGGTCATCGGCGAGAAGCTCGGGGCTGGCGGGCCCGCCGCTGCAGCGGCTCTCGGCACCACGTACGCGCTGGCTTATGGCTTCGGATTCCTGATCTTTGGGCCGCTGTCGGACCGCTACGGACGTAAGCCAGTCCTGGTGCCCGGGATGGCGGTACTGGCAATCTCCACTGCAGGTTTGGCGGCGGCGTCCTCGCTGCCCATGGTGGCGGTGCTGCGAACCCTCCAGGGTCTGCTGGCGGCGAGCTTCTCCACCGTGGCCTTGGCGTACGTGGCGGAGGCTCTTCCGCCGAGATGGCGGTCCACGGGGATCGGTGCGATGTCGACCGCCTTCCTGTCGGCCGGCATTCTCGGTCAAGTATTTGCGCAGGCGGTTGCAGAGGCTCTGGGCTGGCGCTGGGTATTCGGCATCGCCGCACCAGCACTTCTTATTGCCGCTCTCGCCATGGCGGTGATTCTGATCGAGCCCACTCGCAGCGGACCTCCGGCCAGCCTGGCTCAGAAGTATCGCGAGTTGGCCAGATTGGCCGTCCAGCGCGAGCTCGTGTTGCCGAACGTGGCTTCCTTTCCTGTGCTGTTGAGCTTCGTTGCCATGTACGCCGCACTCGGTCCGCTCTTACGGACCCAGTTCGGACTCGACGACACCGGCGTGCTTCTCGTACGACTAGCCGGGCTTCCAGCAATGCTGCTGGCCCCACTCGCCGGCTGGCTCGTCGGGCGGCACGGCGCCACCCGGGTCGCCATCGCGGGATATCTGCTCGCCGCGGTAGGGCTCGCGGCGGAGGCGGTCTCGGTTGCCGCGCCGTGGGCGCTCGTCATCGCCAGCGTCGTCTTCGTCCTCGGCATCGCCACGATTGTGCCCGCGGTGATCGCGCTGATTGGCAGTCGCGGCGGCACATCTCGCGCTGGAGCGCTCGCCCTCAACGGCCTGTATGTGTTCGCAGGAGCCTCGTGCGGTCCCCTCGTAGCCCAACTCCCGGTCGGGTTCACCGGCCTCATGCTCGGGCTAGCTGCCCTGCTCATGATCGCGGCCGCGCTGATGGCGATCAGCACTCGACGAGTGGCCGACGTCAGTGTCTGACCGTCTGGGCCTTCCGCTGACGTCAAGATGCTCACCAGGAGGCTCACGCCCGGGCTTGCCGGTTATGTGCTGGTGATTGTGCTCGGGCTGTTTCTGCCGGGGGCGGCCGTGCTCGGCTACCTGATTATCGCGGTGTACATCATCCTGCCTTTCGGCGCTCTGCGGCGACCGAACGCGGCGGTCGGCGCAAAGCCATAGGGTCGAGGCACGGTTGTTCATGCGGCGTCGGGTGTTCGCCGGCGGCCGCGCCGAGGGTGTTGTTGGCGTTGGGCGTGGATGCGTCGGATGCGTGCGTTGATTTGGGGTCGTTGTTGTTGGTCGATCCACCAGGGCGGTATCCATTCCGGCAAACCATCCGGGTTCATCCGACAGGTCCGACCCTTCTGCAGAAAATGGGTGTGGTGATATCGGCAGAGCAAGGTCAGATTGTCAAGATCAGTAAGCCCACCCAGGATCCAGTCGAGGATGTGGTGTCGGTCGCACCAACTGGGTGGATGGGTGCAGCCGGGAAAGGAGCATCCACCGTCTCGGGTGATCAAGGCCATGGTTTGCCCCCGCGAAGCGAGCCGCTGGGTTCTCCCCAGCGCTAAAGGAACCCCATCCTGGTTGATGATGGTGGGCCAGATTTCAGCCTCGTCAGCAATCCTGAGCAATTGATCAGCAGTCAACATGGATCCGTCGCTGGTTTCCGCTAACCCAGTCTTGGTGAGCAGCTCCTCCACACCGATGGTGACGATCACTGAGGCTTGGACGCCACCCACCGAGGGTTGGTCTTTCATTTTCAGTAAGCGTCCGCAGGCCTCATCCAACCCGTCGTGCAGGCGTTGCCCGTGGGGCCGCTCATCCGGAATTGCCGTGCTGGCTCCGTCTTCGCCTTCCAGCGTGGTGGTGCGCGGTTTGGTGAGCGGATCCAAGATCGCATTGAGTTGGGCGCCGACGGTGGTGGTGAGTTTGCCTTGTAGGTGCCACATGCCGTCGCGGCGTTGTTTCAACTCCACATAGCGGCGGTCTTGTTGTAGTTGGTCATCAATGGGTTCGGGCCCGTCCGGATCAGCAGCATTCACCACGTGTAGGGCGTAGCGGCGCAGATCCGCCGGTCCCAGGGTGGGTGCGTACTGGGTGAGCAGCTGCTCCGCCGTCTCCACATCTTGGGGGTGGAGGTCGGGTCGGGAGAGTTTCTGCATGGCCCGTTCCACAATCTGTACCTTCTCAGTCGACACCGCACCTTGACGTTGCAGCGCCGCCAGACGCGGCAGGACTGGTTCTAACTGTTCACCGAGCATCGACATCCGTGGACCCACGGCTGCTGCGGCCCGGACCCGGGAGGCCGCTTCACCTGGGGAGAGTTGCAACACCTGCACCAAGAACCCGGTCAAGGAAGAGGAGCAAGCTGTTGCGGGAAGATCAGTGGCCTCAGCCTCAGCAATCAGGCTGTGGTCGATCAGTGGCAGCCGGTTCCTAAAGGTTTCGAACCGTCGCCACCAGCTGATCTTCTCTGCTGCGCTGAACTGATCAAGTCCGCCGGATTCAACCGCTTCCACGAGTTCGGCGAAGTTGTCGTTGAGTTTGTCGAGGACCACATCCAGCCGGCCGCGCTCCGTGCGCTGCTGTGCTGTTGGATCCCCGAGTTCCATACACCTATTCTATTCAAACATGTGTTCGATAGCAAGCTATTCTCCAACAAATAAGGAAAAATAAGCCCAAAGCTTGCACCGAACTGCCCCACCCACCACCGGACAAGCCCTCCCCAACATTCCCCTGGACCTCTTGCTCTTGTACCCCGGACCTGCTTCCGGCGGCCACACTCCCAAAGCCGGAAGCAGGTCAAGATCATTTCGAGATCGGAATAGATCATGAAGATTGCTCTCATACGAACTACTAGCAACCGGATAGTTCTTGATCGGAAGCCAGAGAGTAATGATGTCGGCGTGACAGAGGCAGAGATCATCGAGTACGTCAGCGGTCTACAGGGAGTGGTGAGCCTCACCGCGAGCGAGGAGAATGGCGCGCCAACGGCTGCTTGGGGTGACACGTTCTTTTACTACGACCCCGAAGGGAATATCGCCGAAAATCAGCGGCTCCCGTTCGCCACTCTTGTGACCCATGACTACGCGGGCTGGGACACCGAGTCCCACCTTGATCGTGACGGCATCTTCCGCGTCAACATCGCCAGCGGCCGAAGCGGTTTTGAGCAGCTTCTGGGCCACGCGCCAGCAGAGCATGCCGCCCACCATGACGAGTACGACTACGCGGCGACCGACATACTCCTCCCGCATCCGACCTACGCGGCCCAAGGCTGGGTCTCGATCCTCAACCCGGCCGAGCGAACCAGCATGCAGCTCCGAAAACTCCTCGACGACGCGCACGACCTGGCCGTACGCCGGTATGCGAGAAGGCGGGAGGCCCGCTGACGTGATCCACCTGGACTACGGTGTCCACCGATGACCGAAATGACAGCTGACGTACGGCGCCTGCTGGACCGCCCGAACTACGCCCACCTCGCCACTTTGCTTCCCGACGGCGCACCGCATGTCGTGCCCGTCTGGATCGACATCGAGGGCGACAACGTCGCGGTTCTCACCGGGCCCGGTTCGCAGAAGGCTCGCAACATCGAGCACGATCCCCGCGTGGCGATCTCGCTCATCGACGTGGACAACCCCTACAGGTCGGTTCTCATCCGTGGCCGGGTCGTGGAACGGGTTGACGGCGACCGGGCCTGGGGAATCATCGACCGGATATCCCGGAAGTACACCGGCCAGCCCTATCCACTGCGCACCGGCCGGATCATCCTGCTGATCCAACCTGATCGCGCCCAGGCTGTGACTTTCGGGTGATCGTTCGACGGCGGCGACATGATCATGGCCGGCGAGCCCAGATCAAGCAGCTCTGCTTCGTGATGGTCGAGGAAACGTTCCACCGACCAGTCTCGTAGGGCAGCCTCAATCGCCCTCGGCGGTCTGCTCAGGCTGGCTGACGCGCCTGTCCTCGGCGTCGGGCAGGGTGTCTTTCAGCGCCTCCTGGGCCGCATCCCGACCATCGTCAATGGCGTCTTGGGAGCGTTGCAGTGGTCCGGCGTCGGCGTCGGCCGCCTCCGCTTGGCCGCTTCCGTTGGTCGAGTCGTCAGTTGCGTCATCGGCAGTCTCGTCGGGGAGGTCTTGGCCGGCGTCTTGTCCAGAGTTCATAGGCACGGTATTAGTGAACCGCAATCTGGGCGCAATTGGCCGAGCTGGCGATGTTCTCAGCGTCGCTGATCCCGATTGTCCCGTCGGGCGAAAGCACGGATTCACCTCGGTTGGGTGATGTTCAGGCGCGTCGGCGGATGGGATTCTACGACCATGGAGACCCGTCAGCCCCGCAGTGCAAATGCACGGTCCAGCAGCGCTCGGCAACCACGTCCGCCGACGGCTTCGACCTCACAACAGCGAAACCGAAAAGAGGCAGACATGCCATCCAGGACGATCAAACGATCCGGGGTGGCTGGCAAGAGGACGTCGACGTCGCGCAGAGGAAATAGCGGGGCCGCTCGGCTGGGCCCTGAGGAGCGGGCAGCGGAGGGCAAGGCCACACGCGCTAAGGTCCCGTTGGAGGCACACGCCGACTTCCAGCCACGGAAATCACGCGATCCGGTGGCCTTATTGCTTAGTCAGGCTGAGACTCGCGTCCCTGACTTGGTACCGATTCGACATGGTCGGATGCTGGTGTCACCGTTCACCTTCTACAGGGGGGCGGCAGTCGTGATGGCCGCCGACCTCGACACAACTCCGACGCCAGGTCTGCAAACGCAGTTGTGCGGTGATGCGCACTTATCCAACTTCGGTGTCTACGCATCGCCGGAGCGCCAGTTGGTGTTTGACATCAACGACTTTGACGAGACACTGCCTGGCCCATTCGAATGGGATGTGAAGCGACTAGCCGCGAGCTTTGTGGTGGCCGGCCGGGACATCGGGTTCACCAGGAAGCAATGCCGTAAGGCAACGCTGGCTGCGGTCGAGAGCTACCGCACAGCAATGGGAGCCTTCGCCGCGCAGCCGATCCTGTCAGTGTGGTATGCGCACCTCAACATGGAACAGGCCTTAGCTGAGTACAAGGCGAGCCTCAGTGCCCGTAAGTTGAAGGAGAGGAAGGCCCGCCTCAAGGCGACCGAAGCTGCACTGGCTAAGGCGCGTACGCGCGATAGGTTGCAGGCGATCGGGAAGCTGACCACCGTCGTCGACGGCAAGCGTCAGATCGTCAGCAATCCGCCGCTAGTCGTCAGGCTTGACGACATGGTCGAGGTGAATCCCGATGGCGTGCGCGGGCGGCTCGGTACTCTCATGGCCGCTTATGGCAATACTCTCCAATCTCACCTCCGGGTCCTGATCGATCACTTCACCCTCGCTGACGTTGCACACAAGGTGGTCGGGGTGGGCAGCGTGGGCACCAGGGCATGGATTTTGCTGTTGGAAGCCGGAGTCGAGTCGGAAGCCCTTCTGCTGCAGGCCAAACAAGCTGGACCCTCGGCCCTCGCCGGCTACGCAGGCAAATCGGCGTACGCCAACGAGGGAGAGCGTGTGGTCGCTGGTCAGCACCTGATGCAGGCATCGAGCGACATCTTCCTCGGCTGGCTCCGCGCGCGACCAACGGGCAGCCGGAATCAGGACTATTACCTGCGGCAGCTGCGCGACTGGAAAATGTCGGCCGCGATCGAGGAGATGATCCCCGCGGGCATGCAGATTTACGCACGCTGGTGCGGCTGGACATTGGCTCGGGCCCACGCCCGTTCCGGGGACCGAATCGCGATCGCGGCATATCTTGGCAATTCCACCAAGTTCGACAACGCGATAGCTGACTTCGCCGAGGCGTACGCCGACCAAAACGAACGCGACCACGCTGCCATGGCAGCCGCTGTCGCTGACGGACGAGTCGAGGCACAGCCAGGGGTGTGACCGCGTCACTCCGAGCAGTGCTCAAAGCAAGAGCAGGCCGCTGCAATACCATTTCCGGTCGTGACGACACGCGCTGCCGACCAGGAGCTTGCAGCCAGGCAGTCGGCGCTGCAGATGGAGGCGGCTGCGATCCTTGAGGAGTTGGACCAAGTGGGGACCTTCACCGACATCGGCCCGCTGGAGGTGACGGGAAGCTACATCTCCAACCTAATGTGCTGGCGCGATCTTGATGTTGGTCTGCTTGTCGGGTCCGACTACAGCCCACACGATGTCTTGCACTTGATCTCGCGAGTCATGGAGCTTCCAGGGGTGGTCGGCTTTGACTATCGGGACGAACGGGCCGACCGTAGCCCAACCGGACTCGTCAAGGAGGAGCGGTATCACGTCCCGTTCCAGCTTGTCCGACGCGTCGGCAGCTGGCGCCTCGACCTTTCGCTCTGGCTGCACGATCGTCATCAGAACATCACCGTTTGGCATGAGGCGTTGCGTGACTCGATCACCGATGAGCAGCGCGCAGCGGTGCTACGGATCAAGGACGTGTGGTTCCGGCTGCCGAGCTATCCCGATCAAGTTGGTGGGTCCGAGATCTACACCGCCGTCCTCGATGACGGCGTACGCACACCGGAGCAGTTCCGGCGCTGGCTAGCCGATCGCGGATTGCCAGTCAGCAAGTCATGAGCGCAGCTCGAGCCTCAGGTCGCTGGCTTTGCCCAGGATTCGGCGCAGCGTGAATAGGAGCCCCGGCTCGGTGCGGCGGCGGAGCTTGGAAATCTGCTCCGCTGACAGCGACAGGTTTGTGCCGGACGAGCCGCTGCCCGCCTTGGCCGGCAGCAGCGAGTCCAACTGAGCCGTGGTGATCACTCCAGCCGATTGACCTGTCGTATTGATCAAGGTCCGTACCCGACGACCGGCGTACAGGTGCGCGGCCGCAATGCCCCGCTCACTGGAGGCGAGCACGGACTTCTGGGCGGCAGGGCTAATCCACAGCGGAGGTGACTCATCAGCAAGCACCACTGATGTGATCTGTGGGCCGGCCTCAGGTCTTCCGATCCGCCGGGCGCACTCAGCCATGCGGGTGATCCGATCTGGCTCGGCCAGCAGCTGATCGATCTTGTAGCCAACGGTCGTCTGGTAATTGCAGCGCACTGCAGCACCCTCTTCCAGCAGGAAGTCGCTGTTTCGCACCTCCTGACCGGGAATCGGATGGATCAGGACCATGGGCAAACCGGCGGCCATGCACTCCGAGGATGAGAGTCCGCCCGGCTTCCCGACGAACAAGGTGGCCGTCCGTATCAGGTCGGGCATGTCGTTCGTGTAGCCCAGGACTCGGTACCGATCGCGGTTGAAGGCGATCAGGCCCTCGATCTGATTCTTCAACTGGTCGTTGCGGCCGCAGACCACGACGGCTTGAAAGTCGTTGCCCATCCGCAACGTCTGCTGGACGATCGTCTGCGTGTACGCCCCGCCCGCCGCGCCTGCTGAGATCAGCAGGGTCGGCCGATCGGGCCGTAACCCGTAGCCTGTCAGGACCGCTTCTCGATCGACCCCATCTGCCAAACCGGGTCTGACCGGTATCCCCGAGACGGTGATCCGATCTGCAGGCACGCCGATCGCGGCCATATGGGCCTTCGTCTCGTCCCGCGCCACGAAGAATTGGTTGAACGGGCTGCTCAGCCACAGGCCCTGAAAGTCATAGTCAGTCGTGACGACCGCCAGCCTCGCCTCGAGCACACCGCGAGTCAGCATGAGTGACACCAATCGGGTGGGCAGGAAGTGGGTGCAGACGACGATGTCTGGTCGGAAGGCCTTGATGGCCCTAGCGGTTGCGGTGGTGTTGATGCGATCCCACAATGACGTCCAGTGGGCCAGCTTGAACGGCGGATCGTTGGCGTCGTAGCCCCAGCCAACCAGCCAGGGCACGGCCTCGACCAGAGCAAAGTACCCGTCGTCGTACAGAGTGCGGTAGACCTCGTTTGTCGACTCGAGGACGTCCAGCTTCTGCACCGCATCCACTTCGGGGGCGGCCTGAAAACATGACTCAAGGACACCGGCCGCGATGTTGTGGCCCGAGCCAATGCCAGCTGCGAGGATGAGTACACGCCGACCCATGACCAGATGCTAGGGGACCTACCAGAAAACCGCCCCGCCGCGTACCAGCGGACCCTCTGTCGCCGCCAGCCGATCGAGATCAGTCTGATTAATGAGGTCAAGATGAGGCAGGAGCCGCCATGTCACGAATATTGGCTGTCGTGAAACGACATCCCCTCACGACGTTCTTCATACTGGCCTACGCGTTGTCTTGGTGGGCATGGATTCCGTACGCAGTCGGGGCTTTTCCGAATCCGGTCGCGAGCTTCGGACCTTTTCTCGCCGCGGTCGTCGTGTTGGCGATGACGGAGGGGAAAGCTGGGCTGCTCGGCCTCTTTCGCAGGATGGTGCGGTGGCGCGTCGCGCCGGGATGGTATGCGGTGGCGCTGCTGCTACCTGCTGTGCTTGCCGCTGCCGCAACGGCGCTCAACGTCTTGCTTGGTGCCGAACCTCCCTCGGCAGCCGCACTCAATGCTTGGACCGGAATCTTCTCGACTTTCGCAATCGTCCTTCTCATTCCAGGAGTCGGCGGGGCGTGGGAAGAGCCCGGTTGGAGGGGCTACGCCGTCCCTCGGTTACAAAGCGGCCGATCCGCGCTGGTCGCGAGCCTGATCCTCGCCGTCCTTGTCGCCGGCTGGCATCTGCCTCTGATGGTGGCTGGGCAGGTTCACTACTCCGACATCGTGCTGATTGTCGCCGCAGTGATCGTCTTCAACTGGGTCTTCAATAACGCCAAAGGCAGCGTGCTGATCATCATGCTGATGCACGCGGCGAACAATGCGGCCTCCGGCAGCTTCTTCTCCCCGATGTTCTCCGGAGCCGACTCAATTCGCCAGTCCTGGCTGCTCGCCTTGGTCTGGGCCGTCGTGGCCGTCTTGGTGATCGCAATCTCGGGTCCGGCCAACTTCTCGCGTAAGTACCAAAAGCAGGAGGAAGCACTTCCTGAGTCAGAGCCAATTCGTGCTTGAAACGAAGGCCTTGGCAGAGCCGAAACCCCCAGGAATGCAAGGAGTGTGATCATGTCGTCGAAGATCAAATCAGGCGGAATTGCGGGCGTGGTGGCAGCCGCGCTCTTGATCCTGTCGGCCATCCTCTACCAACTGCATCCCGTTCAGCGAACGTACGACTCCGCCGCCAGCTATGTCTATGTCGGCCTCGGACTCGCTGCCTACATCGCAGTAATCGTTGCCGTGCTCGGTATTCACGCTTTGCACACCGGAACGCCTCGGTACGGCCGATTGGGGACTACCGGAACGGTGCTGACCATCGCCGGGTACGCGATCATCGCTGTCATGACGGTGATCAGCATGGTGCAGGGACACGCATCGTTCCTCATGGTCCGCCTTGCCGGCGCGGGGGTGTTGCTCGTCGGCTCCGCGCTTCTCGGCGTGATCATTCTTCGCGCCCGGCTGTTGCCCTGGTGGTGCGGCCTGCTGCTCATCGTGGCTTTCCCGCTGGGCCATTTCGCAAACGCGATCTTCGGTGCTGCCGAGAATCTGCTACTGGCCTTGCTCTGGGGCTCTCTGGGCATTGCGCTGCTGTCACGGCGTGAAGGAGTCGCAGACCCCGTCGCGACGCAGCCTGCGCAGGCGGGCTGATTTTTGGCAATCCGTACTGCTGGGTTTTCTCCATACGCTCGGCAGCGTGCTGATCGCCACCTTGTTCCACGGCGCGATCAACCCCTCCCAAGGCATCTTCCTCGGTGGCATGGAGGGTGCCAGCAGGTATTGGCTGCTGAGCATCGTGTACGGCGTCGCCGCGCTCATCGCGGCCGTTGCGCTCGGGTTGAACGCCCTACAAAAGCCCGCAGTTGGCAACCCAGCACAAGTCCAGGCCACGGACGTATGACTCATCCACGACAAGATGATCGACTACTTCTTGATCAACTTTCCTGAGCCGCTGATCTCCTGCTTGATCTGCGGATTTCCGCTGTAGGTTAGCGTTCCGCTACCGCTGATCTTGGCGTCCAGCGCATCGGTTGCGACAACGCTGGCGGTACCGCTCCCCGAGATGGCTGCTTCCACGGCCTTACTCATCAATTGCTCTGCTTGGTAATGCCCGGAGCCGGAGATTTCCAGATCTTGATCATTGACAGTGCCGCTTGTGGTGATCGTGCCCGAGCCGCTGATCTTGATACTGAGTGCAGTTGTCGTGAGGTTTGGTGCCTGAATGCCGCCGGATCCAGACACAGCCAGACCCGTGAGGTCCTTCACAGTCACCGAGTAGGTGATCGGCTTGGTAGGGAGGATCGAGGTATTGGGCTTGGCGCCGAGGCTGAGTGTGCCGTTTGAAACCTCACTCGTGAGGCGTGGCAACAGGTTGTCCTCTGCCGAGATCGTGAGGGACTCGGTCCCCGTTTTCTCGATCGTGAGCTCACCCGTTCCGCTGAGCTCGACCTTCGTGAAGCCGCTCACTTCCCGCGACTCCGTAGCGAGCTGGCCGGAGCCGCGCGTGACCGAGCACGACGTCACCAACAGCACACCGGCCAACAAGGCCAGAGCAACACGCAATCGCATGAGAACCTCCATGACTAACCCCACCAGTTCGACGGGAGATCTGCCACGCTGATGCGGCGACCGGTGACGAGCTCAGGCGTAATTCGGACGTACCGGGAACGATCACCCGGTGCCCACGGCAGGAGTGGAGTTTGATGGAGCTCTTCCAGTTCGCGGGGATCTACGATCTCCTGCGCGCGACCGCTGACGACCACGCTCCAACCCGTCCTCTGGCGTTGATCAATTCCATCTATCTCAAAGGAGACCGGCGTGTCCCGCAGCGCACTTCCCAGCTTGCTGTGCGGATCAGTTCGACACACCACCGTCTCGGCGTGCATCAGGTAATTCAAAGGCATGATCACCGGCGAGGCGCCGGCCCTCTCAACGAAAGCCACTCGACCGAAGTGATGTCCGTTGAGCAGCTTGAGGCATTCACTCTCCGCCAGGTCTTCCATGCGACTGTCCGCCATTGGCCCTCCGATCCTTTTGTGGGTGATGATGTCCTAGACCGTGCTGCGAGTGGAAACGTACGCCTTTCGGCCGCCTGCTGCGTACCGTTTGGAGGGCCGTCATGGAAAACCTAAGCCTCCGGCCGCCAGGCGCCCGAGTCATCGCGGGACTACTCATCCTGACCGCCACCGCCGAGGCCATGCTGATCTATCTGGGCCGTACTTACGGGGCCACAGCCCAGGAACGCTTGGCACCGATACCCGGTGACGACATCGTCGCCAAGCCAGAGGTCATGACCAATCACGCGATCACGATTGACGCGCCACCCGAATCCGTCTGGCCATGGCTGGCCCAGATGGGCTGGCACCGGGCCGGCTGGTACACGGCTCGCGGGGTCGACCGGCTGCTCTTTCCAGCGAACTGGGCCAGCGCCGATCGGCTCATCCCGGAGCTGCAGGACATCACGATCGGCTCGTTCGTTCCGGACGGCCCGCCTGAGACCAAATGTGGCTTCATCGTTGCAGAACTCGACCCTGGCCGGGCCCTCGTGCTGCACTCGACGAGCCACCTGCCGGAGAGCTGGCGGACGAAGTACCACGCCGCGTTGGACTGGTCGTGGAGCTTCAACCTCACTCCGCTGGACCAAGGGCGGCGTACCCGATTCCTCTTCCGATCACGCTGGATGACAAGGCCATGGTGGTTCACCCTTTTCGGCTGGTTCATCGTTGTGCCAGCCGACCTTGTCATGTCTCGGGATATGTTGCACGGTGTCAAAGAGCGGGCAGAGCGCGCGATCTTGCCGCGTAGAAGTGGGTGAGAGCCGATGAGTGGTTGTTGCGACCGGCCTGGCTACCAGACCGTGTTCAGCGATCGGTTCGCTCGGCGGGTCGCCCGGACGTATCGCAAGCGCGGGCTCGACGGCACACAGCGCCGAATGGTGTCTTTCCTGACAGACCGCGGGATCAAAGACGCGTCAGTGCTCGAAATCGGCGGCGGAGTGGGCGAGGTCCAGGTTGAGCTGCTGTCTCGCGGCGCGCGCGAGGCAACAAATCTGGAGATCTCGCGCAGTTACGAGACGCAGGCGGCGGCGTTGCTTGAACGGTCCGGGATGACCGATCGAGTGACGCGTCGGTTCGTGGACATTGCGAGCTCGCCCGAGGAGGTCGAGCCGGCTGATGTCGTTGTGCTGCACCGAGTGGTGTGCTGCTATCCGGATTATGAACGGCTGCTTTCCGCGGCCGGCAGTCATGCCAAGCAGTTCCTCGTCTACTCGTACCCGCCGAGGAATGTGTTCAGCAGGGTGATCATCGGCTGCGAGAACCTACTGCATCGATTACGCGGCAACGACTTTCGGGCATTTGTGCATCCGCCAGCCGCGATGATCAAGGCGGCACAAGCACAAGGGCTGTCGGTCAGCTACCGGCATCGCGGGACGTCCTGGAACATCGTTGGCTTCGAACGGTTCGCTCCTGCGATGTAGAACCTTCCCAGATGTGACGAACCCTCACCGTCAGCCTTCGGCGAGCGGGCTGAACTGAATGGCGGCCAGTCGCCACTCGCTGGACTGGTTGACCCAAACCTGACCCACCCGGACGACGTAGTGGCTTTCCTGCCCGTCATGTACGCCGGTGTTGCGCTGCACGTTGCGGACAATCGCCGCACCGTCGTACAACTTGACCTCGTGTTCGCTGGTGTCCAGCGCTGCGTAGTGGAAACGATCATGGCGATTGATCCACTGCTCCTTGTCCAGTACGAAGCCTCTAGGTCCGATTGATTGAAAGTCTTCGGCGATCAGCCGCCGCAATGCATGCCGGTCGTCCTCGAGCTCGGCGGTGTCGAACTCCTGCTGCAGCCGGAGGATCTGCTGCTCTTCAGTCGTTGTCATGACTCTCTCCTTCGATTAAGCGGAGACTCTTTCTCCATCTATACTGCACAGTGAACCGTTCACAGACAAGGCTAAACGGAGGAAAGGTCTCCGATATGTCTGCCGATGCCGAGCTAGATCAATCAGGTGGGTGATAAGTGAGCGAGGAGAGCAAGCGGCAGTTGAGAGCCGACGCGCGCCGCAACGAGCAGCAGCTGCTCACCGCGGCTCGGGACTTGTTCATCGAACGTGGCGCGCAGGTTCCGCTCGAGGATGTCGCGGCGGCCGCCGGCGTCGGCATCGGCACGCTCTATCGCCGCTTCGGTGACCGCCGCGGCCTCGCTCGCGCCGTTGCTCTTGCAGCCCTCGAGCAGACACATGCGGCTGCGCAATTCGCTCTGGCCTCCCAGGAAGACCCCTTTGCAGCCTTGGCCGCCTACATGCATGCGGTACTTGATCTCCGCACCTCCGCAGTGATGCCGGAGTTGCTCGATCAGCTTGCCGAGGATGATCCGCAACGACTGAGGATCAGCGCGGCGATCAACGAGCTGGTCGAGGAGATGATCACCAACTCCCACCGCGAAGAGCTGATCCGCGCGGAGTTCACGCAGGCGGATGTGGGGCTGCTGCTGGTCCGGCTGTCGCGCCCGCTTGTTGGGCTGCCGGCTGCGTTGCAGCTGCCGTACGCGCACCGCCACCTCGATCTGGTGCTAGCGGGGATGCACGAGGCACGCTCGCCCTTGAGCGGTCCACGGCTTACCTTGCAGGAGCTACGCGACTCACGGATAGTCGATTCCATCCAGTCCTAGATTCGGGGTCTGCGTATCAGAACCGTCTTCCATCGCTCCCGCAGAGAACGGGAGGTAGGCAGCCCTCCCTTCGCACGGACGACGGAACGATTGGTCATGGAATACTCGTCAGAACGCGTTTCTGCTGAAAATCCGTCTAGTGGAAAGGTCGCGCCACAAGGAGCCCAGGCCGGCCATGGCTAAGTACGTCTGCGACAGATGCGGTGAAGTAAACCCAGGTGGAACCGTTTTCTGCGCCTCCTGCCACGATCCGAGTGCCTGACCGATGTCCACCTTGGCCGTACGCATCGAGCCCAACATCGTATGGGTAAATGACGCCGACGGCGCCACGCTGCAGGTCGTTCTGGACAACCGGATGGGATTGTCGGGAGTCCGTGTCCTCCTCGGCGGCAGCGATCCTGAAGGGGCCATCCGGTTCACGTTCTCGCCGCCGGTGGTGGACTTGGGCCCTGGTCAGGTGGGGACAGTGCCCCTGCGGCTGGACTCCTGGCGTCCGCCACCGGGGCAGGAGTGGAGTCATCAGTTCACCGTCACCGCCAGTGACGGTTACACGACTGTGGAGGCCTGGGGGTCACTGGTGCAGGCATCGTCACGCGCAGCGATGGAGCTACTCACAATCAACCTCGACCCAAGCGTGCTGCGGCTGTCGACCCGGCGCCGAGGTCAGCTGCGAGCAGTGATCGACAACCGCAACGGAGCCCAACCCCTCCGCGTGGCGATGAGGGGTGATGATCCGGAGAACATCATGCGCTTCGCGTTCGCTCCGACAACGCTCGACATTCCGCTTGGCCAGGTGGCGACGACGACGGTGACGGTCACCGCACCATGGGCGCCGGCAGGACAGCAGGTGACCCGCCCGTTCAGAATCGTTGCCTCGGATGGCCGGTCGGAGACTCAGGCTCAGGGCAGCCTCATCCAGTCCTCGGCGGAACGCCGGCCCGTGGCTCGGCTGCTGCTGACCCTGTTCGGCGCGCTGGCGATGATCTTGGGGGTGTTGCTCCCGTGGCGCGCGGTGAGTGATCAGCGCGGCGTCGACCTGACCGTGGACAGGTTCGCGCAGGTGTTTGGCTTCAGCCTGAACCTGGGTGGTGCGGAGTCCTTGTTCTCAGTGGGGCTGGCGATACTTGCCCTGGCCATCCTGATGATCTTTGGGCTGGCTGGTCGCTCGGGGCGGCTCAGCCGGCTGTCAGCGCTGCTGGCCGCCTTGTTGCTTATAGGGATTTTCGTCGCAATCGCTGTTGCCGGCGGCGACATCGGCCCGGGCCGCGGAGCGATCCTGGTACTCGCTGGCTGCGTCGCTGGTTACATCGGCGGATCGTTTGCCCAACGCTGACAGCCGATCAGCGCGCGCTTGCGTGAACGCAGCCAGGTTGAGATCCGAGGACTCGGGTATGTGCCGGACGTCACAGCCTCTGCTGCCGTGATGACTGGACGCCATCGGAGATGCACCTTCCGAGGAATTGGAGGATTCAATGAGTGAGTCAACATTTGGTGGCGACACCGGGCTTGAGGAAGAGGAAACCTCGTTCAGCAGCGACGTACGGTCTGGCTACGACGATGAC